>Ga0209666_1000122_pt1 | contig 59893 bp, 33 predicted proteins | sample SaaInlV_125m_DNA_FD_184679 | JGI IMG/M metagenome (GOLD analysis project Ga0209666, IMG submission 184679) | Marine microbial communities from expanding oxygen minimum zones in the Saanich Inlet - Saanich Inlet SI037_S3LV_10m_DNA (SPAdes)... | ecosystem: Environmental > Aquatic > Marine >...
GGACGCGGGGGCGGTCGCACCCTCCGGCCTCGGCGCCGAGGCTGCCGCGAACGCGAAGCTTCCGCTGGGTATATCCACCGCGGACGACCGGAAGAAGGGCGGTATGAAACCGGCGGGGGGAGTCAAGCCGTCGGTGCCGGAGGAGGAGATGAGGCCGATGATCGTCGACGAAGCCGGCGACGAGGTCGACCCGAGGACTGGGGAGAAACTCGTGAAGCAAATCGAGGAACTGGAGCCATTGCCCCAGCCCGTCGCCGAGGCACCCGCCCCTCCACCCGAGGCTGCGCCCGAGCGACTCGAGGGCACCATGGAGGAGGAAGAGGATGACGAGGACGACGGGTTCATGACCGCCGAGCAGCTCAAGGCGGCTGCTTCCAAGGGTGGCGGCTTGGACGCGGTGATCAAGAAGCGCAAATCCGTCCTCGAGATTCGCAAGCCCCCGCCCGGTAAGGGTCCCGCGCGGGAACCCGAGCGCAAGCGTGCCAAGACGGAGGGGGGTTTGGACGGTGTCAAGACCCAAGAGGAGCTCGTCGCCGAGGCTGAGGCTAAGGTGCAGGCTGACCTGCAGCGGCTGCTCGGCGGCGGTAGGTTCGGGTCCGAGGCTGTCGACGAGCGCGAGGAGGACGAAGACGATGTGACGGACCTGACGGGCGGACCGGGTTGGTCCGCGCCGCAGGGGCAAACAGGGGACGGGCGGACGAGCCTCAACGCCAAGTTTGGGTACTAATTTAGCTCTCTATTTTACATCGAGCGTAGTCTAACACTTACAGTTTTCCGTCGTCCAGCTCCCAGACGATTCTCTCAAACGCCGCCTGATACTGCGGTGCGTCGCGGATCGAGTAGGTCCTCGCGCCCAGCAGCTGCGACCCCGCGATGGCGAGGTCGAAGGTTGGGTTGCCCTCAGCCACCCGCTTATCAGTCTGGAAGTACGCCGGGTACAGTTCCACCAGGATGCCCTTGACAAACGCGAAGAGCCCGCGGAAAAACAAAATCATGATGACGACAAACAGCGTCAGCGTGTAAATCGCGGTGTTCTTCTGCAGCGCCCGCCTGGCCATCTCGCTCGGGTTACTCATCGTGCCAAACACGCTCCCGAACGGCTCGGGAAGGCTCTCCCATGCGTCGCAGAAGCTGTAGAGGGCACCGCCGATGAGCGCCTCCACCGTCGGATCCGGCGGCATGGTGTAGTACGAATTTGCCCATATGGCCAGTACGAGGTACCCGAGGCACGCGTACGCCATCAGGTGAGCGACGCCCATGCCGAGGATGGTCGAGTACCACGGCGGCATCTTGCTCACCCGCGCAAACTCAAACTTGTCGAAGCCGTAGCGTACCATGTACGCGATGGAGGCCAGCGGCACCAGGATGGGTAAACCGGGGGAGAAGGTGAGGGTGACGAAGAGGATGTTCAGAATCTCCCCGTAGTTGACGGCGAGGTTGAACTCGGCGCCTTCAAACGCCTTGTTGAGCTGGTCCTGCGTCACGGCGTTCCTCGAGGCGAAGAACTTGCCGAGCTTGAACCTGAACAACCGAACGATGGTCTGAATCCGCTGCGACACAGGCGTGGCCACCATGGAGATGACCAGCGCGTAGCCCACGTTTTTATACCAATCCGGCACGAAATCCTCCATCTCGCCCTGGAACAGTAAGCCCTCCCCGGGCGTCCCTTTGAGCTGCTCCTTGAGCCACGGGAACGAACCGTTCAGCACCACGAGTAGAATGGCGGTGTTGAAGAACTGCGCCATGAACAGCTTCATCATCACGCTCATCTGCTCGCTGCTCGCGCTGTGATGCTTCTCGAACCGCACCAGCCACACCAAAAGCGGCTTCAGCACGAGGTTCAACACCACCACGATGGCGCTCGCCACCGCGCCCGCCACCACCTGCATCGTGTACCCGAATATGTACGGCTGGCAGTACTCCGATTCGTCCAGCACGGAACCCGCGCTGATGTGCTCGAGGCAGAAGCACGCGTAGCAGAACGAGTCAAACGCGCCGCACGTCCCGTTGTGACTCGCGACGTAATTCGCCTGCGACGCCGCCAGATCCTCCGCCAGTAAACGCCGTGATGGCGGCGGCGGGGATGCGATCAACGTGATATCCCGCTGTGGATCCCCTTCTTGCTCCGCTTCGTAGCACTGGGAATATATGTCACGAAGGTTTTCGTTATCCATCGTCACCGGGTCGGTTCCGTACTGGCAGTTGAGTCGGCACTCGTCCTCGTCGTACGGCGTAGACGAGTTGGACGCCATCATCTGCACCGCCGCGATGGAGATGAACGCCAGCCCGAGCACGATGCCGGTGAGCAAGGAGATGTTGAACTGCCTGAACCTGCGCTGGGCCCAGTTGTACTGCAGGTTCTCCCATCGGATATCCCCGGGGGGCGGCGCCTGCTTGACTCGGAGCCTGTGCTTCTTGCGCAGTCGCAGTTCCGTGGGGCGCCAGAGCCACGCGAACAGACCGGGTCGGTACATGTCGAACATCTTTAAGAAGTCCGCCTCCTCCTGGAACGTGACGTACGCGCAGATGGCCACTCTGTGGTCGCCGCCGCGGTCGTTCTGGAGCGCCCTGATGGCGGCGTCGCACGCCCTCAGCGCTTTCTTCGCCTTCACCGCCTCGTCGTGAAGCCACTCGATCTTTCTATCGCTCACGTCCGGATCCTCGCGTCCCTTCTTGTACTTGGCCACCTGCATGTGGAACAGCTCCTTCGCCTTCTGCCGCTCGAAAGCCAGCGTGAGCAGCTCCGCGTTGTTCGTCGCCACCACCACGTTTTCAACCTTGCCAACTTTTTTGTCGAAAAACTTGTGAATCTCCTGATCCTTGACATCCTCCGGCAAGTCGGTGATGACGACGCTGTAGTCCTCGATGGTGCACATGTTGGCGTCCACCTCCTTGATGATCTTTCGTTGGATGCCCGGAATAAGAAACGCGCACGCGGCGAACATCGCGAGGAACACCATGTTGAAGTAGGACATGCCCACCATCAGTTCGTCTTTTGGCTGGGAGAAAAAGTTGTGATTCCTCGAAGCGCCGTGCGTCCACGGCCACGCGGTATCGTTGCCGTAACTGGCCGGCGCGGGCGGCGCGAGCCCGATGGACGGCGCCGTGTGCGTCTCGTTATCCCCCAGCCCGCCCCGTTCCCACTCGTAGATCAAGCCAAAGTTACCCAGCGTCGACGCCTCGACGAACTGCACGGTTGGATCTTTTTGTTCCTCCAGCCCGTCTCCCCCCATGTTGATGAGCATGGCCGGGATGCACAGCACCGCGAGCCACATGAAGGAAAAGGCGATGAACTTCATGAACGTAAAGTACAGCACGACGCCGATGCCGTACGTGTTCAGGTCCGTCGGCGCGAGGCCCATCGCGCTCTTCACCTTGTGCTGCGGGTTCGCCTCTTCGCCGTGCTCCACCGCGAGCTCGATGACCGGCGGTCGGTAGTAGTCCTCGCCGTCGGGGTCGTCGGGGTCCCAGTACGTGCCCTCGTCCCAGTACTCGTCCTCCCAGTACCCGTCGTCTTCTCCGTAGTTGCCGTGGTAGGTGCTCGCGCCGTCGCCGCCGTAGTTGCTGTAGCCGCCGTAGGACGCGCCGTACCCGCCGTAGGTGGTCTCGGGGTACTCCGGCGCGACCCGGCGCGAGTTGCCGCCGCGCGACCTGCCGCCGTAGCTGTACTCGGTGCGCGCGTCGTCGCCGCCGTCGCCCCACGCCACCCTGCTACGGGGTCTGCGGCCGCCGTACTGGCTCATCGTGCACCGATAGCCGACCCGGTCGTCCTACCCGACCCTCCCTCCCGTCGAGAGGGCACCCTGTCTGTCGAGGGGAATGCGGGAGGTTGGTTTGACCGGGGACGTACACGGGCGCTCGACGGACGCGCGTGCCCACGAACCGCGTCGATGCCGACGGTCCGGCCTCCCGAACCTCGAGTCGAGCACGCGGTGTCCACCGGGCGTGTCTCGACCCCTTATGCGCTCACGCTCGGTCCCACCGACAGCGCGAGCCGATGTCTCGGGACGTCGGGACGCGGTCTGCTTCTGCTTCGCAAGCGCTCGGGGCCGCGTTCGCGAGTTTTTAGCGATCCTACGACTTTTTATGCAGAACACCCGCGTGTGGCCCATAACCTTGCGATTTCGAGGCAAATGTCTGGCAACTTTTTTCAAACGGTCGAGTGCCGCTGAAACAGCTGGTCCCCCCGCGCGTTCAAAAGCGCGCGCGCGTCGTATCGACAACGCGCACGATGTCCGCCGCCATGCCCAAGGCACAACCCCTGGACGATGTATCCAACCTCATCGACCTCGACGCCCTGAACAAGGAGCTCGACCAGGCGAGGAGCAACGTCGAGATGTGGATGGCCCGGCGCGAGCTCTCCATGAAGGAGCAGGTGGCCGTCCACAAGACCAACATGGCGGTCGCCGAGGAGGAGTACGTGTCCCTCGTCGAGCGCGAGAAGGACCTCGCGACCGCCGCCGAGGAGCTCGCCAGGCGCCAGGAGTACCAGCAGGCGGAGCTCGACGCGCTCCAGGAGGAAGCCGCGCAGGCGAAGGAGCTCGGGGAGGATCTGCCGCAGCAGCTGCAGACGCTCCGCGCGCAGGTCACCACGGAGAAGGACGATCTGGAGCGCGAGCAGACCAAGATCACGGGCGAGGAGATGGTCAAGGCGCAGATGCTCCAGGCGCACCTCTCCGCGGTGGACCTCTACCGCGACAGGCTCGGCCTCAGGTTCGAGATCGGCGACGCGGAGGAGCTCCGATTTTTCTACAAACGCGTAGACCCGGCGGACCACGAGCGGGAGTTCATGGTGGCGGTCAGGGTCGTGGACAGCGGCGGGTACGAGCTCATGGACTGCGACCCGGACATGGGCGACCAGGCGCAGGCGCTGCTCGCGGAGTGCAACAGGACGGATAACCTCTCCGGGTTTGTCCGGGGGATCAGGAAGCTCTTCCGGTCGGCCGTCGCGGAGGAAGAGGTCGCGGCGGCGGCGGCGGCGCTCAGGGAAAAGGCGAACATCGTCCCGCCGAGCTACGTCCCGGTGGAGGAGCCGGTGTCCGAGCCGGAGCCCGTCGCGCCCCGCACCCCGTTCAACACCAAGCCCGACGATATGGTGCCGCTGTGAGTTTGCTCTCGTGGAATGTAAATGGTAAAAAAAATGCGTCGTAAACTAAGCTCAGTCCTATCAGTCCGCGCTGCCTTTCATCATGGTGGATTTCCGCACCCACCACGCCAGCTCGGTATCCTCCGGTGTCCTAGGGTTATGGACGTAGTGGTCGCTCCACCTCGCGCTCATCTTGGGCACGAACCCGCCGTGCGTCTCGGCGTCGAAGATGCAACACGGCTCGGCGGCTTGCCTTTCGAACCTTCCCGAAAAGTCAAACTCCCGCCCGTTCGCGTCGGGGCCGACGGTGAGGGACCCGGGCCTCTGCTTCCACTCGTGCGGGTACGACACGGGCGCCTGGATGTACCGCACGCCGTCGATCGTGGCGTCCCAGCCGAAGTGCGTGTGCCCGAAGCAGTGCACGTGCGTCCGGTCGCGAGAGGCGCCGCCGGTCGGTTTCTCCCTTCGAAGGTTTTGTATTCGAACGCGGCAAAAGTCGGATCCCACCGCCTTTGGAAGGTTCGGGTAGAACAGCATGCGCTTCTCCGGGCACAGCTCCAGCCGCGGGAGGAAATGCGAGAACGACACGATCGGCGCGTTCGCGTCAGCCTCTGACTGATCCGGCGACCGCAGTCGGTCCGTGAAGTCGCTCCATCTCAGCCGAGTGTCGTTGACCGCGTCCATAGCCTCCGCCACGCTCTCGTCCTTCGGGTCCAACCCGCCCGGCCACTCGCACAGCCTGAAGTCACTCATGACCAGGTGCGGCGGGTGCACGCGCTGCTCGGTGATGTCGGGTTCGGTGTCGAAGGACGAGTGGTACCATGCGACGACGGGCGCGACCCATATTTTGCGATCCCCGTCGCCGAGGAGCCGCGGCCGCGTGTCCACCCCACACGTCTCGCACAGCTGTAGCACGCGCTCGAGCTTAGCCATGGAGTCCGGGATGATCTCCCTGTCCGCCTCGGATTCGCCCTCCTTCAGCGGGCCGCGTCGTTTGCACCAGAGTTCGTGATTTCCTGGGGTGAAGAAGGTGTATCGAAATCTGGATGCGAAGTGCGTGAAGGTCTCCTCGAGCGTCGACAGGTCGTCCGATATGTCCCCGGCGAGGATGATGGCGTCGTTGGTGTACTTCGTATCGCTCAGACCCCGCACCCACTCCATGTTCTCCTCGAAATCCGTGTGGATGTCGGATACGACGAACACCCTGGGGCACGGCATGGAGGCCGAGTTAGGAACCTCCTCACTCGAGGGGCGCTCAGTCTCCGCGGGCGACGCCCGAGCCGGGTGCCTTCGACGGGCGTGCGGGCGGGCGAAGCGGGACCGAGAGCGTGGCTGCGCGCGAGGATCTATCCGTGTGCGTCCCGATGTGCTCGCGGCTTGCAAGCGGGTACAAGCTTGCATGCCTCGTGGAGTCCGCGGGGAGGCGAGGGGGCGCCAACGCCTGTGAGGACGGTCTCGGTCTCGAAGCGTCATTTGCGCGGGAGGATCACGTGCGAAGAACCGGCAAGATGTAAGCGCGTGACCACATCGAGGAGCGCGCTGCGGCCCGGGGCATAGTTTGGGAACTATGCAGGCCGGCGTCGCCTTGCGATCATGGTCGCGAGACGTCGCGTACCCGCGGCGAGATCGCGTGACGCGCACATCTCGGAGATCGCGGAGGCGCGTGACCGTCTCGCAAGGCACCCGAGGTGGTTCGGGCGATGGTGTCAATCTCGCTGGACCCGACGCGTGGGCCGACCTGGCCCCACCGGGGCACGTTCGCGGCGCCAACAGGATCGCCGATACATCCGCGACGACCACGGCGGCGCCCGCGGTCGACGCACCCAAACCGCGGTTCAAAATCGACCCGATCACGGCGGCGGTGGGCGGAACCGCGCTGGCAGCCGCGGCCATCGCGGTCGGGCTACGATCCAACCCGAAGGCTACCGAGGAGCTCGTGCACCTGAAGGAGCTCATGGAACACAGAGCGGAGGTGCTGAAGGAGTTCGGCACCGGCACTGGGCGGCAGATGTTCCCCGTGATCCAACGGTACGCGCAGCAGATCCAGTCACGGTACGACGTCCTCTTACTGCCGAACGGCATCGAGACGATGATCTACGCGGAGATTGTTAAAACAGGCGCCATCGGCGCGTACGAGTCCCTCTACGACAACGTGCGGAACGTCAACCTGCTGGGGCACCCGCTGAAGCTCAAGACTGTACCCAACTTGGCGCACCAGCCGCCGATGCCGCAGGTGGACATGGAGGACTGCGAGGAGTTTGTCACCAGCGTGCTGTTCGACGAGACAGATGAGAACGTCGGGCTTGGGATCATCCCGCGCGGGCTCGAGGTGCAGATCTACCGCAACGCGATGGTCACCGCCGTGTACCTCATGGAGGACACCCTGACGCACTTCAACGTACGTTTCTTCGGCACGCAGTATTCCTTCGAGTTTGGCAAGCCGGCGGCGGAGTGGCGAACGAGTAAGAAGCACCCGACGCTGAGCGACGCCGCGCTGAAGAGGCTGGTGAGGGAGGAGATCCAGGCGCCGGCGGTGCTGCGTCTGGCGCCCGGGGTGGAGAAGAACGCGGGTAAAGTGGCGGTGGCGCTCGCGGGTGAGGTTGTGGGCTCGGCGGAGGTTAATTTCCTCGGTCTCCCGCTGCGGTTCTCGCTCCAGCCGGGGGGTGACGAGGCGTTTTCGTCCGACATCGGTCGGGTGCCGAGGCTCTCCGAGGCGGGCAAGCTCGTCCCGGGCGGCGGCGAGGTTCTTCCCAACTTTAACCCCACCACGGCGCTGATCAAGCAGAACGTGGGATCTACCACCTTGGAGATCATCGAGAACTACGTGGAGCTGTACATGGAGAGCAGGCCGAAGCGGAACGTGATCGCGAACCCTTTCTTCTTTAGCAAAAAACTGGAGCGGGAGACGTACGTCGGTTTTCTCTCAGCCGTCGTCGGAAGTTTGGAGAACTCGGTCGTCTGCGACTTGATGGGCATGGACGTGGTGCTGAACGTGGGCAGCGCCGCGAGGGATAACAAGGGTAAGATCAAGCCCCCGAACCTCAGCGCGTTCAAGGTTTCGTCGGACTTTGGCGACAACAGGCGAGAAATCGAGGAGCTGGTGGACTGGCTCATGAAGGACCCGATGTACAACATCAAGGCGGTGCCCGACAACATCGAGCGCGCCATCTACTGCAACGTGTTCGAGCTCGTCACGAACATCCTCGCCGGGGCGCTCAGCTCGCTGGAGATTGAAATCCTCGGCCGCGCGGTGCGGCTCAAGCTGAGCGAGGCGAACAAGCGCGACCGCGCCAACCTCGCCAACCTACGCCGGTTCAGGCCGTCCGACGAGGTTTTGCAAAAGTTTTCCGAAAACTTCAGCGCGGTTCCCGCTCTGCAGGAGGTGATGATGAACGTCTACGCCTTCGTGCTCGCGTTCGTGTCGTACGAGCTGTCCAACGTGGACGTCAACTTGGTGGGCCGGAAGCTCCAGTTCTCGCTGGGTGTACCCTCCGAGGTTGACGAGAGGTTAGCGGCGGAGAAGGCGAAGGAGGAGTCGGAGTTCAACGCCCGGCTGCGACAGGCGCTCAACACCCTCGTGGAGGAGATGGTGGACGCGGCGGAGGAGGTCACGGGCAAGGAGATCGACGTGGACTTGGAGAAGATGGAGGAGTACGAGCGGGATGTACTCGCCAACGTGGGTCTGCGGGCGAGCAAGGTCAAAGACGAGGTTTGGAAATTCGCGAGCGGCGTGTTCGCGTCAAAGGACGGATCGGAGGGGGATATCGAACCGCCGATGGCGGGTCGCGCGTCCTCCTCCGGGGTGAGCGACGATGATCTCGACAGCGTCATCTACAAGACCTTCCTGGCGCATCACTCGCCCGCGGACAAGGAGTTTCCGTTTCCTTACCTGAGCCCGAAGGATTTCAGGTTTGCGGTGAGCGACCTCGTGAAGCAGCTGCGGCCGGGCTCGGATGATAAGTTGAGGGTGTCCGCCGCCGCGGTTCAGAGGGTGGCGAACGCGGCGGACATCAACGGCGACGGTGTGATCCAGTGGGCGGAGTATTACTTCGCGGCGAAGGAGTTGTACGATCTATTCGGGGTCAAGACACCGTGATTAAGGTATTCAATGAATTCTTAAACTAATTTTACTCGTCGTTTCTCTTGTCGTCGTCGACGACGATGTGGTCAAGCTCCTTCTCGATCGCGGCGGGCGGCGGCGCGCTGGTCGCGGGGATCGAAGGTGCGTCTGCGTAGACAGGCGGTGTAATTGGGGGAGTAGGAGGAGTGGGAGCCGGAGGTGGAGCCGGAGGTGGAGCCGGAGGGGCAGGTTCCGAGGGAGGTTGAGCCGGGGGCTCTTTCTCCTTCTTCTCCTTCTTCTCCTTCTTGCGGAGTAACCCCCAGACCTTCGCCAGCCGCCTCTTCCTGTGCGGTAACCTGTGCGCGTGATCGTCCTCGATGTGAGCCGCGGGCACACCGCCGGGTATCATCCCGTCGTTGGGCGGAACGTTCGGCTTCTTCGTGTGCTCCAGCGACTTCAACCTCTTGGTCACCGCGGCGCCGACCCTGTCAACCTCCTTTCGCATCTTCTCCATAGCCTCGCGCGTCTCAGCCTTGCGCACCCTGGCACCCAGCGCGATGACGACCACGCCGGTCGCGATCGCCTGTGCGCGACGCTTCGGTTCCCGCATCGCCTCCTTGACGCTGTCCCTCATCGCGCAAAGTTTCGCCTTGGCCGTTCCGGGCGCGGCTTTGACGAATTCACGAAATTTGTTTCCGGATTCCGCCAGATCCTCCAGAGTCTCCATCGGGGTCTCCCAGTTGAAGAAGCCGTGGTGTTTTTCGTGGTGAGTCCGGTCCCACCACGCCTTGCCTTCCTCCACGACGACTGGGACCTGCCGGTGGACCTTGAGCCACCGCGCGCGCGCCGCCTTGGACGCGGAGGCTCGTTTATTTCGAAGCTGCCGCCTGCGCAAGCCCGCGAAGACGCCGTACGTCTTCGCCTCTTCGCTGTCCGCCCTGGCCGCAGCCTGCTTCACGACGTCCACGTAGATACCGCTGGAGTATTCCTTGCGCATCTTCTTGGTGTTTCGCTGGAACCAAGGGTCGTCGAGACGCCTGCGAAGGACGTCTAGAAGGCCGGAGAGCGCGACGGAGACTCGCATCAAGCGGACCCTCGCGGCTAAAACTTCCCGGCCCTCGCTCGCCGTGAGCTGCCGCTGCCTGCGCGCCTGCAGGCTGCCGTACCTGTGCATCTGCAGGTGCAGGGGTACCATCCAGCGCACCCACGGGTCGTTGGTGTCCTCATCCTTGGCGAGCGCGGCTTCCAGCTTCAGCACGTACTCGGTGTAGAGAAGCTCGCCGCTCCCGCTCGACCCCAACGTATCGAATACATCGCCGTTACCACCCGCCTTGCCATCCTGGAGCTGGCTGGATGTCCTCGCGAGGTCCGCGCCGCCCCTGCGGTGTCGCCTGCGATCGTCGAACACTTCGGCGATGGCCACCTGCGTGTCCTTGAACAGTCGGAGAGGGTATCGACCGATTCTCAGCCCGGGCTCGTCAGACGCGTGCCTGGCATCCTCCTCCGTCTCGGCGACGTGCGCGATCTTCTCCCTGAGCTCCTCGACGACGTGCGAGATGGAGTTGGCGCGTCGTAGCCCCGCCGCGGACTTGAACTTGTCGATGGCCTCCCTGTTGGGGCTATCGCGACCGTTTGCGTGCCCGTCGGATTCAACCCCGGTTTTGGATTCACCCCCATTCGTCTTCTTCCTCCCTAAACCCGGTGACTTTGGGGACTTGGCGAACGCGTCCATCGCGGCTTTCTTTGACCCTTGCCGGTAGAGCCCTTTGGGCGCGGGGCTCGGTTGGGACCCTGGTTCGGGGCTACCACTGTGTGTGTCTGTCGAGTCGAGGTCGTCGATCTTTGCGAATCTTCTCGCCAATGCCTCAAACCCGTCCTCCGCGTCCAGAAGATCCTTGTTGCCCACGGCGCGTTTCCTGGCGGCGTCGATGACCTCGTACAGTCGCTCGCGTGGCTTGGTGGCGTCCACGGCTCGGTCGGTGGACGCGAGCGCCTCGCGCACCCGTTCCAGCTGCACGTCCACGGCGATCTGCCAGGTGTCGTCGAGGGTGACCTCGCCGGTGTGGATGCCGCGCTCGAGCTGCTCGACCCAGAAGAGGTATCGGCAGAGGCGGTAGAGCGTGGTGTTGATTGACTCATCCGGGTCCTCGAGGTAGTGGCTGGCGAAGTACCCTCCGCGCTGGTTGCCTCTGTCGTCCTTCGGTGGCGGGGGCTGCAAGATTTCGCGGATACGAGAGTCCAAATCGCGAGCCGCCGCTCGAAGGGGACCCGCGAGCTTCCGGCGCATCAGTGCGAGCCGCTCCTTCCGCTCCATCTGCTGACGCTGCACCTCCTTGCGGGACTCCGCCAGCACGCTCTCTCGGCTGCTGATGACCTTGTACATGGTCAGCAGCACGAGGACGCCGGAAACCCCGCCCGTAATCGCCGTCTTGGCGCGTTCAGTCAATTGCTCCATCATCTTCTTTTGCATACCCTTCATGCCGGCGAAGCCGCCCTTCTTCACGGGCTTGACCTCCTTCTCCCATGGCAGCCGGAACTTCTTCTTGGGCTCCTCCTTCTCCCCCTCGAACAGCGCCTTGATCCTGTCCATCGTGTCCTCGAGAGGAGCCCACGAGGAGTGATTATGGTGCGGTTGTAAAACGTGTGTTTCGTAGCGCTGAGCTGGCACATTTCGTGATTGGGCCTTGACGCAAATGTGCAAATGTGCAAATCCAAATAAACTAACACCGTCTCACAGCCCCAGCGCGCATCGAATCGCGCCGCGCACCTCCTCGCTCGCATCCTCCGGCACCAACCCCATCACGATCTTCCTCTCAGCCTCCGACAGCTGCTGCTCCAGACCGAACGCCACCAGGTCGAGGTACTCACCAGCCGACGCCTTGAACGTCGCGAGCGTCCGAGCCAATCTTATCAGATCCGCCCGGGCTCCGTCGGCGTCGCCTGAACGAACAAACGCACCCGCCTGAAGCAACCCGGCCGCGCTCTTCCTCGCCGTCGCGTTGGCCACCAGCGTCCCCGCACGTTCAGGTCTCACGCCGAGGTCCCTAGCCAAATCTGACAGAAAAACCGCGGGTTCATACCCGCCCAGAGACGACCAATTTGATTTGGACCCCTCGGATTCGATCGCCGACGTCGCCGCGGACACCCCAGCCCTGAACGCGGTGTCCTTCTTGCCCCCGATGAGCCGGTCGCTGCCGCGGATGGATGCGTTCCCGTGCGCCGCGCATGATTTTCTGAGCGCGACGACGTGATGGCCCTGGACACCCGCGGACGATACCCGGGCTCGGTCGACTTCGAGCAGAGCCTCTCGCGGCGTCGGCACAGCCGCGGGCTCTTCGTCTCCGGCTTTGGTCTCCGAGGGCGGTTGCCACCACGCGGGCTCGTCGTTGGCCGCGATGGTGGCTGTGTCCTCCTCGACGGTCGGTGCATCTTCTGAGGATGCCGGGGCGTCGTCGGGTGTGAGCCGCAGCATCCGCTCCAGCGACGTTATTTCCAAAGCGGCAAACTCCTTCTCGAGGGAGTCGCCCGCGAATCTCTCCGCGACCGAATCTGACGCGTCGTCCTTTCCCATCGACGCGGGGCGTGAGCTGACGGGCGCCGTGCTGAACTCCTGGAACGATGCTCTCTCCGTGGGTGTGAGAGTGTCGGCGGCGAGTGCCTGAGCGGCATCCACGGGCTCATCGTCGGTCGCGTTCTCCATGACGATGATCGCGGTTTCCAACTTGCTCGCGAGCTCGGCGAGAACCTCAGCCCTCGCCGTGGTGAGATCCAAGGTATCCTTCACCTTCTTACGCTCGACGAGCAGCCCGCGCGCCTCCTCCTCCTTGTTCATCTCGTTGCCGAGCATCACCCGCTCCGCCGCAGCCTTGAGCTGGACGCCCCTCTCGACCAGGCGGTCTCCTTTCGCCAGCAATCGTCGACTGCGCGTCCTCACACCGTCGAGTTCTTCGCGAAGAGCCTTGGCCTTCTCCATGCGCATGTTCCGCGCGAAATCTGGGCCTTCATCCGCCGCGCGGAACACCACATGACGACGGGAAGAAGATGCACCCCGCCTCGTTTTTACGAGGCGGGGTTGGAACGCCGTGGCGTTCAGCCTACTCGCGAGCGACATCAGTGAGCTGTGACGAAGGCAACCGAAGATCAAATCTTCTCGGCTGACAGGATGAAATGAAATTTATCGGCGCCAGTTGTCGGTTGAACTCCGAGACGGGTAACGGGGGGCGAGGCGAGGACGCCGTGTTGATGCACATGTGTTGTATGTATAATGCTAAGGCATGTTTAAGGTTGCACGGCTCCAATGTGTAGCGCCGGCGACTCTCACTTTGCATGCGCGCGTTTAATATCCGCCGTACTGCATCCCGCCGTTCATGCCGGGCGCCATGCCTGGTTGCGCGTACATCCCCGGATTATTCATTCCTCCGGTGGTCTCCATACCGGGCGCGGGGAGCGCCGCGGGGAGCAGCTGCGCGTACATGTTCTGGTTCATCTGCTGCTCCACCGCCTCCTTCTCCTGCGCCGCCTTCTCGTGGTTGCGGTCCTTCTTGTCCTCCACCAGCACGTCAACCTTGTTGGTGTAGTCCTTCATGACCTGGATCATGTAGGGCATCGTGTACTCCATGAGGCCCTTCATCCACGCAATCTCGAGCACCTCGTCGGGCTTGAGCAGGTCGTAGCAGTTGTACAGCATCGCGGCGAAGCACTCCTTGTTCTCCTGCTCGATGAAGAACTGCAGCAGCTCACCGGCGATGTCCTTGTCGCCGGACATGGAGGCGGCTTCCATGGCATCCTTGAAGAGGCCATCCTTCTTGGACAGCTCCACGGATTTGGTCCACTTGTGGTTCTTCTGGTAGAGGAAGCCGGCGATGCGGCGGAACTCGAGGAGCTCGTGCTTCTCGCACTTGTTCGCGAGCGACATCTGGTCAAAGTTGTCGTAGGTGTCGATGGAGGTGCGGAGCGAGTCGAAGTCCTCCTCCTCGAGGCACAGCTCGTTCACGGCGTCGTTGACGGCGACCAGGTTGGTGTTCTGCACAGCCTGCAGGTAGGGCTTGATGAGGGGCAGGTGGTTGGCCTGGCGCATGAGCGCGACGACCCGCGAGTGGTCGATGCGCGGGGTGAGCACCGTGAGCAGGTCGTTGAGCTGCGTAGGGTGGTCCTCGAGGTAGAAATCGAGCGCCTTGTAGTAAATCTCCAGGTTGGCAACCTTGACGCAGACGTCCTTGAAGCCCATGTGCTCCCACGCGTCGGGGTGCGCCATCATCACCCCCGCGGCGTTGTCGTACTCGTCGTACGCGATGTAGAGGAAGGAGAGCTCCTTCCAGGCCTGCATCTCCTCGCAAGCGCGGATGAGCTTGGGGATGTTGATGCGGGTGCTGAAGAGCTTGAGGTGCTCCATGAGCTTCTCGGGCTTGAACTTGGCGTAGAGGATGCCGAGCTCGGTGAAGATGCCCATGTGCGCCTTCTCCAAGCCGACGCCAGCCTCCATCAGCGACAGGAGCTCCTCGTACCTGCCCCGCACCTGGTAGTACTCCGAAACCTCCTCCAGCTCGTCCGCGTTGACGATGATGTTCAACGCGCACAGCTGTGCCAGCCTGAACTCGCCCTCCTCCACGCACGCGAAGCAAATCTCCTTCCAGGTGCGCGTGTGGTTCGCCTTGCGAGCCGCGTCGACAGCCTCGGAGTACTTGTGCAGCTTGACCAGCGTGCTCGCCAGCTTGCCCCAGTTGGAGCACGTGCTGAACAGAACTTTGGCAGCCTCGTACAGGCCCTCGTCGAAGCACCGGTCACCGACGCCGTCCAGCTTTGCGGCGTTGGGCTGGGTGATGAACTCCTCCAGCTCCGCCAGCGCGTTTGTCTTTGCGTACGCGTAGCACAGCTCAGAGTCAACCTTGGCCTCCTTGACCTTCTTGCGCACCATCACCAGGTACTTGACCATGCTGTCGAAATCGTTCGCCTTGTTCGCCACGTCGATCACCGCGAGGTGGTCGGAGGTATCCTGAGCCTTGATATAGGCGGCAACCGCGGCGGAGACCATGTCCTGGGACAGGTACGCCTTGGCGAGCTGGGACCAAACCTCGGGCAGGTCAACCTTGTTGGCGTACTCCTCTCCGCGCTCGAGGTTCTCCAGGTTCTCCAGTAACACCTTCATGGCGTCGACGTGGAGGTCGAACTTCTTGAAGATGGCGAAGGCTTCCTCGTAGAGCTCGTTGCCGACGGCGATCTCGCCAACCTCGGGGCCGTTGAAGGCGTCGAGGCGGTTGATGTAGTCCATCACGCGGGTGGTGTCCGCCTTGATCGCGGTGAGGATGAGCAGGTTCTGGAGGTTGGGGTTGTTGCTGAAGGCGCTGTTCTGGATGACGATCTTCTCCAGGAGTTCGATGAGCTCCTGGGGCATCTCCGCGGTCATAAACGCCTTGACGGTGACGGACACCTGCTCCGGGTTCTTGGACTCGGGCAGCGCCGTGGACACAACCTGGTCGATGAGCTGCCTGCGGTTGGGGTTATCTTCCGCGAGCACGTGCTCCCACAGGTCCGCGTCCATGCGCTCGACGACGTACCTGGACTGGAGCTTGAACAGGGAGTTCTTGTTGGTCACCTCGACGAGCTCGAGGTCGCAGTTGCCGCGCTTGTAAGCGACGCACGCGAGGTTGGGGTCCCTCTTCTCGCAGTACTTGCCGACAACCTTGGAGTCGTAGTACTCGTTGGTGGTGAGGAAGTGCTCGGGGTTGGTGTTGGAGTCGATGAGGATCATGCCGAGGGCGTTGTGCACGTCCGAATTGGTGGATCCCTCGGCGACGAGGTTCTCGAGGAAAGGGGTGAGCATCTTGAGCCTGTTGCGCTTGGACACCTCCTCGACGAGCGGGCCGATGGGGAGGAGCGAGCGCACGGAGAGGATGAGGTTCTGCACGAAGTCATCGTCGCACTCGAGGTCCAGGAGGGCGCCGACGACCTGGGGGGAGTTGGACGGGTTCACCTTCTGCACGTATCCCTCAATGTACCGAAGCATCTTGTTCTGGTACAGGAAGGTGGTGAGGTCGCCCACCATGTCGAAGCGATCGCACACGTTGATCAGTGGGCGGGCGTCCGGGAGCTTGGCCTCCATGAGGAACACCTTGGCCTTCTCCGGGTCGTAGTGCTCGGATTCGCGGGTGATGCGCTCAACCTCCTTGATCTGGCCCGTCTTGGCGGCTGCCTCGATGTACTTCTGGTGGTGGTCGGGCTCGGTGCTGGTGGCGACGAGCGCGCCGAGGTAGAAGAACATACCCTCGGAGGAGTTGTGATCCTCGAGGAGCTTGAGGATGGAGTCGGCACCGATCTGCTCGGTGTACTCCTTGCACACGTTGACGATGATCTGGAGGTTCTGCCGCGGGTTGGACACGAGCAGTTCCTTGATGCAATCGAGCGCCCACTCCCTACTGAGGGTGCCGAACCACTCGAGGAGCGCCTGGGGGTCGATGGAGTGCGTATTGACGCAGCATCGCTTCAGGTCGGACACATCGGTGTAGTGCTCGAGCGCGCGCATGTACAGGCCAGCCTTCTCGCAGAGCTGCGCGATGCGGGGCCTGTCGTAGTGGGTGAGCTTGCCTTGGCCGAGGATGGCGTCGGCGACGTTGGGAAAGGTGACGAGGTTGATCTCGAGCACCTTGGTCTGCATCGCCGCCTGGTCCTCCCTGTCCTCCTTGAGCACGTCGAGGAGGAAGCTGGTGGCCTCCCTGATCATGTTGCGCTGGAGGAAGAGATCCGCGACGGTGTTGAAATCCAGCGGGGGCGGCTCCATCTTGCTCACCTGCAGCGCGATGGTCACCGCGCCCTGAGGGTTGGACATGAGCGTGGACTGGAGGAGGTAGGAGTAGTCGGGCTTGTAATCCGCCATCTCGCAGTACTTGCCCATCTTCTCGAACTCCCCGCGCGCGGCGAGCGCGGCGACAACCTTGGTGTTGGCCTTCGCCTTGATGTACACGCGGAGCGCCATGTCGGCGTCGACGGACTGGAGAAGGTCGCCGAGCTCCTCGGAGCACTCGATCTTGTCCTCGGCCATCCACGTGTCGAGAAGCTGCTTCTTGTTCTGCGCGAGCACGAGTCTGGCGAGCTCGACGCCCTCCACCTTGTTGAGGACGCCGCGCTGCAGGCAGATGCCGAAATACTGCAGGAGCGGCGGCGCGGCTCCCGGCTGCTGGGGGATCGCCTTGAACCTCGCGATCGTCTCGGGGTTACGGAGGATACCCTTGGGGGAGTCAGCGGCGCACTCAGCGGCACCCTTGATGTCCCCGGCGGCGAAGAGCTGCTCAAACTTGGGCTTGACGAGGGACTCGGCGCCTGGGAGGCCGCCGCGGACCGCCACCTGGAGCGCGAGGCTCACGTTGTTGAGCTGCCCGGAGATGAACGGCACGACCGCGGGCTCGTTGAGGTTCAGCAGGAGCACCTGACCGCGGCGGTTCACCGCGTAGACACCGCCCGTGGAAGGGGAGTCGCACGCGAGGAAGACCGGGTCGTTGCTCACCTTGTTGCGGTAGATGGCCGTCGCCGTCTCCAAGTCGTAGACGAAGAGGAGGCCCATCTTGGTGACGACGTAGATGACGCCGTACTTCTCCGAGATGGACATGTTCACCGGGAAGTCGTCGATGAACTCCGGGGGGAAGAAGAGCTCCGCCTGGCGCTTCTGGAACGGCGTCTGGCCAGCCTGGGCGCCGAGCTCGATGACGTGGAGCTTGGACGCGACGCTCCCGTCGGGCATCACCGTCTTCTGCGCAAAGGCAATCACCTGGGACTTGGCGGCGTTGCCCGTCACCTGGTGCGTGCTGAACGCACAGGCGTGCGCGTCGAGCTCCTGGGACCTGCCGAGCTCCTTGGAGTACAACTGCATCTTGCCCTTGACCAGACCCGGGCGGGAGGGATCGCCCGCCGCGATGCCGACGACGCTGAACCACTTACCGTCCTGGCTGGCGCGATAGGCGATGATCTGGCAGCCGTTGAGGTTACCCGTCCTGTCGAACATCTTCGCGGGCTCGGAATCGCCCTGTACATGTGGGAAGATGGTGGGATCGGGACGGACGGGAGGTCAGCGGTCGGGTCGCGTCGGAGTCGAAATGTTAAAATGGGCATGCGAGGGTACGAAAATCGTGAGGGCGGACGGGATTAATCGTCGGGAGGCGGGAGGTGATGGGGCGCGACGGCGGCGGATCCGGCGGAGAATCGGGCGGATTCCGCGCCCGAATGCCTCGTACGTCGTCTCCGACGCGTTCGTCGCGCGTCTCGCTCGCGCCCGCCGACTGCACAACGCGGGAGTCTCTAGATTGTACCCACCTCCATGCTCCAGTGGTAGACAGCCGTGTTTGTCACGATGCCCATCAGGGATGGGGAGATCCACCTCCAGTACACGACGCTCTCGGGCATCTGGTGCGACTTCATCTTGGACTTTGTGTCGATGTTGAAGATCTGAAGGTGATCCTGCGTGGTTCCCGCCACGGTAGCCTTGAGCGCGATCACCTTCGCGGCCGGGTTCATGAGCGCCGAGTCCGCGGTGATGGGCCGCTTCATGGGCGTCATTGGCTGGGCCATGTCGACGATGACGACGGAGTTCGCCGCACCGGTCTCGCGCACGCAGATGAACTTCTCCGACTCCATCGTGAGGTTGGTGAAGGAGATGTTTTGCGGATTGATGCCGGAGGAGGTGAGCTGTTCGTGGGGGAAAGGGGGGGCGGGGCGAGGTCAGGATCGAGCGGACGAGGAAGATCTAGGACTGGGAATCCTGCCAAGCGACGCGCGACGTCTGATGCCGGCGCGGTACTCACCGAGACCACCTCCTTCACGGTGACGGGCGGAGCCGCCATGGTGCGCGTGTCTGGGAGAACCTAAACGTGAAGTTTCTCCTGTCCTCGCAGTCTATGCACCCTCGCGGCCTTCCCGCTCGGTGCGCGCGTTCACTTTGGATCCTGACCCAGTTTTGAGACAGCCTCAAAGGAATCGCCGCACCTAAATGAATCCGGTCTCTGACTGTTTACCTGTGCTCGGATGGTATACGGGCGTTGGGAACCCCAAAACGAGGGTTTATGCCGTTGGCGTGTGCCCATTTTTGAAATCGAGATCTCAAACTCCAGCTGTCCGTCGTTGAGAGGTGCAGGCGGGCACGAGTGAGATCTGGTCCGTCACACACAACGATGGCGCAACCTCAACCCCCGCCCCTGATCTTGTTCTTGGCCGGCGCAGCGGCTGGCGCGCTGATCGCCGCGAACGGCGTGCTCAGCGCCGTCCGCAAGCGCACGGCCAGGTCCAGGTCGCGCGATGACGGCAGGCGCGTTCGAGTCGGCCTGGAGGTTGCGAGGGACGACAACTGGAAAATCTTCAGAGGCAAGAAGGTGGGCGTCGTGAGCAACCCCACCGGCGTGCTCCCGTCCACGCTGGAGCACGCGGTGGACGTCATGCACGCATCGAACGGCGCTGTGGACATCCGGGCCGTCTTCGGCCCCGAGCAGGGCTTCAGGGGCGTCGGCCAGAACTCAAACCCGTACGGCAGCTACGACTCCGACAAGGAGAACGGATCCGACGGCGTCTTCACCGACCAGCGCACGGGCCTCCCCGTCTACGACACGTACCTCAAGAAGGGACCCGAGCTCACCGCCGTGCTCGAGCGCTCCGGCGTGGACGTCGTCGCCTTCGACATCCAGGACGTGGGCGCTAGGTACTACGCCTACGTGTGGACCCTCTACGACGTGATGGTCGCCGCCGCCGCCGCGAAACGGCCGATATCCGTCGTGGTCCTGGACCGACCCAACCCCTTGGGCGGTGAAGTCCTGGAGGGACCGGTGGACATCGAGCCCGGGTGCGACAGCCTCGTGGGACGCAAGCCACTGCCGGTGCGGCACGGCATGACGGTGGGAGAGCTGGCGTGGTTCCTCAACAAAAAATACGTCGCCGCCGACCCCGACAACGGCTCGAACAAGTCCGTCAAGCTGAGCGTCGTGGCCATGCGAGGATACAGGCGACGCATGACCTGGGAGGATACCGGCCTGCCGTGGGTGCCGCCGTCGGCCAACATGCCGACGCCGCGAACGGCGCTGGCGTACATCGGGGGCGCGCTGCTCGAGGGGACCAACGCGTGCGAGGGGAAAGGGACCACGGCGCCGTTCGAGATGGTGGGCGCGACGTGGGCGGACGGGCGACTCGCGGATGCTCTCATGCGACGTACCAAGCCACCGCCGGAGTCCTCGAAGCCGGAGTCTCCGAACGAGTCCCCGCCGCCGGTCCGGTCCGAGGAGGAACGGGAACGGGAAGGGTCCAAGCGGGGCGGGAGCTCGGCGAAGCGGGGACTCAACTACAGGCCCAACTACGCCGAGTCCTCCCCGGGGAACAGCCCGAAGAAGGCCGTACGGCCCTCACCTGGAACCCCGCGCGGCGGCGTGAGCAAGAAACCCAGAGGCGGCAGCCGCACCAAGGGGAAAGGGAGGAAGGGGACTCATAAGAGCAGGCTCAGCCGGCCGGCATCCAAGCAAACGTTGCCGATCCGCGAGGGCGCCCCCGACGACGGACCCGCGGCTAAGTACCGCGAGGCGTACTTCACTCCATCCTCGGGACCGCTGCAGGGGCGCATCGTATCCGGCGTGCAGGTGTACCCGCGCGGGATCGAGCACGCGTTGTTCGGAGAGGGTGTGCGAATTCTGTCGGCGCTGCGGAGGACTTACCCGAATGACTTCGCGTGGCGGGAGCAAAGTCATCCGACGGCTCGGACCCGGGTTGAGAACGCGAGGTGGCGCGCCGAACACTCGGCGGTGTTGCGCTCACCCGCCAAGTCCACGTACTCCAACTACTCCAGGAAAGGGCCGGGCGGGTACGGCGGTACGTACGGCGGGCGTTGGTCCGACGAAGGGGACAGCTCGGAGGATGAGCGTGGATGGAGGGGCGACGACGGCGAGGTGCCTTGGTCACCGGAGAGCCGCGGCGGCGGGCGAAGGTCTTCGTTCCCCCCGCGCTCGCCGCTGCCCCCGGCGTCCCCGGCGCCCGTGGCGTGGATCCCGAAGAAGACGCCGTTCATCGATATGCTCACCGGCGGCTCCGCGTTGAGGGAGGCTGTGGACGCGGGTGATGACGAGAAGGTTGAAAGCGTTCTCGCGGAGTGGGAGTGCCAGCTGGAGCGATTCGCGGATATCAGGCGCGGGTTCCTGCTTTACGATTGAGGCGGAGGGTGGTGACGTGAGTGAGCGCGAGAGAGAGCGCGCGATATTAATTGGAAAGACTTATTACGATCGTTACAACATGTATGCGTCTAAGAGTAGCTAGCCTCCAAAGTTTTCACCGTAGTCTCCAAAAGCGATCCACGGTAGTCCCGATAATATTCCACGATTGTTAAGGTTAACGGAGCTGGTCGCGACTCACCCACTTCACCGGGCGTCGCGGCGGCGAGGACGTATCGGCGTCGCGCCCCGTGACTCTCAACTAACCGATTCGCATGGACCGCGCCGCCGCGTGAAGGTGGCCCCTCACCTTTGGCATCGCGAAGCGACGAAAGCCCCCGTGTGCCGAACGAAAACTAACCTCGCTTAATTTTCGGCGGCGGGCGCGATGTCGGGCCGGCAGGTCCAGCTGAACCAGGAGCTGGCCCGCAAGACCCTCGCCGCCGATGTCCTCGCGATCGTGAGGGACTCCGTGGACGAGTTCAACCTCGTGAACTGCGGCACCGCGCTCCAGAGGCTCGCCAAGTGCCCCGACACCCACCGCCATCTATCGCCCACAGCATCCACCCTACCCGGCGTGCCGAGGGTTCTCCAGGAACAGTTCGCGCGATTGCTCGACGCCGCCGCCGCGCTCGTCCGCAAAGACCCGCGGCACGTGGAGTCCAGGCAGCTGGCGAGCATGCTGTGGGCGTGCGGCAAGCTCGAGCTCGGCAACCGCGCCGCCGACCTCGTCAAGGGCATCGAAGCGGCGGCCGTGATGCACGCGTCCAAGTTCAACCCGCAAGAACTCGCCAACGCCGTCTGGGGCGCCGCGAAGCTCGGGCTAGACCCGTCGCGATCCGAGCTCGTCCACGCCATCGCCGACGCCATCGCGGTGTCCTTGCCCAAAGCCCCGGCGGCGCCCAGCGGCCCGCGGCGTGATCCCAAGGGGGGGGGACCGGGCGGCTGGCGCGGCGTCAGGGTAGAGTGGACGTCGCAAGGGGTCAGCAACGTCGCCATGTCCCTCGCCAAGCTCGACGCGGACGTCACGCACGGCGAGGGGGTGTCCACCACGGGCGACGGGTTCAAATACGGGAAGGTGTTTGGTGAGGTGTGCTCAGCCGTGACGTCGCGAGCCGACGACTTCAACCCCCAGGAGGTGGCCAACATTCTCCACGCGCTCGCTAAGCTCACCGCGGGCGACGGCGAAGGGGACGGCGGCGGGCGGACGGTGCCCGGGCCCGTCGAGAGGACCGCGCGAGAAGCTGCGGAAGCGCTGGCGTCGAGAATCACGATTCGGTGGATCGAGGCGCAACGGCTCGAGCCCCAACACGTGGCTAACATGTCGTGGGCGTGCGCCAAGATGGGCGCCGCGGGGGGCGACGACCTGGCGGGCGCGCTCGCCAAGGCGGCCGCGAACCTGGCGCCGCGCATGAACACGCAGGAGCTGTCCATGGTGGCGTGGTCCGCGGCGGCGTTCGGGAGCGGGCGTTGGCCCGCGGACTGCGCGGAGACAGTCGCGAGAGCCTTTGGCGATAGGGCGACCGACGCCACGCCGCGACAGCTGGCGAAGGCTTCGATGGCGTACGCGAAGCTCGGCACGCTCCACCCGAAACTCATGGACGCGGTGGCCGACGCGGTGCTCGCGCTCGAGCAGCCCTTCGCGGCGTCGCTCAACCCCCAGGATGTCGCCAACCTCGCGTGGTCGTTTTCAAAGCTGGGGTGTAAGAAGAAGCGGCTCTTCGACGCGCTCTCCGCCGCGTTCGTCGCCCACCTGCGCGATGACGACGACAGCTTTTCCTCGCAACAGCTCACCATGATCGTCTGCGCCTTTGGTTTGCTGGGACTTAAAGACGAGAGCATGCTGAACGCGGCGATGGGCGCCATGAGTAAAGAGCGGGTGGCGGAGTTCAACCCGCGAGATTTGACAAACACGGCTTGGGCGTTGGCGGCGTTGGGCGTGAACGCCGAGGCTAAGCCCAAACTCGTGGAGCGGATAGGCCGGACCGCGCGGAAACGCCTGGATGACTTCAACTCGCAGGAGCTGCTCAAGTTTCTCGGCGCGTTCGAGAGGCTGGGAGGGAGCGACGCGAGGCTCGCGCGGGCGGTGTCGAAGCAGAGGATTCTCTCTTACGAATTTCCCGCGTTGTCCACTCACGTTCCCTCGAGTTCGTCCGTGAAGCTCAGCTCCAAGACCCCGACGAGTTACCAGGGCACCGATCGCGTGCGCGTGGATGACAGCTGCGGGGGCTGGGGCCGTGGTAACACGGGAGTGGCGCTGTGGGAAGGCAGCTTTGTGCTGGCGGAGTGGCTGTCCCGGCAAGGCACGCCGACGGGATCACCCGAGATGGCCGAGGTCATGCGCGGCGCGTGGGGACCGAACGAGAGCGGGGGATGGCGAGGTATGACCGGCGTGGAGCTCGGAGCGGGGCTCGGGCTTCCCTCGATCGTCGCGTCTAAGCTCGGGCTGGAGATGGTGGCCACGGACGGTGCGTTAACTTACCCTCGCTTTGCTCCGCGCTTGGTTTTTTCTCGCGGTTTTGGCTTTTTGGATGTCGCCCTTCGTTAATCCCTCTACTGGACCGTCGATGTCCTTGGAGTTTCAAATAGGGCGTACATGAGATCTTGGAAGTTTCGCTGACAACAATCGCCGTTCTTGGGCCATGATTGCTCTCTGATAGTAGCTTCCAGACACTACCCCGTCCGCTTTCTTCTCGACTAAAATCTGACGCCGCGCGATCATTTCCCTTTTCCCGACAGGCGACGACGAAGTCCTCGAGCTCCTCTCACAGAACATAGGGAATAACACTTCCCCTGATACCGGCGCGAGGGTATCCCGTTTGGTGTGGGGCTGCGACGAGCCCCTGGAACACCTCGGCCTCTCCGAGCCGCCGAAGCTCATCCTCGCGTCCGACGTCGTCTACGGAAACGACCCAAAGAAATGGAAGCTGCTGGTCAAGACCATGTGCGACCTGAGCGGACCGTCCACGCTGGTCGTCATAGGCAACGTGCAGAGGTACCCGGTGCATCATCCGATGGCGGAGACCAAGTTTTTCAGCGAGGCGACGGCGGTGGACTTTGAACGGACGGAGGTGCCAGTGACTGGTTTGCACCCGGACTTTAGGCGAACCGGCGGCGGCGCTTGCGTCGTTCATCTCTTCAGACGACGGCCAGAGTCGCTGAAGCGCGCGCGGTCGGAAAGCGACCTCGGCGAACGGAAGGTTAAGAAGGCCAAGAAGGAGAAGAAAGCGAAGAAGGCCAAGAAGAAGGATTCCAAGAAGGACTCGCGTAGCTAGAGCACTAGGATAAAATAGCAAATCCAAAACTAGTCTATGAGATACGAAACGCGTCTGACCTGATGCGGCGGACTCTCTCCACCGCTCGGGTACGCATACATCGGCGGGGCGTCGATGGGAAACATCGGAATGTCGCCGTCGTCCTCGGCGACGACGTTCGGCATGAACGCCGCTCCCGTCAAGATGGCGGCGACGGCGTCCCTCTCCGCCCGCTCCGCCGCTTCCAGCGTGGCGACCCTTTGGTCCTCCTCCCGGATTTCCTCCTCGCGCACCGCGCACAGGAACGCGCGCCAACCTTCCTGCGCGAGATCGCGGTGAGATGATTCGCACACATTCGATGATGAAATGCACGCCCCCGCGCACGCGCACAAGTTCCGATCTTCTTCGGCGCCGACACCGACCAACACCCCGGGTCGCGAAGTCGAGGTGGACATCCCGAGCGAGCCGGCGAGCTCCGCCAGCGCGCCGGCCGATACGCCCGCGCACTCGGAGAGATCCAGCAGCTCCATGTCGCGGCCGAGCGTCTTGAGATGTACCAGCCCGGCGTCGCTCACGCGCGTGCGCCTCAAACGAAGATCCGTCGCGGTGCACCCGTCGTCTAAGCCCGAGGGAGTCTCGACACCTCCGCGCTCGCGTCGCCACATCGTCAGTCTGCCCCGGTACGTCAGGTAGTCTAAGATCAGGTTACCGACGCCGCAGCCCGAGAGGTTTAGCGATCGCAGCGATCGTGGGAGACGCGCGAGGTGCGGGCCCGCGGCGTCGTCGACCGCGGCGCAATCCGAGAGGTCCAGCGCCTCGAGCCTCGGGGGATGATTGTAAACTTTGCGTCCTCCTTTGTTTCCTCCCCGTCGACCCCGGCCGCCGCGTCTTCGTCCCGTGTGCGCATCGTCATGGGCATCGTCCTCGCACGGACACGCCAACGCCGCCAACGATTCGGACCTCAGCCCGATGCACCCGCGCAGCGATAGGCATCGCAGTTGTGGAAGCTCTTGTACAAAGTCCAGATTGTCGAGCCAACCGCATCTGTTGATGTCCAGGTGGACGAGCGAGTGCGACGCGAGGTTGAGGTAGAGAAACGCCCCGCGCGACAGGGTCATCGCCGCGTCGGAGAGGAGCAGTGACGTGGGCGACAGCGCGTCGGACTCGGCGAGCGCCCTCAGCGCGGGGATGTGGTTCGATGAGGTGGGGAGCGGAAGCGCGTTGTTGCTCATTTCACCCTCGTTTTTTTTCTGTGTGAGCTTGAACTTGAAGTACGAAAGGGCGACGAGCTCGACGAGCTCGCGAGGGAGATCGCCGACGTCGGCGACGACGTGTGGATCGCCACGAGCGAGCTCCGCCGCGCAGGCATCCGCGCTCACCTGCAAGAGCGTGCCCATCGCGCCCCCTCCACTGGGCCACGCACCGCGGTTTTCAGATGTCGCCTCACCGAGTCACAGTCAGCACGAGTCAAGTCAGCACGCGCTGTGAGGCCGACTCTTTTTGATTTTGGAGCGCATAACCCTAGGACGCGACCACCGGGTCGCGACCTTAACATGGCGGGTAATCGAGGCGGACGCGGTCGAGGCGGCCGAGGAGGTGGTGGCGGCGGCGGCCGAGGCTACAACAACAACTACGGCGGCGGCGGTAACTCCTACGGCGCGCTCAACAACAACCAAGGGGGCTACGGCGGGAACCAAGGCGGCGGGTTCGGAGGAGGCGGAGGAGGCTGGGGTAACCAGGGCGGCGGCGGCTACAACAACAATCAGGGCTTCGGAGGCGGTAGAGGAGGAGGAAGGCAAACCGCCGGGCGCGGCGGAGGCCGCGGCGGGCGGGCCGTCGATACCAAGAACCCGAAGGATGTGCTACGGGAAGATCTCATGACCGATCGGCCCGGAATGTGGCCGCTCTCTTGCTACGGCAAGGGCGACGAGCCGTGCCTGCTGGGCGGCGACACGTGCTTCGAGGAGCTACGGTGGGTCACGGGCGCGGCGGCGTCCCGGGGTATCGATCCCAACCAGGTCTTCGCCAAGACCCACGAGTTCATCCAAGGCAAGGAGACCGACATAAGGGCAATCTTAAACTTCCCGATGCAGCAGCTGAAGCAGGTGCTGGACAACGCGCGGGAGGGGCGGATGGCGCCCGCGGGTGCCGCGCGGATCATCGATCACGCCATGCTGAGCGGTGTGCCCCAGCAGCCCATGGGGCAGCAGCCGGGTATGCCGGGAACGCAACCGGGTATGCCGGGACAGCAACCGGGAATGCCGGGAATGATGGGGCAGCAGCAGCCCGGGTCTCCGTACGGAGCAGCGCTCTCTCCGCAGCAACCCCAAGGAGCGTTCGGCGGCGGACTGGGCGGCGCGCAGCAGAACCCTTACGGTCAGCCGCAGCAGCAGCAGCAGCAGGCTGGGTTCGGGGGTGGCGCCTTTGGGGGCGCGCCCGCGGGCCAAGCCGGCTTTGGAGGCATGGGCGCGGCGGGGGGAGCGTTCGGCGGTGCGCCCGCGGCGGTGGCCCAGCAGCCGAACATCTACGGCGGCGCCCCGGCGCAGGCCCAACCCGGTCAGCCCGGGATGGATCCGAATCAAATATGGCAACAACAGCAGTGGCAGATGGGGCAGATTCCCGATAACCCTCCACCGCAGCACTTCGTTCAGCGGTGAGAACTGATATATAAGTGTTACGAACATAGCTGCACTACATAGCTGAAACTCAGCCTTTTTCCTAATACTACATAGCGGTTTGGTCTCGTTTCACCACCTCGCTGCTCGCCCTCGGTCGTGCAAACGCCGCCGAGTCCGCCACGACGCCGCCGCCCGCCTCGCTTTTCTCCCTATCCGCCCTCGCCTGCAGACGCTGCGCCTTCACGAGCGCGCGTCTGCGCTCGAGCAACGCCTTGGAGAACTCGGCGCTGAGCCTGTAGTCGTCCGCGACCGCCCAGCCCATGTCCTCCCGGTTGAAAACCAGCGCCCGAACCTCCGTCTTGGCCACGACGGTGAGCGTGTTTCGCGGCGGCGCCTTGCCGTCTTTATCGGCAATCTCCCCCACCAAGTTCCCCTTCCGCCTCGCCCCGATGCGCCTATCACCCGCGGCCAACGCGCCGACGGGTGCGCCGAACGCGTCGCACTCCCCCGCCGTGATCACGAACACCTCATCGCTCGTCTTGCCGCGCGCACAGAGCCGTTGGCCGGGCTTGAAACGTCGCTCGGGGTGCTGCCTGCTCGAACCCACCAGAGCGTCGAGCCTCGCGTGCACGTGATGCAGCCGCTCGCTCGTGTTGTTCCGTTGGCCGGTGAACCACGCGTGCTCCAGCGCCTGCGCCGCCCCGAGCCTTCGCTTCGGGTTCGGTTCCAACAGACCGCGGAGCAAGTCCTTGGCCTGGGACGATATGCACTCCCATTCCTCGCCCGAGTCGAAATCTAAGCCGCACTCGACGATTTGGTCGATGAGTTCGTCCTCGTCGTCGTCGTCGAAGGGCCACGCGCCGGTTAACAGCACGTGCATGGCGACTCCCAGCGCCCACACGTCCACGCCCTGGCCGTACACGCCGGCGACGAGCGCCTCGGGCGCCACGTACGCGAGGGTCCCGCAGACGTTCTCCTCCTTTTCCCGCGCGGTGAGCGCCTTGGCGAGGCCGAAGTCGAGTAGCGTGACCGAGTCGAGGTCATCCGGCTTTGCGAGGCACAGGTTCTCGAGCTTGAGATCTCTGTGCACCACGCCCCTCGCGTGCATGAAGGCGATGGCGTCGAGCATGTTGGACATGACCACCTGCGATTGGCCCTCGTCGTACGCGCCGACGTCGGTGATGGCGTCGACGAGCTCCTGGCCCTCGAGGAGTTCCATCACCACGTGGACGATGCCGTCCTCCTCGAGGAGTTCGGCGCCGAGCGCGGGTGTCGGCGCGATGCGGTCGTAGTCGGCGCCGCCCTCGGTGAAGAACTCCTTGATGGTGATGATCGCGGGGTGCTCCGAGAGCTGCTGCATCATGATCAGCTCGTTCATGACCTCGTTCAGGGACATAGACGCCAGCTTGCGGGGCTTCGACTCGCCGTCGGAATCCGAGTCGGAATCCGAGTCGGAGTCCGAGTCCGAGTCCGAGTCATCATCAGAAGACGAACCGTCCCCACCGCCGCCGCCGGGCTTCACCCTCAAGGTCTTCACCGCGTAGGTCACGCCAGTCGCCCTGTGCACAGCCTTGCGCACCACCGCGAAACCCCCGGTGCCGATGGCGTCGCCGAGGTCGTACTCCTCATTAAACGGCCTGTGCTTGTGTACGTACCCGATTGCCGCGATGTGCTCGCTGTTGTCCAGGTGGAGCAACCCGCCGGGCATGGACCGGACCCGCCGTAAACCCCGGATCTTTCGCAAGCTCGCGTCGGATTTGAAGGACCCGCACTGCTCGCCGAGCACGCGGAGCGGCGCGGGTTGGAACTTGGCGCGCCAAGCGCTCTTTCCCACGGCGGGAGCCCTAGCGTGGGCCATGGCGTAGGCTAAACCGTGTTGCGAGTTTTTCTTATCCGGGGCGATCGAGCTTCCAGGCCTGTCGACGCCGCCGCCGCCCTGCCCGAGTAACGAGGGGAGCCTGCTCCGGTGTCTGCGTCGCCACGCGGCGTCGGAGTCGGAGCCGCTGTCGGTTCCCCGGCGGAGGCGAGCCGCGCGGGGCGCTCGAAGGCCGGACCAACCCAGGTTGACCTGCGAGGCGCTCTTCTTCATCTGCTTCACCGGGGATTTATCCACGAGTGACGCTGCGCTGTCCTTCATCTGCTTCACCGGGGATTGTACCCGCACCGGGCTGTTCTGACCGCTGTCGTCGTCGACGGCGCCGAGCCGCGACTTTCTGTCATCCGTCGCGGGAAGCTTCCCCCACGGACCGTCCTTCGTGTTCCGTGCCGCCGCGTTGGCGGTGAGCCGCGGCTGCGCGATCGCGGGTTGTTTGTTCTTGTGTTCGGACATCGACTCCGCGAGCTTGATGAGGTCGGGCGCGGAGTCCAGGCGGAGGAGGTGCCCGCGCAATCCGCCGTTGCGCCTCATACCCGGGCCGGCGCCTCCGCGCGTTCCACCACCTTCCCCTTCCCACGGCAACGAGCTCGCCGCGCTCAAGTGTGAGCCGGCGCTCCCCGCGCCCCGTATACTGGCCCACGCGCTGAGACCCTTGGGGAGTAGCCCGCGTTCCCGGGCGACGGTCACGAGCCCCTCGAACTGCGCCTGCGCGTCCGGCACGTCCAACGAAATTTCCCTGAGCTCCGTGGCGATTCTCGCGAACCCCTTCGCAAACTGCGTCCCGTTGACCAACCCGGTATCCCCGAGGTACCCGAGCAGTTGCATGACCCGCCGCGGTACCTGCGGGTTGACGTGGCTCTGATCCATGGACATCGCGAGCGCCCGCCTCACAAACTCGTGGTGGTAGAACGGCACCGCCAGATCCTGCAGCCGCCGGCTCGCCTCCCTCGCGTCCCTGCTGTTGACGTACTCCTCGAGCAAATCGCTCATCTCCCGCCGCGATGACGCCGCGGTGGTCCCCTCAGGCCCGCCCCAGTGCCGCGCGACGTGTTTCGCTCCACCCGGTGAACGAAGCGCGCCCCTGGCCTGCACCGCGCATCGCCGCGGTATCTCGTCCAGCCCCGAAGCCTCCGCGCATTCGTCGAGGAACTCTTTGGACACCACGCCGTCGACGACCGCGCGCGCGAGGAAGACGCCGATCTCGTCGGGTGCGTTCGGCACGTCGATGGCGAGGGACTCCGCGTCCTGGAGGATGAGATCGAAGCCCTCTTCGCACTGATGCGTCGTGAGGATCTCTTTGGACGCGAGCGAGCGGATGAGCTGGGCGACCATCTCGCGTTCGCGCGGCCCGCGGTCCAGGGCTGCGGCGACCGCGCGCTTGACCACGGTGGGTTTGAGCGCGTTCGAGCCGATGAGGTTCATGGCGGGCAGGTGGCGCTTCGGCGGGGACTTGGCGGTCGTCGCCTGGGAGAGCGACGGCCAGCTGGTGGTCTCCACCGCGGGGGACTCGTCGATCGCGCCGAGCCGGGTCGGGGCGGCGTGGACGGGGCGGGCCAGGAGCTCCCGTAAGGAGTCCTCGACGTCATCGAGGACACCGTGCGTGAAGAACTCGCGGATGAGGCCCTCGCAGTCGCGCTTGAAGTCGCCCTTCGTGAACCCGAACCCGAACGCGGAGGCCATGGAGCAACGATCGAACCGGGTGCAGGAAATATCTTCTCGGATACGGCGGATGCCTTCGCGTACGTCCGGTGACCGGTGCGCGGGCGTGTGTGGTCCAGAAGAGTTGTGTTTATCAGCACGCGCGACCCTTCAGCGCGCGTTTTAGACCGCCATCTTGTCTCCGGTCGCTCCGTGCGTCGAAGACTGACCAGCGCCAGATGCCAGCTGTGTCTCAAAAAGGGCAGGCGCTGAGTCACGTCGAGGAGCTCTCGCGAGAATCATAAAGTCACTTCGCTCGACGCGTCGGCGACGCAGCGATGGGCATCTTCGACGATGTATTCGGGAAGAAGATCGAGGGCGATGGCAACGGCCTGTTCAGCTCAAAGTACAAGGCTGAACATGACGTCCTTCACGATCCCTTACCCGCCACCGCGTACGCCGACACCCTGAAGAAGGAGCGCGAGATCATGGAGCAAGCCGTGAAGACCGGCAAGGGCCACTGGGCGAGGGAGGAGGAGAGCGACCACGACAACGAATCCGACGGGTATTCGGACAAGGACTCCGACTCGGACAGCGACTCCGACAGCGAGCGCAAGTCGAAGAAGCCGAAGAGGCAGGAACGGAGCAAGTTCGAGGAGATGGACGACGCCTTCGCCGAGGCGAACGCGGTGATGGCCGAGGGCGCTCCCGACAGGAAGCGCAAGAAATCGGCGGCGGCGGCGGCGGAGGACACGAGCGACGACGACTCCGGCTCCGACGACGACTCCGGTTCCGATTCCGATGACGACGCGGACAAAGACTCCGATGACGACGCGGGCGCGGACTCCGACAGCGATTCCCTCACCGACGTCGAGGCTGAGCGCGCCGCGCGGAAGGCGGCCAGGGAGGAGGCCAAGGCGAAAAAGTCCGCCGCGAAGCAAACCAAAGATGCGGCGGCGCCCGGAGAGGAACACAGGCCAAAGGATGAAAACTTACCCAGAACCGTCTTCGTGGGTAACCTCCCGGTGACGATCAAGCCCAAGCAGCTCAAGACGCTGTTCACGGAGTATGGCACCGTGGACAGCGTGAGGCTGCGCAACGTCCCGGTTGACCCCGAGGGTAAGATGCCGCGGGGCGGCAAGGTGATCACCGGTAAGTTCGTCGAGAACCGCAAGTCCACCAACGCCTACGTCGTCTTCAAAGAGGAAAAGGCGGTGGACGCCGCGTGCAAGGGCATGAACATGCGGGAGGTGGACGGTCGCCACGTCCGCGTCGACCGCGCCGCCGCGCCCTCCGCCAAAGCCAACGAGGCGGTTGCGAAGGAAAAAGGAGCAAACGCGGGTGGCGAGGTAGCGTACGACCACACGCGCTCGCTCTTCCTCGGTAACCTCCCGTACGACGTCGACGAGGAGGACGTCATACGGCTGTTCCACAGGAGTAAGGAATACCCCGAGCTGAACGGCTCGGTGGAGGCTGTGCGCGTGGTGCGGGACCGCAAAACGAACCTCGGCAAGGGTATCGCGTTTGTGCTCTTTCGCAAGGGTTCAGACGCGAGGACCGGGTTGCTGTTGGACGGGGTCAAGATGGGTGACGGGCGGGAGGTGCGCGTGACCCGCGCGTCGAAGAACAGGGAGGCGCTCAAGGCCCAGGCGGAGAAGAACAAGAAGAAAAGGGAGGAGAAGGAGGCCAAGAAGGAGCCAATCGGCGCCGCGCGCAGGCTGGGGCTGGAAAAGACGCCGGGGGCGGACGCGAGGGGGGGATCCGCCGCGGCTTGGGAGGGTTCCAGGTCGAGGCCCGGCGGGAAGAGGCAAAAGATTGCCTTTGGCGGATACGACGCCGCCATCGAGCGCGGGAAGGATGGGAAGAAGGGCGCGGGGGGTAGAGGCGGCGGTGGGCCCGCGGCGAAGGGTGCGAGGACGGGCAAGCGACCCGCCGTCGCGGCGAGGAAAGCAAAGGCGAAGGCGGCGGCGGGCGGCGGCGGCGGCGGCAAAAAGAAATAGACGGCGTCGAGTACACTTGGTAAAAACATCAGAGGACCTAAGCCTTACTCGGACTTCTTCTCTCCGTCCTCGATCTGCTTGGGGGGCTCCTCCTCGCCCTCCTTCTCCGACTTGAGTTCATCCGAGAACTCCTGCGAGACGAAAGCGTTTGGTGAGTCAGATTTTTTTCAGGATAGGGAAAAGGTAGGGTTGTCGCGATTGGGCGTCGGGTGCGGGGGACTCACGCTCGCCGCCGCCTGGAAGCTCTTCACCGTCTTGCCGAGGCTCTTGCCGAGCTCCGGGAGCTTGGAGGGCCCGAAGAGCACCGCCGCCACGCCGCCGATGACCACCAGCTCGGGGAGACCGAGGCCGAAGAGACCCATCGTGGCCACGCTGCGGGTGCCCGCACCGGATCGGCCCGCGACGATGCCGGCGGACAGCTGCGCGGGCTTAGCGCCGAGGAACGCGGGCGCCGGGGCGCTCACGCCGGACATGGCCGCGGACTTGGGCGCGGCGGACCCGGCCGGGGACCTGGCGCGGGTCCTCACGGCGTGCGTGGGGCGGACAACGAGGGAAGCGGTGGTTGCGGCCATTCTTGATTCTGGATCTACGACGTTACGGGGAACGACGGGGGAACCGGCGAGATCTGCGCTCGGTGTTGAAGCTGTGACGTCTCGCTGGCTGGCGAAGACGACGGCGGAACGACGGCTGGTGTTGCCGAGGTCACGCGCTGCTTGTTGTGTGGCCTCTTCCCTGTCGATTGACCCGGGAAGAATGTTCCGCGACACGTAGGGGCGCAATTTTTCGTCAACCAATCACATTTTGTTGCATTTTACTGCCGCTGTCGCCACCTTGCTAGCGTCGCTCAGTCGTCCTCGGCGGACTTCTTCCTAAAGTTACGCGCGCGCTTCCCACCCCCGCCGAACCCCGAACGATTCCCATCCTCCCCACCGCCGTCCTCGTCCTCGTCGCCGTGCGCAAAGTCAATCCTCACGCCGCCGCCGCCGCCGCCACCGCCGGTGACCTTCTTGTCACCCCGCCTGGCGTCCCGCCTCGCGGCGGCTGCCGCGGATAGCTGAAACACGGGCTTCTCAATCGGCGCCGCGGGTAACGACCGCTCGGTACCCGCCGGGCCTTTCGACGCGGCGGCCGCGGAGGCTGCGCGGCGGGCAGCCTCCATCTCGTTAACCCCGCCCCCGCCCCCGACCCCGCCGCCGACCACGAGGGGCTCGTCCAGGACGTAACACTTATACTTGTGCGGGTTCTTGACGTGATCCGGGACACCCCGGCCCCGTCCCCGGCCCCGGCCCCCACCCCGGCCCCCACCCCGCCCCCCATCGCCGTACCGCGGCCTGGTCACCTCGGGCACGGACGCGTCCCAGGCGACGCCCCGGGACGGAGCCGCGCCGGTCGTTCCCTTCGCCCGTTTGTTCGGCGGCACGTAAGCCCCGGCGAAGCCGCCTCGCTTACCCCGGCTCCCATCCGCCGCCTTTTCTGGGACGATGTCCTCTGTCTCGTCCACGTCGTCGGGCGCGGCCTTGCCCTCCCTCGCCAGTATCCGTCGTTCGTACGCGTTCGAGGGCAGCACCTCGGTGTGGACCTCGTTTATTTCATCCGTGGGAAGAAAGTCGTCGTGGCCGTCGACCAGCCTCTGTATCCTCGCCACGTCGATGACGCCCTCGCCGTTGCCGTCGAGCGGTTGCGCGCGGTTCATGCCGGTCATCGCGAGGGTGTCGTAGTAGTCGAACTCCTCCTCGTCGTTCAGTGCGCTGCACCGGCCGACGCTGCGGCCGAGCTTGGCCATCTTTTTTTGGTCGTCGTCGTCGTCGTCGTCGCTCTCCAGGCAGTCGAGGTCGTCGGCCCATCGCGCTTTCTGCCGCTGACGGCGGACCTCGCTGACCTCCGCGTTGGACGCGGTGTGGTCGAACGTGGGCCGGTCGTCTTCGTCCTCGTCTTCGGAGGAATCGCCGCTTTGGGAGCCGCGATCGTCGTCGCCGGAGGAATCGTCGTTCCTGTTTCGTTTGGCGCCCCGCCCGATGCGCTCGTCGTCGTCGTCATCGTCGTCGTCGTCGCTGTAGTCGTCCCTGGCGCCTCTGCGCGTCACGCTGGTGTTCGTGGGCATCCAAACGGCTCCCTGCCCGGGGGACTGCGACGTCGCCTTGGCGTCGGTACCGGGCGTCGGTTCCGAGCCGCATCCGGCGAGCCCCGGTCCCAGGTTGGCGAACACATCGGCGACCCTGCCGTGAAAGGCTGCGTAATGGGTCGTCTGCGTGGCGGACGGCGTGGCGTCGCCCTCGTCCGCCGGGGGTGCCGCCGCGGCCTGCTCCGTGGCTTCAGGCGCGGTGAAGCGACTCGGCTTCAGTATACCCTTCGACTCGACGTCCATGTCTGTCGACGCGCGGGTCTCGAGTGGCAGACCTAACAAACGAATCGGCACCTCGGTCACCGAAGACGTGGCGCCTTATCGGATACCCCGATCTGACACTCATTCACGCGCGGAACCGCTGACCATGGCTCCCGCGCCGGTTCCCCAACGGGAACCCCAGGTCATCAAGCACATCGTAGATGACCGAACGGTGCGTGGACCGCCCCGATATCCCACCCACGGCCTTCACGTCCACCCGGATACGGCGCATCACGCGCGCGACGTCACGCCTTTTCTCGGCTCCACTCGCGCCTCCTCGTCTGACCGCCGCGATGCCCGCCTCCCATCCTCGCGTGTCCAGAGAGCCATACAGAAACCCAGCAGCGATATGATCACCGCGCATCAGACGGACCCCACGGAGGACCTCAGGCGCGAGCGAAGCCAGGCATCCTTCCCGTCACGCGAGCTCGCGGCGCTCATGGCTGGTGGCGAGGCGCAGCTGAAGCTTCGCGAACGGATCGCCGACGCGGTGCGCGCGGACCCTGTGTTCAGCAAGAAGGGCAAGTACTTCATGGAGCGCGCGGACCTGTACCGCACCACGCTGGAGAAGTACCTCGCGCTGCCCAGGGTCGCCGTCGCCATCGACCCGAACGATCCAATCACCGTCGGCAAGATCATCCGAGAGCTCATCGACGAACCCGGCGGCCTGGACCTCCACCTCGGCATGTTCATACCCACGATCCAAGGCCAAGGCGACGACGAGCAGAAAAAACACTGGCTGCCCATGTGCATCAAGCTGCAAATCATCGGTACCTACGCGCAGACGGAGCTCGGGCACGGGACGTACATCCGCGGCTTGGAGACGACGGCGACGTACGACGCCGAAAAGGAACAATTCGTGATCCATTCCCCGACGCTCACAGCCACCAAGTGGTGGCCGGGCGGCATGGGTAAGACGTCCACGCACGCGGTGGTGATGGCGCGGCTGATCACCCACGGTATCGACCGCGGGCCGCACGCGTTCGTGGTGCAGATCAGGCGGAACGAGGACCACCAAGCGATGCCCGGGGTTGTCGCCGGGGATATCGGGCCGAAGATGGGGTACAACGCCGTGGACAACGGGTTCCTACGTTTCGATCACGTCCGGGTCCCACGGCGCGCGATGCTCATGCGGCACAGCAAGGTGGATGTCGACGGGACCTTCCACCCGCCGCCGGTCGCCAAGGCGAGCTACGGGACGATGGTGTTTGTCCGCAGCGACATCGTGATGAACGCGGCGCTCTACATGAAAAAGGCGGTGACGATTGCGGTGCGGTACAACCTGGTGCGAAGGCAGTCCAACCCGGGGGGCGAGAAAGCCAGCGGGGGCTCGGGACAGAAAGGCATGGAGCTGCAGGTGATCGACTACCAGCACTCGCAGCGCTCGCTGTTTCCCATCCTGGCCAGGGCGTTCGCGTTCCACTGCACGTCCGACTTCATGCGCCGCATGTACTTTAGGTACGAAAAGGTGAGCACGAAGAAAGGGGATTTCAGCGCCCTCCCCGAGCTTCACGCCACGTCGTCGGGGCTCAAGGCGTACTGCTCGTGGGCCACCAAGGACGCGATCGAGCTGTGCAGGCTGTGCTGCGGCGGTCACGGGTTCATGCAGATCGCGGGGTTCGGGACCACCTTTGGAAACTACGCCCCGAACGCTACGTACGAAGGCGACAACAACGTGCTGTGCCTCCAGACGGCGAGGTTCCTCCTCAAGGTGGCGAGAGCCGCCGCGAAGGCTGCCGCGCGGGGCACGGACGTTCCCGCCGAGGAAGGCGCGCAAGGCACGAGCGGGTACATCCTCGAGGGCGGCGGGGGTCTGGAGCCCGGGTGCCAGCTGGGTAGGTCCGTCGGTCTCCGCGACGCGGAGGCGCTACTGAAAGCGTTCGCGCACGCGGCGCGACGAATGATCATCGCCGCGGCGACCCGCGCCGGGACGCTCACCGCCGACCAGGCCATGTCCCGCGACATGGTGGCGTGGATCAAGGCTGCCAAGGCGCACTGCGCGTACGTCGTGCTGCTGAACTTCGTGGACGCGGTGGACGAGGCCAAGCCGCGAGTTTCTGTGGCGACGGCGGGTGTCATGGATCGGCTCGTGGCGCTTCACGCGTTGGCGACGATGGACGATTCCATGGGTGACTTTTTGGAGGATGGCCACGTGTCCGCGGACCAGGCGGCTGCGATCCGCGCGGAGGTGGCGGTGCTCCTCGCGGAGCTCAGGCCAGACGCGGCGGCGCTCGTGGATTCCTTCGCGCTGGACGATTACTTCCTCAACTCGGCTCTCGGTTCTCACGACGGCGACGTGTACCGAAGGATGTACGACGAGGTTCAATCCGCTCCGTTCAACGCGTCGCACGTGCCGCCGGGATACGCGGACTTGCTGCACGCTAAGCTGATCAAAGGGGCGGGGCGAAGCAAGCTGTGAACTCTAGTTTCCCACGACAACGTCTATTGAATGATACGCCACTCATTGATCAATACTCCACTTTGTAGACGCGCCACTCTCGGTCGGCTCCCCAGATTCCGCCCAATGGTTCCCTCATCAGGTAGACGGCGACGTCCTGCTCCGGCCGCTGCTTCGCCTGCGCCGGCCGCGGGACGGTCTCGCCGTGATCGTACCCGGGCACCTTCCCGTACTGGCCCTGGTACCGGCACACCAGCAGCTCACACTTCGCACACCAGGCGTCCTCCTTGCCCCCACTACCGGGCCTTTCGTCGTCGTCGGGCTCGGACTCGCCGAGGAATCGGTACGTGACCTTGTACTTGCGCCACTGCTCCCTGCCTTGGTCGTAGTTGGTGAGGCCGAAGCTGCCGATGGTCCGCGGCGCCCGCGTTGCGTGTGAGCAGCAGGACAGGTACGTGTCGCAGTCGTTCGTCTCGATCGCCTTGAACAGCTGTACGGAGACACGGGGCGGGGAGGAGAGGTGAGCGTCACGAAGGGGGGAAGGTGAAAAATGCCAAATCGAGATTCGCGGGAGCGCGGGACGACGGGGCCGGGGACGCACCAGCTCGCAGACCTCCTGGGCCTCCAGGCCCTTGGGGACGATGTCCAGGGTCCTCTTCGGATTGGAAGGCGGCAACTCGATGGGGTCCCAGCCGGTCATGGTGCTCGGCCGCGTGCTCCCTACTGTGCGCCGAGCCCAGCCCGAGCGAGTCGATTTATTTGGAAACGGAAACTGGCTCGGGCGGAATGTGTTGAAGGCACCCGTCGACAGGGGCACAACGAGGCGCGCCTGACGGGCGACTGAGGCGCGCCGGCGACGATGGCGCGGCACACGCAGCTAGAGATGGCCGATATCGACCTCAGGGAGGTCGACGGGGTGTTCAGCGACGGTGAGTACACGCGAGCGCGCCCCCTTTCCCCGGCCCGAAACGACGCGACGCGACGACTGACGAGCTTCACCCGTGCTGTCCCGTGCAGGCGGTCTGGTCCGCGCTGAGATGGCCGCGCGCGAGGGAGGCATGCGGCGGCGTATGAGGGAGTGCCTCGGGCTGCGTCGCGCGGACGGATCCCGCGCCGTGCACGTCGTCGCAGCCTCCGTGGTCCTCAACCTCATCCTCCTCGTGACGATCATCGCCGTCGCATCCTCCCCGAGGGAAACCGCGTCTAGTTCGCCCCAACAAGCCCCACGATCCACCGCGCAGGAGCACGTGTCCACCACACTAGGCGCGGTCGCCGCGGACGAGCCTCGGTGCAGCGCGATCGGCGCGCAGGTCCTGGACGACGGGGGACACGCGGTGGACGCCGCAGTCGCGACGGCTCTATGCCTCGGAGTCACGCATCCGCACTCGAGCGGCATAGGCGGCGGCGCGTTCATGGTGATACGCCTCGCGAACGGAACACGCGAGGCGATAGAGTTTCGGGAAGCGGCGCCCGCAGCGGCGTACAGGGACATGTACATCGACGGCAGCGGCGTGAACGGAGTTAACCGGTCGAGTACGTTTGGCGGCGCCGCCGTCGCCGTCCCGGCGGAACTCTCCGGTTTACACCTCGCGTGGGAACGGCACGGACGGCTGCCGTGGCGGCGTCTTGTGGAACCCGCGGCGGCACTCGCGGATGGCTTCGCGGTGGGGAAGGATCTCGCTCGGGAGATTGCGGACATGGCGAACGATCTCGCGAAGTTTCCCGTCACCGCCGAAGTTTTTTTGAAACCCGACGGGTCTCCCTTGTCGGAGGGTGAGACGTGCGCCAACACACGGCTGGCCGCCACGTTACGTCGCGTCGCGAACGAAGGACCGGGCGTGCTCCGAACCGGTGACTTGGCGGAGGCGCTGGCGAAGGACGTACGGGACGCGGGTGGCGTGATGGAGGCGTCCGACCTCGCGGCGTATCGACCGAGGATATTCGAGCCGATTGTCGCGAGCGCCGTGGGGGTGGATCTCATCGGTATGCCCCCGCCCAGCTCGGGGGGGGCGGCCGTGGCGCAGATCGTCGAGTTTCTGGGTGGGTATGACCTACCGTTGGCGTCGGCGGGCACGCTCGGGACGCACAGAACGGCGGAGGCGTTCAAGCACGCGTTTGCCATGCGGATGAATTTGGGTGACCCTGTTGCGAGCACGCCGGATATGACGGACGCTCTGAACGACATGCTGTCACCGACGTTCAACGCGCAGCTACGGGCGATGACCAAGGACGATCGCACCCTGGACGTGACCGCGTATGGGGCTAAGTATAACCAGCTGGACGATTCGGGAACCACGCACGTGAGCGTGGTTGATGAAGATCGCAACGCGGTGGCGCTGACGTCGACGATCAACACCGAGTTTGGGAGCAAGCTGGTGTCGCCGTCGACCGGGATCGTGCTCAACAACGAGATGGATGACTTCTCCAGCCCCGGGGAGGTGAACCACTACGGCCTGGCGCCCTTCGAGGCCAACTTCATCGCCGCGGGGAAGCGGCCGCTCAGTTCGATGTCGCCGACGATTGTGACCCGCGACGGGAAGTTGTGCGCCATCGCGGGGGCATCCGGCGGACCGAGGATCATCACCGCCACGGCGCAGGTGATTTTGAACGTGGTCGCGCGGGGGATGTCGCCTCTGAATGCGGTGAACGCCCCGAGGCTGCATCATCAGCTGATGCCGCCCGTGTGCTTCGCGGAAAATCAGAAATGTTTGGGGGATGGGCCCGAGAGGAAGCTCTCCGACGCCGACGTGGAAGCGCTGCGGTCCAGGGGGCACGAGGTTGAGTACACGGACTCAAAGACGGCGACGACGCAGCTGGTGGTGGTGGATATAGATACGGGGGAGGTGCACGCGGTGAGCGACGCGAGGAAGGGTGGCAAGCCCGCCGCGCAAACGAAGAGTCGTCGATAGCGTAAAGGAAAACTCAGTCATGATTATTCAAACGGCGGCACCTCGCCACCTATTATGGTCAGGTTATCATCAGGGTACTTGTAAGATTACGTAGTTTGCGAAGCTGCTCGTGTCACTGCAACATCGCGAGGACGGCCGCGACGACGAGCGCAATCACGGCGCCGAGACCCGCGTCGTTAGCCGCTGATACCGGCGCCATGTAGGCGACTCCCAGCTTCGGAACGTCGTACTTTGCTTGCTTCATGTCGCACACGTCGCCGCCGGTGCCCTCGCACTCGTACGCGAGCACCAGGTTCTTACCGCTCTGCGCCGCCGCGAGGAGCCTGCGCCCGACGCCGTAGCTGGCGTCCTGCGCCTGCGCCGCGGTAAACTCCAATTTCAGCTTGCACCCGGAGCCGTCCGCGGCGGGGCAGCACAGGTTGCTCTGCGCGACGACCTTCTTGGAAGCCTCGGTGGTGTTTTCTGGGTCCATGGCGAAGGTTCCTCCGACATCGTTGAGAAAGCCACCCGCGGCGGAGTCGGGGTCTGACTCGTACAGGCTGAGACGGACGCACGCGGGGTTGGTGGAGTTGTAACCCGCCGACGTCGACCCTTTCGAGGCGCCGTAGCCGGAAGATGAACCGGCGCTGGAGTCCGGAGCTTTGACAACTTCCTTGGTGGAAGACCTGTTCGCGGCGAGGGAGGCGTCGATCTCGATGTCCATGCCGCCGCTCAGCTCCGCGGGAGTGAAGACGTCGAAGGAGACGTAGGACGGTATCGTTCGCGTGGCGTCCTCGGTGGGGAATTTGTTCGTGGAGGCATCCCTGTCTCGGTAGTACATGAAGGAGTAAAACTTGCAGAGGTCCGTAGTGTCGGACGCGGTTTCCGAGCAGGACGCCCAGTGCCCGTGCGAGTCATCCGAGCGCTCGCACTCCGAGTTGCCCGTGGCGCACATCTCGATAGTCTCCGTGATTGTCTTCGCGGTGTTGCCGATGCCGCTGTACCGTCCCAGGCCGTCAGAGCCAAATTTATTGGTGAAGTACTTCTCGCGGAGGATGCGGCACTTGCCGTGTACAATCTGAAACGCGGCGCATTGGTAGCCGTCGGTATCGGCGTCCGGTAGCCATAGGTTGTTCACGCACGCCTCGCAGCATCCTTCGGTATCGCTGATGGTGTTGTACCTAGCCGCGATGTCGCACTTGGCCTTGTCATATTCCGCGTGAGCGGAATTGTGGCACATGTTAACGGCGCTGTTGGGCATCTCAGGTCCGGGCTGGGGTATCCGGCCCATCGGGAGGAAACTGTCGGTGTTCGTGACCTTCGTGAAGCCAAATCTCGCCGCGCACGACCCGGCGGAGCCGAGGGACGCGCCGTCGGCTCCGCCCGCGGCGTGCCTCCAGTAAAACCTGTCGCCATCGTCGCCGCAGGGTACTAAATAATTCATGCTGAGCCCCGAGGAGGTGTCCAGGTTGCTCCGCATCATGATCTCTCGGTCGATCCTGCACACGTTGTTCTTCACGTCGAATCGAATAGCTTTGCCGCCCTTTTCCATCGGGGTTCCCTCGTACTCCATGGCCTTGACGCAGCAATCGACCACGTCGCTGATGCCGTTAATCGTCACGCTGCCAAAGTCCTCTAGGAGCAAATCGTCATTCGGGTACCCATCGGGTGCGATGCCTTGGTAGGTTGCGGCCCAGCCGCAGCGAAGGTGACCGTCTCCCATGTGCCAGCCGAGGGAGGTGGGCTTCCAGCCTCCGGCGGGAGCGCCGGACGCGGAGCCGGTGTTTTGGAGGGTGAGCGAGGTGATGTCCTGGCATGCGGCGCGGACCTTGTCGGCGTTCTTGAGGTTGTTGTACGGGGCGTCGCCGGCGAGGCCGGTCTGATCTGCGACGGTCTTCCCCACGGTGTTGTCGTTCCACTGTACGCATGGGTTCCAGTCGTCCCTGCAGTTGTAGGCGGGCATGCACACAGCGCCTTCTTTCGCGCGCTGGGAGTTGGACCCTCGGCCGTTACCCCAGGTTTGGCAGACGAGGAGGTTGGTCGCGTCGGCGCCGCCGGCGTAGCTGCCGCACCTGGCGGGGCACATAGCCGTGGAGCCCTTATTGAGCATAGCTCCCGATGCGGCGACGGAGGCGGCATCGTTGGTGTCCGTCATCTGAGCGTCGACGAGTCCACAGCACATGCTGACGAAAAACGCGGCAAGCAAGATGTTGAATCTTTTGTTGACATCGCAGCCGTGAGTTTTGACCGAAAGTTGGGCCATGGTAGAAGCTCGGGATGAGATGTCCAACGCTGTGGGGGATGAAAAGATACGATAGAAGGTCCGATATGCAGCCTTTCGGCACAGAGAGCCTCGCGCCCGCTGTTGTGGCCCCTGACTGAGCGGTCAACGGGCAAAACGCGATTGGGGGGAAAGGTGCCACGTGCTGAGCAAGAAATTTTAGACGACACTTTCAAAGTTTTTTCGCGACCCTTCAAATTCTAAGTCTCTAAAGGTCCCTGAGCTTGATGAACATCTTCTTGATCATGCGCGCCTCCGTGGTGAGCGTCCGCCCTTGCCCGTCGTCCCCGAGCTGCGTCACGATCTCCTTCCCGTGCCTCTCCGCCTCGTCCAGGAACGCCATCACCTCGTCCAGAGTGGAGTCCGGCACGGTTATCATGTGCTTGCAGAGCAGGTCGAGCAGCGCGACGACGCAACGCTTGGCGTAGAACCACGTGTCCGTCTCCAGCTTCTTATCGTACGGCTCCAGCGACTTGATCACCCTCGAGATTCCAAACTCGTAGTTACCCTTGGTGCAGTAGAGCGTGCCGATGACCAGGTTCACGATGCACAGGTGGAAGCACTGCCTGTTGGGGTCGTGATACTGCACCTCCTCCTCCGCGCGTTCAATCGCGCGCATGAGCTCCTCCGCCTCCTCGTTCTGCGACGTCATGATGTACGCGACGCACAGGTTCGCCAGCACGATCGCGGTCACGTTCAAAACCCCCATGCCGCTCTCATCCTCCAGCTTCTCCCGGACGATGGGCTCGTAGTACGCAATCGCGTCGACGTATTTTTCATCGTTGCTCAGCGCCTGCATGAAGCACGTGTGCGCGATGTTCGTCTTGTACGCCTCGTTATCCGCGCAGTAGTCCGCACCCTGCCGCAGGATCTTCTCCACCTGCTGGTAGTTCTCGTTGTCCCAGTAGATCTTCGCCTGGGCCATCAGCGCGGGGACGTACGCGTCCAAGGTCTCGTCGTACTCGGCCAAAGTTTTCTTGAGAGCCTTGTCGTCCCGCCCCTCCCGAAACTCCTGAATCTTCCGCGTCAGCCTTCGGAGCTTGTCCGCGTTCCGCTGCACGAGCTCCTCGAACTTTCGGTACGCCTCCTCGGGCGCCGTCTGCGCCAGGATGGTCGCGTCCAAAAACTGGTGCGTCTCCGCCGGTAAGTGCTTCGCGACGAGCTGCGGGTTTTCCGCCATGACATCCGCGGCGAGGTCGTAAAACCCGTGCTCGGGTTTGCAGTACAGCAGTAAAAGGTTCCCGAACGTCTCCGGCGGGCTCACCGGCGACTGCAGCAGAAAGTTGAGCTTGTGGAACCCGTCCGTCGGGTCGTTCTCCATGTTCATGAGCGCGACGTTGTGAAGCGTCACCGGGTCGAGTTCCTCCTCCGTCCTCGGCGGCATGTCCGTGAGCGCCTCCCTCATCCCCTCGGCGTTCCCCATGCTGTACTCGATCGCCGCCTTCAGGTTGAACGCCTCGACGAGCGCGGTCTCCTTCAGCGCGGGCGTGTTCCCCACGCTCTTGATCTCCTCGCCCGTCGCCGTCGCATCCGTCGCCGCGCCCACGTTTAGTTCTGGATGCTCCCTCATCCCCCTCTCTATGATCTCTGCCAGGTGCTTCAGCGCCGGGCCGAACTGCTTGGTGCGGTAGTAGCACAGCGCGATGTTGTACGCGATGTCCGCCTGGAACCCCAGCGCCTGCTGCGCGTCGAGGAACCGGGTCCTGGCCTCCTCGAAGCGCCCCTCCTTGAGCATGCAACACGCGAGGTTGACGACGACGTCCGGGTCGTCGCTCGGGCACTCCTCCAGCCGCGCCCTGCACCCGGCGAGGTCGTCCTCCTCGTACGCGATGAGCGCCTGCAGCTGGGAGACCGTCTGGCGGATCGCCGGGTCCTTGCTGTCCATGGCCCTGGACGCGCGTAAGGCTTCGGGGTACATCGAAGCCTTGTAGAGGCTCTGGACGTGATGGACCGCGTACTGCTCGTTCTCCGGGAACAGCCTGGCGAGCGTGCCGTACATCTCCGCGGCGCGCTCGAAGTTGCCGAGGTAGTAGTAGCAGTACCCCAGCAGCGAGAGCGCGGGCCTGGACTCGGGCGCGTTGGCGAGCTGGACCTCCAGCAGCATGGCGCACTCGTCGTGCTTCCCGTCCCTGATCAGGCCGTAGACCGTCTCCGTGGCCCGGCCCTCGGGGATGCCCCTCACGGCGCCCGCCATGGTACCCGAGGAATGCGTCCTAACGTGAACGAAACCCCCCCCTCGTGGTCCCCCGCGTGCGGTCCCACACTCGAGTGGTGGTCCCTTGGGTGCGCACGGGTCAACTTTGAGATTTGAAACCCAAAAATCTCGCCCAAACGTCAAAAAAATCGGGCGCTAAATTGCCAAATACCAGCTTTATTATGCGGGATCGCGCAGCGCAAACAGTTAGGTATTTTATTGATTGGCGGCTCATGAACTTTTCTTGTCGAATGAGCAAACAGACAGGTTGGGAACTTTGGAAAATCCAGTCAGCACAGCCACGCTGGCCGCACAGTCAGAAAAATCCGAAAAAGCTGCGCGGTGGACAAATGCCGCGCCAAACTGCCGAACCACTTTTCCATTTGGCAAAAACCATTCCGAGAAGACGAGAGGACACGCGGTTGTTCTTAGGTCTTGCTTGCTCACTGATACAATATGAGGCTAAATAAAGGTGGTACAATCCCTCGAGGACAGCCTCCGGTTAAGCCGGCGGCGCGCCTCTCTCGAGGGGTATTACAGGTAACGAAGGGCTGGCTAATAACGCGCCCAATCTTCAAACAATCAAATCATCCCCCGCCTCCGGCGCCGATGGACGCGAGGGTGACGTAACACTCCGTGTCGCTCAGGCCGTCGCTGCTCGACATGTGCCCGGTGCTCATGGACCGGCACATGCTTCCGATGATAGACGCGTCGTCCTTGGACATCCACGTCGGGATAGCCGTTGGATTGGATAGCATTCCTTTGAGCATTCCGTTGAGCTCGCCGTCGGAGCGCACTCGCCGCATGTTCTCCTTCCCTCGCGCATCCTCCTCCGATCCGTTGGACGACGTGCTCTTCCGCGCCCTGATCCTCCCGGGCGACGAAGACTTCTTCTGTGCGTGTGTTGAGTCCTCTTCAATAGGAACGACGGGTGGCGCGGTCCGTGCGAACACGTCGTTCGTGTCAGCCTTGGACGGCGTGCCGGGCTCCGATGTCATCAGCGACGTCTGCGATCCTCGTCTGGCTCGGTGAAACGATTCACCCATGCGCGACTCCGACCCGTGCCCGTCCACCTGCACGACGCCGTCGTCCCCGTCCGCGTCTTCATCCCACCGCGCGGTCCACGTGCCGGTGACCGTGCCGAACTTGGCGAGGTCCTCGACGCTGTGCCTTCGCCGTTCGCGCTTGAGCCTGCTCGGCGCGGGCGGCGAGGTGTTTTCACTCCGCTCTGGATATCCCCCGTCCATCGACGGCAGGTCGTCCATGCTCTGCGAGAACAGGGACCCAGCCTGCCCGAACAGGCTACCGAACCCCGCCGCGGGTTGCCCGATGGCATTACCGTGGTCCATCAGGTCGGCGAACGGCGACGGCCCCGCGCTCAGCACGGACGCGGTCTCGTCCATCTCCATGAGCGCTCGCTCCGCGAATTTATCCCGCGCGTACTTGTGCGGGTTAATGTGCCGGTTGCCGTGGACGTAGCTGCCCGCCGGGATCTTGCTCATCTCGCCCAGGGTGCTGAGCTTGATGGCGGCGGACCCGCTCCCGCCCGGGTGCGCGATGAACACCCCGCCGCCCTTCGATCGCGCCTTGTACAGCGGGATCGACGCGTGTCTGTCCACCGCGGCGAATACGGATGCCGAGACGGCGTCGACGATGACAAAGGCGAAGAAGCCCCGGAGCTGGTCCAGGAACGCCGCGCCGCAGTCGTTGTACAGGTGGAAGACGAGCTCCGCGCACGAGATACCGGTGGGCACGTCGCACCGCCGCGCGAGGTCGGCTTTGTTGTCCAGGTCGCCGACGAAGAGCGCGGATATCGTCTCCGCGTGGAAAGCCTGGACTCCGCATGATTCGTGCGCGACCGACCCCCGGGTGCTGACGGCGCGAACCTCGGTGCAGTCGAGCTCCGCGGCGATGGCGTTCATGGCGAGGTTGGTCGCCCTGCTCGTGAAGGACGAGGATCCGTACCGCGGCGCCAGGTGCGCGATGAAGCTGCCCCCCACCGCGTCGAAGCCGGAGAGGTTCGAGTTGCACGAGAAACGCGGTTCGCGGGCATTTTCCTCGAAGCTTCTCCGCGAGTTTCTCGGCTGTCGCTCGCCCATGTCCACGGTCCGGTGATAGCGGTCCGCGGCGTGGTCGATCGACTCCCGCCTGATGTCGTCCCGTACTCCGTCCGTGTTCCATATCCCGCTGTCCATCATGCGAGCCACGTTCTCGTAACCGTGATCCTGCGACGCCAGCTGCGCCAGCGCCTCCGCGGTTAAAGGCACCGGGGTGAACTCATCGTACTCTGTTTTTCCCATCGCAACCAATGCGTCTTCCCGCGCGCGCTCCTACCTCTCTCCTTTGCTCGATACCGACGAACGCCCGACGTGCTGATCGTTCACACGCACATCGCTCACGCTCCGTGACAGTATCGAGAAATCGATGGTCGAGCGCACCGCTCGCGTCGCAATGCCGGAGGTTCGGGCTCCCGCCGGTTTCGTCCCTCGTTTGCCACGTAATCCCAATCTTTTCGTTTTCGCTGCGGACGAATGCGAGAGAGCCGCGGAAAGCGAATCGCAAAAGTCGGTGCGAGGGAAAAAAATGCCGCAGATTTGCACAAAAAAGCATAAAAGAGCACAGGCAAAAGAGCACAGGCGCGGTCGACAATTGCTTGGCCGATTCAGACTGACTGGCTGGTAACGAATCGTCGTGAGACGCGACGCTTCGTGTGAGATGCGGCACCGCGAGTTAACACGGCAGTCTCTGGGGCGCCCCACGCCGGACCGAACGAAGGGCTTGCTTGGCCATGGACGACATGGAGCGGTTCGCCACGACGGCGCTGCTGTTGCTCGTCATCGTCAGGCTGGTGAAGGAGATCAAGGGCGTGCTCGAGCCCCTGCCGCGGTGGCCGGCGGGCGCGGACCCGGCGTCGATCGTGGCGAGGAAAGGTAAAGATGGCTCGGACTCAACTGACTGGCTCACCCCGGAGGAGGAGTTCGAGCGGTGGGCCAAGGGCGGGGCGAGACCCGGGCGCAAGCGGCTGCTGGTGAGCGTCAGCCAGGCGGTCCTCGCGCTCCTCGCGGTGCCCGTGTGGTGGCGCACCACCGCGATCGTACGCGCGCCGGTCCCAGTTCGCGCCATCGCGACGGAGACCGCCACGCCCCCACTCGCCTTCGCGGCCCCCGTCGTGCACGTCACCTTACCCCGGGACGAGTCCCCGAGCCTGGTCAGCGCGGTGCTCAAGGGCGCGGCGAGGTGTACCGCGGCGGACGTGCGCGTCACGGCGCACCCGGGGATCCACGCGGACTGGCTCAGGGAGCTCGCGGGATCATCGGATCTCGACGTGGACCAGTGGGCCAACTCCCGCGGCGACGACGACGACGAATACGACTACCGCCTGATGTTCCTGCCGAGCGAGGACGACGAGTACGTCGGTCCCGGGACGACGCTGGTGATGGGCACGGGCCGCGCCGCGTGGGCGAGGCTCCGAGCGGGCGCGGACGATGCGACGACGACGGCGGCGGCGGACGCCGCGGTGTGCCTCGCCGCCGAGTGCTTCGTACTCGGCCGGTGCGGACCCGATCCCGATGCATCGCATTCGAATCCCGTCGTCTCCACCGACCCCCTCTCGCCGCTCACCCCGGACGGCAGGGCGCTCCTCTCGTTCACGCTGGCGAACGCGTCGCCGGATCGCGAACGCGGGCACGTGTACAGCTGGCGGTTCGGCCCCGACGTCGAGCACCGGTTCCTTGCACACGCGTCGTCCGCGCTGAAACGACTGGGCCGGTTCGATGTCGAGGGGCAGGTGCTGTACCACGCCAAGAGCGCGGGGGAACGACCGCGATGGGACGAGGCCCGAGGCGCGTTCGTGACGCCAGCGCGCGAGCTCCCGTTCTTCGTGGACAGCGAGTGGAGTCTGGACACGAGCGCGGGTGAACTCGGGGCGAAGCCGCTTCATTTCGTGGTGTACGCGCCCCCCGCCGACGAGTGCCCGCTGCTGGTGCTGAGAGAAGACGACACGCCGTCGCCGGCTAACGGGTTCGTGGTGCCGGGATGGGGCGGCGTGGTGGTGTGGAACCCGCCCACGTGCGGAGGCGGAGGGAGGAACGTGAGCGACGCGGGGCTCGATGCGTCGTACCTCGCCGGGACGGACTTGGAGCGAGTGATGGAAGCAGCCGTCGGTCAGCTGCGTCAGCTCCTCGGCCTCTCCCCGTCCCCGCCCCGCGCTGACATCACGGACGTCGAGCAGCTCGCGGTACGGTCCGTCCCGGCGTCGCCCGCGGGGTTCGCCACGTGGGAGGTGGACGCGCTCGTCCGTCGAAGGGCGGCGGCGGGACACCGAGCGGCGATGGATTCGTTGGACTCGCTCGCCGCGGTGGTCAAGGCTATGCCGGAGATGGACGTGCCCAAGGCGCTGGCGGAGGCTGTCGGGGAGTCGCTGGTGGAGTCGAAGCGTGCGAGGGAGGCTGCGGAGGGCGGTATGCTCGAAGATGCGGCGCATCACGCGCGGAACGCCCACGCCAAGGCGGAGTCTGCGTTTTTCCACCCGCAGATCATTTCGCTGCTGTACTTTCCGGCCGAGTACAAGCTCGCGGTGTACATCCCACTGTTCCTGCCCACCCTGTTTCCGCTGTTCACGGGGCTCATGTGGGACGTGAAGTTTTACGTGCGGAGGATGAGGTGCGCGGCGGAGCACCGCAGGCGCGCCGGCAAGGCGGATTGACGAGTAGACTCGGACCTCTAACCCTAAACGCGGCTGTATCAAAATAAAATATTATAGCAACTCGGCTCGGCGGGGGGCTGCGCGGGGCTTCGTGACGACGAGCCAACGCGGACCAGACCCCGTGACTTCCCCTCCCTTTCTTCCCCGTGAATAAGTCCACGCGCGTCATCATCCAATCACCGTTTCTTCATCAGCTGCGGCTTTAGAGACGATAGCTCCTTCTGGTAGAACACCGCGCACTCGGACACGCACTTGTCGAACTTGCCCGTGTCCTGCGAGGTGGCCTGCTTGTCCTGGCACTGCTGCACGCACCTCTGCACCCTGTGTTGGAACTCCTGGAGCTCCCCCATGACCGCCGCCTCGTGCCGCTGGATGGGCTCACCGCACTTCGCCAGGCACGCGTGCATCTCCTCCTGGGGTCCCCGCAGATCGGTGCACTTGATGCTGCACTGGAAGGCGGCCTTCTGCTGGGGGCGGAACACCTTGTGATCCAGTTCCTCCATGACCTTAGCGAGCTGCGACTGCAGGTCCTGGACCGCCTTGAGCTGAACTCCGCCGCTCATGGTGACTTCTACGTGTGTGCCGTGTCTATCGACGCGTGCGACGTCGAAAGTGCCGATCGGATTTATGCTTTCGGAGATTTTTCACCATTTGGCGATTGGCAGATTGACTCAAGAAATGACTCAAGAAATCACCACTGACGGAGGGGAACGTGAAGTTCGAACGAGCTGTTGTGCTCTCGGAAGTCGTGAAGAACACGGGGGAACCATTGCGCGCGACACGCGACGCTCGCGGAGAGCTGCTACGATGAGCAGCCTGGTGAGCCAGCTGACGGCCAAGACCCCCGCCACGGGGAGACGCTCGTCGAGGTGAGTTACCCTCTCCCGCTCGCGCCACGAACCGCCCCGTCGGCCCCTCCGATGGATGTGTGCACCCCTTCCCCCCGATACGCGCCCGCCTTTCCGGCATCTGACGTGAGCCCCGCCCCACCCCCATCGCCATCAGGCGTAAGCTCGGCGGGACCGTCTCCATCGTCGGAACGGACGTCAACGAGGAGGTTGTATCGCGCGCGCTTCCCGCGATCACTCCCGGTACCAAGGCCAAGCCCCTGCGCAAGCCCCTCGGCGAGCGCACCAACGGCGCCACGACCGCGAATCAGAAGACCCGCGGTCTCGACGACGACGCCGTTGCCGGCCTGACCGACGCGCTCAAGACCGCGGCCAAGGCGGCCAAGATGAAGGCTGAGGGAGCCGATGACATCACGTCCAAGGAGAACGTCTCGGATGCCGCCGACCCGCTCGCCGATCTCCCCGCCGACCCGCTCGAGCGCGGAATGGCACTCGTGCGCATGGGCGTGGACGCGATGCGGGCAGGCGGCGTCGACCCCAAGGATGCACTGCTCAAGCTCGCCAAGAAGCCGAACTCGGGTGCCAACGTTCGTGAGGCGGCGTCCACCGTGGTGAACCGACTTATCGATACCCTCGAGACGCGCGCGGTGGACGAGGGGTCCGACACGTCATCGCGCGAGCTCGACTACTCCGACGCGGGTGAGAAGGACTCTGATGAAAAGGAATCCGAGGACGAGGACGAGGACGTCGACGCCGAGGACGAGGAGGACGATTCCGAGGATGTCTTCGCGACCGCGACCAACTCCCCGGTGAAGTCCGCTAGCGGCACGAGCGACGACGGCGGCGCGGGTATCGCCGCGGATGACCTCTCCGCCGCGCTGCAGGGCATGACGGTGACGGTCGAGGAAGGGGTCATGGGCTGCGGCGACGAGACGTGCGGCTCGGGCGCCGACGGAGGGTGCGACCCGTTGGAGTGCATGAGGCGCGCGGGCGGACCTTTCAAGATGCCCGCGAAGCTCGTCAGGCAGCCCTCGACGGTGTCCACGGCGCGCTCGACCCCTCCCGAGGATGTGAAGGAGGGCGTCGTGCAGGAGAAGATGGAGGATGAGGAGGAGGATGGCGAGGAGGAGGAGGAAGAGTCCGAGTCCGTCATTGCGACTGACGACGAGGACGAGGACGGTGCCGAAGAGGAAGAGGAGGACGATGACGATGACGAGTCCGTCGCCGATACCGTGTCCGTCGCGGGCACTGACACCCAGGAGGAGAGCTCCATGGCCGACGTCGTCGCCGTGGAGGCTGCGGAGGAGGCTGAGTTGGCGGAGGGATCCCCCGTCATGTCCCCCGGCCCCGAGGTCGTCGACGTCTCCGACCTCCCCGAGGGTACGCCCATCGCGGAACCCATCCCGGACGCGCCCATCGTCATCGACGCCGACACCGACGACGATTGCGACGACGAGGTGACCAGCAAGGTGACCCCGACGAGCGCGATGAACGCAACCGTCCGCGAGAAGATGAACGCCTCCGCGTCTTCCGACGCCGAGGAAACCGGCTACAAATCGGACGACGACGAGGCGCCGGTGAGCGCCAGGCGCACGCCCGGCCGCAGATCACGCACCATCGTGGACAGCGACGACAGCGACGACGACGACGTGAAGGTGTCCGTGAAGGCTTCCGAGGAGGAGGGATCGGGCGAGTCCCCGGCGGTCGGTACGCCCCCCGCCGCCACCACCCCGCCCGCTCGACCCGCCTTTAACCTCGCGCCGCCGACCACGGGGAAGAAGTCCATCCTGCGGAGGATCGCGTCCAACAGGAAGATGCGGGCCGAGCGTGAGGAGCGCGATGCGGCGATCATCGCCGCGCCCAACTTTGACGACGCCGCGGAAGCCGGGCAGCCCTCGGAGCGCTCCGCCGCGGCCGGCGGCCGCGCGCCCCTCGCGTCGACGCAGCCAAAGGCGTTTCCCAAATCCGCGCTGAAAAAGTCCTCGAGGTACGCCGCGGCCCCGGCTTCCGAGCCCGAGCCCTCCGGCACGTCCGGCACGTCCACCGCGGTCACCCCGGGGGGTGGACGACGCAGGCCCCAACGCAAGGCTGTCATGGAGTCCGCGAAGAAGAAGGCGCTGGCGTGGATCGACGACGAGGCGAGCGACGCGGATGGCGGCGACTCGGGCGCGGAATCCGACGACGAGGCGTGCTCCGCGGATGACGACTTTGTCTGCGACGACGACGACGTGGAGTACGACTCCGACGCGTCGTCGAACGCCATCGCCGAGGACATGCACGCGCGCAGCGGCGGGATCATGCCCAACGTGACGCCGTCACCGGAGGCGCCCAAGAGCGTTGGACGCCGGGGTCCGAAGAGCATTCTCAAGGGTCGGACCCCAGGGAAGACCCCGGGACGGGGCGGGCGGCTCACCTTTGGCTCCGACGACGTTAAGCACATGACCGACTCCGAGGGCGAGGGAAGCTCGCCGGAACCCGACGAGAACAGAGCCCCGCGGACGATGGTCGCCAAGGGAACCGCGCAGGATCCCTTCGGCCTGGACGACCTCAAGACGCCCACGCCGCCGAGGCCCCTCGCCGAGGTTCTCGCCGACGCCGCCGCCAAGACCCCGAACTGGGCCAAGACGCCCAACACCGCGGGACGGAAGACGGTCGGGTTCGGCGCTTCGTTCGGGAACGAGCCCCCGCCGACGCACAGCAAGGCGCTCGCCGCCGCGCTCGCGTCCGCGGCCAAGCCCGGAAAGACTTTGAACTATTCCAAGCACAAGGAGACAATCGCGAAGGCGCTCTACAACGAGTTCAACAACGACGCCTTCGACGGGAAACTGCCCGCCAAGTTTGACATCTCCTGGAACGCGAAGCTGCTCACCACCGCGGGGTTGACCCACTACAAGAAGGTGACGAGGAGCACGGGCCTGAGCGAGTACAGCGCGCGAATCGAGCTGTCCACGAAGGTGCTGGATTGCGCCGAGAAGCTGGAGGCTACGCTGCTTCACGAGATGTGCCACGCCGCGGCTTGGCTGCTGGACCACCAGGCCAAGCCCCCGCACGGCGCGACGTTCAAGAAGTGGGCGAATCAGGCGATGCGAACCTACCCCGACGTCTCCGTCGACACCTGCCACTCGTACGAAATCTTCCAGCCGTATCGGTACAGGTGCACGCAGCAGTGGTGCAACACCGAGTACGGCCGGCACTCGAAATCCATCGACGTCGAGGCCAAGGCTTGCGGCGTGTGCAACGGGCGGCTGGAGTACCTCGGCAAGTTCAACCCCGACGGCACAAAGGCGGAGGAGAAGGCTCCCACCGCGTTCAGCCTCTTTGTCAAGGAGCACTTCGCGGCGACGAAGGAGAGGTTGCCCGCGGGGACGCCGCACAAGAACATCATGAAGGAGCTCAGCGGGTTGTGGAAGAGCGGCGGGAACACCACGGGGAAGAAGACCCGGGGCGGGGACGACGGTACCTTCGAGCCGGATGCGCTGGGTGAGAGCATGCGCACGCTCAAGCTGTGAGAGGCGACGATACGATGCTAAGCGAGGGGGGGAACGGGGATTGATTCTGGAACTGTACCAACGTGTGCAGCAAAAAGAACTAAAAGAACTAAAAACTTCAGCCGACGAATTGTCAATGATGAGAGTACGCAGTACGTAATCACGCCGCCTCACGAGCGCACCGGCGAAGCAACGCGGCGACGTGAGCGCCGTCGCTCGGCTCCGTGGCGACGGTATGCCTCGCGCGGCTCATCAGCTTGACGTCGATCGCGCGCGCCCTCTTCGCGAAGCACTCGTCGGTTTTCTCACCCTTCAACGCTAGCCCCCCCCGCACCCGGTTGACGACGCTCGCGCACGGTAAACCCTCGGTCCTCGCCGCGCGGGATATCTTCTCCGCCACGTGCGCGTTCTCCCCTACGATGACGCACGTCCATCCCCCGTCACTACCCCCGTGTGAGTGGTGGTGAGACTCGGCCTCGTCCTCGGCGGAGAGGAGCAACCTGCGAGCCGCCGTCGCGGGCCTCACCTCGCCGGCTTGGTGCTTCTTGAGCCAGGCGCGGAAATCACGCTCCTCCGCGCTCTCGCGTCGCCTCATCCAGCCGCTAAACATCTTGAACAGCCCGCCGTTGGAAGTTTCTGAACCCTCGCCGAGACCCGCGTTGTTCGAGTCCTTCTTTGATGACTTTTTCTTCGAAGAACTCGGCGCCGACTCGCCGCGATGAATCTCGTGGATGGGATGCGGCGGCGCGGCGGGAGCCGGGGGCGTCGTCCGGTTCGTCATCGGCCTCGGCGGCTCGTCGCCGTCGCCCGGCAGGGGAAGCTCCTGCTCCTTCTTCCCCTCGTGCGCCGAGCCGCTCTCGTCAGCCGCGTGATGATGATTCCCTTTTTCCCTCCTCCCTTTACCCAGGGTAACCGCGTCGTCGTCGCGCGTCATCATCTCCGCCGCTTTGACCATCGCGGATGGCTCGAACTTGGACCCGGCGTGGAATACCACGACCCTATCATCGTCCCCGCCGAGTGTTTTCATGGCGGTGTCTACGTCGTCGTCGACACCTTCCCATCTAAAGCGCGTGGCGGCTTCGCACGCGGCGTGGATTGACTGTTTGCGAGCAAAGGCGGATGCGACTCGCGCGGCAGCCTCCTCGACGCTCGCGAGCTCGCACCCGACGCTGGTCATCTTCGTCCGTTGCGTTTGCGTTTGGCGGTGCGTGTGGTGGCTGTGGGGAGTGATGAAGGCGAGCCGTGCGGATTGCGAGTCGGCGGATTCCGCGTCGACGGATGAGACGCGTCTGGCCCACGCCGTCGCCGCGGCGGTGGCGCCCGCTCGCGCGTCGGCGGGCGCGAAGATCGCCAGCGCGCACACCGCGACCATCATCACGAGTGCGACGCCGGTCGCGAGCGCGGCGCACGAGGGGAACGCGTTCCCGGATGACGAGTCGGGCCCGCGGGACCTTCCGCGGCTCCTCGAGTGATGCACCGGCAGAGCGTCCGCGGCGTCCCAATCGATCGGAGCCTCGGTGGCGCCGTACCCGTTCACCTTGCGCCGGTCCGACCGCGCCTTGCGCCGTTCGTTTTTCCTCACGATGGGCTCGCCCGCGACGAGCGCCCGGCTCAGGCCCTTGGGTTTCCCCGCCACGGGTTCGGTGACGGAGACCTGCCACCCCGACGTGGGAAGTCCGCGGTCCGAAGCGACGGTCCCATCCTCGGCGCCACGGCCGACCCGCGCTGATTTGCCGAGCGTCTCTTTCACGACGAAGTCCACGCGCAGGCGCTTCGCCGCGGACAGCATCTCCGCCTTTTTCCGCCGATACTCGCTGAAGCCGCCCATCTTGGCGCGTCCTCCCGAGTGCTGAGCTCCGCGGGACGGCACCGAATCAGTGCCTGTAACTCCAACACCCTCTTAGACGACAGAAAAATTAAGAGACGACACGTGTTTTCTACCTCGGGATTTTCCCACGTGCTGGGGATTGACTCAACATTCGACGAGTCACAGCTGTCCGTATCTCGCGAAAAAGGGAAAAATTCAATTGGTCCAACTCGACAAAATGCTGACGCAACTCTCGGGAATTTTATTTCGTGTCGGGAATTTAGGGAAAACGAACAACGCGGCGCGCGGATCGCCACTCGTGCGCGCACGCGAACACGTTCTAACCACCCAAGACAACATGCAGGCCATCACCTCTACGTTCACCGTCAAGCCGGTCACCCGCCGGCTCAAGACCGCCAAGAGGGGCTCCCTCCAGGTTGTTGCCCACGGAGGCGTGGGCGGATCTGGCGGGCCCCAGTACGCCGGAAAGGACCCGGCATACGGCTCCGACAAGGCGGCCTGGAAGAAGAAGCTCATCCTCCACGATGACGACCAGGCGGACCCCGACGCCAACCAGCGCAGCGGCGCGCGCTGGACCCCGCCCCCGCCCGCGCAGGAGTCCTTCGCGGCCGCCGCGCCCGCGCAGTCCACCTCCTCATGGGACACCCCCTCCTCGGGCGGGGGCGGATCGGGAGCTTCCAACGCCTACAGCTGGGACTCCGGCGGCTCCGGGTCCGCCGCGGCCAAGCCCCAGCGTGTGACCCGCGCGTCGGACGGCGTGACTTACGACCCGGACCAGTACGACCCCGACGCCAACCAGCGCCGCGGCGGCGGCGGCGGCGGCGGCGGCTACTCCGCCCCCGCCGCGCCCGCTCCCAGCTACGGGGGATCCAGCTTTGGCGGGTCCACCGCGGCCAAGCCCCAGCGTGTGGTCCGTGCGCCGGACGGCGTGACTTACGACCCGGACCAGTACGACCCGGACGCTAACCAGAGGTCCAGGTAGGCGTTTTGGGCGATTCAGGGGTCGCAGTACAAGTAAGCCCCGGGGACGGCTTCGTGGCAAACGAGGTCAACAAAGGAGCCCCTTATTATCCCTTTTTATTATCCGAGTGTGTCATAGTTCTTTGTGTAATCCGAGGTTCGCGAACCCAAGATTTGTATGAGCAATTCACGTAAAAACACGTGAATTGGTCGGCACCACGTGTTTTCGGGCGAAAAAGTTTTGGCAAGCCAGTTCTCGAGAGTCGTCGACCAACACCCGCACTCGCCGCGGCGGGATCCGCCGTTTGGCGCCATGGGGGACGTGGTCGGTGACTACGGATCGGTTCAAGACCGCAACGCCGAGCGGTACGATCCCAAACAACGTCGGTCGGAACCGCACTCGTTAGTTCGCCCGTATGTTACGCGTAGTCCTCGTGAACATCATCATCTGACTCTCGTCTCCGACCGTCCCCGATCCCTCGACGCGCAGCTCTCGGTTCCACGCGGACCTGGCCGATGCTCAGTGGCGCGCGCTCGATGACCTACTCGAAAGCGAAGCGCTCATCTCCAACGCCGGGTCCATGCGTGACGCAGTGAAAGCCTTCGTCGCGAGACACGGCAAGGCTGTCGGATCCGCGCCCTTCCTCCTGGGCCTCCGCGCGTTCCTGGAGGCGCAGAGGGGCAACGAAACGGTCGTGGCGTGGATCGTATCCCCCGCGGTGTTCACGCAGTCCGGCGGGGTGGACTGGATGAGGGACGCGGTGCACGCCATCGCGTCGGGGGCGGACCGAAGGGTGGACCTCGAGGGCGATCCCGTGGGAAAGTCGCTCCCGCTCTCAGACGCCGGGAAAAGACTCGCGTGGTCCCTGCCGCTCGAGCTGCGCGACGGGGACATCGACGAGGTGCTGTCGCAGATCCCTTCGAAGGCACGGCTGGAGGATGCGGGGTGTGGGCCCACCGGGACGGTCGTGAGCGACGGCGCGCACCCGCCGGGAGCGCCCCCGAGGAGGACGGGGACCGGAAAGCGGCGGGGGTGCCGGAGCCGGTGCTGCTTCCTGCCGTTCCTGTTCGTCGTCGCCACGCTTTGCTGCGTCGTCGTGCTGGTTCATTAGCGACACCCATCCGCGGCGGGTCTTAGACGTGATTATATCCTAGCTAGCTAGCCGCGGTAACTAACGCTCAACTAACAACACTAGTGCTAGACGACAACCTCCGGGCAAGGAACGTCCTCGCCCTCCCCGACGACCCCGCACGGAAGCGAAGAGAACACGCGAACCGTCCGCTGCGGCGACACGACGGCGTCGTCCTCGTACTCGTGACACGGCGCCGTCGCGCCGTCCGGGTGCACCAGCCTCGAGTACCAGTTACAGCACGGCAGTATCACGGCGGCGCACTCCCCGGTGTCGGTCTTCACCGCCGCCAAAACGTCCTTCAACGAAATATGAGCGTGGATCATGACGATTATAGCTCGATCGCATTCCACCACCATCTCCTGCATCTTCCGCCTGTGCACCTGCAGCCGCCGAACCCCGCCCCATCCGTGTACATCCTCCTCCGTCTCCCCGTTCTCATGTGTATCGTCGCACGAGCTCCAACTCGCGTCCTGGATCCCGTGCCTCCGCCGCCAGTCGCGCCAAGGCACCATCTCGGGGTCGACGGCTACGCACTGCCACCTGGTCAGGAACGCGCACAGCGCCGCGCTCCGTGGCGTGTTCCCGTCGCCCACCGCGATGACGCACACGCGCTCATCGTCGGGTTCGTAACGGCGTCGCAGGTGCGTTCGTATCGCGTTGGACGCGGCGAAAGCCTCGGTGAGCTCCTTCGCGTCCGGGAAGACTCGGAGCCGGACGAGCTCGGCTCCGCACGCGAGCTTGAGCATCTCGGTCACGTACCTCGCGCAGGTGGTACCGGTAGCCTCCTTGTCTTTGTTCTGGAGGTGGGCGGGTCGAGACCGCGCCGGGTCCTTCGGGCCGTGCTTCTTCATCTTCTCAGCCTTCTTGTTCGCCATCCTCGGCGGCCAGTTCTCGCGAGTCGCGGGGAGAGCTTCGCACGTGACGCTGAGCTTTCCGACGCGTCGCGTGAGCGTCGCCGGCGCGAGGACCCTGCGCAGGGTCTTGCCGGCCATGCTGCTGAACGTGACGAGGTCCGGGGGATCGCCGTGTGGGTGAACGTCGCGAACGTAGAGGTCGTAGAGCGCCTCCACCTCGACGAAGTGCTTGGGCTCGCTGACCGCGATGCGTCGGTCCGCGATCCAAGCCTCGAGGCCCGTGCCGAGGTCGACGCTCCACGCGGCGCGGCCGCCGGATCCCTTCTCGCCACCGTCACCGCGGCTCGATGACGCGCCCGATGCGGTCCTCGTCGCGTCAGCCGGGTCATCACGCGGCGTCGGGTCGGACGCTCCGAGGCTTTGGTCGGCGGCGCTCCCGTCGGCGGCATGCCCGGCCATCGCCTTCCGCGCCCTGATGCCGGCGAAGGCGACGTCTACTTTGGGCTGATTGTCTTTCCACTTCTCAGCCATACTCACGAACGTGATGCGCGGCGCGAACGAGCGCGCGGGGGGATCGGCGCCGCCCATATCGTGCGCGTGGTGCGTGTGTCGGGAACAGAGAGAAAGCATTTGTGCCGTATTTTTTGTTATTCAACGAATGACGCGCGGCGCGAGAGACGACTCACACGAGCCTGAGCCTCTCCTCCGTCTTCCGCTCGCACTCCATCGCGTGCTTCCAGTGCTTCACCGTCAGCTCCGTCTCCCCCGAGCTCAGCGCGCAGAGCCTGGCGATGGTCAGCCACCTGTGAAACTCCAACTCCGTCGCCTTCCGTTCACCCTGCCGAGCGGCGACCATCGCGGATTCAATCTCCGAACTCGCCTCGTCGCCAATGGAGTGGTCGCTGCCCCACGCCCTGGCCACGAACGCCCGCATCGTCTTCGCCAACACCGGGTCCAGAGGGTCGGCGGCGCGCGTGTCCTTGACCATGCGCAGCGGCACCCTGCAGTCACAGCCCTGGACCACGGAATCCCCGTGCTTGGCGGATGACGTCACGACGCTCGGGAGATCCGCGGGCATTCGCATCTGGTGATACTGGAAGTCGTACTCGAGCTCCTGCAGCTGCACGAGCTGCTTGAGCGCGTGCACGTTCCGCACGCCCGTCTCCTTGAGCTGCCCCGAGGTGAGCGCGGTCTCGTCGAGGACGCACACCGTTCCGGGCGCCAGCTGGAGGGGCCC
>Ga0209666_1000125_pt1 | contig 59697 bp, 33 predicted proteins | sample SaaInlV_125m_DNA_FD_184679 | JGI IMG/M metagenome (GOLD analysis project Ga0209666, IMG submission 184679) | Marine microbial communities from expanding oxygen minimum zones in the Saanich Inlet - Saanich Inlet SI037_S3LV_10m_DNA (SPAdes)... | ecosystem: Environmental > Aquatic > Marine >...
CCGGGTGGTGGGTAAGACCGCGAAAGTCGAGCTGGAGTGTGCGCTCGACGGAGTGCGTGCGTCGACGGGAGACGCGCGCGGTGATGCCCCGAAAGCGCGTCGATGATCGAGGCTAAAACCCTGGGCTCGCTTGTGGGTAAAATCACCGATTTCCTGACCGGTGGCCGTACGCGATGCTCTCTGAAATACGACGAATCGTAACTGAAATCCCGTGTACTCGGTGCGTATTTGCGGTTAACTAATTCTGGGAATCCCAGATACGAGCCTCGGAAGAGCCCAAAGGGTGCGGCGGGCGGCAGGAGACGTGGCTGTCTTATCGGCCGTTCGCGGGATATCACTCCCTCGCGCGCCTCGCCGGTCGCCGCGACACGTTCCCCACCATGTTTCGACAGCGTATCGGCCTCGGGCGTCAGCCCCGGCCCACGCCCGCGCTCTCCATCTGCGCGGTCCTCCTCCTCCTCTTCGTCCAGTGCGTTTTCGCGACTCCCCCCTCGGGGCAGGAGACGGTCACGCCGACGCCGCCGTCCGATGCGTCCACCCCGCCCGGACCCGCGAGACACCTGTCCACAGTCGTGGATCCCGACACCGGCCTGATCACCGACACCTACGTCAAGCCCCTGGGAACGACGACGCCGGGAGAGGTTCGTCACACTCAGCTTCCTTTCACTCACTTCACTCACCAGCACTTACACTCACTCGCAGGTTCGTTTCACGCGCCCGAGCGCGGAGGTCCTCGAACGACCCAGCCCCAACGCCTCCATCGTCATCGTCAACATCAACTTCGACCTCGTCGACCCGGAGACGCTGACGCCGTATCCGCTCGACAGGATCTACAACCACCACCTCGTCATCCACGGCTGGGAGACGGGCGATACCACCGACGGCGACGCGCGGACGGAGATACGTGAAGCGATTTCCGAAATACTCCCTGGCGCTGTTGAACTCGCCACCGCGGCGGGGTTATTGTCATCCGACGCCGCCACCTCCACGGGTATCGCAGCCGCGATGCGCGGCACACTCGGCGCCGCGATCAGGCGACGCCGCGGCCACTCCTCTTTGTTGACCCCGTGCGGCGTCGGCGTCGGCGTCGCGGGCGCCGGCGCGGAGTGGCGGGGGCAGCAACTCAACGTCTCGAGGACGTACAAAGACGATCCGTTCTTGAACGGCAGCAGGCTCTGGGTGGAACCCGGTAACACCACCTGGGGGGTCAACGCGCACCTCATCGACTTACGTGACGTGGAGAACCTCGCGGACGCGGTCCAGTGTAACTGCGCGGCGTACGCGAAGAGAACCCCGGGGACGCCCCAGAATTGGTGAGTTTGTTTTAATTTACGTATGGGCGATTAGAACGCTGACGTCGTGTTTTGTGTATTACAGGGACCACGGGCCTCTTCCCGGCGGTACGATCGCGTGCTGCGGGGACGGCGCGCTCGGCCCTTTAGTGCCTGGGTCGGATGCATCGATGGACCCTGGCACGTTTGGTGCGTCGGTGGGTATCCTGTACAACGTCACCTGGTTTCCAAACACCCCCGAGGCGCTCCAGAAGGTCCCGGAAGGCATCCAGAAACTCGCCGCCAAGGCTCCGATGCAGACCACGTTGATGGTGAGCTCCAACCCGCTGGTGGACGGTGCGGCGTGCGGGGGCGAGTACAACGCCCGCGCGTGCGCCGCCAGTTCACTCGCGGCGACGCCCGAGGCGGAGGAACGGCTGTGGAGGGAGGAAAGATTTCGGCTTGGCGACAGGGCAACCGCGCCGGGCAACCAGACGTGCGACGAGAAATCCGTCGTCGGTGAGTTACTTTCAATTCTCGGATTATGGGCGATTAGACTGACGTCGTGTTTTGTTCACAGCCGGTGACGAGGACGCGAAGGTGAGCGTATCGTGGTCTCATCTCTTTCGGCTGCCAAAGGACGTATCGTACGACGTCACTTGGCTGATGGGACACCAACACGTGGGCGGCAGGTCGATCCAGTTCATCAACGTGACGGACACGAACGCGCCGAATGTTCTATGCGACTCTAGGCCGACGTACGGCTCCACCCCAGGTACGTTTCTGTTTATTTTCGTATACCGCAATTGGACTGACGGCGTGTTTTGAAAATACAGGCGCCGTCGGCGACGAGGCCGGGTTCATCGTCAACATCGAGGGTTGCAGGTTCGACCCTCCGGTTCGACTCACGGGCGGGGAGACGTACGTGATACGGTCGGAATATGGCGCCGATGCCGAGAATTACGCACCCGCCGCGTTTCTCGGCTTGGAGGGCGTGATGGGGTACATGATCATGCGATACACCGTCCCGACCGAGTCGAAAGTCGGCGTGTTCTCGATGTCCGGCGAGAGGACCGTCGAGGGCGACCTGAGGCGCGCGCTCACGTCCAAAGGCGGCGGGCTGTGCGTCGCGAGCGTGGGAGATATAGTGGTGGCGGGCGGGCCGACAGCCGCGCCGGACCCGATCGCCACAAACGGCGAAGGCGTAGTCACAGACGCCGAGACGACTGAAGAAATTGAAGAAACCGAAGATGCCGAAGAGACCGAACCTTGGAGCTCCGTCCTGCTCAGCGCCGAGGACAACTTCACCATGTCGTGGAGGTTCACGGACGACACGTACTCCTCGATCGAGTTCAAGCTCTCGATGGATCGACCGACCTGGATGTCCATCGCCATTCACAAGCCCGGTGGCCACGGGATGGTCGAGGGCGACTACCTGGTTGTTCAGTCCATGGACGACGGTGATAACTTCCTGGTGCAGGAGATGTACACCGAGGCGTACGATCGCCCGCGGTCCAAGACGTTCTACGGACTCGCGGCGACGACGCGCGCGCTGTCCTCGGGTGACTGCGCCGTCGAGGTTTCCCCAGAGGGAATCGAGGCTGTCTTTGTGAGGACCGCCGCCGCCGCGCCCGATGACGACATGGGGGTGGACATCACGCGGGGTGTTCCCACGACGGTCGTGTGGGCGCACGGGCACGAAGGGTTCGCGATGGATTACCACTCCAGGCACCGCGGGACCGTTTCGGTGACGTGGTGATGAGGATGGTAACGTGCACGCGACGGGCGCGCCGGGGTAAGGACGAGCTGATGTACTCAGCAATTACGGCTTCTCTGATTTTCACCTTCTGATTTTTTATTTCTCCACATTGGATGCCAAAGCGCAGGCACCTGCTTCCATCTCGAACATTGCAGATATTCTTGTCGTCGGTGTTACACGATCATCACACCGTGAGCATCTCACCTGCAATGTTCGAGACTCTGGCTTTGGAACCAATCAAGCAGGTGCCCGCGCTTTGCCGCGGATCAGAAGGTGGAAACAACGCATCAGCTCGTCCTTGCCCAGACGCGAAGCAACACACGACACGAAACGAAACGAAACGAAACGACACGAACCGATACGATGAAATAACATCTCGACACGAATAAATCGCTACGCCTCGCTATTGTCTCTACTCACCGGGGCAGCTCGCCCGTCTGTTTCACATGCGCAAAAACCGCGGCGAGGCCGTGTTTCTGATACGCCGCCAGCGCGTCTCTCAGTCCATCCCCGTACACCTCCGTCGGGTCCGTCCGTATCTGGTTAGCCACGAACCCCGCCATGGCCGCCAGGTTATGTTCCTCCCACCCGCCCCCGCCCCCGGGGCCCTTAGCGACCGCCCCCTTGCCGCCCCCCGAGTTACGACCCCCGACTCCCACGCCCATGGTCTCGATGCCCCTCGCGGCGGTGTTCTCCACCCACAGCAGCGCCATGAGCTGGCACAAACCCTCCTCGATCTTGGGCCGTAGCCGCGGGTACCCTCCCGCCATGCGTATGTACGCGTGGGTGCACTCGTGCGCCAGGATCGCACCCGCGCACACCGCGGGGAGACCGTATAAAACCACGACGGCGTTAACTACGGTGGCGCCGCGAGACTGACCCACCACCCGCTCGCTGAATCCCACCGGGAAGAACCCGCCGCCAAAGTCCGGGGTCCGTTCCACGGTGTACACCGTGTGTTCCTCGAAGAGACACAGCCCGCGGGTACGCGCGGTTCGACCCACGTGCCACCCTTCCTTGTCATCCGCGTCGTTGAGGGTATCCTGTGACACCAAGTGCAAGGGCGGTCGAGTCGGGAGCAGCGGCATGTCATGATTGGAGAAGAAGACGCACACGTCGTCGTACAGCGGCTGGCCGTCGTGCGTCGTGTCGATCACCGCGGTGGACGCGCACTCGAGGCACATCGCGCGTCCGTCGGGAAGCTCGGCGAACTCACCCCCGGTTGACCCCCCCGACCCGTCACCGCCCGACATAGACCCGTAGCCCCCCGCCGCTACGCCCCGTCCTCCGCGGGCCTCCATCCTGTCGCACCCGTCGCACCGCCTGGTCCCGTCGAGCTCGTGCTCGGGGCAGAACACCGTGCCCCAGTACGGGTGCGTCATGAACCGGACGCTCCCGCCGGCGATCCCGCGCCGGCCCCCCGTCTCGCCGATGAACTGGCAGCACACGCCGCACTTGGGCGCGAACCGGTCCTGGTAACAGGAGCGGTGGTACGGTGTACCTTCACGCACCGCGAAGTGGCTCTCGCCGATGGGTTTGGAACACGAGCCGCACTTGAAGCAGCCGCGGTGCCACTTGGATCCCATGGCGGTGATGTGTCCCTCGAACACGGACGGTGCGCGGAGGCACCCGGGGCACGCTCCGGGCGGGGCCCGGAAACCCGAGGGACCTGGGTCGGGACCCGCCGGCGCCGACCGGGACGGGGGACCGCCGCGTCCCGCTCGATCCTCCTCCTCCTGAAGAGCCCTGGCCAACGCCTCGTCGTCAGTCTCGGGCGGGCGGCTAGACGGACCCGTGGACAGGCGTGAACCGGCGTCCTCCTCCGCCTGTAACCGAGCCGCCAGCGCCGCGTCGCCTTCGTCGCCGGTGCCCCTGGGTGAAGGTCCATACCCGCCCCTTCCACTCGCCTCCTCTTCCTGCGCCTGCAGCGCACGCGCGAACGCCTCGTCGTCGTCCACGTGTGTCGCATCGCGTCCAGTTATTACCCCATGCGGTGACCCCCACCCGGAGTTGGTACCTCCCGTGGGTGTCTCCGGGTAGTACGGCGACCTCGGCGTCCGAACATTGGTCATCTCGGTCATCGGTTGCATCGGTATATCGTTGGGTTGGTGGACTGTGGGCGCGGTCCACGTCCCGCGCGGTGTGCCGGTGTTGCGCGCGATCTCGCCGTTCATCATGTGCCGACCCAGCGTGGTGTCGTGCGGCGTCGGGGCGGACGGGTACGTCGGGCTCGTGTGCGGGTGATGGTGAGGGAATATCGGGCTCGTCGTGTGACCATGAGGCGTCGGCATGACGAACGACGGCGTCGCGTGGGCCTGGCTCGTGGACCGCGGGGATGGGTCGAATGGCTGGTTGGGGTAGAAGGCGTCCCGCGTGCGCGCGTTGATTCGCGTTTGTTCCTCGCGGTGGAGGCGCGTTGCCATCGCCTCGTCGCTCTCCACGTCGCCCAGCTCGACGGCTTCGCCGGGAGCTGGACGTGGCCGCGCGGGGAGGGGCCGGGGGGCGTCGGGGGAGTTGCTCGAGTTCGCCACGCGGCTCTCCGCCATGGCCTGTGATGTCGGAGGGTGAAGTGGGGGCGTGTGGAGGTCAGATTAGGTCAGATTGAAGGGCGGTATCGGGAGGGATCGACGCATGGCGAAGGCGGTGTCGGCATTCTTCGTTTCTTTCCCGCGTCATCTGGGAGGCATGGAGGGGCGGGGGCGCACCTTCTGAAGCTGTTCCTCTTCAATCTGTGCGAGCGCGGCCTCTAAGCTGGTGCCATTCGGGGCGGCGGACCCGCCCGGCGCCCCCGAGGAGGACGCCGTGGAGGACGTCGTGCCCATCGGTGTGGCGACGTTAACTTCAGACTGAAGAAAACCAGCCCGCCGAGGAAAACCAATCTGGACCCCGCCCCACCCCTCACTTGGTCCCGTGCGCGCATCGTTCCACATGGCGGGACTGGAGGATGCGGCGGAGGATCTCCTCGAGCGACTCGGCGACATCGGGTGAGTGCCGACGACCCACCCACCGGCCCATCCACCCTTCCAACCACCGCCCGCCCGCCCGCCCATCGCGGCCAAACGAAAAGCGCACCACCCTGACCGTCTCCCCTCGCCTTCCCCTTCCCTCCGTCCAACACAGGGTGGCCGTCGAAGATGCGACCGTCGCGGACGTCACCGAGCGCACCAACGTGCCGGTCTTCAACCGAATCGCGCAGGCGCTCACCCAGGACGTCGTCGCGCTCCTCCCCACCGCGGGCGCGGACGACCTCGACGGGTGCGAGGCGGCGGCGAGCGCGGTCCATCGCTCCGTCGCGTCCGGCGCGCAGACCGACGACGTCGCGAGCGCCAAACGCGTGGAGCAAGGTCTGCGGCGACTGGCGGTGTCAATCGATAAAACCTCTCCCGCGGCGGGGTGTAAGACCCACGAGCTGCTCGAGATGCTCGCAGGTTACGTACAGGCTGGGACCATGCTCGCGAGGAGGAAAAGGCAATCCATTCCGAAGGATTCGGCGACAACCGACGCCATCGGTGACGACGCCGCGAAGGACGCCATGGACGTAGACGGCGCGTCGTCCTCGCGGATGGATGAGGTCCAATCGGAGCGGGCGTCGAGGGCGATGTGGCGGCTCGCCGACGCACTCGCGCACCTCGACGCCGGCGTGGCGGCCGCGTCGAGATCAATCCCGGGAGCCGATGGATCATCGAACTCAACGGGACCCGCCGCGGCGGACGTCGCGGCCGCGTCGCTCGATGCCGTGAAACGCGCGCTCGCCGCGTTACCCACGGACCACCTCGATTCCGTGTTCCCGGACGCGGATCCACGCGGTGACGCGCCCCCGGGGCTTCATACTGACCCAAAGTCGAGAGCGATTGTCGACGCCGTCGCCGACGAACTTCGAAAAGAGTACGCGCTGCGCAAAGAAACCGTCGCCCGCAGAGCCGGTGTCACCGTCCAGTCTTTCTCGTACAGTAAGCGGCTGCGGGACCAGCCGGATGTTGCCCGGGACTTTTTGAGACGCGCGGGCGCGGGGGGGACGCAGGCGCAAGGACGCGACGGTCTCCCCGTCGGCGGCGGCGTGTCCATCGCGGATGTCAAACGCGCGAAGACGGCGGACCTCGCGCGGTGTATCCTGCGTACCAACGCCGAGGCGCACCGCGTGTTGGACGCGTCGGTGAAGCGGGTGTTGATCGGGAACGTGCCGGACCGCGGGGGACGGACCGGGGAGGCGAGGGGGGCTGGCGGCGGACACATGCCGGAGTTTACAGCCCGAGTCGCCGGCGGCGGCGGTGCGACGCATCACGGGGGTGGCCGGGGCCGGGGCGGGGGTGGACGCGGGGGGTTCCAGGGTAAGGGCGGTAGGAAAGGCGGCGGCCGGGGTGGTGGGGGCGGACGAGGCGGTCGACGATGACGAAGGACGGCGGCGGTCTCTCTCAGGATATTCTAGAGGTACAAAACCAATATTCGCCAAAACTTCATGGAATACGGTTAGGCATTCGCCTTTGTGATTGCCCCTTAACCCCAATATTCGCCAAAACTTCATGGAATACGGTTAGACACTCGCCTTTATGATTGCCCCAGTGTTTGCGCTGGCACTCTCGCGAGCAGTACCTCGTGCACATGCAGCCTGGACAGTGGTTTGAGGGTTTGTTACCGCCGCAGTGAGCGCACTTTGGGTTTGCACCGCCCAGAATGGCGACAGCCGGCGAGAAACCCTTCGATGCGGCCCACTTGAAAACGGCCCTCGAGCGTTTGGGATCCTGAGAAACGAAAGGACGGTCATCGAATAGTAGTCCTGTCGGATTGTTCATGTACATTGTGGCGGTGACGCAGACGCGAATCATAACTTTTTCGCGGCTGAAGGCGCCGAGGATGTGCCTTGTCACCAACTGTTTCGGCTCAGCCAGCGCGTCGTATGACTCGACGGCTTTCTTGAAGTGGTCGATCGACTTATCAGCGTTGAAAGGAAAAGGAGAATCGGCCCTCACAGGCGCAACCGCTCCTCTGCCGCTATTCCAGTCAAAGTGCAGTGTCCCGAGGAGCGCGTGGGCTTCGCAATCGTTATGAACGTCGGCCGCTTCGAGCAGATACGCGAGTGCCGCGGCTGGACTCACGCAGGTCGCGAGTAATTGTCTAACCGCGTCGTTCTTGCATTCGAAATGCATTCTGGCCAACGTCAGCTTGGCAAAGAAGACGCCCAGTTCTGCGCACAGGCTCAGCAACTCGAGTAGGGGCAGCAGGGCATCAGGGCATCCCGACGCGACGTCCCCTCCAAATGCGCCCATCCATTTGACCGCATAAGAAGCCATGACGCTTGCGAACAAATCTATAATCAGTATCCTCTCAACACATTCAACGTCAGGGTCGTCATTGTGCAGCTGCAATCCGATCTCACGGATGGCTCGCAGGTCTCCGGGGCTTGCACGGCTGAACCACCTCAAGCATTCAATCGCTTCGTTTCCGTGAAGTAAATATCTCTGAGCGCTATCCAAGAGGAGGACGCAACGGCATAAGGCGATCAGCTTGACGGTGTCGTCGTCAAAATTGTGCTCGGACGTGAAAATTAGATCCGGCAACGCCTGCATGGCTTCGTCCGCGGGGAAGTGACGGACGTCGCGTCGGGATCCTCGGAATGAATCTCGCTTTTTCCTCGGAGCGGAAGACGAACAGACATTTCCTCGGAAGTGGAGACAGGGACCGAGTGATGCGACGTGTGCACTGCAGCAGGTCAGCACTTCGCCGCGCGCGTTTCTGCAGCACCATAGACGGGGACTACGGCATAAGGTGATCAGCTTGACGGTGTCGTCGTCAGCAGAAGGTAGACTATCATTTTTACAAGTCCGTCGTGACTAAGAGTTAATAGGAATCATCACGCGTGTACGTGCCCGGATGCGGCGAGGGCATCCTGCGTCGCCCTGAGCGCCTCCGACACGGTGCCGTATCCGCTCGCTTCCACCCGTTGCGCCGCCGCCGCCACCACTGCCGGCGCCAGACCCGCCAGACCCACCACCCGGCACTTGGCACCGTTCAGTGGCCACTCCAGCGGCACGTCCACCGCCGCCACCGCGCCACCCGCGCCGCCGTACAGCCCGACCCGAATCTGCGCCGCGCTCACGCTCCAGTCCATCGGGCACGTCCTCGCCAACACGCCTAGGGCCTCGCACCTCGCGTGCGTGGCCGCGATGCGAACCTTGACTTCCGCGACGAGCTTCTGAAGATTCGCCTCCGCCGCGCCCATCGCGGTCACCGTCGCGACGATGTCGTCGATGGGTACACCCGCGGGTGTAAGCGCCGCGCCCTTGACCGCGGTGGTACCGGGGTGGAAGGTGACGGTGAGCGTGTGGGTCTCGTCGTGCGGCGGCGCCGGGACGGTCGCGGCGAAAGCGTCGTTCACCGTGGCCATGGCGGGCGCCGGCGTGGCATCCACGGCGGTGGTCAGTTTGAGCACCAGGGATCCACCGATCGGGTCGCTGGTCACGATGGCGCAGCCGGTGAGGCGCTCGATGAGCGTCTTCTGCTCGGCGATCACCGCGCGTGTCTCGGCGATCTGCGCGGTCGCCGCCGCCTCCCGCTGCGCGGTTCGGCCGAGTCCAGCGATGATCTTGAGCTCGGCATCCGCGCTCGCGAGCTCAGCCTCTTCGGGCTCGAGTGATGCCTTCATGGCGGCGGCTTCGCGGTCCCGCGACCTCAGCGCGGCGCCCACCATCCTCGCCTGCGCGTCCAGGGATGCCAGCGCGGCCCTGGCATCTTCCGTGGACAGCTTCTCGTCCTCGGGGTTTGGAAGGACTCGGTTGTTCGCCTCGCCCGCGTTGAGCTCGGCGGCTTCAGCTTCCCGTTCCAGCTGCTCGAGCGCGGCGACGCGCGTTGCGAGTGCGGCGTGCTCCGCGGCGAACGCGTTCGCGGCGCCGCCCACCGCGCGCACGAGCTCCTCGACCTGTTTCTCCTCCGCGTCGTTGGCATCCTTCAGCCGTTTGAGTTCCGCGTTTCGAGCCTTGAACTCGTCGCTCTCCGTTGGTGGCGCGGACGGGACGGGTTTGGACTCCAGGATGGACTTGAGGAACGCGCGTTCGGTGCCGAGCTCGATGGTTCCGAACTTCAGGCGCTTGATGTTGGTCTTGATGCGCTCCAAGTCGCTCTCGCCGTTGCCCAGCGCCTTCTCCGTCGCGCCGTCCAGGATCTTGCGCAAGGAATCTTGCGTCTGGTTGAGCTCCGCCAGGGCGCGCCTGAAGGTGGCGGTATCCGGGTTGGCCTTCAACGCGCGCATGGCGTCGCCGTTGCGAAACAGACCCGGGGAGTGGACGGAGATGTCCTCGAAGGAGAGCTCCTTGGCGATCTCCCGGGTGTGCACGTTCATCGTCGCCTCGGTCTGTGCGGCCATGACTTCCCGACGGGTGAAAATTCGCGACGCGACCTGACGGACGGTGCGGGACGCGGGCGCGCTGCGGTGGGTCACACGCGGTGCCGACGCGTCGCGCGGGTCCTCACGTGACGATGTACCGAGCGACTGGACCGGTGTTGGGACCGGGACACAGCGCTGCCTGGGAACAGTGACCACGGGCGGGCTCCACCCGGCGTTTCTTACCCCCATTTTCTCGGACAAGCTGACTTCACCGGGTTCGAACTGGCTGGTCTCGAAACACAACGGGTCGAAGAGAACTTTCGTATGACTGTTGAGTAGTGAGAACACCCGCGCGTGTGAGACTCGAAACCCAAAATACGATGAAACTTCCGTACGGAACCAAGGACAGATCATGGTGATGACGCGTGATGACGTGTAATAAATCTGAAAAGTATCTCCTGAGCCACTGGGATGGGAGAGTGGGGTGACAAATCTTGAGTTGTGACCTGGCGGCTGTGCCGGTCGACAGAAACGTGAGAACGCGACTCTTCGGCAGTCACGGGCGAGGTCAAAGTTCCGGCTCGACCGACACGCGCCACTCTGAAGTGCGCGGTGGGCACTAGGGGACACGGGGCGGCCTTTCTTGTCACGAGGAGGGTCGCGCGCCATGTTCTCCACCTTTCAGGGCGGACCCTTCGTGGAGGTCTTCACCCCGCAGGTACGTACGCGCGCCGACCGACACTCGCATCTCCCGGAACTCTCGAATGTCGTAGAGTTCGAGAAATATCCAGGAAATGGGGGGCCCACGTGCGCGAGGCGGGAACCGCCGTGCGCCCTGGATCGTCTACTCGAGGCCCGTTCGATTGTCGCGCGACTCGCCCGAACGACCCTGGAACCCGCGCCGTTGAGATACACTCGTGTGTCTTCCCGCCCACACCGCACGTCGCCCGCCCTTGCCTCGACCTCCACCGCGATCAACACGCCTCCTGCTGACCCCACCTCTCCCGCTCCGTGATGTTTGACCAACAGGGGAAGGACCCGACGGAGGGATGGAAGATGCTGGGGGGTAAATGCGTCAAGCGCATGTACGAGAAGGGCGTCAAGGGATACGTGCATCACATAGGCGGACCGCCCGGGCTGAAGATGCAGCTCCCCGCGGACGAGAGACGAGGACGTGAGCGCCCGCCAGCATTTTCCCCAGCGTTTTCCCGCTTTCCGCGACTTTTCGCTCCACCCGGACCGCCCGTGCCGACCGCCGAGATCGCGCCCCGGATCCACCCTGACCTTCCCCGATCCCGCTCCTCCAAACCCGCAGTCGGACTCAAGCAGCCGTACCTGGTGTTCCAGGTGCTCCTCCCACTCGGGCAGCACGTCTCGCTCGAGGTCGTCGTCGCAGACGCGGAAGGCACCCGGCGAAGGCTCCTCCTCTCCACCTCATTCACCGACGTCAAGACTTCGCCGCTGCACTGCCAGGTTCCGTTACCGACGCCGCTAGTCCCAACAGCTCGGTGGCTCAACCTCGTGCTGGACCTCCCGGCGCTGGTCCACGCGCTGTTCAACGCGGAGTTCAGGTCCACGGAGGGTGTCGGCGTAGGCGCCACGTGCCGGCTTCGGAAGATCTTCACAATGAGATCGCCGCCCATCGAACACGGCGTGGACCGGGCGGTGGAAGACGAAGCGGCGCGGATCAAGGGTACAGGGTTCGGCATGGATGCCGGGCAGACTGGAGGCGAGCTTGGCATCAATGGGTTCGGGTTCGGGCCCGGTGACGCGTCGAACGGTGCGGGCTCGAGGGACAACGGGGCTTACGGGTCGGCGGTGCCAGAGCCGGTGCCCCGCGCCGCTGATTTTCTCCCCGGCGTGGACAGGGCCACCTTACTCCTGGATCCACACAAGCTGATGGCGTGCCGCGTGGCGTTACCCCGCGCGTACACGGGCGGCGAGCGGGGGAGCAGCCGCGAGGGGCGCGGTGTCGGAGAGAGGGAGGCGGAGGATCTCGGGCTGGGCGTCGCCGGGGTGAGGATCGGGGGGAGTCGAATCGGGGGCAGCCCGGGGGGAAGCCACCACTTCAGCTACTCCGCACCCACGAGCGCGCGCAAGCAGTCGTCGAGTGGCGGGTCACGCGGCGGGTCACGGGGCAGCGACGGCGTTCGGCTCGCCTTTGGCTCACGCGTCGGTCCAGCGTCCACCCCCCCGTCGAGGAACAGGAGCAGGCCGACGTCGCAGCCCGACACCGCGTGGGCCCGATCGAGCCCGACGCAGGGCGGACACCACTCACGGTCACGGGACGGAACCCCGGGCGGGTCCGGTACACGGAACGAGCGGTTCAACGAGGACCTGGCGAGTTACTTCGCCGCGCAAGGCCACGGGCGGTCCAGCGGGTTCATCGACAAACTGAGCAGGCGCAACTCGATGGACCGAGATATCGCGTCGGGCGGGGCTGACGGGAAGGGTGGTGGACTGCCGTACGTGGACGCGAGGCCCAAGCCGCACGCGCCCGGCGTCGCGAGTCCCGCGCGGGGTGACCGGTTGGGCGGGTCGCAGGCTGACTGGGGTGATGACATGGCGGCGTTGGGGGATCTCGGGGCGAGCCCGAGGAGTCCGGGGCGGCGATCGCTCGGTGGGTCTCCTCGGTCGGTGACGTTCGGCGCGAGCCCCAAGACGCCGGGGCACATGGCACGGAGGGCGCACGTAAATGCCCAGCCGCGGGCGCACACCGTCGGGGCGTTGGGTGGGTCCAATCGGCGCCAGTCACACGCGGCGGCGTCCCCGTCGAGGTCGAGTCGTGATTGGGATCGGCTTCCCGGGCTCGTATCCCCGGGCGGGAGCGGCCGCGGGGGCTGTTTGTTTCCGGACGACGACGTCGACCTGGGCGGGTCCATGCGTGTATCCTCCGTGAGCCGCAGCTTCGATCGTGGCGGCGGTCCGGTGGTGAACCACTTCCCAACGCGGCTCTCGCGGCGGTCCTCGGGGTCGGGGTCGCCCAACTCCGGGTCGGGCGGCGACGAAGACGAACCGACGGTGACCCCGCGACCCCCGCCGGGTCACGCGTACTCGAGCAGGAGGTACGCCGACGAGTACGAAGATTCGGACGCGTTGCCGAACATAGACTCGGCGCTGGGCCTGTCCAACTCGTCCCTGGACAAGTTCATCGTCGCGGCTAACGCGAACGGGGGCCCGGGACATAACGGACACGGACGGAACGCGCCGCCCCCGCTGGTGATACCCGGGTTCTCCAATCAATTGGAGGATGACGACGTGGTGACCTTCGTTGAGCCCCCCGAGCGGTCCGTCAAGTCCCCTTGCCACCCTAACGGGTTCGGGGGCTACTATGACGACACGCAGCTCGCCGCCGACCTCGACTCGCCCTCCGCGGGTCTGAACGGTCGGCCCGGTCGGAGGATATACGGCGGGAGGGGGCGGGGCGGACGGGGCGTCAAGGGTTCGGTCGAGCGGACCATACGAACGCCGTCCAAACTTCACGCGCAGGCAGAAGAGGGCGTCTACATGGACGGCGAGGGGCCCGGCGGGGGTGGTCAAGGGGAGAACGCGCGAGGAGACTCGAGGGCGGCGTCCGAGGTTGGCGACGAGGAACACCCGACGCACGACGAGGACCCCGACGGCGAGCACCCCGAGCCAATCGCGCAGACGCTCGAACCCCACCGCGACTCCAACGGCATAGCGTACTACCCCAACGGCTCCGAACGGGTCCACGACGACGACGACGGCCTCGGGCTCTCCTCCGACGACGAGTCCGGGCAGCTCAAGATGATGCGCGAGAGCCAGATCATCGGCGTGTCCGACTACGCGATGTACTCGCGAGGGGGCGATGGGTCTGTGCCGCCGTCGCGGGGGTACTCGCGAGGGGCGGATAGCACCGCGAGCGGTGACAGCGGCTGGTGGTCAGGTAACTCGCGGCCCAACACGGCGTCTTCGGTGAAGAGGAACATGGGCGGAAAGGGACCATCCATCCCGCACAGTCTGCGCTTGTTCACCCCCGACCTCATACTGTCCGGGGGTGAGAGGAAGAGCTCGGTGCCGCCGGCGCTCGCGGGCGGGATGTCGGATTCACATCGCGGCGAGCCGCTTCGCGCGGTCAACGGGGAGCATGGATTCAAGGCTGAGCACGTCAAGACTTCGTCGGTGTCTGGCGGGTCCAAGCCGACGTCCCCGGCGCACGTGGCTGAGAACACGGAGAACGAGTCCGAGTCTGGGGACCTGGACGTCATCTACGACCCGGTGCTGAACTACTACTTCGACCCAAAGAGCAACAAGTACTACGAGCTCATTCGTGATTAGACTACTAGAGACTGTTTGTTATCATCAGTTGGAGAAGAATAAGACTAACTCTTAGAGGCCAAACACCGACGACGCGAACCCCCTGAAGGACGCCTGCGTGGGCTTGGACGGCACGCCTATGACCTGCGGCGCGGCGCCCAGGCCCGTCACGTCATCGCTCGTCGCCCCCGTGCTCGAATCACCCGCCGCCGCGTCACCGTCGAACAAGAGGGACTCCTTCTTCTTACCCACGTTGCCGTGATCGTACACCCGTTCCTTGCGAAGTATCTCCGTCACCACCCACTTCTTGTGCTTGGACAAGGGCCTGGAGTGAACCATGAGAACCTTATCGCCCGGACCGCACATGTTGCTCTCGTCGTGCGCCTGCGGTACGAGCGGGGGAGAGGAGGTCAGTCGGTGATTAATCAACTCCGCGTTTAGTTAGGGTTGCCGATCGCGGCGTCGGCGGAGGGAACTCGGGCTTGGTCGGTGCGACGCACCATGTACTTTTTCCTGGCCTTGACGTACTTCCCCCACCGTGGATGCTTGTATATGCGCTCCACCATCACCGTCACGCTCTTCATCATCTTGTTGGACACCACCACGCCCTTCAGGGGCTTCACCATCGTCACTCACCCCCCAAAAGCCTTTCTCTTTGGCCGATGAGACCGGTGAGTCCGACGCCGCGACGCCGCGCGTTCCGAACCTCTCGCTCCCCGCGAACGATTCCAGACGGTCGGACCACCGGCCGACTGTGTACACGCCTCGAGTGCGACTCGCTCAAGTCGTAGTACCGCACGCCTCTGCGACCTGTGAGTCACGTCGACGAATAAGCGGGCTACGAGTATTTGGCAACGACGATCATAAGTTTTGGAGCCCGTTTTCTAATCGACGGCACTTTGTGGAGCGCGCGAAGGAAGGATGACGACGGTGTGGCGTCCGAAGGTGAGGATTGCAGTTCCGGATATCGACGGTGCTAATGTCGACGAGAAGCGGAGAGATGAGTCGACGACGACGAAGGGCACGAAGCGGAAGAGAGCCCCTCCCACAAAGGGGCCATGCGAGCACGGGGTGAAGCAACGCTCGAGGTGCAAGGTGTGTAGCGCTTGTCCGCACGGTCTTCGGCGAGAGAGGTGCAAGGAGTGCGGTGGGTCACAAATCTGCGAGCACGGTCGTATACGCTCTGAGTGCAAGGAGTGCGGTGGGTCACAAATATGCGAGCACGGTCGTCGGCACTCTCAGTGCAAGGAGTGCGATGGGGCATCAATCTGCGAGCACGGTCGTGTACGCTCTACATGCAAGGAGTGCGGTGGGTCACAAATCTGCGAGCACGGTCGTCAGCGCTATAAATGCAAGGAGTGCGGCGGGGGTGCATTCTGCGAGCACGGTCGTCGGCGCTATCAATGCAAGGAGTGCGGTGGGTCACAAATCTGCGAGCACGGTCGTCAGCGCTCTCGATGCAAGGAGTGCGGTGGGGGATCAATCTGCGAGCATGGTCGTCGGCGCCATCGATGCAAGGAGTGTCGCTAAAGTAATACATCAAACGCCCTTCTCTACTCGACTAACCAGCTAGCTGCTCACTTCGATCCCCCGACGGACAGCTTCACCACGCAGTCGTACACCTCCGCCTCCAACCGCTTGGCGTTGATCTCGCTCTTCACCATCGCTAGGTTCAGTAAACACACGCCATCCTTGAAGTACGGGGCGGGGTTCCAGTTGGACTCCAGCCCCCGGCCCATCCCGTCAAACACCACGAGCCACTCATCAGACGCCGGGACCTTCTCAAATTGATCCGTCACCCACCCGTTCAGCTCGGGCCCACACCGGTTCAGGTCCAGCAAGGTGCTGAACTGTCCACTGGGCACCGCGCGCACGGCACCCGCGTCGATCTGCGCCTTGAGGATCGGATCGGCGCCCGCGACTGTTTCCAAAAAGGCGTCCAGTTCTGTGTGCGTGACGTCGTTGAGCGCCGCGTGGGTGTTTGCCACCAGCGCGATCTCGGTCCCGGACCCGCCCACCGCCGCGAGCGCCTTGGCGAGCAGTACCATCCCCATGACGTCCGCGCCCGCGTTGTCGCAGAAGATGACGACGCGGTGCCACCCCGGACCCTGCGCGCTCGGACTCCCTCCGGTTGGACTCCCCCCGCACCGCTCCTGAATCCGCTCGAGCGAGTCGAACCTCCACCCGCCTTCCGAGGTATCACGCGATACTCGCTCCCTGGCCCTCGCGAACACCTCCGCGAGCTGCACCGCGTCCAGCTTGTACCGCCCCACTTCCTCCTCGCTCATCTCCGCGGAATCTGGCTCCATGACGCACGGCTCGCAAAAGTCACCAACCGCCACCCCCTGCACAGCCGCCGCGGCTCCCGCGTCGAACAGGTTACCCGCCAGACAGCACTCGATCACCGCTTGGATCATCCTCGCCTTGTGCGACTCTGAGGACTTGGCATCATCCGGTGACCAGATGGAGTCGATCTCTGCGGCGATGGAGTGGAAGAGCACCGCCGCGATTGCGTTTTCATCGCGTTTCAGTCCCGCGAACATGTCGTCGAGGCCCCGCGCGCGGAGTAGTTTCTCTTTCGTGTCCACCATGTCCAGCAGTGTGGCGCCCTGGCCGGCTGGGACGTCATCCTTGGATATCTCCGCGAGGTACGTCTCGTAGTCACCCTCCCACGCGCGGTACCTGTCGAGGTAGTCGGGTGGGCAGTCGTCGCCGAGGAATGTGGCGGTGCGCTCGGCGTTGGCTCGATGCGACGGGAGTTGGCCCAGCAGCAGCGCCACCCAAGCGCGTCGCGCCTCCGCGGAGTCCGCGCACGTGTCGCACACCCCCGGGGAGACGTGGCTGTACCCCCGCGTCGGCTCGAGCAGCGGGAACGGTCCGCACCCGGAGGTGTCGAAGTCGACAAACTTCACGCTCGTATCGGTCGGCGCGGGAGCCGCGCGGAGGAGAACGGCGCGTCCGCGGGGGCGGGGCGCGACGCGCCGGGTCACGCGGTCCCACCTTACGCGTGCATGAATCGAGGTAGCCACCGGTGCGGTCGACGCCACTGAAGATGTCAGCATCGCCATCGCGCGTGCCCCGATCGCGGGACGTGGATGTGACGTGAAGATAAGCACGCGAGTGAGTTTGCAGCTGCCGAGAGACTCCTGTCATCCGCGGCGACAGCTTCTTCGCGTCGCTGAGTGCGCCTGGTCGGGAACCCAAACGCTCGAAGGATACTTTGATCGCCCAAAGTTTTCCGGAAGAAATTTCGATTGATAGCGTGACTGGAACACATAGGCTCGCCAAAACGCGTAAAAGTTCTATTTACGACGAGAAATACAAAATGCGCTTCCAATGACGCAATGGGGGCCACTCTGGAATTGAGATTTTTATTGCCGTATATGGGTTTGAAAGCGCACAATCGGCCGCCCGGCAACGTCGTCGTTGACCGCGCGCGAGCGTCAGTTGGATCACTCGACCGAAGTTTAAGCTTGCAACAGCCTTCAAAGACCCGGATCAGCAGAGATGGGTGTCCGTGGCGGCGATATCGCGGCCCCCTTCCTCCGTAAAGTGTGAGTCCGGAGTCCCGCAATTCTGGGGCGAATCGAACTCAACAACTCGTCACCGCCCGCCTCTTCCTCCGTGGACTTGTCCATGCTGACGCGCCTTCCTCACCCTTCCCACCCCGCAGCTACGCGATCGTGTCCAACGAGGAGACTGACGACATCGTGTCGTGGATGGGAAACGGCAAGCAGTTCACGGTGCACCAGCTCAACGAGTTCAGCACCAAGATCCTGCCCCAGAACTTCAACCACCCAAACTTCAGCAGCTTCGTGAGGCAGCTCAACTCCTACGTGAGTCTCCCCCGCGGTTTCTCCCCCGCACGACGGCACCCCCCGGTCCTCGAGCGCGTGCCCTGCGTCGCGCGCGTGAACCCCCGCGGGAGGAACCCACCACCGCGCGAACCTCGCCCGTGTTGAGCCCAACCCGTCGACGAATCACAAACCCGAACTTCGGCAAAAACTTCATCACAAAAATTAATTCACCCGATCCTTTCCCATCGCGTCTCAGGGCTTCCGCAAGGTTGAGCACGGCACGTGGACGTTCGCCAACCCCAACTTTTTCCAGGGCGGCGAGGACCACCTGAAGAAGATCAACCGCAAGACGACGCCGAAGAAGGCGGAGGAGAACGCGCAGCGAGGGTGGCACGACGAGAGCGGGTTTGGCCTCGGCGGCGACCCGAGACGCACCGCGCTGGACCTGCACATGCGCCAGGAGCTCCAGATCTGCCGCCTGGAGGTGGCGCACCTCGTGCACAGGATCGGCACCGTCGAGCACATCCAGGAGCAGCTCCTGGCGCTGCTCATCAACCCCCAAGGGGGCGCGCAGAGGGCCGCCGCCCAAGGGGGCATGCAGGGGCAGCCCGGCAACCAAGGGCAGGGCGGCGTGGGCGACGTGCTCGAGTCCCTGTACAAGCAGATCTGCGAGAGCAGGCACTCGGGCGACGCGGCGAGTCTGGGAGGCTTGGGCGCGTACGGCGCGGCGGCCGTGCTCGCGAGGCAGCCCGGGCTGGGAGTCGGAGCGAAGCCGGGGGGTTTGGGCGCCGCGCAGCCGGGCAGGCACGACCTCGGCGGGATGCCCGGGGGTGGGATGCCCGGGGGTGGGATGCCCGGGGGTGGGATGCCCGAGGGCGGGATGCCCGGGGGCGGGATGCCCTTTGGGTACGACGCACTCGCCGGGCTCGGCGTCACCGGCGTGGGGGGCGCCGCGCAGGGGTTCTACCATCAGGCGAAGTGAGCGGCGAGACCTATGTATACAGTGGGACCTTCGAACGAATGAAGAGGGATCTTCGATTGACACGAACGATTGAATTGGCCGACGAACACGAGGGACGCGAACCTCGACCCGGGCATTTGGGCATTTGTTTGAGAGTATTTGGATTGACGACGGTGCGTGCCTCGTCGCCGGGGGACTGGCATGCACCGCGCGGATTTTTTAGGTTTAATAGTACCAAAGAACGTATTATGCATCGCTCGAGTCGAAGTCTGTTGAATGATTTTTGGCTACGCCTTCTCCTGGACTCACGCCTTCTCCACCATCAGGAGCCGGTCGCCCTCCTTGACCTCCTCATCGAGTTTTGTCAGTATCTCAACCACGCGCATCTTCCGGTGCCCCGTCGCCTTGACGTTCAGGCACGCCTTGTGCGTCTCGATGATGACGGCGTGGGTGCCCTCGTCGATCACGTCCCCGACCCGCACCGGTATCTCAACCACGTCTCCGACGACTCCGTCGGGTATGGACACCTGGTCGGAGATGATCGGGGTGGTGATGGCCCAGCTGACGTCGCCTCGATCCAGCGCCTCGGCGTCGTGAGATTTCGATGGCGTCGACGTGTGCAGGCGTCCCCTGCCCGCGACGTCGGTCCATTGGGTGGCGCTCGATGGGTGCCCAGAGCCTCCGTATCTCGCCCGATTCTCGTCGCTCGGATACGCACGGGTTATCCACTCACTGGTCGGGGCGCGCCACGCGAGGAGGTGCGCGCGGGGGAGAAGCTCCGTGCGTGACACCACACGCGTGGAACCCATGACGCGACGGAGCGCGTGCACGGCGGTCGACGCGCCGTTGCCTCCCGCCATGTGCCACGTAGGAATGTTCGAGCGCTGACGACGCAGACAACACTTGACTGCGTGAAAAATTTCGTTTCGTTTCGTTTGGGGTGAACCCCTACTGGCTAGAGCTCCCCTTCGCCGAGGCTGCGGAGAAACTTGCGGATCAGGATCGCGGCGATGGCCGCCACCAGGGCAGCCGCGAGAAGATCCAGCTTACGCTTCAGGTCCGCCACCGCGGGGCTGTCAGTCACGCCGGCGGCGGGGCGCGTGGGTGCGGCGGCGGGGGGCGGCGGGGTCGGAGCCGGTTGGGGCTGGGGAGCGGGCGTCGGCGTCGGCGCCGGTACCTCCCGCTCGACGAAAACCTCCCGCTCCGGCGCGGTGGCGTGCGTCTCCGCTTCCCCGCCGTCCGTCTCCGTCGTCCCGTCGGGTGTCCCCTCGACCTCGACCGTCTCCTCCTCCTCTTCTACAACCTCTTCGTCAATCTCCTCCGTCACCTCAACCTTCCTCGGCGTCGGCTCGCCCAACCCGGCGTCACCACCGCCGCCCGTACCCTCCAGCTCGATCGTCTCCCCTTCCGCCTCGATCTCCTCCCGTCGCTTCGCCTCGACTCGCGTCTCCCACCGGCGAAGCATCCGGTCATGGACGCTCTGGGTCAACTCGCGCCTCGTCGCGTTGCCAAACGATGGCACCTCCTCCCTGCTCCTGACCGCCAATGACCTCCGTTCGTCCGGGGTGAACTCCAGGGAGCCCACGGCGCCGTCCGCGGGGGTGGGCATGAACGCCCTGACCGCCAGAAGCGCGGTGCGCACGCTCCAAGAGGGTTGCCAGTGCTCGGGGTGGTGCTGGGTGATGGAGAGGCAGATCTTCGTCATGGTCTCGAACCTTCCCGACGGTGTGAGGAGCATGAACGACGGGGGTTTGAAGGGGTACTCGGGCGGCAGGAGGATCCGCCCGTGGTAGATACCCCCTTCAAACTCTGATCCCTCCGCGCCCATGATGGCGAAGTGCCACTCGAAGATGTCGTCCTCGCACATCTCCGCGTGCACGCACCAGCTCTCGTTCTCGTCCTCGTCCGACGCCAGCATCTCCCGCTGCTCCCGGAGGATTCGCTTGACCGCGGGGTTGTGCGTGTTAAACTTGGATCCAGACGATCCATCGCCGCCGGATGGGTCACCCCCGGGCGATGGGTCACCTTCCGACATGGCTGGCGCTACTCCGACCAAGCGCCCCTCGGATCTGGCGAAAACTGACCTCGGATCTCACGTCGATAAAATCAGAGTTGGTGGCGCGATGCTGGGCGACGGCGCTGACGACGACTTTGGCGATCGGGACGGGGGTCACGGCGGGAGGTACGGCATAGACCGCGGTCGTAGCCCGAGGGGTCGTGGCAGGTCCAGGTCCCGGTCCCGGTCCCGGTCCCGGTCGAGGGGCAGGGACGGGCGCGATGGGAATCGACGGCGGGATCATCGATCGAGATCGAGGTCGCGAGGCGGCAAGCGCGACTTCCCGAGGTCGTGGAGCCGATCGCGTTCGAGGTCGCCGCGCCAGCGCCGGCGCAGCAGATCACGCTCCAGATCTCGCCGCCGCCCACGAACCCGGTCGCGTTCCCCAGCTCGGCGCGTCAGGGACGTCCCACCGCCGCCGCCCCCAGCCGGACGGCACCGGGAAGGCGGTGGTGACCAAAGGGACAGCAGGGCTCCGTCCGGGCGCACACCAGGGGTGTGCTTCGCCTTTCAGCGGGGGCAGTGCAATCGGGGATACGAGTGCAGGTTCGCGCACGTCAAATCCGACGCGCCACCGCCTCCCCAAGGCGGCGGGAACAGGCAAGGCGACCCCAACAGAGGCGGCGATCCCGAGCCCCCGCCGCTGCATTCCATCCAAAAGGGCCGCGTCGCCAACGTCCGGCCCTTCGGCATCTTCGTCCGCATGCCTGGGTTCAGCCGCGACGGCCTGGTGCACTGCGCCAACGTCAGCGACGAGCTCACGTTCCAACGGGACGACAGCGACGACGCCAAGGTGATGGCGATGGAATACTTTCATCCCAAAGATACCGAGATCTACGTCAAGGTGACCGAAGTTCGCCGGGACGGGTACTCGGGACAGGTCAAGGTGGGTCTGTCCATGAAACTCGTGAACCAAGCCACGGGTGAGGACCTGGACCCCGACCACTCCAAGGCTAAATCCTTAGTGGAGGGGTTCATGAACGGAGGTGGCGGCGGTGACAGAGGCGGCGGTGACAGAGGTGGCGGCGGTGACGGGGGCGGATCGTCGGATGATCCGCCGCCGCTCAACTCGACGCATCGCGCCACCGTGCAGTCCGTGAAGCCGTACGGCGTGTTCGTGTCCCTGGCGGGGTTCAGGCGGAACGGTCTGGTACCCCACCACCAGGTGAGCGACTACCTGGAGTTCAGTAAGGAGGACACGGACGAGGACAAGGTCAAGGGGCTGGAGGGCGCCGTCGGGCGGGGCGACGCGGTGTACGTGAAGGTGGTCGAGCTGAAGGAGCCAAACTACCCGGGCGAGGGACCCGTCAAGGTGACGTGCTCCATCAAGCTGTGCGACCAGCAGGACGGAACGGACCTGGACCCGGGGTGCTCCAGGTACTACCCCCAGGGCGAGCGAGGGGGCGGTGAGGGGGCGGGCGGCGGCGGTGATCACGGAGGCCGGTCCAGACAAATCGGCGCCAACGCCGGTGACAAGGTTCGCAAAGGCGGCGTCATCGACTGGGGCCACCACCTCGGCGACGTCAAGCAGTACGGCGACGGTAAGCAGTACGACCTGGTCATGGACGACGGCCCGGAGGAGGAGAGGGACCCAATGCACCTAATGCAGGGTCCCGCCGGGGTGGCGGTGCCGCCCCCTCCGCCCGGCCCGGTTCCCTCCGGCGCTCGGGATCATGCCATCGGAAGCGTGGAGGAGGCCCTCGCTATCCTCGCCAAGCACAAGAAGGAGAAGAAAGAGAAGAAGGAGAAGAAGAGCAAAAAGTCCAAGAAGAGTAAGAAGAGCAAGAAGGAGAAGAAGTCGAGGCGGGACCGTTCGGATAGCTCGAGTGACTCTGACTCTTGAGACAAAAAAATGATATTGGCTATTATTGATTGCTAGAGACGGCGAGAGATCAGAGTTCCTTCTTGTCGTCCCCTTTAGCGGGCTTCTTCGCGCCTTTCTTCTTCGCGCCCTTCTTCTTCTTACCGCTCGACTTGACGTCCTTGTCCTTCTCGAGCTTGGCCTCCTTCACCGCCGGGGACTGAGCCGAGGCTAGGTCGTCTCCGTCCTCGCATTCGGCTCCGAACTGGATGCACATCTTCTCAGCCACGTTCGTCGAGTTCAGCTCCTTGGCGTATAACGCCTTCTGGAGTACCTCCTCCTGCTTCTCAACGATCCTGTGGCAGTAGTCGTTGAGCTCGTCCCTCATGGTCTTAGCCTGAGGGTTCTTGGACACCCTGCCGATGTTTTCCCATCGCTGCGTAACCTTGATCCCGTCCCCGTCCTCGGGTCCGTCGCGGAGCTTGACGCGCTTCAGTTGGTACTGGCCTAAGGAGCCACCGCAGACGTCCTCCATGAGCTCGGTGAACCTCTGCTCGCTGACGTCGTACGGGATCAACTTGCCGTACCGCACGCCCTTGCTGTCGAGCCTGCCGCGCAGGTCCACGTGGTTCCGTGGTTTCTCCGCCTCGAGCGCCGTCTGCAATCGCCCGGCGACAGCGGCGCAGGCGGAACACTTGGCCTCGATGGCTTCGATCGCCGCCGGCGCGGTGAGGAGCAGGCCCGCGAGCACGAGGAGCACCGCGGGGATGCGGAACAGACCGAATAGCATAGTGTCTAGGTCTGCACGAGTGCCGCGCACGTTAGGCGCGGTCCGATCTGCTCGATCGTCGGAAAGCTTCTTCGAAGACGAAATTTCCACCGCAGGCTGATGATCTCGAGGCAGATGAAATGGAAGTGAAGCCAGAGTGCTTATTACATAACGTGGGTTCATCAGATGCTACTCCCCGGGCTCCTGCGCGCGGAGTCGTTATCGAGCTCCTCAATCTCCGATCCCTGCGCGCTGTCCCTCAACACCACCATCGCGGAGTCCGTCGCGCCCGGTCGACGACCGAGCGCCCCGCCCCGCCGTCGCCGTTCATTCTCCTCAACCTCGACGAAGATGTTCTTGACGTGGCTCAAGATCATCTCAGCCTTGGCCTTGCTCCTCGCCGCGCGATCCTCCTCAGCCTTGACCTGCGCCTCCCGTCTCGCCTTCCGTCCCCGAAACGCCGCCTGGATGCGCTGCACCGCGTACAGCTGCTCGATGGTCAGCTGCTCGCCGTCCGCGCCCGTCATCCCGTGCGTTATTTGTAACATTGGCGCTGTGCTCCCCCGCACCTTGGCGTTCTCCGCGATCTTCTTCTCCGCCTCAATCTTAGCCTTGACCTTGCCCGTCTCGAGCGCGATCTGGACATCCGGGGGCAACGCCTCGGTGTTGATGCCCATCGCCCTCGCGGTCACCGCCTGCAGCACGTCCTGGTAGTGCAGGTAGTTGGACTCGACGTGGAGGTTTAAATTTTTCTGAAAACGCAGGATGCCGAGCCGCGACAGCCGCGTGCCCTTGACGCCGAGCGGGGTGTTCGTGAGCTTCAAAAGGGAGACCAGGCGGGTGCAAGGGATGAATCCCGTCGCGTGGGGGTCCAGCCTGGACCAGGCCTCGGCGAAGTCCTCGATGTGCTTGTCCGTGATGTTGGTCCCTTCCTCCTTCTTGTTGTTGCTAAAGTTGTCCAAGACGACGGCGATGAGAAGGTTGAGGGTGATGAACGTGCCGAGGATGACGAAAGTGATGAAGTAGAAGGGCGCGCCGTCGTTGCCGCAGCACTCGCCCCTCGCGCAGTCCACGTCGCTGTCGCAGTCGGTGTCAATCATGCAGTCGTACATGACGGAGTTCCAAGCCTCGCCCGTCACCATGCGCAGCAGCAGCAGGAGCGAGTTGCCAAAGTTTGTAAAGTTGGCGTCCTTGTTCAGGTTCTCGCCAAACCTAACCTTGCCGAAGAGGTTCATACCCAGGATGGCGTACACGAAGCACAACAGGAACATCAGCGCGCCGATGTTCAGCAACCCGGGAAGGGAGATGATCAAGGTGTTGAAGAGCATGCGCAGGCCCGTCAGCTTCTTCACAACCCGAAAGATCCTCGCGAGACGCAGGATGCGAAACACGGATGCCGCGCCGCCGCTGCCAGCCATGAACCCGACGAGGGTGATGGCGACGCAGAAAAAGTCGAAGCAGTTCCATCGGCTGGAGAAGTACGCCTCGGGGTACATGGCGTACAGCTTCGCCCCCGCTTCGAGGGTGAAGATGACCGCGAATAAGATGGAAAGGCCGAGCAGCGTCCCGGTCCACGTGTCGTTCATCTCGTAGTGCTCCATCATCATCGTCAGCGCGTTGCACACGATGACAGCCATGATGAACCAGTCAAACTCTTCCCTCTCCACGATCTTGTACACGCTCTTGCGCGTCTCATCCTCGGGGTAGTAGTCAGCCTTGGCGGGTATCGACTGCTGCTGCAAACGTCGCTGGCTCTTGACCCACATGACCTGCGCCTTTGTCATTAAACCGTTGCTCCCGTCGGCGGATTCCGCGGCGAGCCTGGCAAAGTTGTCCAGGATGATACCGATGAAGAGGTTGAGGATGAAAAAGTTGGCGACAATCTCGAACGCGACGAAGAAGAACGCGATGGGCGGGTTGTTATCCCGCTTGGGCGCCAGCTCGGGTGACCGGGAGTCCACGCCGTTGTACATCACCGCCGTCCAACCCTCCGTGGTGGACATCTCAAACAACGTCTGCATCGCGAGGAAGATGTTGTCAAAGTTCATGTCATCCGACTGCCACGTCCTCTCCACGTAGACGGTGCTGTTGAACGTGCCGGTGCACTGCACTTCGGTGAACGCGCTGTGGTCGTAGGACGCGCCGCCGGGGGTCGGGCCGCACGACTTGGTGATGCTGTCCCACTCCATTGCGACACCCGTGTCGTTGACCCATCCGTCGAGACACTCCGCCTTGGCCTCGACGTCCTCGTCGTCGCATCGGGCGAATGCGCCCATGAAGAGCTGCATGCCGAGGATGCCGAAGATGAGCCAAAAGAGAAGCGACACCATGAACACGTTGCCCATGCCGGGAATGGACGCGAACAGAGCGTTGACCACAACCTTCAGCTCCGGCACCCGGCTGATGACCCGCAGCGGCCGAAGCACCCTCATCGTCCTCAGCGATCGAACCCAGCCGAGGTTGCCGGAGATCATCTTGCCGACGATGCCGATCATGACGATGAAACCATCCATGCAGTTCCACGGGTCCCTCAGGTACGAGTCCTTGTCCTCCAGGTACAGACCAAACGCGATCAGCTTCATGACCATCTCCAGCGCAAACACAATCGTAAAGAAAATGTCCACACCCTCCAGAGCATTCTTGGTCCCGCTGTTCTCCATCGCCTTGGGGGACTCGAAGGCCATCGTGAGCGAGGAGATGAGGATAAAGGTCATGATGACGTAGTCGAACTGCTTGTCGTCCACGAGCTTGAAGCAAAACTGACGGACGGGGTTGTCCACGCCGAAGATCATGAGAGACTTTTTGTCCGAGTACTTGTGCAGGGGTTTGGGCGCGGCGCCCGGCATTGGGGCGCATCCGCCGGCAGCCGCCTCGGCAGTCGCGTTCAGCCCGTACCGGAAGGACACCAGCTTACCCGCGCGCAACGCCTTCATCTTACCCTCCTTGTAAGCCTGTTCCTCCTCGAGGCGCTTCTGGCGGATGGCGTCAGCCTCGGCGATCTTCCTCGCCTCCTCCTCCGCCGCCTCCGTCTCCTCCAGCCAAGCCTCGTGCAGCACGCCTTCGATGAGTCTCTCCCAGCCGCGTAGCACATTCGGGGGAAAGTCTTTGTCCGGGAGCTCGTCCCAGAACTTTTGCTGCTCCAGCTCCTCCTTCGTCTTCTCCCGTTGACCCTTCTTCTTGCTCAGGTACTTGAAGAACGACACGCTCTCCATCAACGTCTTGGTGCTCTCGTACTCGGTCTGAACCTCAACCTCGGAGAAGTTGGTGAGTAAGATGGCGACAAAGAGGTTGAGCACCACAAAGTTGCCGATGAGAAGGAGCGCGACGAAGTAGAGCGCGGACCAGGACCCGTTGCTCGCCATGCCGTCGTACATCACGGCGTTCCAGTCCTCCCCGGTGAGCACCTGGAACACGGTGACGAGCGCCCAGATCAGGGTGTCAAAGTTGTGCCGCGGGGTATCGCCGTCGTCCAGCCCGCACATTTTACCCCCAAACAACTGCATGCCAAGCAGCGCAAAGATGAAGATGGTCAACACGACGATGAAGGTGAAATTCCCGAGCTCCATCACGGTGAGGTAGATGGTGTAAAGGAAGTTCTGCAGCGAAGTCCAGCTGCGAATCAGCTTCAACACGCGAAGGATGCGAAACGCTCGCAGCGCCGTTAGGCCGCCACCCGCCGAGAGCGCCAGTTCGACGATGGACAAAATCACCACCGTGGCGTCGAACATGTTGAACCGGTCCTTGCTGTACTCTTCGAACCCCATGCCGATCACCTTGGACACCATCTCCAGGATGAACATGATCGTGAGAATCAGGTTGATCACGTCGAGGGCGTTGGCGTAGGAATTTGGCATGCCGTCGTACTCCATGGCCAGCACCAGCGTGTTGACCGCGATGCACACGACGAAGATAGGGCCAAAGTACCGGTGCTCGATGATCGCCTGACACAGCTTCTTCAGCGGGGAAGGGCCAGCCTGACCGAGATCCAACGCCTTGAGGTGGTCGACCTCGTCCTCGTCATCCTCGGACACGACGTCCAGCCCGAGCTCCTTGCGCCTCTTCGCCGCCTCAGCCTCCCGTTTGTCCGCCTCAGCCTCCTTCTCCGCAGCCTCCTCCGCGGCATCCTCCTTCGCCTCGGTGTTCTCCTCGTCGTACACCTCGGTGATGACCGCGAGCGCTAGGTTCAGGAGGAAGAATCCGCCCGTGAACACCAGGAGAACAAAGTAAATCACGCTCCATCCCGTCACCGCGTCCATCGCGTGGTACATGATGGGCGTCCACCCCTCCAACGTGATGCACTGGAAGATCGTGAGCCAGGAGTGCGCGATGTTGTCGAAGTGGGTGATGCCGTAGTTGGGGTTACTCGCCTTGAGGCACATCATCCCCGCCGGGCATAGGTAACCCGGCCACGACATGGACGTGTTCGTGCACGTCTGCTCTGAATCGTCGCTCAGCAAAACCGCGGCGGTGACGTTGCGATCTTCGCCAAAGTTGGGGATGATCTCGCGGCAGAACTCGTTGGACTCGTGTTCCGCGTGGTCGACACATGCGCTCTCGGTCACCACCGTGAAGCACCTGTTCCGCAGCACCCCCATGTAGAGGTTCATGCCCAAGATGCCAAACACGGTGAAGAAGAACAGGCAGAAGAGCATGACGTTGGCAATCATCGGGATGGCGGCGATCATGGTCCCGATCAGGACGCGCATGCCGGGCAGGATGGACATGGCCCGCAGCGGTCTCAACACCCTGATCACCCTCAGCGAGCTGACGCCGTTGCCCATCCCGGGCATGGCGCTGATGATGGAGATGATCACCACGGTGAAGTCCATCACGTTCCACCCATCTTTGAGGTAGGAAGTTTTGTCGAGGATGAAACCCATGGCCACCACCTTGACCACCGCCTCCAGCGTGAACAGCGTGGTGAAGAACGCCTCTGAGTCCTCGACGGCCCTGTTGTTACCCGGGCTGCCCTGGTAATTGATCCTGACGCCCTCCTCGCACCCCCGCCCCTCCATCTTGAGCGGCTCCATCGTGCACAGGATGATCGTGTTGATGAGGATGGCGGCAAGGATGATGTTCTCGAACCACGGGGACTCGACGATTTTGATGCACCCTCGGCGGATCTTCCCCGGAACAGTGTCCTCATCGAGGGTGAAGTACCCGAGCGACCGTTCCTCGCCGTAGAACCGCTTGAACCCGGGCGTGGGAGGTACGCCGTCGAGCTCGTCGACCCCCATACCCCCGATTTTCCCAGCCTTCTTCTGCGGGTCGTGGAGGGAAAGAGTTAGGTCGAGTCGGGATCGGACGCGCTCGTGCGTGTCGAGACGAAGACACGTCGCGCGGGGGCGTTTGTGACGTCGGGGGAACGAGAGGGACGGCGTCGCCACCGTCCTCGGACCCACGCGCTAACCCTCAAAATTTAACCACCGAACGCCGGGGGGTTTGGAAAAAAGAATGTTCATCCCGGCGGGCCGGGGCGGGGACGCACCTCCAGGTGGGTTCCGGCGTCCGGATCGTCCGGATCGAACGGTTTCACACCGTCATCGGCCATCTCGTGTCGCAGACGGGGAGCCCTCCGCTCAGCCCTGTACCTGCACCCTACACGTCGTGGGTTATGATGTCCCCGGTGCCAGAGTGGACCAAAACACCAACGGTTGAAGGCCGAACTTTTTGAACCTCAGCGAGACGAAGCTCGACTCAAGAAATACGAGTAAAAAAATACACGGGTCCTGATGCGGCATGTGCGCAAGCGATGTGTGATGAATATGTACAAATGCTCGTAAAAAAATCGTAATCTCGTCGATCGACAGTGCCGCTCACGCCGATGCGGTCGCGATCTCGCCGTAGGGGCGGGCGTCCTTCGCGGATGGGTCCGCATACACAGCCGTGCCGACGCAGTTGGAGCCGTCTTCGTAGCATCCCACGTTGTGTTGGGTGTACTCTCCCGGGGTGGCCCAGGAGCACTCGTCCTCGATGCCGAGTGCCTTCTTACCTCGGACGATGCGGAAGAAGCCCATCTCACCCCAGTACTCGCCCCACGAGTTCCTCACGATCCAATACTTTTCACCTTTCTTGGTCTCGCCCCAGCCCACGATGGCGACGATGTGGTTGATCTCGTACTCGTAGTCCGTCGGTGGGGTGAGGACACCGCCGGTGTACTCGTCGAGGAGGTTGGCGTCGATCCCCGCGGCGACGGGTCCGCGCGCGTACACCTCGGCCATGATCTCCTTCTCCCCGCTCACTTCACCGTACTCGGCGATTGAAGCGTTGGGAAAGGAGTCGAGCGCCGAGCAAAAGCCGCCCATGTCGGAGAAGGTGGAGCAGGTCCTGCACGTGTTCTCGGGCTTGCACTGGTACCGTGATACGTCACCGGCGGCGCAGGCGCCCTCGGAGGACTCGGCGCTGCACGCCTCGTACACGAGGCATGTCTCGAAGGGGATGTAGCCGGCTTCCTTGACGAACTGGTACGCCCCCGTGGCGCTGCCTCCGTGGCAGGATCCGGCAACCTCGGTTCCGCAGTTGAGGATGAACTGGATGGCGAGGTTGACGTCGGGGCCCTTCGCGTGGGCGCCTTTGGCGATCTTGATGCGATCGGCGAGGGAAGACATCGCGCCGTGCGCCCAGCAGCTGCCGCAGTACTGGGGCACGTGCTGATTCAGCATCTTCGTCAGGTAGTTGACCCCGTCGACGTCGGACCAGGTGAAGCGTTTGGGGAGCTTGGTGGCGTCGATGTATTCGTGGGGGCGCGCGCTGACGACGTGCTCGCGCTTGTCGTGGCCGGGCATGCGCTTGAAGGCGTTGAACACCTTGGGCTTGGCGTCCGTGGCATCCGTGGCGATCTTTACGGATTTTAGGGTGACGTCGTCGTCGTTGGCGCCCGCCGAAGCCCCGAGCACGAGGGGGGGCGTCAGGCGTGCGGCTGAGGCGGTCGCGGCAAACGCCGCGATGATCGCCACGAGGACCGCGATGAAGAAAGACGAACGCTGCATGGTGTGCTCAGGTGCGTCCCGAGATCTGACGATGCTGACGTCGCTTTTAAATCTCTTATCCGCGACGTTTCCCGGCAATTTTTAAGAAGGCAGAAGGCAGGATGGGTGCGTGCAAGGCAAGCGGCTGATGCATATGCGTGATGGTTACAAAGTCAAAGGGTACGTACAGTGCTACGGGGTAACACAAACAACACTTCACGCGACGGTGCTCCTCGTCGCCCTGGCGTTCTGCCACTTCATGAAGTTGAGCGCGGAGCCGTGCTTGAACCAGTCGATCTGCTCCTCGTTGAAAGTCTGGTTCACGACGACGTCGAAGCTCTCGTCCGAATCCGGGTTCTTGACCACCAACGTGAGGGGCACGCCGGGGCGGAACGTCTCGAGGCCGGTGATGGACACCTTCGCGTTGCCCGAGACGCGATCGTAGTCCGCGGGGTCGGCGAAGGTCAGGGGGAGCATGCCCTGCTTCTTCAGGTTGGTCTCGTGGATCCGAGCAAAGCTCCTCACCACGACTGCGACGCCGCCGAGGTACCTCGGCTCCAAAGCGGCGTGCTCGCGGCTGCTACCCTCGCCGTAGTTCTTGTCACCGACGACGATCCAGGGCACGCCCGCGTCCCTGTACTGCCGCGCGACTTCGGGAACCTTGCCAACCTTGCCCGTGAACTGGTTGGCAACCGCGTTGGTCTCGCCGTTTTCGGCGTTGACGGCGCCGATGAGCATGTTTTCGCTGATGTTGGTCAGGTGGCCGCGGAACTTGAGCCACGGGCCCGCCATGGATATGTGGTCGGTGGTGCACTTGCCGAGCGCCTTGATGAGCACCGGGCAGTCGGTGTAGTCCTTACCGTCCCACTCCTTGAAGGGCTCGAGCAGCTCGAGACGCTTGGATTCGGGGTTGACGTTGATCTGCACGCCGCTGCCGTCAGCCTTGGGAGCCTGGAAGATGGAGTCGTCGATGTCCCAGCCGCTGGGGGGAATGGCGGGGCATCCCTCGGGAATCTTGAAGCTGAACTGGCCGCCGTCGGGGGTGGGGAGGGTGTCGGAGTAGGGGTTGAAGTCGAGCCTGCCGGAGAACGCGAGCATGGTCACGAGCTCGGGGCTGGTGACAAACGCGTGCGTGTCGGGGTTACCGTCGTTGCGCTTGGCAAAGTTGCGGTTGTAGGAGGTGACGATGGTGTTCTTCACCCCCGGGGGCATCTTGCGCTTCCACTGCCCGATGCACGGGCCGCACGCCTTGGCCAGCACAGTCGCGCCGGCGTCCTCAAAGTCCTTGACGAATCCATCCTTCTCGATGTTCACCTGCACGGCTCTGGAGCCGGGGGTGACAAAGAACGGGATCTTGTACGTGAGCCCCGCGGCGAGCGCCTGGCGGGTGAGGTTGGCGCATTTCGCCATGTCCTCGTAGGAGCTGTTGGTGCACGAGCCGATGAGGCACGAGGAAATCTCCACGGGCCATCCCTCCTTCTCCGCCCTGGCGCCGAGCTGGGACACTGGGGTGCACAAGTCGGGGGTGTAAGGGCCGTTGATGTGGGGCGCGAGGGTGTCGAGGTCGATCTCGACGACGCGGTCGTACTCGCATCCCTCGTCGGGGACGAGGTTGGGACGGTTCTTGGCCGCCAGCCTGGCGACGTCCTCGCGGCCCGTCTCCCTGAGGTACTCGAGCTGGCGCTCAGAGAGGGAAAACACCGAGGTGGTGGCGCCAATCTCCGCGCCCATGTTGCAGATGGTGGCCATGCCGGTGGCTGACATGGTGTCCACACCTTCGCCGAAGTACTCGATGATGGCGCCGGTGCCTCCGGAGACGGTGAGAATGTCGGCAACCTTGAGGATGATATCCTTGGGCGCGGTCCAGTTGGTTAGCGACCCCTTCAGGTTGACGCCAATCACCTTGGGCGCCTTGAGCTCCCACGGGAGGCTGGCCATGACGTCCACGGCATCCGCACCGCCCACACCCACGGCACACATGCCCAGTCCTCCCGCGTTGGGGGTGTGGGAGTCGGTGCCGATCATCAGGCCGCCGGGGAAGGCGTAGTTCTCCAGGACAGTCTGGTGGATGATACCGGCGCCGGGCTTCCAGTAGCCCATACCGAACTTGTCACCGCACGAGGACAAAAAGTCGTACACCTCCGCGTTCTCCGTCTTGGCGTTGCCGAGGTCCTCCACGTCGCCAGTCTCGGCGGCGATGAGGTGGTCGCAGTGGATGGTGGTGGGCACGGCCGTCTTGGGCAGACCGGAGGAGATGAACTGGAGGATGGCCATCTGCGCGGTGGCGTCCTGCATGGCGACCCGGTCAGGGCGGAGCTTGAGGTAGGACACGCCGCGCTCGGGCGCGGGGGCACCCTCGGGGTCGTCGAGATGTCCGTAGACGATCTTCTCCGCGAGGGTCAGGGGTTTGTTCCCGAGCTTGCGCCTGACGATCCTCAGGTTGGTCTCGATGGACTCGTAAATCTGGTTCACAGTCTTGCTCCCGGGGGGATCGAGCGAGGACATCATGATGGCCTCGTCGATGAGGGCGTTGAACGTCGGGCTGGGCTGCATGGCATCGGTGCACTTCTGCGTGTCGGGGAGCCAGTACCCTCCGATGTCGACAGTCTTACCCTGGCAGTCGGTCATCTCCTTGACGACGACGGCCTCGGATTCCTTCAGCTTGGCGGCGAGTGTCTTGAAGGACGGGAAGGACCTGGCGACAGCCTCGGCCCACCACATGGCGATGTAAAAGTGCGCGGCGCGGTTGTCCGGCTCGCCGCACTTCCGTCCCGGGGACTTATTGAGCTCGAGCAACTTGCCGGTGGCGGACGTCAGGCCTTTGGCGAGGATCTTGATCTTGGGGTTTCTGGTCTTGAGCGCGAGGTCGTCGAGAGAGACGGCGAGGGCGAGGTACTCGCCGAGGCTGTCCCATCGAAGGTGGTTCTCCTCGGTGAACTGCTGCACGTGCTTGGGGGCGGATCCGCCCGCGCCAGTCTCGAACAAACCGCCACCCGCCAGGAGGGGCACGATGGAGAGCATCTTGGCGCTGGTCCCGAGCTCGATGATCGGGAAGAGATCCGTGAGGTAGTCCCTCAGGACGTTACCGGTGACGGAGATGGTGTCCTCACCCTTGCGCGCGCGCGCCATGGAGAACTCGATCGCCTCCTGAGGGGTCCTGATGGAGATGTCGAGGCCGGACGTGTCGTGCTCCTTGAGGTACGACTCCACCTTGCCCACCAAGACGGAGTCGTGCGACCTGGAGGGATCGAGCCAGAACACCGCGGGGGTGTTGGTGAGCCTCGCGCGCTGCACCGCGAGCTTAACCCAGTCGCGGACCGCCTCGTCCTTGGTCTGGCACATGCGCCAGATGTCGCCGGCGGCCACGTCGTGTTCAAAGACGACCTCGTCCGAGCCGTTTTTGAAAACCTTGACGACGCCGGCGGTGGAAATCTTGAACGTCTTGTCGTGCGAGCCGTACTCCTCAGCCTTCTTCGCCATCAATCCGACGTTGGCGACGCTGCCCATGGTGGCAACGTCGAACTTACCGTTGGTCTTGCAGTCGTCGATGCACGTCTGGAACACGCCGGCGTAGGATCGGTCGGGGATGAGGCACACCACGTCCTCGAGCTCGCCGGCGCCGTTCCACATCTTGCCGCCGTCGCGGATCATCGCGGGCATGGACGCGTCAATGATGACGTCGGACGTGACGTGCAAGTTGGTGATTCCCTTGTCGGAGTCCACCATGGCCACCTTGGGGCGGTCCGGCTGAGCGTAGCACGCAGCGAAGTCGGATTCAATCTCCGCCGCGTTTGGCAGAGACTTGATCGCGTCGAGCACCGACTTGAGACCGTTGTTGGGGTTGGCGTCGACGGATGCGAGCGAATCTGCGTGCTTCTCGAACGCCTTCTTGAAGTACGTCTGGACGACGGCGCCGAATAGGATAGGGTCCGAGACTTTCATCATCGTCGCCTTGAGGTGCAGCGACACCATGACGCCAGCCTCTGCCGCGCTCGCGAGCTCAGCCTCGACAAACTCCGTCAGCTTGGCGCGGCTCAGCCTCGCGGCGTCGAAGATCTCGTCAGCCTGCGCCGGGACCTTGTCCTTGAGGACGGCGACGGCACCGTCGGCGGCGTGCAGCTCGACGCGGAGGGACCCGGGCGCGGCCATCACCGACGACTTCTCCGAACCGAAAAAGTCATCCCCCGGCATGGACCTGACCTCCGTCTTGGAGTCGCCCGACCAGTCCTTGAGCCTGTGCGGGTTGGCCCTGGCGAAGTCCTTCACCGGGCCGGCGACCCTGCGGTCGCTGTTGCCCTCGCGCAGCACGGGGTTGACGGCGCTGCCGATGACCTTGCCGTACCTGGCGGCGATGGCGGCGTCCTCGTCGGAGAGCGCGTCGCCCGAGGGGTACTTGGGGACGTCGAAGCCCTTTCCGTTGAGCTCGGCGATGGCCTGCTCGAGCTGGTACACGGACGCGGAGACGTTGGGGAGCTTGATGATGTTCGCGCGGCTGGTCTTGGCGAGGTCGCCGAGCTTGGCCAGGACGTCGACCCGCCTCTGGGCCGGGGTGAGGCGCTCGGGGAAGGCGGCGAGGATGCGCGCGGCGAGGGAGATATCGGCGGTCTCGACGCTCACGCCGTTGGGGCTGAGGAAGCGCCGGACGACGGGAAGGAACGCGTGTGTGGCCAGGGCTGGCGCCTCATCGGTCAGCGTCCACCAGATCTTAGCGGACTTTTTGATGCCCAGTTCTGGAACCTGGGTCTCGTCCGCGGTGAGCTCCATACCCATGGCGTTCGGGGCGCGGCGGACACGGGGTGTGCGCCGGCGCGAGAGCTTGAAAGCCTGTGGTTGTACACGCGCGAAACAAGCCGCGTGCGCGGTCGTTTCTGGGGTGGACGGATGGGAAGGCGGAAGGCCGCGTCAGAAGTGTTACCCCCGAATGCGACGATCTGGTTGCCAAAAAGCGCGTAGATATTTTGGCGATTTGGCGCGCTGCTTTTGGAGGGGCGACGGTGTGCGGTCGGGGCGGTGGAGGTCCAGAGCGGGGCGCGGGGGGGCTATCCGACGCACCTGTGAGCGTTGAAGCGCGCGTATGAGTTTGCTTCGGGCGGACGTCCTCGTCGAGCCAACCCGAGCCGCGGAATTACCCCGTGTCCGATACACTTTTCTTTCGTTTTCTGGGGTGTGACGCGGACAAAAAGAACTTTCATGAGCGAGCACTGCTTTTGCGTGTTAAAAATTTGAGGCAAGGCAAAACGCGGTGTGTGGTGACACTAACAGCGCGTGTGGGTCCGAAGTCCCCTTTATCTAGTTTATCGACTCTCTCTCTCTACGTGTAGAACGTCGCCCTCTCTTCAGGCGAACGCTCTCCCCAGTTTCCGTCGTGAGGGTTTACTTCTCGACGGTGATGGCGACGTCGGCGGTTTTGACGTTGCCGTCCGCATCCTCCTCGTAGTTGGCGAGCTCCGCCTCGACGATGAACTGCTTGGCGACGAACTTGTAGAGCTCACAGCCGACACCGCATGCGACGGCACCCTGGAATGCGATGAACCAGCCCCAGCCGTGGATCTCGTCGACGTAGAGGCCGAGGACGTGGTTGAGGCCGGGAAGATAGAGCGCGATGAACAGGGTGATCTGCGCGAGGAGCACAGCCTTGTTCATGCTCGTGTTGGAGAAGGTGTCGACCCAGATGGGGTTCTCGAAGGAGCGGCTACAGTACGCGCGGACACCCTCGGCCCACACGAGGGAGATGAAGGTGGCGGTGCGCGCGCGGCGGATGGACTCATCGATGCAGATCGCGCACGCGGGGTTGCCGTGGGGGGTGTAGTACGCACCGTTGGCGCCGGTGATGGCGGCGGCGGCGTCAGCCTCAGCCGTCTCGGAGGCGCTGCCTGTGACGATGGAGGTCCACTCGGTGAGGTAGTCGGCCTTGCACGCGGCGCTGTAGAGCGCGTCGCCCGAGGTGGTGCTGCATCCGGTCCAGACGCCGCAGTCAATCTTGAGGGTGGGGGTCATCTTGTCGGTCTCCCAGATGGCGCACGAGGTGCGGGTGGGGTCGATGATCTCCTCGGAGGTGAAGGCGCCGGCGTAGGCCCAGAGCGCGATCATGTAGGTGTAGAAGATGCACACGGTGAGGATGAGGCCGTTGGCGACGATACCGCGCCACATCCAGTTCATGACGATGGGCTGGGTCTTGGGGCGGGGCGCGCGCTTCATGGTGAGCGCCTCTCCGGGCTCAAAGCCGAGCGCGATGGAGGGGGGAAGGTCGGTGACCAGGATGAGGAAAAGAATCTGGAGCGGCTGCCTCATCACGGGGATGGAGGAGACGATGCACAGGAAAATCTGGAGCACCTCCGCGAAGTGCACGGACATGATGAAGGAGACAAACTTCTGAATGCCGGCGTAGATGATGCGGCCCTTCTCAATCGCCTTGACGATGGAGCAAAAGTTGTCGTCGGTGAGGATCATGTCGGAGGCACCCTTGGCCACCTCGGTACCCTCGAGACCCATGGCGACACCGATATCGGCGCGGTTAAGGGCGGGAGCGTCGTTGACGCCGTCGCCGGTCATCGCGCAGACGAAACCCTGGCGCTGGAGAGACTTGACAATCTCGAGCTTATCCTCGGGCTTGGCGCGGGCAAAGACGGAGGTGGTCTTGGTGAGCGCGTCAATGTCGCCGTTGGGAAGGTACTCGCCCTCCTTGTGGGGGCGGAGGGCACCGCAGTCGGTGGCCTCGCCGTTGTCCTCGGTGAAGGTGTTGCGGTTGAGGATGTTGATGTTCTTGGCGATGGCGATGGCCGTCTTGAGGTAGTCGCCGGTGATCATGACGACGCGGACGCCAGCCTCGCGGGACTGGAGGACGGAATCCTTGACGCCGTCACGCTCGGGGTCGATGGACGCGCAGAGGCCGCAGAGGGTAAGACCGCCGACGATCTTGCCAAACTTGGTATCGGTCTCCTCCTCTTCGCCGTACGGGAGGGAGGCGCCGAGGTCCTTGGTGGCGATGGCCAGCACGCGGAGCGCCTGGGAGGAGAGCTCGTCAACCTTGGCGGTGAACTCAGCCTTGGCAGCCTCGTCGAAGGGGACGAGTGAGCCGTCGGCAGCCATGTAGGAGGTGCACTTCTCCATGATGTAGTTGGGGGCACCCTTGACGTGCGCGGTGTGCTCGCCTTGCTTGGCGACGTGGGTGAGGGTGGTGGAGCCGGTGGTCTTGGTGATCGTCACCATCATCTTGCGGGAGGACGAGAAGGGAATCTCGTACACGCGGGCGAGGGCACCCTCGAGGTCCTCGAGCTTGATGCCAACCTTGTGGCCCGCGACGACGAGGGGAGCCTCTGAGGAGTTACCGCGCGGGGTCCACTTTTGAACGCCGGAATCCGGATCCGTCTCGAGCTTGAGGGTGGTGTTGGAGCAGAGCACGGCGGAGCCGAGGGTGGCGCGCACGCCGCCAGAGTCGTTCGCGGACTCGTCACCCTTGGTGGTGGTGATCTTGCCCACGGTGGGATCGAAACCCTTGCCGGTGACGGTGTAGTCAACCTTGCCGGCGTACATGGCGACGAGGGTCATCTTACCTTCGGTCAACGTGCCCGTCTTGTCGGTGCAGATGATGGAGGCGGAGCCGAGGGTCTCGACCGCGGCGATCTTGCGCATCAGGACGTTCTCCTTGACCATGTTGGAGCAGCCGGAGGAGAGCGCGATGGTCACGCACAGGGGCAGACCCTCGGGAATGGCGGCGACGGTGAGGGTCACCGCGACCATGATCATGAACAGCCAGGAGGGGACGTCGGGATCCTCGGGATCCTTGGTACCCATGGCGGCGCCGACGATGAACACGCCGAGGCACACGAGGATGGCCATGTAACCGAGGTTAATGGAGAGCTTCTCGAGGTTGGCCTGGAGCGGGGTCTGGCCAGCCTTGGTGTCGGGGAGGCAGCCCTCGCTCTTTCCCTTGGCGGACGGCGCGGGCGCTTTGGTGAGGCAGAACTGGTCAAACTCCTCGAGGGTGATCTTGCCGTCGCCGTTGGCGTCGAGATCCTTGCACATGTCCGCGATGGCGGCGTCGGTCATCTTGATGCCGCGCATCTTGAGGCCCACGGTGACCTCATCGTAGGTGAGGGCGCCGTCGCCGTCCTTGTCGAGCGCCGCGAAGGACTTGCTCGCGGCGAATCCTTTTTCTTCGGCGCCGTCGTCGCGCTTCTCGTTGAGGAGCGCGGCGATGGACCCGACGCGGGTGCGCATACCGGTGGCGACGACGAGGCCGATGCAGGTACCGGCCTTGACGTTGCAGGAGGAGAAGGCCATGTTATCGGCGGTGAGCTTCTCGGGCTGGCCGGGGACGCGCGCCTTGATCTTGGTGTTCTTGGCCACATCCTCGGGCTCTCCGGTGAGAAGCATCTCGTTGACGCGGAAGTCGTTAGCCTTGATGCAGCGGCAGTCGGCGGGGACGACGTCACCGGTGCCGAGCTTGACGACATCACCGCGGACCATGTTCGAGGACTCGATCTGCACCTCCTGGCCGTCACGAATGACGGTGCACATGGGCGACTGGAGGGAGGAGAGAGCCTCGAGGGCGTCGTTGGCGCTGTTCTCGGTGACCGCCGCGATGGTCGCGTTGATCAGGATGATGATGGTGATGGCGATGGAGTCGACGTAGGAGATGAACTTGTCCGCGTCGTCGCCGGTGGCCTTGATCGCGGCGGACGCCACGACCGCGGCCATGAGCAGGTACATGATCACGGAGTTTAGCTGAATGAGGAACAGGACGAGGAGGGAGACGCGCGGGGGCTTCTCCAGCTCGTTCGGGCCGTCCTCCTCGAGCCTCTTCGCCGCCTCGGCGGAGGAGAGACCGTTGTCAGCGTGAGTCTGGAACTCGGCGATCACATCCTCGAGGGGCTTCTCGTGGATCTTGAGAGGCGCGCTCACGGAGACATCGTCGCCAACGAAGACGGTGCTTCCGCGTTTGTCTTGGGCAGCCATCTCGTGAATTCACGAAGAGGGATCTGGCGCGACGCTGCGCCGGTGACTCCTTCTTGGGACCCGCTCGCGCTGTGGGCGAGGGAGGGTGTCTTGTGAGTCGCGAACTGTTCGCAAACTCGGCAGCGTATCCCCGGATGCGCGCCTGGAAGTGCGAGCGCGTCGGTCCGATCGAGGATAAATTATTCTTATTTGGCGGCGTGCCAGGGTCTATTTACCCCAAAGAACTTGTCGTCACGACGCTTTTTGGGGACCTTTTCGCTCCGCGAGGGGTCGGGCGAGAGGTCGAACCGGACGAAAGGTTCCTACTCTTCTTTTGAAATGTTCAACCTCTGCCTGATTCTCATACGTACATTTCGCGTTGGTCCCGCGGACAAAAATCCCTTATCCACTTCACGGCACCGACCCGAGTTTTTAACCCAGTTCGACCACCCATCGAAACGGACGAAGGCGTGTTTGTGAGAATTGGAATTCCGGTGGGTGGGGCTGACAACAATTCACGCGGTTTTCAGTGTGGATTCTCGTGCGCGAAAACGCGATTGATGGGCAAACTCACAGGGACCCCTTTCAAATGCGGCGCTGTTTGGTTCAACTTCCGGAGCCACGAAGCGTTACCTTCAGATTCAGTCTGAACTTTTTTCACTTTTCACCGTTTCTACTTGGCAGTCTCGGCGCCGAACCCGCCTCCTCCCGGTGTGGCGATCTTCAGCAGGTCTCCCGCGCACACCTCGACGCTGTTCTTGTTCCCGAGGTTCACCTCGCGACCGTCGAGGGCGCGCACCAGCGTGTTACGTCCCGCCGCGCCGTCCTTCCCGCCCCCCGCGCCCCTCGGCGCGAAGACCCGACGCTCCGTCAACACCGACACCGTCACCGGCGCCAGGAACTGGATATCCCTCACCACGCCGTCGCCCCCGCGGTGCTCGCCGGCACCCCCCGACCCGCGCCGTAAACCGAACCGCCTCAGGACCACCGGGTACCTTCGCTCCAGAATCTCCGGGTCGGTGATGCGGGTATTCGTCATGTGGCACTGCACCCCAGACGCGCCAGCCCAGGTGGGCCCCGCGCCCGCGCCGCCGGCGATGGTCTCGTAGTACCCGAAGGTGTCATCGCCGAACGTGAGGTTGTTCATGCACCCCTGCGAGTTGGCGCAAGCTTCGAACGCGGCGAGGCAGACGTCGGTGACGCGCTGCGAGGTGAGCACGTTTCCGCCCACAACCGCCGCGCTCTCCGAAGGGGACAAGAAACTTCCCGGCGGGATGTTGATCGAAATGGGCGCCAGGCACCCCTGGTTCAGGGGAATCTCCTGGTTGACCAGACACCTGACGCAGTAAATCACCGCCGCGCACGTCACCGCGGGGGGCGCGTTCCAGTTCCCGACAACCTCGTCGCCCGTCCCGGTAAAGTCGAAAACAGCGCCGCCCTCTTTCCGATCGAGCGTCAGCGTCAAACGTACAACGCTGCCGTCGTCCATTTTGTCCTCCGCGGACAGGACAACCTTGTCGGAATCACCAGGGACGGTCCCGAAGCGACGCGCGAGTCGTTCAGCAGCCTCTCTGAGCATATCCCGGACCGCCAGCTCCGCGTTGTCCCGCACGTGGCCCATGTAGTCCGTCACCGTCGCCTCGCCGTGCGCATCCATGAGCTCGTCGATGAGCGCGATGCCCCGCCGGTTAGCCGCCACCTGCGCGTTCAGGTCGCTCAGGTTATCGGCCAGCTTACGCGTCCCGGGGGACCCGTTGGAGCTCGGTTTGGTGAGCAGGTTCGTGATACCCTCCAGATCGTACCTTCCGGCGACCACGAGCTTGAACGCCTCGATGGCGGCGCCCTCGTCGGCGATTGATCGGGAAAACGGGGGCATGGACCCGGGGGTGATCCCGCCCACGTCCGCGTGGTGCCCCCTGGACGCCACCAGGAACACGATTTCACCGTGTCTGAACACCGGGGTGACGACGGTTATGTCGGGGAGGTGGCTACCCCCCGCCCTCGGGTGGTTGGTGACCAGAACGTCCCCTTCGTTCAGTCCCCCGTTTTGTGCCCAATGGTTCAGCTGCCATCGGACAGTTTCGCTCATGGCGCCGAGGTGCACCGGGACGTGCGGCGCGTTCGCCACTAAACCTCCGTCCGGGCCGAACAGCGCACACGAGAAGTCCAGACGCTCCTTGATGTTGGTGCTGACGCTGGTGCGCTGCAGCGTGCGACCCATCTGCTCGGCGATGCCCATGAACCGGTTGTTGAAGATGGACAGCTGCACGGCATCCGCCTTCTCGGATGAGTGGGTTTTTTGAACCTCCTCCTTAGCCGTAGAACCTTCTCCAGGCTGATCTACGTCCACGCTGATCTTAAGGTCGCCGTACTCGGTCACCTGTGCGACACAACCGGGCTCGATGATGCACGTCGCGGTCCCGTTCATGACCACCGCCGGTCCCTCCAACACCGACCCGGCTCCGAGCTCCCGCAACAAAAACACCGGCGTCTCCCTCCACCCGCCCTCAAAGTACACCCGCGCGATGGAATCGGGGTCAGGGAGCGTGGACTCACCCATAGACTCGATCTTCACGCGCTGTAACAGCGTGGACTTACCCACGCCACGCACGCGCACGTCGTCTATGAGCAAGTCACGGTTTTCCAACTTGAAACCGTACTCGCGTTCGAACCGTTCGCCAAACGCCCTCGCAAAGTCTCCATCTCCGGAAGGCTCCGGGACCATGATCGCGGTGTCCGTCCCCTCGTACCGTAGGTTGAGGAACACCTCGCACTCGCACTCCGTATCGCGGTCGAACCCCTGGGACACGAGCTCGTCGAGGCACCGTCGCGTGAGATCATCCGCGGCGGCTCTCGCGTCGGCGGGGGCGGGGTTAGGCTGGTTTAAATCCGAAACCGGGTACGAGCCGGCGAAGGGCCGCTGGATCTCGGCGACGACGTCCGCCAGTCCCATGCCGTACGCGGACAGGATACCGCAGAACCTGTGAACAAATACGGTGGACATTCCCAGCGACCTGGCGATGGCGCACGCGTGCTGGGGTCCCGCACCTCCAAACGCGGCGAGGACGTGATCCGCCGTGTCGAACCCTTTGCTCTCGGTGATGTGCCGGATGGGTCGGCACATGGCCTCGTTGGCAACCTTGACGTACCCCAGCGCCACCTCCTCGACGCTCATCTCCCGTGCCGTGCCGACCAAACCCAGCGTCTGGTTGATCTTCGCAGCCTCGGTTTCGAACACGGATCGCGTGGTACCGGCGTCCAGTGGCTCGTCCTCGTTGGCGCCGAAGATCTTTGGGAAGTACTCGGGGAGGACCCGCCCCAGCGTCAAGTTGGCGTCCGTCACCGACAGGTTCGTACCTCCTTTCCTGTAGCACACGGGCCCGGGCTGGGACCCGACGGACTCGGGCCCGACCCTGAACGTCCCGGACCTGAACGTGAGCCTCGATCCTCCCCCCGCGGCGACGGTGTTGACGTCCAGCTGCGGCGCCTGCACCGTCACCCCGGCGGTTTCAGTCTCCGTCACCTGCTCGTACGCGCCGTCGAACCGCGACACGTCCGTCGACGTGCCCCCCATGTCGAAGCCGATGACTGGTGATTCGGTCTCCGACCTGGTGGTGCGCGCGTACCCCACCACACCTCCCGCGGGACCGGAGAGGATCGCCTTGTAACCGGTGAAGCGTTCCGCCGGCGTGAGGCCGCCGTCGGATTGCATGAAGCTCACCTTGGGCCCCCCGGGTTCGTTCAAACCGTCGTCGAAACCGCGTAGGAACGTGTCGAGGTACGTACGGATGCACGGCGTGAGGTACGCGTCGACGCTCGCGGTGTGTCCGCGGGGCACGGCGCGAACCATGGGCACGAGCGCTGAGGACAGGCTCACCTGGCTGAAGCCCATCGATCGCGCTAGTTCCCCGACGGCGTTTTCGTGGTCTGGAAACGCGTACGAGTGCATCAGCACCACCGCGAGGGAGTCGATCCCCTCGTCGAGCAACGCCTGAAGTTGTGGGCGGAGCGACTCCACGTCTAGTGGACGCTCTATCACGATCGCCTCGCCCGTCACCCCGGTCACGATTTTGTTGGGAGCGCTCTCAGATGGGGAGGAATCCTCCTCCGATGTGTGCCTCACCCGTACCCTCTCCTGAGCCTCCACCACCCGCTCGTACAGCCGGCTCGGTCGCTTGATCTCGAGGTCGAAGATGTCGGGCCTCGCCTGGTTTCCGATGGCGAGCAAGTCACGAAACCCTTCGGTGACCACGAGCGCGGATCGGGCGCCCTCGCGCTCCAGAAGCGCGTTCGTCGCGACCGTCGTGCCCATGCGTATCCACTCGATGCGGTCGGTGGGCACGGGGACATCGCGCGGGATGGAAGTGCCCGTCACCTCCTCGAGGATGCGACGTATCCCCTCCCTCGGCGCGCTCTCGTAGTTTGCGGGATCCTCCGAAAGTAGCTTGAGCGTGCGGAACGATACAGAGGTATTGCCCTCGGCATCTTGTGCGGGAACCTCGGCGTACACGTCCGTGAAGGTGCCGCCTCGGTCTATGCAGAACCTGAAGTCGCGAGGGATCCCCATGGCGAGCACGCTCCACCGGAAGTATCTGCACACGGGTATCTGACGACGGCTCGAACGCAATCTCCTATCGACGCGAGATCTCACAACTGGTTTCCACCGCTGAGGAAGGCCTCTACTGGGAGGGCCCACGAGCGCGTGCGCGAGCATCGAACTGGACGGAAAGTGCGAAAAGCGAGACTTTCCTCATCTCAGTCGGGTGGGTTTCGATATCAGCCACTGGCCTGATCTGCACTGGTATTTGTGCCCAAAATTTCAATATCCACACATCAACTCCAATCCTCGCCGGAAATGCCCGGTTCATGGAATTCTAAACCCCCCTTATATGGGGGACAGCCCCTTGCGGGCACTCTTAGCTCAGTGGTAGAGCGCGCGTTTAGTAAGCTCGAGGTCACCAGTTCGAACCTGGTAGAGTGCATTTTTTTTGCATTCTGAGCGCATGGAGCGACGCATCATGGTCTCAGCTACGCCCTGGCAAAGTTTCACATCGATCCGTGAAGTGTGGAGGCGTCGGGGGGTGGCAACGCGGCGGCATCTCGCTGGCCACCGACAAAAAGCGTGGGAAATTCAGTGACCGCGGAAATGCGAATTCACGAACACTGTTTGGAAATTTGAGAGGCGTGCGTCCCTTAAAAGTCCATCGCTAAGAACTTGTTGAGCTCCTCCACCTCGGGATCCAGCTTCTCCGTCGCCTCCTTCTTCTTCCTCGACGGCGGCATCGAGCGCGTCATCAACGGCTTACCCGTGCGCCGCTTCACGGGTTCGTTGGCCTTGGCGATGCTCTTCGCCCTGCGCTCCTCGGCGGCGATCTTCTCGAGCTCGAGGTTGATGATCCTCTGCTTAGCTCGCCGCTCCCGCTCCAGCCGTTTCTCCTCCTCAGCCACGAACGTCGCGGGCATGGTGTCCGCGTCGGCGAGGTACCGCTCGAGGGACATCTCCGTGTTGGTCAACATCTGGATCGTCGAGATGGACGGATCCGGCGCGAACCCGGCCCGGGCGTACATCTCCGCCGTCTTAGCGTCGAGCCGCTCCAGAGGGACGTCGGCACCCGGCGCCGGCGGCACGTTCGCCAGGGGACCGGACTTTTTCTTGCTCTTGCGCTCGGCCGGGTTGAGGAGCGTCGTCGCCCTGGCCTCTTCGCTCGCAATCTGCGCCTCGAGTTGCTCAACCTGCGCCCGCAGCGACGCGTTCTCGGCATCCATCCGTTCCGTCGTCTCCTTCTCCTTGTTCCGCAAATCCTCCAAGATCTCCTCCGTCTCCTGCGCGTTCTGGATGAGAAACAGATTCGCCTCCTCCAGCTGCGCGTAGATCTCCGGGAGCTGCCTCGGCGACGTGAAGTACATCGGCACCTCGCTGTCCGAGTCGTCATTCTCCGGAGTCCCCGGGGGCGAGGGCTCGGCGTCAACCGCCTCCCTCGCGTCCTGCGCAGCCTTGATCGCCGCCTCGAGCTCGAGCTGCGCCGCCGCCTCAGCCTTGCGACCCTTACGCCGTGCCTCCTCTAACGCACTCTTCTTCTCGGGAATCTCCTGGTCCGCCAAACCGATGGCGTCGACAATCGCCGCGTACGCGTTTCTTACGGCCCGTCTCTGTTCGCGCCTCTCCGTTTGACGCATGCGCTTAGCGTCGAGCACCGCATTAAAAAACTCGGGGTCCGTGATGTCATCGAGGAACCCTTTGTACCTGCGGCAGTCCTCGAGCCTGTCCTTCGTCTTGGAGAGCTCCGTCTTGACCAGCGTCATCTGCGCGTTGATTCGTTTCATCTCGTGCAAAGCGTCGTTCTTGTGCTTCGTCTCCGCCTCGCCCAATCGGATAGCTTCCTGCACCTTGAGGTCGTTCTCCTTTAAGAAACCCTCGAACCGGAGCGCGTCTTCCTCCAACATCTGCTCCGATCGAGTCAGCGCCTCCTCCCTGCGCAGCGCCCGCGTCTCGAGCTTACGAATCTCAGCCAGCTTGACGTCGAGAGACATCTGGGTGAGGAAGATCTCCCGCTTCTTGGAGATGAACTCCTTCAGGTTCTCCCGCCCGTGGCCCTCGCCTCTGCGGAGGGTATCCGCGATGAGCTCCTCGTTCGTGCGCGTGCCACCGAGGTCTTCGCCACCCCTCACTCCACGCGGCGAGGAAACCTCCGCGAGCGCGGCAGCCATGGTGCCGCCCTGCCGGGACACGAAGGTCGTCTTCTCGAACACGCTGAGCGACTGCTGATGGGCCTTCTCCCGGAGCTCCATGCGCCGAAGCGTATCGCGCATCTCCTCCACGGTATCTCCCTTGGGCATCGCGAACGGGTTACGCTCCATCGTGTCACTGTTGTGGGAAGGCGTGGGAAGGATCGGGGAAGGAGTCAGCGGCCATTTTGGGATCAACAGGAATCATGAGGGTGACCGGAGGGACGGGGTCGTACCTTTCGGTGTCAGCGATGGACGCTTCATCGATCGCGGGACCCGATGCGCCGCTCCTGAGGGAGCCGGCGTCGGAACCCGACCTATCCCCGCTCATGGCTCAAAGCGCGCGGGGTCGAATGGTGATGGCGCCCAAATGGAGGGTTTATTTTTCCAGTCAGTCTCACTGCACCGTCCGGCGTCAGGTGGTCTCACCGAGAGTCTCGTGAAATTTGGCATTGCCAGACGCGCGGGCTCCGACGGTCGTGGAGCATATCCACGACGGATGCGGTAGGGTTCGACGGGCGACATGGAGCGAGGTTCGTCTGAATCGGACGAGGAGCGCGGCAGGGATCTCGCGGGAACCCTGCGAGCCGCGCTTCCCGCGGTCCCCCGCTCGGCGGTCAGAGAAGATGCGTTCAGCAGACGAGCACGAGTCGGGGCTGGGGCGGTCGACGACTCGGGCAGGTCCGCTCGCACGGCGTCGTCAACGCGCGCGGCGCACCCACCTCGCGCACCCGCGCCGACGCGTCGACCTTCCCCGCCGCCGCACCCTCCCGCCGAGAGGCGCGGAGGCTCCAGCCTCGGTCGGCGCCCGGAGGTGACGCACGTCGCGTCAGCGTCATTCGTCCTCGGACCCACACGGAGCTCCACGCGCATCCTGGACGAGACGAGCGCGATGGGACGTCGCCGAGGGCACGGTCTGGGTCCCGCGATAGCTGCGGCGGCGGAGAGGAGACGTGCGGCTGAGCTACAGGCGGCGAGGCACCTGCACGAGCGGCACGTGGCGCTGTACGCGTGGGGTCGATGCGACGCCGGGCAGCTGGGCTTCGGCGGCGGCGGGTCCACTGCGGGTCTTAGCAGCAGGTCTTCAGGTCTAGCATCGCCTGACGTCTCGGAAGCTGCGGACGCGTATCCGACGCCTAGGTCGGTGGCATCGTTGGACGGCAGAGACGTGACACACGTCACCGGCGGAGCGAGGCACTCCGTCGCGGTGACGAGCGCCGGCGAGGTGTACGTTTTCGGAGACGGCTCGGGCGACGGCACCGCGCTGAGCGCTCCCACGCGGATCAGGGAGGCGGTGCTCGATGTGCCGAGCGCTGATGTGACGGCCACGAGTAGTACTGCGATGCCACGAGTAGCGACTGCGATGCCACGGGTAGCGACTGCAGCCTGCGGGCAGCGACACTGCGCGGCTGTGACGACGAGCGGCGCGCTGCTGTCGTGGGGGGTCGAAGAGTTTGGGCAGCTCGGTCGCGGTCCGCCGCGGGATTCATCGCGGGATAAGGGTGATACAAGAAGCCTCACGAGACGACGAGCGGACGCGTCGACGATGCCGCGGCGAGTGCATCCGTGCATTGGTGCATCCGTCGCGAGCGCGGATGTGCGATTCACGTCGGTGGCGTGCGGCGCCGGTCACACGCTCGCGCTGACTGCCAACGGATGCGTCGTCTCTTTCGGCCGCGGCGCTTTCGGCGCGCTCGGACACGGTGACCGACTCAATCGCGACGTACCTCGCGTGGTGGACGCTCTGTGGAGCGTGGGAGTGACGCAAATCGGCGCGGGTGATAACCACAGCGTCGCGTTGAGCGCGTCGGGGAGGGTGTACACCTGGGGACGGGGGAAATACGGTGCCCTGGGTCACGGCGACGTCGAAAATCGCTCGAAACCGACGGCGATACGGGCGCTGGAACACGCCGGAGTTCGATGCGAACACATCGCGTGTGGGGGCGACCATACCCTCGCGATTTCTACGTCTGGCGCCGTCCTCGCGTGGGGACGGGGCAGCGTCGGACCCGCCGGAAGCGGGGCGACCGCTGATGTCCTGACACCGGCGATTGTCGATCGCGCGCTCCTCGGGGATGAGAATGTGTTCCAGGTGTCCGCGGGAAGCGGGCACTCGGTCGCGGTGACCGAAGATGGATGTGTTTACACGTGGGGATCCAGGACGCAGGGGCAGCTCGGACACGAGCTCGGCGACGGAGGGAGCGACGGCGAGCACGGGGTGTGGAAGCTCTCGTCGGGTGGCGGCGCGGCTGTCTCCGCGGTTGCGAAAGTCGCGGGTCTTCCGCCCGGGCGCGACGTGCTCTACGCCGTCGCGGCTGGAGACCACACGTTCGCGGCGGTGGCGCCCGGCAAAGGAGCGGGCGCGACGCGCGGGCACGACACGGCGTGGTTCGGATCTCACGGCTCGTCGCTTCGAGCCATCGAGCTCCCGCCCATCCTGGAGCTCGCCGAATCGATCGCGGCTCTCGACCCAGAGGCGGATGCCGATGAATGCCATCGAATCGTGCCGGAGCTGCTCAGAGCCGTCGAGGACGTCTTCTCTTCTCCGGGTTTCGTCGTCGAGGGATTCGCGGCTCCACGTTTCGCCGAAGAAGATGAACTGCAAGATCAGGGTCGCACATCAGGGCTGGACGTGGCGAGTGTCGAGGCTGTGTACTCCGCACTTTGCTCGTGCGGCCGTCCTGAGGTAATCGCGGCGCTCGCAAACGCGTCGGCGCGTACACTCAAAGCGCTCCTCGACGCGCTCCAACGCGCCGAGGACACGCGGGAGAACGTCGAGGACACGCGCGTGGTCGTCGCGGCGCTGATTGTCCTTTGGATGTCACCGCCGAACGGCGACCCGGCACTCGGCGACACACTCGTGCCTCGACTCCTGGCGGTGACCGAGCGGCTGACGACGACTGGGGTTCGCGACCTGCTGATACCGTGGCTCGCAGCGGATATCGACGCCAATATTTTTGAACGCCGGCTGGTGTCGCCGCTCCTTGGATTTCTGGCCAGAAGCGTCGGTAAGGATTCTGCGGTGAGGAAGCAGCACAGAGGCAAAAGTCTGCCGGGTGTGGTTGGACCCTCGGGAAGGACGTGCCCGGGCGGTGGTATGGACGATTTTGCGGTACGCGCCGCGCAGATGCTCGGAGTGCTCCACGCGGCGAATGAACTCCGACGGAAAAACACCGGCGAGCCAATCGTTTCGGAATCTGTGTTTTACAGCCATGCCTTGAGCGATTCCTTGAACCTTCGGGAGGAATACATGCGACTCATACAGGCGGATGCGGATGGAGCTCAGGAAGTGACAGGAAATGAGCGGGTCAACCGAGATGGTGACGAGATGGTACCCGGCGATTTGTACCCGTCGCACCTTCGTCCCGGCGAGCTGGTGACGTTTTGCCAGCTTCCGTTCCTGCTCACCGCGGAAGCGAAAGGGCGGATCTTGCAGGGAGAGGCGAATCTACAGAAGCGCCACGAGATGCGCATGAGCCACTTGAGTGCGATACAGAACGGTCAGTTCTCGCACGACCTACCTTTTGGCAGCCCGGACGCTCCGTTCCTGGAACTAGTCATCGAGCGCGGCGATATTCTTAAAAACGCTCTCGACGCGGTGGCATCCAAAACCCCGGCGGATCTGAAAAAGCCTCTTCGGATCAAGTTCAACTCGGACGGCGTCGAGGAAGAGGGCGTCGACGAAGGTGGAGTGACCAAAGAGTTCTTTCAGCTGATGGTGCGTGAGATGTTCCGGGACGCCCGGAGCTTTGCGGAGTTTTCAGATCCGCCGAATGGGTCTGAGGACAACGATGTTCACACGCCGATGTTCACACGCGATGAAGAATCGCGGTATCACTGGTTCAATCCAGCAGCGTCGGTATCAGCCGACTCGCTCGCTCGGTTCCGACTCTTCGGCGCCGCTCTTGGCTTGGCCATCTACAACGGTGTCTGCCTCGACGTGCACCTGCCTCCGGTTGCGTATCGACGCTTGTGCGGGATGACACCCACGCTCGTTGATCTGTGCGAGCTATCACCCTCGCTCGGTCAAGGCTTACACGCGCTGCTCGATTACGACGGCGATGACATCGAAGAGGTTTTCGTTCGAGACTTTGTCGTCGAGCGTCACGATGTCCACACGGGTCGCGTGTTCACGACGGAGCTCAAGCCCGGGGGTGAAAACACGGCGGTGACTGGTCGCAACCGCGCCGAGTTTGTGAAGCTATACGTGGAACACGCGTTGGACAAATCGGTCGCCGCACAGTTCGCCGCGTTCGCAGCCGGGTTTGGTCAGGTCTGTGGGGGACCGGCGCTCGGTCTGTTTACACCGGCTGAGCTCGAGCTGCTGGTGTGCGGCGACCCGGAGATTGACATGCGGGCGCTCGAGCGAGTCACAAAGTACGACGGCGGGTTCGACGCCGACCACCGAGCAATCAGGGATTTCTGGTCCGTGGTGCACTCGTTACCCATCGCCGATCAGAAGCGCCTCCTGTTCTTCGCGACGGGTTGCGACCGCGCACCAGTCGGGGGCCTCGAGAATTTGCCTTTTGTGGTACAGAGGAGCGGACCGGACACGGAACATCTGCCCACGGCGCACACGTGCTTCAACGTATTGCTCCTGCCAGAGTACGCGAGCCAAGAGAAACTCAGGGACCGCTTAGCGGTGGCGATCGCTAACGCGGAGGGGTTCGGGTTGCAATAGACTATAGTAGATTGTTTAGAATATAGTATCGATGATGAATTGAATATCATAGTGCTAACACGTACGTACGCGTCCTCCTCATCCCAGCTTTGAATACATGTCGTACAGCGACACGCAGATCTCCATGCTGATGAGCAAGATGATGATCCACTCCAGCGTGTCGCTCTTACGATTCTGAAGAATCTCCAGGTAGAACTTGGACTGGGTCTGAATCAGGTTCAGCTTGTAGTCCAGATGATCGAATCTGTCCTCGAGCTCGAAGTCTGCGCGCAAACCCGACCACACCTTGTCGTACTGCGAGTACTGCCAAGCCGTGTCCGACCTTCCCAGGAGCCTCATCCTCGTCACCAGCTCGGTGAGCGTGTTGTTGTTCTCCGCCACCAGCTTGAACAACCTAGCCTTCGATATGTCCATCTCCCCCGTCTCCTCCGTGGTCTTGTTCAGGCCGCTGAAGATCTCAATCATGTTGTCCACCTTGAGCTCGTGGTGTTCCAACGCGACGGTTTGCGCCAGCACCGTGCCAATGACGGATATGTTGTTGAGGTCGAGCCGCTTCAGCACCACGTGGTCAGCCGCGAACTCCGCCCATCCCTCCATACCCGGCCGAACCATGACCCTGTAGTCGTCCGTGCAAGGCACCGCGATCGGGGTCTTGGTGAACGAGCGGGCGAGCTTGAGGCACTCGTCCCGCTCGCGCCGGCCCATGTTGAAGAAGACGACGGAGCCGTACTTGTACACCACAAAGTACCTGCTCATGAGGTCCGCGCGTCCCCACGACGCGTCGAGGTCGGTGCCACCGCTCTCGTTCACGTTGAGCTGTTCCTCGAAGTCACCCTTCAACCCGCCGGCACCCCGGTTGCCACCCGCGCCTTTCCTCGGCGTCATCCTCACCACCATGCACTCTCGGAAGAATTCCTTCGGGTAGGAGCTCAGGCGCTTGGCCATCTCGTGAAAGTCGATGACGTTGCCGACGTAGTACGCGCGCACGGGAACCATAAACTCGTGTGGGTGCGTCAGCGCCGCCGCCGCCGGATTGTCCGTCGAACCCGGGGTCGTCGCTCCATGGGACCCGTCTCCCCTCCTGAAAGATTTTTGTTTGGTTCCATCCTCCTCGTCAATTGCCTCCTCCTCCTCCTGCGGCCTCGCCTTCTCCGCCAGCGCGGACGCGTGGAAACCCCGAAGATCCCCACTGGCACCGAACCACCCACGCGATGGCGCGATGTTCGCCGAAGGAACGATCGTCCACCCTCCCGTTTGTTCCATCGTCGCCATCATCACGCGACCCACCGACGCGAATCCCCGATACTCGGTTCCGAGGGCGGTCCACCGCGCCGGAGCCCCGCGGACGCATCCGGGCGCCCTGGTCAGACCCCTGGCGACCGCGGACGCGACGCGAGGAAGCATCGCGACGGTAGACCTCGGTTGCCCAAAGCCAAGTGCCCAGGGTCCGCACGCAGCCGCGAGTGTCGGAGGCGAGGACTCGACTCGGAGCAAAACTGGTCGGCGGGCGGGCACGATTTTCCGGTTCGGCAGTTCGCCAGGCTTTTTTCGAGTTTGTCTCTGTTTGCCCATACGCGACCCTGCGCGCCCAAACCCTCGACGATTTGTTTAGGCGGCACAATCCAATCCCTCGCGGGGATCATTGCGAGGCGCACGCGACGAGGTCGGCGCGAGGGAGAGTCGGAGCCGGTTCGGTGTTCTGCGCGTCGCACGGGCGACGGAGTGAGCGACCATGTTCCTGTACAACCTCACCCTGCAGAAGGGAGGCGGCGTGCAATGCGCGGTGTACGGCAACTTCAGCGCCCCCAAGGCGCAGGAGATCGTCGTGTCGCGCAACAAGGTGCTCGAGCTGCTCAGGCCCGACGAGAGCGGCAAGATGCAGACGATCATCAGCACGGAGGTGTTTGGCGTCATCCGCTCCCTCGCCGCCTTTCGTCTCACGGGCGCGAACAAGGACTACCTCGTGTGCGGAAGCGACAGCGGCCGGATCGTCGTCCTGCAGTACGACAAGGAGAGGAATCGCTTCGACAAGGTGCACCAGGAGACGTTCGGAAAGAGCGGTTGCAGACGGATCGTGCCCGGGCAGTTCCTGTGCGTAGATCCCAAGGGCCGCGCGATCATGATCGCGGCCATCGAGAAGGCCAAGCTCGTCTACGTGCTCAACAGGGACACCGAGGCAAATCTGACGATCTCATCCCCGCTCGAGGCTAACAAGTCCCACGTGGTGGCGTTCAACGTCGCCGCGCTGGACTGCGGACTGGATAACCCCGTGTTCGCGGCGATCGAGCTGGATTACACGGACGCCGACCAGGACAGCACCGGCGAGGCCGCGGCCGAGGCGCAGAAGCACCTCACCTTCTACGAGCTGGACCTGGGACTCAACCACGTGGCGAGGAAATCCAGCGAGCCAATCGACAACGGCGCGAACCACCTCATCGCGGTCCCGGGCGGCGGAGACGGACCTGGCGGTGTGCTCGTCTGCGCCGAGAACTTCATCATCTACAAGAACCAGGGGCACCCCGACGTGCGGGCCGTGATCCCCCGCAGGAACGCGCTCAGCGGCGACCGCGGCGTGCTCATCGTGGCATCAGCCACGCACCGGACCAAGCAGCAGTTCTTTTTCCTCGCTCAGTCCGAGTACGGCGACATTTACAAAGTCACGGTCGAGTATCGTAAGGGCACGGAGTCCGTGAGCGAGGTGAAGATCAAGTACTTCGACACCATCCCTCCCTGCGTCTCCATATGCGTGCTCAAGACGGGTTTCCTCTTCGCGGCGTCGGAGTTTGGCAACCACGCTCTTTACCAGTTCCAGGGCATCGGCGACGACGAGGACGACGTGGAGTCGAGCTCGGCGACGCTCGTGGAGACGGACGAGGGATACCAGCCCGTGTTTTTCGAGCCCAGGGGTTTGAGAAACCTTCACCCCATCGACGACGTCGAGTCGCTGTGCCCCGTGCTCGACATGCAGTGCCACAACCTCGTCGCCGAGGAGACCCCGCAGCTGTACGCCCTGTGCGGCACCGGCCCGAGGTCCACGCTGAGGGTGCTCAGGCAGGGCGTGGCGCTCTCTGAGATGGCGGTATCGCCCCTGCCGGGTAACCCCAACGCGGTGTTCACCGTTCGCAAGAGCGCGCAGGATGAATTTGACGCCTACATCGTCGTCTCGTTCACCAACGCCACGCTGGTGCTGTCCATCGGTGAGACCGTGGAAGAGGTCAGCGACAGTGGCTACCTGGGCACGGTGCCGACCCTGAGCGCCTCTCTGCTTGGGGATGATTCGCTGCTGCAGGTGCACCCCGGCGGTTTGAGGCACATCCGCGCCGATAAGCGAATCAACGAGTGGAGGACGCCCGGGCGGAAGACGGTGACGCGGGTGACCACCAACGCGAGGCAGGTGGTCATCGCGCTGTCCGGCGGCGAGCTCATCTACTTCGAGCTTGATCAGACTGGTCAGCTCATGGAGGTTGAGAAGCTGGAGACGAGCGGCGACGTGGCGTGCCTGGACATCGGACCGGTTCCGGAGGGCCACCTCAGGAACAGGTTCCTCGCCGTCGGCTCGTTCGACTCCACCGTTCGCATCCTCTCCCTCGGTGCGGAGGACTGTCTGCAGACCATGGGCGTGCAGGCGCTGGCGGCGGCACCCAACTCGCTGCTCATGCTTCGCGACGACGGTAGCGGCTCGATCTACCTCAACGTCGGCCTCACCAACGGCGTGCTTCTCCGCGCCGACGTCGACTCGGTCACCGGACAGCTCAGCGACACCCGCGCGCGCTTCCTCGGTGCCAGGCCGCCCAAGCTCAGCGCGGTGTCCGTGCAGGGTAAGGCTGCGATGATGGCGTTGTCCTCCAGGCCCTGGCTCGGCCATTTCGACCTCGCCAACAGGTTCGCCCTGTCCCCGCTGTCGTACGAGCCTCTCGAGCACGCCGCGCCGTTCTCGTCCGATGCGTGCCCCGAGGGTGTCGTCGCCGTCGCCGGTAACACGCTTCGGATCGTCGCGGTCGAGCGTCTGGGTGAGCAGTTCAACCAGCGCACGTGCAAGCTGCGGTACACGCCCAGGCAGATGAGCGTGAACGTCGACAGAAACACCCTCGCCGTGGTCGAGTGCGACCAGTCGTCCGTGCCCTACGACGAGCGCACCGGGCCCGAGGGCGCGGCGGGTGAGACGAACGCCGCCAAGATGGACGTGGAGGGTGAGGAGGATGAAGACGACGAGGTCACCATGACTCCCGCGGAGCAGTTTGGCGCTCCCAAGGCGCCGCCGGGCTCGTGGGCGTCGTGCATCCGCGTCGTCGACCCGGCGTCGGCGTCCACCAAGCAGCTAGTGGAGATGACCGGCAACGAGGCGGCCCTGTGCTGCTGCCACGTGTACTTCCCGCAGGCTGATGAGCTGTTCCTCGCGGTGGGTACCGCGGTGGGTTTGACGTTCTCTCCCAGAGACAGCGAGGGTGGATTCATCCACCTGTACAGGTACACTCAGGATGGCGGGATTGAGCTTTTCCACAAGACTCCACTCGATGGCGTCCCCGGCGCGCTGTGCGGCTTCAAGGGCCGACTGCTCGTGGGTGTCGGCAACGCGCTTCGCCTGTACGACTTTGGCAAGAAGAAGCTGCTTCGCAAGGTTGAGAACCGCAACTTTCCCAACTTCATCAAGACGATTCACGCGCAGGGCGAACGGATTTACGTGGGAGACGTGCAGGAGTCGTTCCACTACGTCAGGTACAAGCGCGAGGATGGGAGCATGTACATCGTCGCCGACGATGTCCAGCCCAGGCACGTCACCGCCGCGTGCCCGCTCGATTACGACACCATCGCGGGCGGCGACAGGTTTGGCAACGTCTTCGTCAGCCGCCTGGCGCAGGACGTCTCGGATGAAATCGAGGATGATCCCACCGGCGGCAAGACCACGGGTGGCCAAGGTGCCCTCAACGGCGCGTCCCACAAGATCAACCAGGTGACGCAGTTCCACGTCGGCGAGACCATCTGCGCGCTCACCAAGGGTACGCTCCAGGCTGGCGGTCTCGAGAGCATGATCTACGCGACGCTGATGGGCACTTTGGGCGCTTTGATGCCCTTCGGAAACAGGGAGGATGTGGACTTTTGCACGCATCTGGAGATGCACATGCGCCAGGAGCTGCCGCCGCTGCTGGGCAGGGACCACATGGCGTTCAGGAGCAGCTACTTCCCGGTCAAAGATGTGATCGACGGGGACCTGTGCGAGATGTTCACCGTCCTGCCGCACGAGGCGCAGAAGCGCGTGGCTGAGGACATGGACAGGACAGTTTCGGAAGTTTTGAAGAAGCTCGAGGATTTGAGGGCAAAGGTGGCGTAGTCTTGTTAATGTTAAGCTTCGAACTACTATCGCTAAAATCACGCTAAACTATCGTCATCTGGTACCCCATCCGCGCGTTCTCTTCCCGCAGGATCCTCGTCGCCACGATCCCAACCACGGCGGCGACCGCGCACGCAACCGCCGCGAACCAGAATACCACCCGAAGGTTGTGAACTTCCTCGCCCTCGTCCTCTGTCTCCGTCGCCGCCGCGGCGAGCCCGTTTAAGACGCCACTCCCAATCGCCATCGCGAAGTTATACACGGCGAGGTTAAGACCGAACCTTTCCGCACCGAACGACCGTCGCACGATCGCAGTCCAGGAGGACATCACCGTTCCCTCCGCCAGACCGACGCCGACGGCTGAAAACATCCGGGGTGAAGACGCGGTTTTGTCGCCACCGGCTAGAGCCGCCATGGACACCGCAAACAGAGCCCCGCCAAACGTGAGAAACACGGACCTCGGCGCACCGAAAGACACCTCCACGACATCGGACGCCCATCCCGCGCCGAGCCTTCCGAAAACGTTCCCGAGAGAAAACGCCACCACCATGTCCGAGAGACCTTTTCTCGATCCCGTCAACGCGCGCGTAAAAGAACCCGCCTGGTTCACCCAAAGCAGGGCCGTGCCAATGGTGCACGCGACGATCGCGAACATGACCCAGTACAGCGGCCTAGTAGCCACACCCTTCAAGTACTGCCACGTGGTTTCCTCTTCACCGTCGTCTGTTCTTTGGGTCGAAGCGTGGAGGTTGGCGAAGGTTTCCATCTCAGCGCGCGACATTCCGCCGGCGTCCTTGCCCATCGTCGTCGTCATCTCGACCCCGTCGCTCCGTTCACGACCTCCGTTCAGCTCTCGTCCATCCCTTTCCTCGTCATCGCCGTGAATGGACGATTGGTGTCCCTTGGCTTTGTCGCCGTGGCGAGCGTCTTTGAGGAGGATGGCACCCACGAGGCACACCACCGCGGTGACTTGTCCGGCTCCGCGAAAGAATGCTGGAAGCGATGACGGGTCTCCCGCGAAGTGCGACCTGTACACCGTCGCGAAGAGCGCGGCGCTCCCCCCGAACCCGCTCAACAGTAAACCGTGCGCCTTGCCCTGGTTCTCATCGCTGAAGTTTCCCACGTTCGCGTCCAACGAACACATGAACGCGGTGATCGATCCCTGCCCTACTAACCAGAGGGCGAACGCAGCGGCGCTCGGCGAACCTCCCGAGGACGCGACGTTCGCGAGAAGATGCCACCCGGAGAAGAGCAAGAGCGCCGCCACCGATGACATGGGTCTTGAACCGAGGCGGTCCACGAAGAATCCGTTATGGAACGCTATGTTGATCCCCATCGTGCCCACCGTCTCCGCGATGCCCAAAGACTCGTCCGAATCCCAACCAGCCTTCTCCTTCAGAGCGACGCCCCAGGCTGTGACGGAGTAGAGGGTGCCGGCGCATAGCTGCATGCACACACCTAGGAATAGCGACACCCACACATGATTCGCCCCCAGCGCTCGCGCGGGAAGGTCTCTCATCGCGCCAGGAGCCCGTCGGGTCTGTGAGATTCGGCAGTGAGATTCGGCTCAAGTCTCGAAAACTTTGGACGTGCCGACTTTGAAAATCAGAGTTGGTCGCGCGGGTGGCGCTCCCATGGAGGATGGCGAGGATGGGAGCGAGCTGATGGGTCAGCTCGCCGCGCTGATGGAGCAGCTCACCAACAGTGGCGGGATGGAGGGGATCCCGCAAGAGGTAATTGAGGCTCAGCGCGCGGACCGACGACGGCAAAAGGAAAACGAAGATCGACGGATCGCGGCAGCCGAGTTGGCTGCGGCGAACGCGCCGCCGGAGAGGGTTTGGTTGGACGCTGTGAAGCCGGCGATATCGTGCATGCCGTGTATCGACGAGTTGCTCCTGTCCGGTGAAGAGCTGTGCCCGGGATGTCGACGCGAGGGACGACACGGAGGAGGCCTTCCCCTCGAAGTTTCGCTCGCTGTGCTCTACCAAGCCGCCGAGATGAACAGAACGGGAGCCATCTCGAGGATCCATGAGACTGGCGTTGATGTTGACACGGTCTCGCCGCACAGTGATGAAAACCGCACTGCGCTCATGGTCGCCGCCTCGTCCGGCTCCTATGATGCGTGCCGCGAGCTGATTCGGCGCGGAGCATCGGCGAGCGCCGTTGACGCCGAGGGACTAAACCCGCTTCTGCACGCGTGTTGGGGGAGAAGTCCTGGTTGCGTCAAGGAACTGCTCGAGAGCGCGGGCGCTGATCCGGATAAAGCAGACCTGTGCGACGAGACCCCGGCGATGGTCGCCGCACGGGTCGGGGATGTGGATTCGCTGAAGTTGTTGATATCGCACGGGTGCGATCTCAGCTTGCGAGATGAAAACGACTGGGACGCTCTCGGGAAAGCGAAGGCAAGGGGCGGTCGAGTGGAAATCATCGACGCGATTGAAGGAGCGCTCAGAGTGGTCGCTAACACGACGGGGGTGAGCGGGGATGACGACGTGTATGACCCAGACGAGCTGGACTAGCGTTAGCACATTGTCTTATGTGGGCAGCTCATGGCGCTGACGGACTTGTGCCTCCACAACAATCGGCTGACGAGCGTGCCGGCGGAGATCGGGAAGCTCACGTCGCTGAAGAGGTTGTACCTCGACGGCAATCAGCTGACGAGCGTGCCGGCGGAGATCGGGCAGCTCAAGGCGCTGAGGGACTTGGGCCTCGACGGCAATCAGCTGACGAGCGTGCCGGCGGAGATCGGGCTGCTCACCTCGCTGAGGGACTTGGGCCTTCGCAGCAATCAGCTGACGAGCGTGCCGGCGGAGATCTGGCAGCTAACATCGCTGTTGCAGTTGGACCTCGGACGCAATCAGCTGACGAGCTTGCCGGCTGCGATACGCGAGCGCAGAGCGGCGGGCTGCCTCGTGCAGCTGGATGCCGGCGTGACGTTTGACGAATAGAAACGGCCCTTGTATGCGCGATAGTACCTTGTAACATGTGAACGACGGCTCCGTGAACGCACTAGCTAGAGTTGATCTGGGGTACATCGACGCACGTG
>Ga0209666_1000126_pt1 | contig 59682 bp, 72 predicted proteins | sample SaaInlV_125m_DNA_FD_184679 | JGI IMG/M metagenome (GOLD analysis project Ga0209666, IMG submission 184679) | Marine microbial communities from expanding oxygen minimum zones in the Saanich Inlet - Saanich Inlet SI037_S3LV_10m_DNA (SPAdes)... | ecosystem: Environmental > Aquatic > Marine >...
ACCTACTGATTCTTGATGAGGTGTTTGATAGTTCTTTGGATGCGACTGGTACAGATGAGTTTTTGAAGTTGTTGAACACACTAGGCGGCAACAACGTCTTTGTGATTTCACATAAGGGCGATATCCTCTTTGACAAGTTCAACGAAACGATAAAATTTGAAAAAGTAAAAAACTTTAGCCAAATTGAAAAAAATTGAAAAAAAAACTATTGACTAACTATGGAAAATAGTGTATTATGATAAATAACATTAGTATATTGGGTATGAAGATATACTAACATTATTGCAAAAAGGAGTATAACCATGCAATTACAATTCGATATAAATAGAAGTCTAAAAGCAAATCCCCCAAAATACGGTAAAGGTATCAAGTTTATTGAGAGGAAAGTTGGAAAACTTTCAGAACTTAGAGTTGTGGACTCTAATGGGATTTCATTACAGCCACGAGAAAAGAATCTCGAATATGAACAAAGAAACATTTCCCATTCCTTTAGAGTGAATGGCGTTCTTTATGATAGAGAAGTTATGGTCGCAGAACTTTGTCCAGATGGAATAGAAGAGTTGATTTCTGGATTTGGTAGAAAGTATGGATTTGAAGATTTGGGAGTTGATACATACTTTTGGGATGTAGTTGAATTTGAAAGTCCATATTGGAAAGCAGTATGGAAAAGAAGATTAAATGCGACCAAAGACCATATCGCACAAGGAAAGCCCAACACAGAAGGAACTTTTATCAAAGGATTGGTTGAAATGAAAAGCAACAATTCTTTTGACAGTACTGATGATGATGCAATTAGAAACGCATTGTTTGATATGTCTAATGGACAATTAGATGATTCGCAGACAGAAAAACTTCTAAAGAAGTTCAGAAAATCTAACAGTAAACATATTGGTATTAATGCTTTTAATAAAGTAGATGCAAACGCAGCTGCCAGAAAACTCGGATTTCCGACTAGTGGATATGTCAACGATCTTTCTAGTTCTGCATACGGAAATGTTGGTTGGGTTTACAAGAATAGTCAGGCCGGTTTTAAAAAAGAAGTTATATCTTGGGCAGAAAAGTTTGATGACTATGGTAAGAAAATTCAAATCACTGGATATATTGAACATACAGATTTGGACGAGGAAGTAATCAAAAAGGCTCGAAAAAACTATCTAGATGTTTTGCAAAAAACAATTAATGATGTTGTCTATAGGTTTTTAGAAGAAAAGTATCATGATATGGTTGAATTTAAAGGATTCCTCGCGCAGATCACAACAGAAGATCCAGAACAGGGCGGCCTTCCAAAAGAAAGAGGCCTCGTAGATGCTAACGGCAATATTATCAAAGAAAGCATATGATAAAAAATATATTATGTGAAGTTGTCGAAAGACGATCAAAAGATAATGAAGTTGCTGTGCTGCTGAGTGGGGGTGTTGACTCCCTCTCAGTGGCATTTGCTGCATCCGATGTTGGTAAAAAAATTCATGCATACAGTTTTCATTTAGATACTCATGTTTCTTATGATTTTCAAAAGGCAAAAGAAGTATCAGAAATATTTGGTTGGAAATTTACTGGAATTTCTATACCCACTAAAAATATAGTTTCAGATTTTAAAAAACTATCGCAACTTGGCTGTAAAAAGAAGACTGCATATGAATGCACATATCCATTTTTATATGTCTATCCAGAAATAGAACAAACAGAAGTTCTTTCTGGTTGGGCAGCAGATGGATATTATGGAATTTCTAAAAAAGCGATGATGCACTATCGTCATACCCAAGAGCTTTTCGATGAATTTAGAGAAGATTATTTTCGTCCAGACAAATGTGCAAATTATCCTTGGCATAAAGCAGTTTCTATGCAACATGATAAAAAACTTATTGTTCCATACCTAGATCAATCTGTAAAGGCATTTTTCTATATGCATACTTGGGAACAATTGAACAAACCCTCTGAGAAACACCATGTTCGAAACGCCTTCGAACAATTTAAATTAATAGGAAATGTAAAAAAACACTTGAACTTACAGATAAATTCTGGTATAATAGAGCTATTCGAATCATTAATCGATAACAATGAGATTAATTTTAGAAATAGGACAAGAGTTATGGATATTTGCCGCGATTGGTACGTGCTAAATAGTACACCAACATTAGAGGAATTTTTAAGATGATTTACAAACCATATAATTTACAAGATGTATATGATGCATCTGAACAGAACAAATTTAAAGTGATTTCAACTTTTGCCGGTGGGGGTGGATCTTCCACTGGTTATCGTCTGGCTGGTGGTAAAGTTCTTGCAGTAAATGAGTTTGTAGAAGAGGCGTGTAATACCTATAAAGAAAACTATCCAGAAACACCTATTCTGCCTGGCGATATTAAAGAATTGACTGGGCAACATTTCTTGGATGCAGCTGGAGTAAAAGTCGGGGAGATAGATGTTCTGGATGGTTCGCCACCATGTTCTGCATTTTCTGTTGCAGGGAAACTATCTCACAACAGCATTGAAACAGAATATCTTGATTTTGATGGTAATGTAATGACACGCAAAGAAAGTGGTAAGCATTCTGATGGTTGGGGGCAGACTAAAAAATATTCAGATGGAAAGATTGTAGAAAATATTGAAGACCTATTCTTTGATTTTTTGCGTATTGCAGATGATATTCGCCCTAAAGTAATTATTGCAGAAAATGTAAAAGGATTAACTGTTGGTGAGGCAAAGAATTATCTTAATCAGATTTTAAACAAATTTGAAGAGATTGGTTATAATGTTTCATATCAAGTATTAGATAGTAGATATTTTGGAGTATCGCAGACTCGAACCAGATGTATATTTGTTGGAGTAAGACAAGATATTGCGGATCAAGTCGGCTTAAATTTTATGACAATTCAAACTGTTTTTCCCCAACCTAGTTTAACAACTATTCCTTTGAAAGATGTACTGATAGATTTGGAGTATGACGAAGATGAAGTTTCATATCTAACAGAAAAGTTTTCTAATACTGCATATTGGAAACAAACTGGTAGTATTATGCCCATCGATCCCGAAAAAGTTCTGACTGGAGGCGACTATCATCCGAAAGGACATCACTTCAATCTCAAAAGGGTATCACAATATGCTCCAGCACCGACCTTAACCGCTATGGGGAGTGCCGATACTACCGCTGGTGCATTTCATTGGTCAGAACCTAGAAAGTTGACCCTCGGCGAATTAAAGCGTATTATGTCACTTCCAGATGACTTTAAACTCACTGGAAAATGGAATCAAAAAGCAGAACGGATTGGACGCATGGTTCCCCCAATAATGATGAAACACATTGCAGAATCTGTATATAATAATGTATTGAAAGGATTGAATAATGGCTGATTTTACATTCGCACATCGTGAAGAAGGTTTTGATGAACATATTGATAAAAGTATCAGAGGATATGGAGATTTGCTTGATGATGTAATTTCTATGTCTAGATATTTTGTAGAAGATAACACCAATGTATATGATATTGGTTGTTCAACTGGTAAGTTGACTCAACGCATGTTAGAGGCAAATCAGGATTTTTGCTGGGCAGCCAATTATATTGGAGTTGAGGTTGCAGATGGATTTGCTGAGGATATGCAAAAAAGACATGCCCATATTAATAGCGAATATCCTTGGGCTGCTGTAGACTTTCGACACATGGATGTTAGGGATACCGAATTCGCAAATGCCTCATTAATCACATCTATATTTACTCTACAGTTTATGTCTAAAATTGATCGAAGATATACTATTCAAAGAATTCATAGTGGCCTAAATGAGGGTGGCGCTTTTATTTTTGCAGAAAAAACTGTATGTCAGAATGCAAACTTTCAAGATATGCTCACTTTTAACTTTTATGACTATAAGAGAAAAACATTCTCTACTGATGATATTATGGATAAAGAGAGAACTCTTAGAAGTATGTTGAAACCAAACACTTGGAATGAAATTGCTGATATGATGTTTGAGGCAGGGTTTGAAGAGGTACAGCCATTCTGGCAGAATCATATGTTTATCGGCGCAATTGCTATAAAAAAATAGAAAAGCCCTTGACATTTGACTTCGAATCAATTATATTAATTGTGTAAGTTGATATATTATGAAAGGATATGATAGTGTCTAAATCTAATAAAATATACGAAAAACTCGAAAATTACATAATCGATAACAATTTCACTTTTGAGTTGGATAAACAACCAACGATTCACGATTTTGAAGATACTATTGGAGAAACCACCGCTTTGGTTGCAAAATGTGTTCCTAACACAGAGGAATATTTTCCCCATAAATATACTAAAAGTGGGAAACTTAGTAAACTAAAACGTCAATATCTCAATCCTGATGATCCAAAATATGATGGTAAAAAGATTGACTATGTAAAGGAAAATTCTGCATGGATAGATAATGATAATGAGTGGTTATATTGCCTTGCGTATGATGGCCATATCGTAAAAATTGGCATGACAATTACTTCACTAGAAAGTCGTTATGTATCATATTCATGTGGAACATCTCGAGCAATGAAAAAAGGTTCTTGTTCTACCACAAACTTTATCATCTCCGAGTGTAATTCTCTTGCAATAATGAAGGGTATAACTGTGGAAATTTATGGTATTGCAGTTCCTAAACCCATTATAGAAAAAACTCGTTTTGGTATAACAAAAGAATGTGTTCTCTCCAGTGTCCGTGATGAAGAAACAATGCTTACGGAAGCGTTTAAAAATGCATATGGATACAAACCTGTCCTGTGCGTACAAGAAGGGAAATAATCATAGATACTCTAGATAAATTTTATACACACCCAGACATCTCAAAGATGTTTGTTGATAAGATAAACGAAATAACAGACCTATCTTTATATGACATGGTTATAGAACCTAGTGCTGGTAGCGGTAATATTCTGCGATATCTTCCAGAAGATACCCTTGCACTTGACCTTCTTCCAGAGGCAGAAGGGATAATACAACAAGACTACTTTGACTATGTGTCTCCATACGATCCTTTGATTAATCCAATAGAAATTGCTGTTGTTGGAAATCCGCCATTTGGAACTGGATATATGAATCCTCTTGCTAAAGGATTCTTTAATCATTCAGCCAAATTTGCAAATATGATTGCATTTATTGTTCCTGCTAAATATCATTCATCATGGAAGGTTCATAAACAATTAGATAAAAATTTTGGATTATATTTCAGTGAAATATTACCTAAAAATAGTTTCTTGAAGGATGAAAAACCACATGATGTAAATTGTTGTATGCAAATATGGTCGAAAAAACCATTGGGTAAAGATTTAAGAATCCAAACTGCACCTCCAACAACACACGAAGATTTTGACCTTTTCCTTACTTGCGATAATGTATCTAGAAGACCGATAGTAAGAAAACAATTACAAGATAAAGAGTATTGGAAATTTGGATTGAAATATTGGGGTAAAATTGGTTTGTGCGAGATAGACGATATTCCAATAAACACAACCACACATTACTTATTTTCTCCAAATAAACCTTATGTGAGAAAAATCCTTGAAAGTATTGATTGGAGCAAGTATGTAACTAATATGGGTGCTCCAAATATTGGTGGCAAATCTATCATTATTAAAGCATATACAGACTACAAGAAGGATGTGAATTATGACTAATTCACTAAATTTTCTGTTTATCATCAGAAAAATTAATGAAAAAAACTTAAAAAAAATAGAAAAGCCCTTGACAAACCCGATTCTTTACTGTAGCATGTAAGTATAAATGATGATGATTCCTTATAAGGAAATATGTGAATGACTAACGTACTATATACAAAGAATTCTAAAAGTCTTCTTGCCAAAATGATGGCCGAAGAAGACATTACAATCCAACATAAAAATATCGATACTGCGTATTTTGATATCAAGAACCGTATATTGGCGGTTCCTATCTGGAAAGATATGTCTGATGACCTTTATGACCTTTTCATGGGTCATGAAGTCGGACATGCACTATATACTCCATCTGATACGGATATTTTGCAGGAGGCATGTTCTCGTTCTTCTAAAGATTTTATCAACGTGGTCGAAGATGCGCGTATTGAACGTGATGTGAAAAATAAATTTCCTGGCTTGCGCGGCCCTTTCTTTCGCGCATATCAAGAACTGATGAACAAAAACTTCTTTGGTATTCAAGGAAAAGAATTGTCCGGCCTTGCATTTATTGATCGTATCAATGTTTTCTTTAAATCTTCTATGACAGATTTTGAAATGAAAAAAATCTTTTCAGATGAAGAAATTGTTCTTGTCAATAAAGTTGCTTCTACAAAAACATTTGCAGAAGTTGCTGATGTTTCAGAAGAAATTTTCAACTTTTTGAAAATGAAAAAAGAACAAAATCAGCAAAATCCAGAAGAAAATCAAACCGATGGTTCTGGTAATTCCAAATCAGATGGTTCTGGTGAAAACGAAGAAACTGACCAGACTGGAGATGAAAGTTCTCAAAGTCAATCAGACGAATCTTCTGATGAAACTGATGATACATCTTCTGATTCTAGTGATACTGGTTCTGATGAAACTGATGAGTCTGGAAATTCTGATGCATCTGGAAATGGTGAAGAAGAAACTCAAGAAAAAGACAATGGTTCTGGTGGCCCTACCGATTCAAAAGGTGCTGGTTTATCTGATGGTACTGAGACACAGGCACCTGTAGATGAATTTTCTTCTGAAACTGATAGTAGTATGTCTCAGAATATGAGTAGTATGGTAGATCATAATGCAAATGATATTAATTATTTGAGTATTCCCGATATCGATTTGAAAGATTATGTTATCGACATTGACCGTATTACTCGTTCAATCGAAACAATTAAATCTTCTGGTTTTGACGATAAACATAATATGTATAAACAGTTGCTGTCAGATCATAACAATACAATTGGATATCTTGTAAAAGAATTCGAAATGAAAAAGTCTGCTCAAGAATATGCTCAGAGTTATGAGACAAAATCTGGAAATTTAAACACTAGTAAAATCTGGAGCTATAAATTAAATGATGATATCTTCAAGCGCAAATCTGTTTCGCCTGAAGGTAAAAATCATGGTATGGTTATGATGGTAGATTGGTCTGGTTCTATGCATGGAATGATCTACAAAACAGTAGTACAGACTATTGTTTTGGCAACATTTTGTCAGCGTGTAGGAATTCCTTTTGATGTTTATAATTTCTCCGATCAGAATACCTCTCTAGATTCTCGTTTTGGCCAAAAGCGTTTGTATGCAGAACGTGATAATCCATCTCTTGCTGGAAAAACATTTATTATGTCTGGTGTGCGTTTGCACCATATGTTAACCAGTAATATGAAAAAATCAGAATTCCAAAAAGCATGCAACAATTATTTGTTTATTGCTTGGATGATGGAGAATGCTTGGGGTTATTGCCGCACCAGTGCTACTAATGATGTTGATTTAACTTTAGGTGGAACTCCACTAAATCATAGCTTAATAATTCTTGATAAAGTAATTGATGTATTCAAGAAAAAACACAATGTTGAAAAAATGAATTTCATTGTTTTGACAGATGGTAGTGCTGGAGACTCGCTTGATTATTGGGGCGAAGGTGGTAGTTCAAACTACAATCGCAGCGTTGGTTCTGGATGGAGTAGTCGCCGCGAAAGCTTGAGTGTTATTAAGCATGAGCGTTCAAAGAAAACTTTTGTTCTAAAAACTGGTAGGCGCGATCAAGATAAAACTACTCAGAATGCAACTGAATTTCTTGTGACAATGATGAAAGAAATTCATGATGCAAAATCTGTAGGTTTCTTCATTGCAGATCGAAACTATGAACTAAATCATGCAATTCGGGATTATGTGTTCCGCGATAAAGATGGTTGGATTGCGAGTAGTGATGTTTCTAAACAGCGTTCAATCGCTCGTAAACAAGGATATCTGTCGGCACCTGATTGTGGATATGATGATTACTATGTAGTTGATATGCGTACTCAGAATGAACAAGATGAATTGGATATCGATACTGATATGACAAAGGCAAAAATTGCAAAACAGTTTTCTAAGTTTCAATCTAAGAAAAAAACAAGTCGCCAATTGCTAAATAAATTTGTCGATATCGTAAAATAATTGGCTAGGGCCATTGACAAGTGGCCCTCCATCTGGTAGTATGTAATAGTAATGATGATTCGTGAAACTTCCTAATAGGAGAATATATAATGTGGAATAAAGTGAAAAAAGTTGAGTTTCTTAATAAACTCATTCAAGAAAATGGTTCTGTTCTTTCAAAACAGTTAATCAAAAAATTGGCAACAGAATTTGGTGAGTCTAGTCCACAGTGGATGTGGAAACCAGAATTCCGCTCAGGACATGGTTCTTATGACCTGTCTGCCAGTCTGATGAAACTTTCTGGTAACAATGTAGTGCAAATAAAACCTGTTCAACAGGAACAGACATTTGTAGCTCCTGCATTGCCTGAGCGTCATACCAATCAATCTCTGGTGCCTGAAAAAGATCCAAATTTTGTCAAGTTTGGTTTCTATAACGACTTGCGTAAAATCTTAACATCTAAAATGTTTTACCCTGTCTTTATTACTGGTTTGTCTGGTAATGGAAAAACCTATGGTTCTCAGCAGTTATGTGCTCACTTGAAACGTGAATGCATTACAGTTCCTATCACTATTGAAACAGATGAGTCTGATCTTTTAGGTGATAAAACTCTGATTGATGGAAACGTTGTGTTTTCTCAGGGGCCTGTAGTTGACGCGATGGAACGCGGCGCAGTTCTTATTCTTGATGAAGTTGACCTTGCATCAAATAAAATTATGTGCTTGCAATCTATTATTGACGGTAAAGGTGTTTACCTAAAGAAAGATAATCGTTTTGTGAAACCTGCCCCTGGCTTTACAGTGATTGCAACTGCAAACACAAAAGGTAAAGGTTCTGATGATGGACGGTTTATCGGTACAAACGTGATGAATGAGGCGTTTCTTGAGCGTTTCAAAATTACTTTTGAACAGGAATATCCTAGTCAGTCTGTCGAGAAAAAAATTCTCAACAATCACCTCACATCTCTTTTGAATGTGGAAAAACTTTCTCAATCAGATCAACAAAATGTTGAGGCACTTACCATGTGGGCTGGTGCAATTCGGAAAACATTTGAAGAGGGTGGAATTGATGAAATCATTTCAACTCGTCGTTTGGTTCATATTGTAGAAACATATTCTATCTTTGAAGATGTGATGAAATCTATCGAATTGTGTACCAATCGTTTTGATGATGATACTAAGGCATCATTTGTTGACCTGTTTTCAAAAATTACAGGACAAGAAAAAGAAACAGTTTCAGAAGAAACTGATTCAGAAGAAATCCCATTTTAAGGAGTGTTAAATGACTGAATATGAAAAAGAACTACTTGAAGTTAAAAAGAATGAAAATGCATTGAAGGCGATAGAACTTATATATAATCGAGAAATCGGTGACTATTATTTGCAAATGCTCAGAATGATAGCAAATGAAGGGCGCGATGCGCCATATGATAGAAGTTTGCCTGTGAGAGAGATCGATTGATGACTAACTACAAATTTAATGAAGATATATTGCTCGAAGAAATTCGGGCATATATTGACAAAACATATGAAGGACATTATTCTGAAAATACTTTCCAGTCTACAGAAGTAATCATGGCCCGAGGGCATGGTGAAGGATTCTGTATGGGAAATATTGACAAATATTCCAATCGATATGGAAAAAAAGGCGAAACGCCAGAAGATTACAGAAAAGACTTGATGAAAATCATTCATTATGGTATACTGGCTTTATATAATCATGATAAAACATATGGAGAAAATTATGAGCATTAATTTGAAGCATTCCGACAATTTGGATCGAGACTATAAAAAGTTAAGTTCCCCTAGAAAATCTTATGTTAAGGATCGGGCCAAAAACAATGGCCAAACAATATCACAATATTTAAATGAAAAGTATGGAGTAATTGAAAATGAAGTTGAGTGAACAAACCCAAAATATTCTAAAAAACTATTCGACTATTAATCAGTCGATATATTTGCGTAAAGGTAGTAGACTTTCTACTATCTCTGTTATGCGTAACATCTTGGCTGCCACAGATGTATCAGAAACATTTCCAGTAGATTTTTGTATCTATGATCTAGGTAAGTTTCTAAACTTATTAAAGATATATCCAGAACTAGACTTTCAAGAAAAATATGTCATGATGTCTAACGGTGTAAAGACTTACAAATTTATGGCAGCAGAACCATCTATCATTGTATTTGTAGAAAATACATTTGCATTAGAAGGTAGTGATAATAATCCAGAAGGATCGAAACCTTCGCCGGATTGGGATATCAATGTAAAGCTTCCAAATTCTACACTGCATACTATCAATCAAGTGGCATCCATTTCTGGACTTCCTGATTATTCATTGTCAACAAAAGACGATGGAGTTGTTTATTTCTGTGCATTGGATAAAAAAGATGATACATCCAATGTTGCTGAAGAACCAGTTGGTGAATCGAATGCAACATTTAATATGTACTTCCGCTCAGAAAACCTAAAGTTAATCGAAGGTGACTATGATGTAGGGATTTCTAAAAATAAAATCTCAACTTTCCGACATCAGAAGTTGCCAATTCAATATTGGATTACACTTGAACAAGACTCGACTTATGGGGAGTAAGTATGGACAATTTTTTATGGGTGGAAAAGTATCGCCCGAATGACATTGATAATTGTATCCTAACTGAAGACCTAAAGGCGACCTTCAAAGAGTTTGTGGAAACTGGTAGTCTTCCTAACTTATTACTAGCAGGCGGCCCAGGCGTTGGTAAAACAACCCTGGCCCGTGCCTTATGTAATGAGATGAAAATGGATTACATATTAATCAATGGTTCCGAAGACAGCGGGATTGATGTACTGCGTAATAAGATTAGAAATTACGCCTCTACTGTGAGTTTTGACACTGGTAATAGTAATGAGTTTGGAAAGGTTATTATTCTAGATGAGGCAGATTATCTAAACCCTCAATCGACACAACCAGCTCTTCGCGGTTTTATTGAAGAGTTTTCTGGTAATTGTCGTTTTATTCTTACTTGTAATTTCAAAAATCGTATAATTGAACCATTACATAGTCGGTGTTCCATTGTAGAGTTTAAGATTAAAAAGTCTGATAAACCAAAACTCGCTGCATCTTTTTACAAAAGAGTTGTATCTATTCTTGGCAAAGAGAATATTAAGTATAAAGATAAAGTAGTTCAGCAAATGGTTATGAAACATTTTCCCGATTGGCGGAGAGTGTTAAATGAACTACAAAGATATTCTGTTGGGGGTGAAATCGATGAAGGATTGCTCACTGATGTAGGTGAGGTGAATGTCAATAAACTTGTGAAGGCAATGAAAGATAAGAACTTCACAGACTTGCGTGGCTGGGTTGCCCAAAACTTAGATAACGATCCTAATACTCTATATAGAAATATCTATGATGGTTTATATGAACACGCAGAGGCATCTTCTATTCCACAAGCTGTTGTGACTATTGCTGATTATTCTTACAAATCTGCATTTGTTGCAGATCAGGAGATCAATCTTGTTGCTTGTCTTACTGAATTGATGATGGAATGTGACTGGAAATGAATAGTCCAAATACATCATTCAATTTAAATGTTCGGGATATTGAAATTATCGAACAGGCACTTAGAGCGAAAGCAGGGCGTAGAGGCCTTGCTATTGCTCAGGGAGACACAAGCGAAAAATTTAGAGAAGAGATGCACGAAATTCAAGAATTATTGGGAAGAATTCATGAACAGAAAACATGGTATCGACCCAAAAAAGATGTATATGTGAGTGGATAATGAGTTACGATTTATTTAAAGATTATGTTCCGGCAATTTCTCATACTAAAAAGAGATTGATGGATACTGAAGACGAACATTGGGAAAAAGCATATCAGGCTTTTCTTATTAATAAGAACTTTTCTAATTTTCATGACACGATCTTATATGCAAATGAAATGAACATACATCATACCGCTGATAAAAAGTTGCAATTTGATTATTTACTAAATAGTGTGCGTCCAAGAAAAAGATTTTCACCTTGGCACAAAAAAACTATTCATAATGATTTCGAATATGTGAAAGAATATTATGGATATAATAATAAAAAAACAGAGGAAGCTCTTAAAATATTGTCGAAAGAACAAATAGGCATAATTAAGAGTAAACTGAACAAAGGCGGATAATTATGTCACTATTAGAATCGTTAGTCGAAGTATCATTGGATGATCAAGAAGACTTTTTAAAAATTAGAGAAACACTCACTAGAATTGGAGTTGCCTCTAAAAAAGACAGGAAATTATATCAATCCTGTCACATTCTCCACAAGCAGGGTAAATACTACATCGTTCACTTTAAGGAACTATTTAAACTTGATGGAAAGTCTTCTGATTTTTCTGAGAACGATAGAGCTAGAAGAAATACAATTGTAAACTTACTCAAGGAGTGGGGATTAATTGATATAGTAAAAGAAGATGTGTATGAAGATGCACCGATTTCTCAGATTAAAATTATCTCACATAAAGAGAAAAATGAATGGGAATTAGTACCTAAATATAATATAGGTAGAAAAAGATAATACAGAGGATATATTATGGCAAAGTGGGCAGAAATACCAGTATCACAAAAATCAACATCATTAAAATGTTATAAATTATTTGCGGAAGCACATCTTCCAGTTATGGGGTCAGAATGGGCAGCCTGTTTTGATCTCAGAGCATCATTACTTGGTAATGAACCAATAAAATGTTATGACGAATGGAATATAAAGAAAACTGTGACTGTTGAAGATGGAAATATCATACTCTATAGTGGACAAAGAATGTTAGTGCCTACTGGGCTAATATTTAATTTACCAGAAGATATGTCAATGAGAATACATCCACGTTCTGGATTGTCTTTAAAAAATGGAATTGTGATTGCAAATTGTGAAGGTGTTGTTGATTCTGATTACGTTGAGCAAACATATGTAATGTTGCATAACGTATCAATGAAAACTTTTCTTATTGAAGATGGAATGAGGGTCGCCCAAGCAGAACTTGTATATAATGATCCAGTCAGAGTAGAAGAAATTTTCGATAGACCAGAGCAAAAAACTTCAAGAAAAGGCGGCTTTGGTTCGACAGGACTGTAATTTTTATTATATATAGTATTAGGATCGCCGATTCCTTCGCGCAATTGCGGTAAAATCGGTTTGGTACTCTAACGAGGCCTATTTCAAAACCTTGCTTAACAGGAGGAAAAAAACATGGTTACGAAATTTAAAACTTTAGACCCTTTTATGCGTTATAGTGTTGGGTTTGATAGATTGTTTAATGAACTTGAGCTTCAGTCTCAAACAACAACGCAAAACTATCCCCCATACAATGTAGTCAAAGGCACCGATAGTGATTATCGTATTGAAATTGCTGCATCTGGATTTTCAGAAGAAGAACTTGATGTTGAAGTTAAAGAAGATACCTTAACCGTTACTGGTACTAAAGACGATACGACAGATGAAAGAAATTATTTGCATAAGGGAATTTCGTCTAGAAACTTTGTAAGAACATTTACTCTCAACCCAGATGTTGTAGTGAATGGTGCAAAACTAGTGAATGGAATGCTTGTTGTAGAATTAGAGCATGTTATTCCAGAAGAGAAGCAGCCTAGAAAGATTGCTATTAATCAATCTAAAGGTAAAAAGTCAAAGAAAACTCTTTTGACTGAATAAATCATTAGGGGGGAGAAATCCCCCCATTCTAAAAGGAAAATAAAATGGAAACTCATGATCAATTAACCATTGAATTGGAACAGTATAAATTAGAGAACGAAAAATTTCAAGGTGGAAATAAGTCTGCCGGTGTTCGGGCAAGAAAACACTTAAACGAATTGATGAAATTGTGTAAAGCTCGCCGCGGCGAAATCCAAGACGAAAAAGATTGGATTGTAAAAGGTTCTTAATATGTCAGAAGAATATGAAATGCATGTTGACGATAATAATGTTTTATATAAAACAACAGGATCGGGAACCGATATAGAATTTTCTCCAGGCCTTCCACATGATGGATTGATGCAAGAAATCCTTAACAATAAGGAAATTGTAACAAAAAGTCCACATGTAGTTCAAAAAATTCTTAATATGGAATGGAAATGGTTTGAAAGAAGAGTTATAAAATGGTTGGGTGACACTGAGTATTCTCGGCATCTTCAACAACAAATCAGAAATCATATTAAAAATGAAAAGAAGTGGATTCGTGAAGGTGCGAAAATGGAACAAGCAAAAGATTATCAAGGATAACATAGGAGTTATAAAATGAAATTAGATTATTCACAAAGTTTAAAATTGAGAGCTTTAATCCGTAAATATGAATATCAGCGAGATGAGGCGATTGCCAATCTTCAAGTATATTTTGAAAATGGAGTAGGCGTTGGAGAACATGGAGATGTGGTTGATGAAATGGATCGATTAGTCGGAAATCTAGAACACGCAGAAGGAAAACTAAAAACAGTTATTTCTTATTTTGCAAATATTCAACAACCAGCACCAGCAGTAACGCCGCCAGCAGAAGCGCCGCCAGAAGAAGCTTCTGATGCCAGCTAAAGTTCTTAGACTTATTTCTGGTGAAGAACTGATGGGCGAAGTCGAAGAAAAAGAAGATAATAAAGTCTTCATCAAAAATGTTTGTCAGATTGTAACATCATATGCCGACACAACCTCTGCTACTGCTAGGGTTGGGTTGGCACCCTTTATGCCATATACAAAATCGTCAGATGGCATTACCGTTGAAAAATCTTATATTGGATTTATTACAGACCCAGTAAATGAATTAATCAACGAATATAATAAAGTATTTGGTAGCGGTTTAGTGATGCCACCAAGTAAACCAACACTCCAGACTTCTGCGCCAAGCGGAAATCATGGGTTCGTTAAAATTTGATAAAAATCTTGACATATCGCAAAAGATGTGTTAAGATTATCAAACAATTATATAATGAGGTATTATGCGTTTTTACACAAATGTTCAAAACATTGGGAACAAGATTCTAGTCAGAGAAGTTCACAATGGCGAGCGAAAAAAACTTAGACTAGATTACAAACCATCCCTATTTCACGAAACTAAAGAAAAAAACACCAAGTTTAAATCTTTAGATGGTAAAAATCTAAAGAAAGTTACATTTCCGACAATTGGAGAAGCCCGAAATAAGATAAGGGAAACCGAAGGATTGACTCCATTATATGGAATGTCTCCTTTTATATACCCATTTATATCTGATACATATCAGGATTTGGAATATGATGTTGAACAGATCAACACTGTAACTTTGGATATTGAAGTTGAGTGTGAGCAGGGATTTCCAGAACCTGCTGCAGCTGCAGAACGTGTTAACGCAATCACTTTGAAATCTAATGGACTGTATACAGTTTTGGGATTGGGTGATTGGGAAGATATAACGCCAGAAGTGCAGCATCTTGATATTAAATACTACAAATGCACAAGCGAAATGGAACTATTGCGTTCTTTTTTGAATTTGTGGGAGGCCGCGGATATTGATATCGTCACAGGTTGGAATGTGAACTCTTTTGATATCCTTTATCTAGTGAATAGAATCACCAAGATACTGGGCGAGGAGCAGATGAAGAGACTGTCTCCATGGCGCTCGGTTAAAAAGATACAGAAAAATATCCGCGGCCAACTAGTAGAACAAATTCAACTTCTTGGATTAAACATTATCGATTATCTTGACTTGTATAAAAAGTTTACATATGTAACAAGAGAGAGTTATCGATTAGATCATATTGCATTTATAGAATTAGGACAAAGAAAACTAGATCACTCTGAGTTTTCTGCTATGCATTTGTTTTATAAACACGACTATCAAAAATATATTGACTATAATATTATTGATGTCGAATTGGTTGATAGGCTTGAAGATAAATTGAAGCTTTTGGAGTTGTTGATAACAATTGCATATCAGGCGAAGGTTAATTATGATGAAGTATTTTCTCCAATTAAAACATGGGATTCTATCGCTTTTAATTTACTGCGAAAAGATAATATTGTAATTCCCCCGAAAACTTTTAGTACAAAAACAGAAGCATATGCTGGTGCATATGTAAAAGATCCTATTGTCGGTATGCATGATTGGGTGATGTCTTTTGATTTAAACAGTCTGTATCCGCATTTAATTATGCAGTACAATATCAGTCCAGAAACACTTATAGAAACTGATAGAGTAGATACTAGTGTGAAAAAACTTCTAGAGAAAAAAACTGATACTGAAGCTTGTCAGCAACATGGTTATTCTTTAACTCCAAATGGAGTGTTATATGATAATGCTAAACGAGGGTTTTTGCCCAAGTTGATGCAAAATATGTATGATGAACGTGTAATTTCTAAAAAAGAAATGCTAAAATGTAAACAGCGCAAGATTGATGGAGATGGTGATCCCATAGAATTGGATAAAAAGATTGCCCAGTTACATAATAAACAAATGGCTGCAAAGATTCTGTTGAACTCTGCTTATGGTGCATTAGGAAATCAGTACTTTAGATACTTTGATATTAGACAGGCAGAATCTATTACACTGTCTGGACAACTTTCTATTCGTTGGATTGAAAAACGAGTCAATGAATATATTAACAAAATTTTAGGGAATGAGGATGAGAAAGAGTATGTTATTGCGAGCGATACGGATTCGATATACGTTGTTTTTGGTGACTTGGTACACAAGGTGTTTGGAGAAAAAATTTCGAGACCAGAGAGTGAGGGTGGTGTATCGACGGACACAATTGTATCTTTTTTGGATAGAGTTGCTCAAGACAAACTTGAACCTTTTATTGATAAGGCTTATCAAGATCTTGCTTCGTATATGAATTCATATGACCAGAAGATGGTAATGGCTAGAGAAGTCATCGCATCAAAAGGTTTGTGGACTGCAAAGAAGAGATATATTTTAAATGTCCATGATAATGAAGGTGTTCGATATAAAACTCCAGAACTCAAAATTATGGGCATTGAAGCAGTTCGATCTTCTACGCCCGCAGCATGTAGAGATAAACTCAGAGAATCTTTCAAAGTTATTATGAAAGGCGACAATAAAGAGTTGATAAGATATATTGAAAGTTTTAGAAAAGAATTCAAACAACTTGCGATAGATGAGATATCATTTCCACGAAGTGTGAATGGTTTGAAGAAGTATCATGATTCTAAAGACTTATTCACGAAAGGAACCCCAATCCACGTAAAGGGTGTAATGCACTACAATCAGCTAGTCAAGAAACATAAATTGGATATGACTTATCCAGTTATCAAAGAGGGCGAAAAGATTAAGTTCGCCTATCTAAAAGAACCCAATCCAATTGGAAACAATACAATTGCAATTCAAAATGTTCTACCAGAAGAATTTGATTTGCTAAGATTTATAGATTATAACAAACAATTCGAAAAGGCCTTCTTAGATCCAATCACCACCATCACTGATGCAATTGGCTGGACAACAGAAGACCGTGTTTCGATAGATGACTTTTTTTAGGAGAAAACGATGTCAAAAGGATTAATGAGCAAACTTAGAAAAAACTCTTCATTTAAAGATGGGAGAGTTAATGTGTTATCAGAATCAAAATACCTACATGAAAAAGACAGCACCCCGACTAATATTCCGGCGATGAATGTCGCATTTTCTGGTTCTTTGAATGGTGGATATACATCAGGATTGACAATGATTGCAGGCCCATCTAAACATTTTAAAACTGCTTTCGGACTAATTATGATGAAAGCTTTCATGGATAAAAATCCAGAAGGTGTTGTCTTATTTTACGATTCGGAATTTGGTACTCCGCAGGGATATTTTGATGTGTTTGATATTGACACAACAAGAATTGTCCACGTTCCTGTCACTGATTTGGAAGAGCTAAAATTTGATATGGTTGCTCAGTTAAAAGAAATTGAAACTGATGATAAAGTGTTTATCATGGTAGATTCTGTCGGTAACTTGGCATCCAAGAAAGAAGTGGATGATGCAGAGAGTCAAAAGTCTGCAGCCGATATGACTAGAGCAAAACAGTTTAAATCTTTATTTAGAATGATTACTCCACATCTTACGATGAAGGATATTCCAATGGTTGCTATCAATCATACATATGATTCTCAGGGGCTATATCCTACCAAAGTAGTCTCTGGTGGCACTGGAATGTATTATAGTGCTGACACTATTTGGATTGTTGGTAGACAACAAGATAAGGTGGGTACGGAGATACAAGGATATCATTTTGTAATCAATGTCGAGAAATCTAGGTTTGTCAAAGAAAAATCTAAAATACCGATTTCAGTTTCTTGGGAAAGGGGTGTAGATAAATTCTCAGGTCTTCTTGACATGGCCATGGATTATGGTGTAATATCAAGGTCAGGCGGCTGGTATCAGATGGTTGATGTGGAATCTGGTGAGGTTTCTGATAAAAAGTTTCGTGAGAAAGATACTCATAATAGTGAGTTTTGGCAACCAATTTTGGAAGATGTAAAGTTTGATGAATTTATCAGTAAGAAGTTTAGAGTTGGATAATGTCTAAGATATTTGCATCCAACTATATCTATCAGGAGCGCATGGCAACGTGTCGCTCCTGTGACCAGTTTCAGGCATCTATAAAGGTATGTAAATCTTGTGGCTGTTTTATGCCCGCAAAGGCAAAGATTGCACAGATTAGATGTCCAAAAGATAAATGGACAGAAGTGTACGGAACATCCGACGAAGAACCAAATACTATGTCTATGTTTAAGGGTACAGACATAGATGGAAAACGAGAGGCGCTATTGCGTCAGGCTGAGCATTTGAAAAAAGAATCAGAAAAATTAATTGAAGAGGCAAAAAGGTTAAATGGAATTAACTGAACAAGTTGTTATGAATTGTTTATTTGCGGATGATGCTTATGTGCGTAAAGCATTACCGTTTATAGATCGTGAATACTTTCAGAGCGAATCGAATAAAACTGTATTTGATTTGATGAAAAATCATATTGAAAAGTATAATGAACTTCCGACTAAAGATTCGCTGATGATATCTTTAGAGGATGTTAATGTATCAGAAAACATTTATAAAGAATCTGTAGAGTTTATAGATTATCTTAATAATCAAAAAGAAGAACATAGAAATAGTCAGTGGCAACTTGATGCTACAGAAAAATGGTGTCAGGATCGTGCTGTATATAATGCAGTAATGAAATCTATTAGTATTATTAATGACGATGGCCCAGATAAAGGTAATATGCCTAAGATACTGAGTGAAGCTCTCGCAGTTTCATTTGATAGTAATATTGGGCATGATTTTATTGACGATTGGGAATCTAGATTTGAATTCTATCAAAAAGTAGAAGAAAAGATACCATTCCATTTGGACATGTTAAATCGTATTACTCAGGGTGGATTGCCAAAGAAAACTTTGAATGTTGCTCTCGCTGGTACTGGTGTTGGCAAATCACTGTTTATGTGTGACTGTGCGGCAAATCATCTCTTAATGGGATATGATGTTTTGTATATTACTGCTGAGATGTCAGAGGAAAAAATTGCAGAGCGAATTGATGCAAACTTATTGAATACTTCTATTCAAGATGTTTCTAGTATGGCTAGAAATACCTTTGATAAAAAGATTGACAAATTACAAAAGAAAACTACTGGAAAGATGATTATTAAAGAATATCCTACAGCAGTTGCCAATGCAAACCACTTCAGACATTTGTTAAATGAGTTGTCATTAAAGAAGAATTTTCGTCCAAAAGTAATCTATATTGATTACCTAAATATATGTTCATCGGCTCGTGTCAAACCTGGCGCTGGTGCAAACTCATATACATTGATAAAATCTATTGCAGAAGAACTACGAGGTCTTGCTGTTGAGAATGATGTTCCTATTGTGACTGCAACCCAAACGACCAGAGGTGGATATGGCAATAGTGATGTAGACTTGACAGATACATCAGAAAGTTTTGGTTTGCCCGCTACAGCGGACTTGATGTTTGCTTTGATTGCAACAGAAGAATTAGAAGAAATGGGGCAAATATTAATTAAACAATTGAAGAATAGGTATAATGATCCAAATGAATATAAAAGATTTGTTGTCGGTATTGACAGACCTAAAATGAGATTGTATGATGTAGAAGAAGATGCACAAGATGAACTAATACAAGAAAAAACAGATAATAACTTTAGAGAAACATTCTCTAGTACAAAATCCAGTAAAAAGATAGGAAAAGTGGAGATTAAACTATGACAGAAGAAACAAACACAGCAACTACAGAACAGGAAGTTGTAAATTTTGAAGTAGATCAAGATACCTTTGCGGTAAAGCCACCAGATGGAAATATGGCATATATTTCTGTTTGGGATAATGTTTTATCGGCTGAGAAATGCGAAGAGATTATCGCAGAGTTTGAAAAGGCTCAAGAACATCATAAGAAAACTGAACATCCAGAGTATAGAAGTTTTACAGAAATAAACTTCTTTGACCCTGCCCTGTTGTCAGCTAATCCAAAATTTGAAGAGTTGTCAATGGAATTATTGGGTAAAGTTTCCGAATATGTTGAAAGTTATCGTCAGCATAATAATATTGCTTTTTTCCCTACACAATGTCATAATGAAGAAGTGCGGATGAAGAAGTATTTTGCTGGAACTGAGGATGATTTCAAATATCACGCAGATGTCGGTGATTATGCTTCTGCTAGAAGATTCTTGGTATGTTTCTTTTACTTGAATACAGTAGAAGAAGGCGGAGAGACAGTATTTCCAGATTATAATACAAGCATTAAGCCAGTTCAAGGCAGACTTGCCGTATTCCCACCATTCTGGACACACCCACACCAGGCCCAACCAGCAGTTTCTAATGACAAATATATTGTAGGAACTTATTTGCACTATATGTAAAAATTATAAATAGTGGGTATTAACTGAATAAAAAGGTAATTCCATTGGCTAATCTATCAGGCGGCGTTTATATTACATTCGATAAACCTTATATAAATCAGGTTGCGGATATAATAAAAAACAAAAAAGAAATAAAAATCGCCAAGACAAAACAAAAAGTAGAACTGACTCCAGAGATTAAGAAATTTCTGGAGGCAGTTAAGGCAAAATCCCAAACTAGAGTAAATTCTGTATTGAAATCGGGTACTAAATTTAGCACAATATTTAACGGTTATCGGTGGACTGATATTGATAAGAGTCAATTCACTGGAATTGGCGGACAACCAGATGCGAAAACGACCCAGAAGCAAGAGCTTGCTTCTCTTTTTGCTATCCAAAAGAGTATAGAAAATAATGGATATATCGATCAGGGTAAGTTTATGAAACTATACCGTGATGATCTAAAAAAGATTTATCCAGATATGAATGAAGAATGGGAAAATACATTCTTTCAGCAACAATTAACAACATATAAAGAAGTTGGTAGAACCAAATATGGCCACTATTCTAGGGATGGTGGGTTTATGGATTATATATCAGATATATGTAAAACAAAATATGGCATATCCAAGAAAGATACTTGGAATCCTGCTGATATTTGGTTAGTTTCAGATCTAAACAAAGTAAAGAATATTTTGAAGGCAAAAGTTCTTGATGATGTAACATCTTTGGAAGAGTTTAATGCTATACTTAGAGATATGTATCATGAAAGAAAAATTGTTGGTATTTCTCTGAAGAAAATGTCAGGAAAAACTGCTAGATGGGAACTTGTTAATCTGGAAAATATGGATTTGTTTGATGACGCAGAATATAACTTTAAATTAGATTCTATTGATATAAATCTAGGTATTAAGCCCAACGGAGAGTTTAAAAACTCAGATACGAAAATAGTGGTTTCTGGGAAAAAAGGTAGTATTAAATTTCAAATCAGACAAAACAGTGCTGGATTTAATAACTTAAAAATAGAAGGAACTGATCTAGGGGCAACTTCAGCCCGATTGGGAAAAGTTCCATTGGTAATGGCCGAAAAAGTTTTCAATCAAGAAAAATTAAATTGGAATAATGATAATAGCAAGTTTCCACAAACTTATGCAGAATTTAATGAAAACTATAACCATTTTTTATATAAGTTTAAAAAAATTAAACAGTATACTGGAATTACAGAAAATAATTTTAAGAAAAATTTTATGTCTGCGTACAATAGCAGCAGACCAGATTTTGCCCATAGTAAATTGATGCAAATGCATCTTGTCTGTGAGATTGTTTCTCTAAGGGGAGAACAACTAGACGATCTACTTACTACGATGGCATATCTCGCACAGAAAAAAGGAAAAATCTTTGGCCCATTTGGAAAGTTATACTAATGAAAAGTTTTAGAACACATTTAATAGAATCAAAAGCAGGAAAAAATCTTCACTTAGAACATCTTGAAGATGAAATTATAAACAATGGAATTAATGGCGGAAGAGCTGCAGTTAATTTTTTACGTTCATTACGAGATATGCTCTCTGGTGAATCTGGATCAAAGATTAATATGACAGTAAAGTGGGATGGAGCTCCTGCTATTTTCGCCGGAACAGACCCTGCCGATGGCAAATTCTTTGTTGCAAAGAAGTCTGTCTTTAATGCAGTTCCATTGTTATATAAGAGCGCTAAAGAAATTCAAGATGCAGATTTGTCTCCAACTCTGAAATCTAAATTTGCAGTGGCCTTTAAGGAATTATCTGGACTAGGTATTAAAGATGTTATCCAAGGTGACTTGATGTTCACTGACGATAAGGCAGATAAAAAAATCGATGGTGAGTCGTATGTGACATTTCAACCAAATACATTGGTATACGCAGTTCAGAAAGATTCTGCAATCGGAAAACAAATATCCGCTGCCAAATTGGGAGTTGTGTGGCATACAACATATAAGGGTAAAGATTTGCAAGGAATGACTGCATCATTTGGTGCTAATATTTCTGGACTGAAAAAATCATCTTCCGTTTGGATGGACGATGCAACATTCAAGGATGTTTCTGGTTCTGCAAAATTTACTGCAACAGAACTGAAGACAGTAAATAGTTCATTATCAGCTGTTGGTAGAAAGTTTAAAAAAATTAAGGCCAATGATTTTAAGGCCTTTGTTAGTATGCAAGACAAAACATTTGTAAAGGGATTATCTGGTGGAAGCTTTAAAACCTATCTGAATGCATATATCAGAGAAGGGCAAGATATTTCAACCAAGAATATCAAACAATTGGGATATTCGATGTATGTCAAAAAGTTTTTCGACGAAAAGGTTATCTCAAAACTCAAAACTGAGAAATCTAGAAAAATTAAAGAGGAACTGAGAGATGACCTAGTCAAGAAATTGATGAAGTTAGACTCTGTTGTTTATGCTATTGTAGATTTCATGGAAGAGTTGATTACTGCAAAAACTCTAATTGTAAATAAACTAAATAGTATAAAACAAATGACAGATATTTTTGTTAGAACTGATAAGGGTTATAAGGTATCAAATCCAGAAGGATATGTTGCCATTGACCATACTGGAACTAATGCAGTTAAGCTAGTTGATAGGATGGAATTCAGTTTTAATAACTTTACTGCAGCAAAGGCATGGGATAAGTAAATGGATATTAAACACATCATCGAAAAAATTAAATTGGAAGAGGGAGTTAACGATCCTTCTATTTTTAAGGCAGTTTTTCTTGCTGGCGGGCCAGGTTCTGGTAAATCGTTTATTGTGGGTAAAACTGCACTTAGTTCTTTGGGAATGAGAATTGTAAACTCTGATCCCGCATTTGAAAAAGCCCTGCAAAAGGCAGGTTTAAAAATGGAACCAGATGATATTTGGTCAGATGCAGGGCAGGCTGCAAGAGTTGTATCTAAGAAGGTTACATCTAAACAACAATCACTCTATGTGCAAGGTAGATTGGGTTTGGTTGTTGATGGTACAGGAAAAGATTACGATAAGATCTCTAAGCAGAAAAAACAATTAGAAAAGCTTGGTTATGAGACTGCAATGATTTTTGTTAACACAAATTTAGAAACAGCAGTTGCAAGAGATGCTGCAAGAAGTAGAACTCTAGGCGCAACCGAAGTTGGAAAAATGTGGAAGGGTGTGCAAGATAATATCGGAAAATTCCAAAGAGCATTCAAAGCAAAGATGTTCATTGTAGACAACTCTGATGGTGCAGATTTTGAAAGAGATGTTATGGCGACATATAGATCAATCTCTGCATGGGCGAAGAAAACTCCTACAAATAAAGCTGCAAAGAAATGGATTGATGGCCAAAAGGCAAAAAGAAATATTACAGAAATTCTTGATGAAGCAAAGTTTTCGTCTAAAGACATTAAAATGGCCATTGGTATTGCATCTGACCCACGATATAAGGGTGGTAATATGACCGGCGCAGTTAAAGCAATCGACAAAATCAAAAGAGGTTTATCTGATCATCCACAAGTTTCGGCAGTTCTGAAAAGACAGAATGAAGACATTAACGAAATGAGAGACTTTGTATCTGAAACCGCTGAGATGATGATGCGTGATATGGTTATAATGTCTAATAAAATAGATGAATTGATGGAAGCGATGGAAGCAGAAATGGCTAGACCTCAAATGGATGAATTTGACATTGAGCCTTGGATTGTTTCTAAAGTAACAAAAGCAAAAGATTATATTGATTCTGTTTATGACTATGCGGTTTTGGATAATGATGAGGATATTGACTAATGAAACCTTTTTCTTTCTTTTTGAAAGAGGGTGTTAAACTCAAACTCATTCGTGGCAAAGACATGGATGTTTTGAAGATGTGGAATAAGGGCGACAAAAAATGGGTTGAACTTAGGGGTAAGAGTGGATTTGAAACGAAGTATGATCCAAAAGACCCACTACATAAAGCAATCACTGCTCTTGGAAAGTCTGCAAGTATATCAGACTTTATGAATGGTGATGAAGTAAGTATTAATCCAAAACATGCAGATGGTAAAAAGGCACTAAAGATGATTAAAGGTCTGATGAAATGAAAAGTTTTAATACATTTTTAGTTGAGGCCTCAGGTAAAGGACTAACAATCTTTGACATAGATGAAACTATGTTTATAACTAAGGCAGAAGTAAAGGTTGTTAAAGATGGAAAAGTTGTTAAAAAATTAAACAATCAGGAATTTAATACATATAAGAAAAAATCTGGAGAAGTGTTTGATTTTGGGGAGTTTAAAAGTGCAGAAGTGTTTAATAAAACTTCAACACCGATTGCCAGAATGATTAATAAAGTAAAGGTAATACTGAAAAATGCAACTAAGGCTGGTTCAAAGGTTATTATTGTAACGGCAAGACCAGATTTTGATGACAAAAAATTATTTCTTGATACATTTAAAAAGCAAGGGATTGATATAGATAAAATTTTTGTGGAACGCGCTGGAAATTTAGGTTCTGGTCCTGCTGCGGATAATAAGAAAGTTATTTTTAAAAAGTACTTAGATACAAAAATATATAAAAGAATTAGACTGTTTGATGATGCAAATTCAAACTTAAAAATGTTTCTAAGTTTACAAAAAGAATATCCAGAAGTATCTTTTGAGGCATTTCTGGCAAAACATAATGGATCAGTTAAGAGAGTAAGATGAAGAGTTTTAAACAATTTCAAAACATCGAAGAGATGGTACAGTATCATGTAGAGAATGAGATATCTCTTTTAGAAAACGTATTCAGAGTTGGTTCTGAGCATTATTTTGAAACATTCAATAAAGCAAGAACTATGTATTATGATGGTCAGATCATATTGGATGATTATGATTTAGAAGTCATAGAAACTGACATTGGCGAATATGCCATGTATGAGGGAGAACATGTTCCTTTAGATTGTCCTCTATACGAAGAAGATGATAATGTAGAGTTGAACAAGCCAAAAAGAGGTGGTTCCAAAAAGTATTATGTGTATGTAAAAAATGCCAAAGGTAATGTCATCAAAGTTTCTTTTGGGGATACTACAGGGTTGACTGCAAAGATTAATGATCCGCAGGCAAGAAAAAGTTTTGTGGCGAGACATAATTGCGACCAAAAGAATGATAAAACCAAGCCAGGTTATTGGGCATGTAGACTTCCTAAGTATGCAAAAGCATTAGGCCTCTCAGGAGGCGGTAATTTTTTCTGGTAGGAGATGTAAATGAATAATAAATTTAGTATAGGTGTTGTGGTTGCAATAGTTCTACAAGTGAGTGCGTTTGTTTGGTGGACTGCTCAACAAGCACAAACAATTATGCAACTTGAAATTGAGATGGCAGAACTTACCGCAAAGACAGAACAAGAAAAGCAATTTAATTTACAGAGAGATGTTTCAGAACTAAAATTGCAATTGGTAGAACTAGAAAATAAAACTGGCGAAGTATTTGAAATGTTGTCAGGTAATATTGATGATAGATTTTCGAACATGGGAAAGTATGTGGATGATTCTAATAATAGCCAAAATGATGTTGATTCGAAAAATCATGAACACTATTTGTCATTATTTGGAGTGATTGAAACTGAATTTGCAAAACATGAAACATGGATTGATGACATTGAAACCGCGTTAGATCAATTATTGGGTGAAGCAGAAAGACTTCAGGCAGAACTTGATAGAAAAATTGAAGAATTAGATAAGAAATTGAGTGATAGGATTAGTGACAGGTGAGACCATACTCCGAATATAATAACTCTGACCATTTTGTAAGAGAATTTTCGCACGATGTTGATAATGAAGAACTAGTTTGGCATAGAGATAGAGAAGACAGATTGGTAGAAGTGTTAGAATCTGATGGTTGGGCATTTCAATATGATAATGAATTTCCCTTTGAGTTGTTGAGTGGGATGATGTTTAGAATAGATAATCACAAATACCATAGAGTGATCAAAAACGAAAACTGCGGGAAACTGCTGATAAAGATATACGAAGGACAGTTAAATGACTGATGACATAGATTTTGGGTTTACTGCTGTAGACGAAGAAGAACTTAGAAGCATTGCTCCTTCTCAGGTGTCCGAAGAAGTATCTGAAAAACTTGAAAGCACTGGAGAGGGCCTCAAGTTATTGGAATATAAAATGGATAATGTAGTTGATAAACTAAGCGCAATGTTAGATGAAGTGGAAACAGTGAAAGAGTATTATAGTAATGAAAAGGTGATTGTTAATTCTAAACTTAAAGAGGTCGAAGACTTGATCCTACCTCTCCTAAATAATTTGATGAAGAATAAAGAAAAAGAATACATCTTCTGGCCTAATAGAGAAGCAATTATTACACAGCAGATAGAGCGTATTACGAGCATTACGAGAACAGAGATATGAAAGACACAGTAGTTTTTACATTTGGTAGGTTTAATCCACCAACCACAGGACACGAAAAACTTATAAAAAAACTTGCATCGGTTGCTAAAAAAGAAGGTGCCGACTTTATGATCTTTCCTAGTCATTCGCAGAATGACAAAAAGGATCCTTTAGATCATAAAACTAAGGTTGGTTTTATGAAAAAGATGTTTCCAAAGTATTCTAGTAATATCATCTCTAATAAAAATGCTAAGACTGCATTTTTGATTGCTCCTATGTTGTATGATATGGGTTATAAGAGATGTATTATGGTTGTCGGTGGAGATAGAGTTACAGAATTTAAAACTACACTTAACAAATATAATGGTAAAAAAGGAGATCATGGTTTCTATGATTTTAAAGATGGTATTGAAGTAGTTTCTGCGGGTGAAAGAGATCCTGATGCAGAGGGTGTTTCTGGTATGTCAGCATCTAAAATGAGAGCAGCAGCAGCTGCAAATAGATATGAAGATGAGAAAGACCCGAAAACTGGTAAAATACTCAACGGATTTAAATCTGGTTTGCCTAAGAAATTCGAAAAAACAACAGGTAAAAAATTATTTGATGTTTTGAGGAAGTCTATGAATATCAGTGAAGAACTTGCTACATTTTTAGATTCTGTAAATGGAGACTTGTTAGAATTTTTAGAAACAGATTTTGTGGAGTACGTTGACGATGCAGATGATAACGAATTATACGATTCAGTATACGAAGAGTTTTTTGCAGAAAGAAAAGTTGCACAAGACAAAGATATCGAAGATAGAAAAGGTACGCAACCTAAAAAATACTACGCAAAAGATGCCGATGGCGATGAAATGTCTAAATCAACAAAGCAAGCGAGAGCAAGACATTTTGCAAAGAAAAAATCAGGCCCTGCGCCAGGCGATGCAAATGCAAAAACTAAAGAATCAGAACACACCAAAAAGTACAGACAAATGTATGGCGAAGAAGTAATAGAAGAAGGCAATCAAATGGGATTGATTGGATTGAAACAAATAAAAGCATTTGAGAAAGTAGTAGATCAACTATTTAAAAAGTTTGATATTGATTTCAATTTTACAAGACACTTTGGTGATAGAATGGATGATGATAGAAATAATCCAAACATCACAATGAAAGAACTTGCTGATTTTATTAAGAAAGTATACGCTAAAAAGGGTAAATCTATCAAGGGCATGGCTGGTGCTGAGGCAGTATTGAAAGATATTCAAACTGATATCAATATTCCTGTTGCTATCACTTATGATAGAACTAATGATGAATTTGATGTTGTAATGAAAACTATTATGCGGAAGAAAAATTTCAAAACGCCTGATAAAGTTATTAAATACGAAGAAAGAGATTATAAAAAAGAGCGTGAGCAATATCACGGAACACCAGAACAAATGGAGAAAAACCGAGCCAGAAAACGTGCAAGATATGCAATGGAAAAGGCTGGTAAAGCAAAACGTGGCGATGGCAAAGATGTACACCATAAAGATAATAATCCATTAAATAACGATTCAAAAAACTTGAGTTTGGTATCGCAGCATTATAATAGAAAAGAACCTAGAATGAGAAAAGAGTCTCCAGATTATATCGAAGAAATTTCTAACATGCGCCGCATGAAATTGGTTAATAAAATCAAAAATTCTGGCGTTGTTAAAAAAGGTTCTATGTCAAAAGATGACAAAAAGAAAGACAAACAGGAAGGCGCTGGTCATTCTGCTGCACAAAGAGCAGCGATAGCAATTTCTAAAAAAGAAAAGGCCGGAAAGCCAGGCTATGATTCAGAAGGTAAAAGTCTGAAAAAAGAGGCTGATGGATGCTGGAATGGATATAAACAAGTAGGTATGAAAGAGAAGAACGGTAAGATGGTTCCAAATTGTGTTCCAGAAAGCGTAGCAGAAGCACTTGCATCCAATCAAGAACTGATGAACAAAGCAGCCCTTGATGCTCTTCATAAAGTAATCAAATCTAAAGGAAACAAATCTTCACTGAAGTCATATGCATTTGACATTGCCAAATCGTTCAGAGGAATGAATGGTAGGGATTTAGAAAATCTATATAAAAAATCTATCAATGCAAATTATAAAGAAGAAACTGATTTAGAAGAAAAGAAGATCGACGGATTGGTAAAAAAAGCAGACAAGTCGGGTATTTCATATGGTATTCTAAAAAAGGTATATGACAGAGGAATGGCTGCATGGAAAACCGGCCACCGCCCAGGCACAACACCACAACAGTGGGCTTTTGCAAGAGTTAACTCATTTCTTACTGGTGGCGGCGCAAGAAAGGCAGATAATGACCTTTGGCAGAAACGAAAATAAATTATAAATAGTACAAAAACAATCGGAGAATCCAATGTCTAGAAAAGATATTCCAGAAGAAATTTTAGATGATGATGTAGCAGATTTTATCGGCGCAGCATCTGCAGCAAAAAGAGCTGGTAAAAAGAAATTTACATTTGGTGGAAAAGAATATCCAGTAACTATCAGTGGTGATGTTGCAAAGCAAGTAGAAGAAAAACTTCCATGTCCTGGCTGTAACGGTAAGGGTTGCGAACTTTGTAAAAATAAAGGCAATCTTGAAGGTAAAGGTGTTAAAGATGCAGAAGGTGTTACAACATCTGCAAAAATGGGAGATGCGAAAGCAGAAGAACTTACATCAGATGCAAGACGCAAAGCATTCAAAGAGAAGCTTATAAAATTGGGTTATAAAAAGAAAACCAATGAAGAACGCCTATTGGAAAAAATGGGCAAATCATCTAGTGGATATGATTTATACCATAAAGATTTTTCATCTGCGATGAAACATGCATATGACCATGCAAAGAAAAAACTTGGCATTGAAATTGATCCAGATGAAATTGACGATAAAGTTGCTATGGGCCCTAAAAAACCATCCAATGGAAAAACTAATTCGTATCGTTTGATGGGTACTGATAAGAAGGGTAAATCTAGAGGCGTTCAAATTCAAGTTGCAAACTTGGATAATAAAAAATACGAACTTAATATGTATAAAGAAGAAGTCGAATTGGAAGAAGCCAAGGACGAATTCAAACCACATATGATGTATGATCCAAAGACAGGCAAAGGTTACAAAGCAGAAAAACCAGAAGATCATGAGCGCATGAAAAAACTAGGATATTCTCACGAAAATCCAGAAATGAACGAAGCAATGAAAAACACTCATGCACTAATCGATACTGCAAACGGTAACAAAGTTGTTGCGATGGCATCTAGCGAAAAGGGTGTTAAGCAGTCTAGATCTTCTGCACATCTGCCACCTATGTCGATCAAGAATAAGAACACTTTAAAGATTGTTACTCTTACAAAACCACAGAGCCAAAAAGCATCCGAAAAAATGATTGGAAGAGCCTTACCGTCAAATATGGATAAGTTTCCAACTAATGTTAGTGCATCTCAGGGTAAGAGAATGGGTGAAGAACTTCTTGCAACAATCAGAGCAAAACATAAACAGGAAGAGCTGGAAGAGAATAAAAAATCTGCACTTGCAAAAAAACTTGCGAAGGCATCTGCTGCTACTAAAAAAGGTAAAGATAAGGTAACTCTTAAAAAGGCTCCTTGGGATAAAAAGGAAGAAGTTCAAGAGGCGTCTTTAGAAGAAGGTAAAATGTCGCCAGATCAGATTGAAAAACTGAAACAGGGTTATGAGTCTTTAAGAGGTAAAAAAATCTCAGCTCAAATGGGAATGAAAATTTCTAGGGAACTTGAAAAGTTGGACAAAAGTGCAGCAATGGAAATCGCAAAGGCAGATATTCCTTTTGTATCCACAATTGCAATTAATAAACTGATGATGAATTTTAATATGTCAGGTTCTGCAATTAGAAAACTCATTGGTGAATCCGTAGAAGAACTTGTAGAGTTGACAAAGGCAGAAAAAGATCTTATCTCTAAGATGTACGATAAAAAAGGTAATCTGACGCCACTTGGTCAAAAGGTTATGGATCATGGAAAAAAAGAAGAACTTTCACCAAAACAGAAGAAAATAGATTCTAATAAAAATGGAAAAATTGACGGTTCTGATCTTGCAAAATTAAGAACCAAGAAAGAAGAAGTTGAGATGAATGAAGCTGAGGGTGGTATGAAACTTTTAGATGCTGCTTCAGAATTAGAAAAGTATGCAAAAAAGTCTGGTGGTATTGATAAAAAAGACTTTATGAAGGCTGTTCAAATGATGAAAAAGGGCCTTAGTTCTAAATTAGTTCAATTCACAAATAATTTGGATACAGAACCAAGAGAAAAAATTGTGATGGTAATGAAAACTCATCTTGGCAGAAAAACAGTTGAAAAAATGTTCGGTGTTAAATTTTCCATGTCAGAAGGTAGAAAACAAATTCTTGCACATGGCGGCAAAGGACAATATAAAGTAGTTAGTACTGATGGTGCAGTTGATGTTGTTTTCAAGGGTAAAGTAGTAGGTAAAGGTGACTATGATAGAGGTGCAGATTCTTTCTTTATCAGTATGAAGGGTCAAAAAGGACAAAAATCTTTTGATGATGCTCAGGATATCGCCGATTATTTTGCAAAAAACAAAATTAAAGAAGATATAGACACATTTGATGTGGAAGCACTAATCGAATCTGCTGACAAAAAAGACGCAGCAGAAATGAAAGAAATAGTCCTTGCAATGAACCCTAAATATAATGTAAAGCAAGTACAACAAGAAGTAGAAAAAATGGCGATGGAAAAATATAAAAATAAAACCAGAGCTAAGAAAATTGCTAGTCACGTAAAATAGGAGAACTAAAATGTCACTACCAAAATGGGCAACCCCAGCAAAATGGATGAAGGATGCAGTAGCAACTGACCGTGGTTGGGTAAACGAAAAAACTGGTGAAATGTATAAAATGCATAGAGATTTGAAAAATAAAATTGCAGCTCTTGCACCAAAGAAAGCAAAACCAGCACCAGCACCAGAGCCTGCTGCAGAAGCACCAAAGAAGAAGACTTCTAAGAAAAAAGAAGACTAATATATAATTTAAAGAGTAATAATGGATAACTTTGAAATTTTGAATGAAAACAATGTTTTCAACTACCAGATGAAATCTTATGATAATCCACAGTGTCATAGCATGGAAGAGTTTCTTGACGATATGAAACGTATCAAATATGTCAAGAGACTCTTTCATAAATATCACACTAAAGATATATTGAAAGAAAGATTGATTATAAATCACTTGGTTGTATTATTTAATGTTTTGGGAAATGAATCTTGTAGTAGGATATTGTTCTTGAAAATTGATAAAAGTCAACACTACATATTGGCTAGTTTTTTATCTTGGTTAAATAAATTACCAGATAGGGTTACGGGAATAGAAGGCCGAGTGATAAATTTAGAAGATGTTGTTCTTGATGAATATATATTAGAAACACTAGAGAGAAAAATTTAATGGCCTCTGTATTTAACGCATATCTTGCATATCAGTTTATAAAAATTCTGACAACGCCTTGGGAAGAAACCGAAGCGTTCAAGAATGGTGTGATCGATGCAACTGGCAAGCAGTTAAAAAAGACAGGAGAGTTGAAGACTCAAGAACAAAAAAAGTCTTTCACCATTTTCCATAAGATTATTTTCAACTTAAAAAGAATATTATCAAAATTTCCAGGCGGAAAGTCTAGAATTGCATCATATGCTGCGGCAATGGCACTCTTAAAAGAAAACAGCGAAAATCTAAGAGAAGATGACCTAGAGTTATTAGAAAATCTTTTGATTGATTATATTAATAAACAAGAAGAAAACCTTTATGAGAGTGGTATGTTAATGGAAGACATTGCTAACTCAGTCGGAGATGCATCTAATTTAGGTAATTTTATTCAAGATCCATATAAGTTTTCTGGAATGAAAATATTTAAAGTAGACCCCGATAGCTATAGTAAATTTATGAAGGGTAAAAAGAAATATTCTAGATGGGATGCCTTCATTCGTAGAGAAGATGCTGTGAATATCCGTCAATATATTAAAAACAACCCAAAGAAACGAATAGTCCTACAGGACGAAAAATTTGGAAGTATGATTATTTTACAAAGAGATTTATGATGTTTGGTGTATTAAATGGTGCGAAAATTGCAGTACTAGTTGCCGCAGCAACAGCGGTAGGTATCGGTTATTGGTACATACAAAAATTACAAACAGACTTAAAAATCATGCAACAAAACCAAGTTGTTTTGGAAACTGCTGTAGAATCAAAATCTTCTGAAATTGAAAGATTGAATGAAAATATTCAAGAAATCAAAGAAGTAAACACCCGAATAAAAACTCAAAGTGATGCATTGAATGCAGAAGTTTCTACGCTTAGAAATAAGTTGTCGGAACATGATTTGGGATTTTTAGCGGAAAATAAGCCTGGCCTTATTGAAAAGATCATAAATAAAGACATACAGAAAAACCTTAGAGAAGGTTTAAAAGAGATTATGGAAAATGACTGATGAATAAATATATTTTAATACCAATTATATTAATGTTAAGTGCTTGTACTAGTTTTAATGAAGAAAAAATTGTAACACAAGAAGTATACATAGAAAAGACGCCATTAGATTTAAACATGCCGTCATCTGTTGAGTGGAGAGATTTTGAATTCGTTGTAGTAACGCCAGATAATTATGAGGAAGTTTTGAAAGAATTGAGAGATAGCGGAAAGAGTACTGCTCTGTTTGCATTGAATGAAGATTCTTATGAGAACTTATCTATTGTAGTTACTGATATGAAACGGTATATGGGCGAACAAAAAGTTATTATCATGGAATATAAAAATTATTATGAAAAAGAAAATAAGGAATAAAAGATGGATACCCAAAGTCCACAGGCTACACGTTTAGATCGAATCGAAGAAAAGATTGATAGATTATCAGAAGCGATGATTTCAATTGCCCGAGCAGAAGAAAAGCTGGTAGCAATGGAAGCAAAGTATTCCCATCAGTATGATAGAATGAATCGGTTCTCTGAAAAATTAGATACACTGACTCTTAAAGTTGAAGAAAATGCTAGAACATCTGCTGTATTTCAAAAGGCCTTTTGGGTATTTTTCACCGCATTGATCGGTGGACTTGTTGCAAATTTTTATATGATGTCTTAATAAAAAAAATCTTGACATATCTCGACAAATAGTGTACTATCTACTTTATACATGTAAAGTGGAGTTATGATGCTGTATATCGATAGAGCCTACATTCAAAGACTATCCCCACAATTAGAAGGTTTTGTGCAGAAGAAGAATACTCTGTACAACTGCCGTTGTCCATTGTGTGGCGATTCTCAGAAGAAAACCTACAAAATGCGTGGGTTTATTTACGAAAAAAAGAATAACTTCAGATATATGTGTCACAACTGCGGCGCAGGCATGTCTTTTGCCAATTTCTTAAAGAGTCAGAATGTATCTTTATATGAAGAATATGTAATGGAAAAGTGGAAAGAGGGTAAGTCCAACGCAGGCTCGCACAATCATGAAAAAGAAGTCAAATATGACTTTGATTTTAAACCTAAGTTTTCTACAAAATGTCAGTTTGATTATGGAGAAAGATTGACTGATCTTCATGCATCGCACCCAGCTAGACATTATTGTGATAATAGAAAACTTCCAAAACTAGATGTTCTTTACTACACACCAGATTTTAAATTTGTTGTAGACAAAGTATCAAAAGGACATAACATACCAAAAAATGAAAAACGAATTGTAATACCTTTTTTCAATGAAAAATGTGAACTTATTGCTTTGCAAGGTAGAAGTTTAGATCCAAAAAATTCATTGAGATATATCACTATTAAGGTTAGAGATGTTCCAAAAGTATATGGACTGGATAGAATAGACCCAGAAAAAACAGTTTATATAACTGAGGGCCCATTCGATTCTCTCTTTTTGGATAACTCTTTGGCCATGGCGGGTAGTGATGTAGACAAATCTTACTTTTCATCATTTTCGGATATAGTTTTCATATACGATAATGAACCAAGAAATCGTGAAATTGTTAAAAAAATCGAGAATACTATTGATGCTGGATTCTCTGTTTTTTTGTGGCCAGAAAAAATTAAAGAAAAAGATATTAATGATGTAATACTGTCGGGAATAGACACATTAGAATTGCAGAGCATTATAAGTAAGAATACCCATAAAAGTTTGGAAGCCAAACTCAAGTTGGCATCTTGGAAAAGATGTTAAAAAATCATAAAAATACAATATAAAAAGAGGAAAAGAGATGCTAAAAGTAGTTCAAAGTAATAAAGATTCCGATGCAAGAAATATCATGTCTCAGTCAAAATTCTATGAGGCATATAGTAGATGGATTGAAGAAGAAGAAAGATATGAGTCGTGGGATGAGTCTGTAAAAAGAGTTATGGACATGCATAGAAATTATTATAAAGATGTAATGACGCCGGAATTGGGTTTACTTATTGACGAAGCTGAGTCTCTTTATAAGTTGCAATACACTCTTGGCGCACAACGTGCTTTGCAGTTTGGTGGGGATCAGTTATTGAAACATCAAATGCGTATGTATAATTGTACATCTTCGTATGCGGATCGTGCAGCATATTTTCAAGAGTTGTTCTATATTCTTTTATGTGGTGCTGGCGCAGGGTTCTCTGTGCAGAAACATCATGTTGCAAAGATTCCACAGATTGCAGAAAGAAAGAAACAAGCAAAGGGTTGGAAAGTAGAAGACTCTATTGAAGGTTGGGCAGATGCACTTGGCGTTCTCATGTCTTCATATTTTGTCGGTGGTGGTACGTTTCCAGATTTTGAAGGCCGCAAAGTATATTTTGACTTGTCCGAAATTCGTCCACAGGGTGCAGAAATTTCTGGTGGATTTAAAGCACCAGGCCCAGAACCACTTAGAAAGGCACTTGATAAGATTGAACATTTGTTGCAATCTCTTGTGCTAGCAGGTTCATCTGAATTGCGCCCTATCCATGTGTATGATATCTCAATGCATGCCGCTGACGCAGTTTTAGCGGGCGGTGTAAGACGTTCTGCAACTATATGTCTGTTCTCTAAGGATGATGAAGAAATGATGGTTGCTAAGACAGGTAATTGGTTCATTGAAAACCCACAGCGTGGCCGTTCAAACAATTCTGCAGTAGTGGTGAGATCTGAAATCACAAAGTCTGAGTTTTCTGATCTAATGAAACCAATCAAAGAGTTTGGCGAGCCAGGTTTTTACTTTGTGGATAACACAGAACATACAACAAACCCATGTGTAGAAATTGGGATGTTTCCGCAAATCGATGGTGAGTCAGGATGGCAGGGATGTAATCTTACAGAAATAAATGGTGGTAAGTGTACATCCAAAGAAGAATTTTTGAAAGCATGTCGTGCTGGATCTATAATGGGAACATTGCAGGCGGGTTACACAGATTTTAAATATTTAAATAAAACTACTCAAAGAATTTTTGAAAGAGAAGCACTATTGGGTGTATCTGTGACTGGTTGGATGAATAATCCAGAAATTCTTTTGAACCCAGAAGTTCAAAAGGAAGGTGCCGAGATGGTGAAGAAAGTAAACAAACAAGTTGCAGACTTAATTGGTATCAATCAAGCCGCAAGAACTACTTGTGTAAAACCATCTGGAAATGCATCTGTATTGTTGCAAACTGCGTCTGGTATTCATGCAGAACATTCTCCAAAATATATTCGCCATGTACAGATGAATAAGGATGCTGAAGTGGCCCAATTGATTGCACAGACAAATCCATATATGGTTGAAGAGTCTGTCTGGTCGAGCAGTAGAACTGACTACTGTATTGGTTTCCCTGTACTTTCTCCAAGAGGTTCTTTGTATAAGGAAGACCTATTTGGTACTGATTTATTGAAGAAAGTCCAGTTAGTACAACAAAATTGGGTAGAGAGCGGAACCAATGAAGAACTTTGTGCAGACCCGACTGTGCGGCATAATGTGTCTAATACGGTTACTGTTGCGCCGCATATGTGGAGTGAAGTAGAAGATTATCTATATAATAACAAAGATTATTTCGCAGGCGTTTCATTCCTTTCTGGTTCTGGCGATAAAGATTTCCATCAAGCTCCAATGACTGAAGTGTTAGATGAAGATGAGATCGTTGCAAAATATGGCAGAGGTGCAATGTTTGCGGCTGGTTTGATTGTCGATACACGCAAGGGATTTGATAACTTGTGGGAAGCAACAAGTATTGCTCAAATGCCACCAGAATATGCTGGAGAAGTTTCTGATTTACGTGCAGAATGGATTCGTAGGTTTCAGAAGTTTGCAGATAATTATTTCAGTGGAGACACAAAAGAAGCAGAATATTGCTTGAAAGATGTGTTCTTGCTTCATAAGTGGACTAAGATACAACAGAACTTAAATCCTATCGACTTTAATACACAATTAGAAATTAAAAAGTATACCGATATCGATACTATGGGCGCTGTTGCATGTCAAGGTGGTGCCTGTGAGATCACTTTTTAATTATTCTAAATACACAAGAATAATTAAGGAGAATACTTTTGAAAACATTAGGCTGCAATGAATGTGCTGGTGAATTTTCGATTGAAACACTAAACAGCGAAGAAGTTCGTTTTTGTCCTGTCTGTGGAGAGGCTCTTGAAGACTTTATAAATATAGAGGAAGAGCTTGACATGGATGAGGATGAATGGTTAGAAGAGTAGGTGGAATTGATTATAGTTTAACATGCCCAGCGGTATGTATTTACGAAGGCGAGAAGGAAGATTTTGATTTTGAAAATTGTCAACTTTTCTTTCTTGCCAACCAAAAAAAATATGAGGATTTTCAGTATAAGAATATTGAGGGTTCTCAACAAATAAAAAAATACGAATTGCCAGAAGAAAGATACGACTTTATATCGGATTGGGCAATGGACATTTTAATTTCCCACAATATAGAAGACATAGCAATAGAAGATTATAGCTACGGATCTCAGGGAAAAGTTTTTCATATTGCAGAAAATACTGGTTTATTGAAATGGAAGATGTGGAATGCTGATATGAATTATAGTTTACTGGCCCCAACAGTAATAAAAAAGTTTGCAACTGGTAAAGGTAATGCAAACAAAGAAAAAATGTATGAATCATTTTTGATAGAGACATCTAGAAATCTCAACGAAGAATTAGAAATAAAATCAGAAAAGATAGGAAATCCTGTCTCTGATATTGTAGATTCGTTCTACATTTGTAAAATGGCACTTGATATATAAAGGAGATAATTTTGTCAAGAGATATAATTGAAAAAGAAGATCGTATAGCAATGAATGAGTGGTTGAAGAACAATAAGGTTTCTGTATGCCCTCCATATTTAAAGACGGATGATGAATTGATAGTCATGAAACATCCCAGAAAAAAGAAAAAGAGCTCTTGACATCCGACATCACATTTGGTATATTAAGTTGTAACAAAGAGAAAGATGATTCGATATGACACAGACTGATACAGAATTTATGACAGAAATGAACTACTTTTACGAATATGGTAACAGTTGTAGATTTTCTACACGGTGGTCTATGTACGGTGAAAATATTCAAATGGACAATGAACATCCTTTCAAAACCCCTATGGTAATTCAAAACAAATGTGATGTATGGGGATATGATGCCTCTGCAATATGCACTGGAAAAACTTGGGGAGATATATGGCAGGCATGTGATGCAGTCATACGCAATTCATATGATAACGAAGGAAACCAAGACCATCATATCTTTATTGAAGATTTAGAATCTGTTGGTGATGGTGTTTGGGATTTGGTGACTGGTTCATGAATATTTTTCGACTTAATGATGACCCTCTAATTGCAGCAAGAGAGCAATGCGACAAGCATGTAGTCAAAATGATCGTAGAGAGTGGCCAAATGCTCTCTACGACACATCGTATGCATGATGGGTGGTTGACTAAACGACCGTCAAAATCCGGCAAGACGATGGTGAAATACTATGTACATCCACAAGAAGATATGGAAGATATTTTATACAAGGCTGTACATTTTCAACATCCGTCTACTGTGTGGACAGGTGAATCGAAACAAAATTATATGTGGCACTTCAGACATTTTGTAGAGTTATGCCATGAATATTCTTATCGATATGGAAAAGTACATGAGACAGAAAAACTTATTCCATATCTCGCAACTCCACCTAAGAACGTAACTACATGGGAAGAAACTCCATTTAAATTGGCCATGAAGTCAAATCCAGAGTGTATGTTTCCAGAAGATCCAGTCAAGTCTTACAGATTATTCTACCATACAAAACAAGATCGTTTCAAGATGGTGTGGAGCAAACGACAGATTCCAGAATGGTTTCGAAAAAGTCCTTGACAAACCCTTGTGAATGTGTTATAAGTAATAATGTAAACAATATAGAGATAAAACTATGATCTTGATAGACCTAAGTCAAGTTATTATATCGAACCTAATGACCCAAGTGGGCCCGAAAACGGATGAAATCGATGAAGGCTTGATTCGACACATGATACTTAATAGTATTTTGAAAGTCAAAAAGAAGCATGCAGCAGAGTATGGAAATATTGTAATCTGTTGTGATAATAAAAACTACTGGAGAAAGGATGTGTATCCTTACTACAAATTTTCACGAAAGAAAGAGCGTGAATCTTCTGGTATTGATTGGAGTCTCATCTTCAATACAATGAATGAAATGAAATCTGATCTGCGTGAAACGTTTCCTTATAAGATTATCGAAACAGAACGTGCAGAGGCTGATGATATCATTGCTACATTGACACAAACCTATGCGCCCTTTGAAAAAATCCTTATCATGTCTAGTGATAAAGACTTCAAGCAGCTGCAGAAGTATCCTAATGTTTCTCAGTATAGTCCTATACAAAAGAAATTTCTAGTAGAAAAGAATCCTCAGAAGTATCTGCGTGAACATATTATTCGTGGAGATAAATCAGATGGTGTTCCCAATTTCTTGAGCGATGATGAAGTGTTTGTAGAAAATCGCAGACAAAAACCCATCACTAAAAAGAATATTACTGAATGGCTAGACCTGTCTAGAAATCCCGAAGATTTTTGTGATGCAAATATGCTAAAACGATGGAAGCGCAATGAGTCTCTTGTAGACTTAACTAAAGTTCCCGATGAAATTAGAAGTAACATTCTAGAACAATTTGAAAACGATCCAAAAGGAGACATGAAGAAAGTATTTGACTATTTTATAAAGAATCGTATGATGTTATTGATGGAAGAAATTGATGCATTCAAGGAACAGAAATATAAATCTTATCATGATTTAGATGTAATGAGGACAGCATGAAAGAAAAGAATAGGAACTACAAGTGTTACTCCAAAGTAACTCCAATCGTTTTTCGTGACCATTGTTATGGTTTCGAAGTAAAAGTAACCGAAGTCAATAGTGTTTGGTCACAAGACGGCCGATCAGTGATTTCTAAAAAGTTCTTTGTTGATGAGACAAAGGCAACTGAATACGCAGATAGCGTTAGAGTGTAATAGGTTGGCCGCGTGATGGAATGGTAGACATAACAGACTTAAAATCTGTGGCCTTAACGGCGTGGCGGTTCGAGTCCGCCCGCGGCTACCATGCGCCTGTAGTTCAACGGTAGAACCTGCCGCTCATAACGGTTATGTTGTCAGTTCGAATCTGGCCGGGCGTACCATTTTATAAGTGAAGATATGAAAAATACACCATATGATAATGATAACTATGCTGAGATGTATGATAAAAGATATTTACATGCACCGAGCACTAAGCAGATCATTAATTATGAATTGGAAATCTTAGAAGAATTTATGGTGAATAAATCTTCTTGGATGGATGTTGCATGTGGAACTGGATATGAACTAAGAAATGCATCTGGAAATATTTCCAGATATGGATTAGATCAATCTTCAAAGATGATAGACGTTGCACTAAAAAGAAATGGCCACAAAGTAGATTTTACAATTGACAATTTACTAAGCCATGTAGTAGAACGTAACTATGATTTAGTGACAAATTTTTGGTATGGGTATATTCACCAATCTTCTTTAGAAGAGGTAGAAATATTTTTCAAAAAAATGGTTGAAATGACAAAAGATGGGGGAGATATATTTGTAGCGATCTGCAATCCTTGGGGAATATTCAGCAACTATGAATACAAATGGGATTCGATTTATAATAATAATGACATGACACTTGATGCAATTGTTTGGTCTTCTAAAATAAAAGATACCACGCACGAATATAAGCATTGTCATGCTCCCCATCCACAATTAATATGTAACTGGATATCTCCACATTTTGAAGAAACGATACGAGTGGACTATCCCACAGAACCGAAAAGATTCGGATTTTTATTTAAACAAAAAAGGTGAAGAAGATGAAAAACTATATTATTGCCACAGCATTGGCCACATTCGCAACACAAGCAATTGCAGCAGAGTATGCAACAATTACTAATGTTTCTCCTAATTATCGACAAGAAACTGTTAACACACCAATTCAACGATGTGATATTGTAGATGTTCCAGTCTATGGAAATGTTGGTGGTGGTAATGGTGCCAGTTCCAGTGACATTCTTGGTGGAATGATTATCGGTGGATTGCTTGGTGGAACCGCATCTGGAAAAGATAGTGGTGCTGCTGCAGGAGCAGTTATTGGTGGATTGATTGCAAATGATAATGCAAATCGTCCAAAGCAGGGAATTGTTGGGTACAAGCAACAGCAACAATGTACTACTGAATATCAGTCAACAATTACTAATGTAGTCAAGAACTACACCATTCGGTATGATTGGAATGGTATTGTTGGAAAAAGCTACACATATAACAAATATAATGTAGGTGATAGAATTCCAGTAACTATTACAATTAATGCTAATTAGGCCCTTGACATTTCGCTTCGAATCGATTATATTATATATGTAATCAAGAGAAAAGGAATCATATTATGAACACTCAAATCGAAACCCTTTTAGAAAACATCAAACAAGACTATTTCAATTGGACTAGTCGAAACGGTACTAAAGAATTGTCTGAACATAACTATACGATGATCGAACAATTCAATGATGGATTAACTGTTAATGTTGGCAGTAAATATATCAAAGTTGTATCTGGTAGTAGTGTTTGGGGATTTGTTGTCAACACTGAAAATGACAAAAAATTCAAAAATGGTGATATTCTAAAAGCAGCTGGTTGGAAAACCCCAGCTCGGAATGCTGCTCGGGGAAATGTTTTTGAAGATTACAGTATTGCATGGACAGGGCCTCATTATTTGAAATAGGCCCTTGACATTTCATTACGAATCGTTTATAATATAAGAGTAATAAGAAAGAAAATAATGATAGCTCAAAAAAATAAAACAATATTAGTTGACTGTGACGGCGTTCTCCTTGATTGGGAGTACGCCTTTGACTGTTGGATGCACCGGCATGGATATAGTGTCGAAGTTGAAGACGAATACAAAATGAATATCAAGTACGGACTTGAGAAATCTGAAGCCAAACGGTTGGTGCGGATGTTCAATGAATCTGCTTGGATTCGGAAATTGCCTCCCCTTCGGGATGCGATCAAATATGTGAAAAAACTTCATGAAGAACATGGATATATTTTCCATGCGATTACTAGTTTAAGTAACGATCAATATTCACAACACTTACGGACTAAAAACCTTCGGGAATTGTTCGGCGATAGTGTCTTTGAACGGTATGTTTACCTTGACACTGGTGCTGACAAAGATGAAGCTTTGTTAGAGTATTCTGGTTGTGGATGTTTTTGGGTAGAAGACAAACCTGAGAACGCAGACCTTGGTTTGCGGATGGGTTTAGAGAGTCTTCTGGTTGCTCATGGACACAATGCTTACTATTCTGGTGATGCAATTCGGGTTCAAAACTGGAAAGAAATCTATGAGTTGATTACTGATTTTTAACCATCTGTTATCCATATGCTCATTACGTTTGTGGAACTAATTTGATTTGTTTGAACGGTTTGTTTAGATTGCCAGTTACCAACATGATAAGCGGCCCAACTGCTGTTATCTCTATATCCATAATTTGAATAATAAGTACTGCTGGATCCATGCCCAGTTGCTATCATCCAATGGTCAGCACTGCCACTGGCATTATCTCTGGTGCCGAGAGCTATGCCCAAAGATGGACTCATTCCCTGCCAGCCGGCTTGGGTCCAAAAACCTTTATCAGTTCCAGTAAAGTAATTTGCAAAATTTGTTGTGTCCGTTGAACTATTGGTGCCGGTGGATGCTATCAATGGATATACATTGTTCTCATTTGCACCCGTTGGAGCTATACCATTCGCTGTTTTACTGTTTTTCGTAGTAAATGCGACATCTGTAGCATTAATATCTGGTCCTAGCATCATAAATGAACTGCCCGCAGTATAATCCAGTCCACCCACTGTTGTAGCGTTCGGGCCCATTGTAGCAACTGTATTTCTGTGAGATTTCATATACTCAATGCTAGAAGAAGACTGTAAGTTATCCCATCCCGCATTGGATGTTGAAGTCCATCTTTCACTTGTGACATAATTTGCGGAGCTGGTGCCACCATGTACGTGGCTATAATCCGCAACTTCACTAAATAATATTTCAATCCAACCTTTACCACCAAAAGATGCATATCTTGCACTAAACGGTTTTCCGTTATTGACATTAGGAATCTGAAGCGTTACAATGCCATCCGGCGCATTTGAAGAATAGGCAGCTGCAATACTACTATATGCAAACAGTAAATTAAACGTGGAAGTTTTTGTAGCCGTATTAATACCTTCTGTCGCAGAGAATGTTAAATCAAAAGTACCTTCGTCTGCTGGGTTATTTGTGCCTGGCGTTATTGTGAATTGATTTGTATTTGCACCAGTTCCTTGTGCAACTGTTGCAGTAGTTCCAAGAGAACCAGATGTGACTGAATAACTCCAAGTTAAAGGAAGGCCTTCTGGATCTGAAGAAATAGCAGTAATAACTGTAGGTGTTCCATCCATAGAAAGAACGTATGTTGTATCCGCTCCAGTAATAGCTGTAGGGCTTTCATTTAATAATGCAACACTATACCAACCATTTCCATCGTGGACATAAAAATGTCGTGAACCTGATACAAATGCCATGTCACCAGATGTATTTCCAGTTACAGGTAAATCATTTGTTGTTGCATAAACGGTTACGCCACCACCAGCTATTGCACCAGAAGTACCGCTAGAATCAATATTGGTGTCTAGTGATCCACCTTCCGACATTAGTTGTGATAGTTTTCTTGCTCTAGACGCTGGCATTTAGATTAAACCTTTTTCTTTTAGTTTCTCTCTATTTATCATATGAAGTTCTGTCAATTTATTTTTATTCTCTGCATTATAAGGAACTGCATGATGATTTTCTAGCATTACTGTAGAAACACTCTTCGTTGAGAAATTATTTTTATCATCTTTGTGTTCTATAATAAAGTCTCCAAGAATTCTTCCAAACTTCCCTGTCTTGTCTTTTTGCGTTTTAATGATTTGCATTGAGCCAATGGGAAGCAATCCTTTTAGATATTCTTTTGCAGCCAACCCAAATACTTTTTCTTCTTTGTCTCTTGTGCGTGATTCTGGAGTGTCTATCCCAACAATACGAACACGTTCTTTATGCATCCATACGCCAAATCCCAAATCGATGTCAACATCTACTGTATCACCATCAACAATTCTTAAAATTTTACATTTATATTCATAAGCCATTTCTTATCCTTCTAACGGAGCTGTTGGCGGTGTAAAGTTTGCGGTGTAACGAGCTAAACCATCAGTGATTCTTAAATCTTGGATATATCCACTCATAGGATAGTTTGTAGTATCTCCTACCCCACCTTTTCCAACATTGATAGGATTAGAAGCTGTGCCAAATACATCACTGTTATTATAACTACCAATACTAGAGCCGTCTTGATACACTGTTATATCATTAGACGAATCTCTAACAATAGCAACATGAGCCCATGTATTATTAGCTATATTACCTATACTAGATAATCTAGCACTAGTTGAATTATGATATAAAGCAAACTGCCCATTATTGAGCTGCTTATAAAATCTAAAATACTCACTACCACTTACATAGCTATTAGATATTAATGATTGCCATGTGCTTGTAACGTATGTGTTATACATCCAAAATTCTATCGTAAACAGGCCAGTATACCCCGCTCCTGATGGCACCTCCATTACAGATGATAAACTTCCATCTCCAAAGTCTATTGACTTAGTATTACTAAACTTAGCCAGAGTAGTTGAACCTGCAGCTCCCCCAATCAGTTTTAAATTATTTACTTGAGATTTATCTATAATTGAGGCGTCTGTTCCTTTGATGTGTAGAGATGCGCCTGATGAAGATAATGGTGCTGATGGTGGAGTAAAATCTGCTGTATATAATGCAGAATTTTTAATAATTTTAATGTCTGATACAAAACCACTAAAATGGCCAGTGTTTAATTCATATTCACCGACCCTTAAAAACGAGCCTGATATATCGAAATTACCTGTAAAATTTATTGCATTTTGTGTCGATATTCCGTTTACAAACTGTCGAACATCATTATTACTATCTCTTGTAACTGCGAAATGACACCACGTTTTCGTTGGCACTGATACAGTGTTGAAAACCAAACTACCATCTCCAGTAGACAGAAATCTAAAATTTAAATTACCGCCAACAATTATCCATCTCCAATACTCACTACTTCCATCTCTTTTTGCTAGAATACCTTGGGTGGGAGTGGTGTTATTGCAATAAAACCAACCTTCTATTGTAAAAGATGATGTGCCAAGTTGAATATTACTATTATCTGCTATTCTTAAAGCATCTCCAGTACCATCAAAATATACAGACCCACCGTGATCTGTTGCTGAGTATTCTTCGTAGTCGTAGGGAGCAAATGGTTTAGTAGAAACATCGCCGTTTAATGTAATTGCGTGATTGTTTGATGAACCGTCTGCAATGTAGGGTAGGTGGCAAGTTAAAAATAATGTTGATGAATCAGAAGATAATCTTTCAGTTGGCACAGAAAAATTAGACGTACCACTTGTATATATAGCAGTATTTGAAATTTTAAAATCAGCTAAATATCCAGCAAAACAGTAACTGGTACTGTAATAAAGACCCCCGTAAATATAATAACTACCAGAGTAATCATTACTGTCCGATACAGATCCACAATAAACTCCGTTATTATACAAATATACGATTCCGTTATATTTAACCATAGCAATATGATGCCAAACATTCGCGGTCATGGCATAATTAGAAGTTCCAGAGTTTATTCCACCCGCTTTACAAGCAGCAACTAGGTAGCCACTTTGTTCTGAAAAATATATGTCGTTATTATTTCCACTTGCTGCCGTTGAGCTTACTCTCAAAATGCCTTGATTTAAATTAACTTGATCTAAATTTACCCAACACTCTATAGTCCAATTTGCGTTAGTACCAGCAGGTAAAGTAAATGTTCCTTGATGTTCAATATAATCAGTTGTTCCATCAAAATAAGTCGAATATCCTCCACTTCTAAACGGGCTAAACGTGCCAGCGTGGGCATCGCCGTTTACGGTAATGCTATGATTATTTGTGGATGCATCAGTGATGTTATTATTATCGGAAGTACCAGTTGCTGTCGCTAGTAGAGTTGTGTATTTGCTATTTGCAACTATAACAATAAATTCTAGAGTTAAGTTTGTAGATGTACTTACTGCACCATTAGCACCATCTGTTGCATTGATGGTTAAAGTGAATGTTCCAGCATCAGCTTCAGTAGTGCTTGGTGTTATCGTAAATACATTATCGGATTGGCTCACCGTAGCGATACTACCAATTCCACTTGCAGAATAACTCCATGTAAGAGGAAATCCTTCTGGATCTGTAGACACTGCAGTTATAACTGTCGCAGTACCATCAATTGCAAGTTCATAAGTGCCAGAGACACCAGTGATTGCACTAGGAGAATCATTCTGTACAGTTGCAATCTTATACCAACCAGAACCAGAATATATAAATAAATTATTGTTTGCAGTAACGAGTGCTTGGTCGCCATTAGCCATACCTGTTAGTGCAATCAATGCAGCCATATCCGCAACAGTTGTTACCCCAACACTGCTATTATTTGTAACATATGTCTGTACATAAGATTCAGTCGCCATTGGATCTGAGATATCTTGTCTTATTAGATTTGATGCTGTTGGTTGATGAAAAACAATATCGACTTCATCTGAAAGTGCTAGTGCAGTATCAAAAATTATTGATGTTCCGTTTGTTGATGTTATATCCTGTGGGTTTAACATCACGCCGTTAACAGACACAATCACCGAAGCTGATGGATCGTAATTTACAGTATGAACCGTTTGTCCTGCTGTCGCAACAAATGTAGAACGAGATGTAGAAGCAACAATCTGATCTTGTTTTTTAAGCAACCAATATCCTCTGGTCGAATCAAAAACAAAGATTTGTCCATTTTCTGTATGAGTTTGTCCATTCACAGGACTTGCTGGAAATGTTATGGCCATGAGTTACCTTTATAATATGTTCGTTCTATTTATATAAATAAAACATACTAATATTTTTAGTGGAGAACTAAATGATACTATCTATAACTTTATTAATGGTTGCGATTGCTTTATCCGTAGTTGCCGCATATTATTCTATTGCAGGCTTGATTACAATCTTTGCCGCGGCAGTAATCCCTGTCATTGTTATGGCATCTGTTTTGGAAGTTGCCAAGGTCTTAACTGCTGCATGGTTATCACACAATTGGAAAAGAGTCAACTTTTTTCTTAAAACATACTTGACATTTTCAGTTGTAGTACTTATGTTAATAACCAGTCTTGGAATATTTGGATTTCTATCTAAGGCACATATCGAACAGACTTCTAGTGGAAAAGAGAATGTTGCACAAATAGAAATCACCGAAAAAAGAATAACCAGGCTGGAAGAGGATATTGTTGATTTTGAAAATCAAATAGAAAAAATAGAAAATTCAAATGTCTCTAAGAATAAAGATATTGCAAAAGAGATAGAAAAAGAAGAACAGAGAATTGAAGATGCACTTGGAAATTATCAAAGACTTGTAGATGAGCAGAATGAAATTATAACATCATCTACAAAGAAACTAGATTTAATAGACAGGTATTTAGAAGAAGAAAACATTAAAGCTTTACAAACTTTGGTGGGTACTACTCCAGATGGACAATATGGAAGGAACACTGCTAAAAAAGTTACTGAATTTAGAGAAAAAGAGGAACAGAAAGCAGAAGAAGTTGTTGCATCCGCTAGACAAAGAATTAATGAATTGCGTGATAGTCAAGGTGAAGAGAGAAGATTGAGTAATGATCTGATTGATAGACTGAGAAAACAAATAAGTTTAGATGATTTGGATGAGGATGACAAGGCTAGAATTTCAAACATCAAGAAAAACATACTGACATCAGAAGAAGAACTTACTGTTTTGAATAACATAAAATTCGAATTTGAAAAAGAAGTGAGAAAATTTGAAGCAGAAGTTGGCCCAGTAAAATATGTTGCGGAAGTTCTTTATAGTGATGTCGATGAAAATGTTTTAGAAGATGCAGTCAGATTTGTAATTCTTTGCTTAATTTTTGTTTTTGATCCACTTGCGATACTTTTAGTTATTGCCAGTTCGTCTTCTATATGGTATTATAGAGGAATCAATAAAGGAGAGAATCTAACCCATCTGACAGAAGAAGATTTTAAAAAAGACCAAGCCATCCCGCCATATGGTATGGATATGATGGAAGACAAAGTAAAAAAAAAGCCAAACCTCAATGATACAATTGAGAACTGGACAAACGAAAAAGTTGAAAACCACGATAGATTAGAATAGGAGTATCGTATTGGGAAAAGTTAAGTTAGTTAGTTATACCAAATCTGCAGAAGATTTGGATGAACAGGGCGTGGAGACATTACAAGATTTGGTAGCGTATTGCGCCAAAGTATCTAATCCTTCGAGTCAAATAAACAAAAAAACAAGTGAAAAACTCATCAAATATTTAATCAAACATGCACATTGGTCGCCATTAGAGATGGTTGATGTGACAATGGAAATAGAAACCACCAGAGATATTGCACACCAAATGGTTCGCCATCGCAGTTTTTCTTTTCAAGAATTTAGTCAAAGATATGCAGAGCCCAAAGAGATGGGAGAAATGTTTGTAAAGAGAGAGTGTAGATTGCAAGACACTACAAATAGACAGAATTCTATTGAAATTGAAACTGACCCAAGTCTTGTGCAAAATATCAGCCATCAGGAATTAATTGCAGAATGGAATAGAAGACAATCTGGTGTTATTGAAACTGCACGAAAGGCGTATGAATGGGCAATTGAAAGTGGAATTGCAAAAGAACAAGCTAGGGTTTTACTTCCAGAAGGATTGACAAAGACTAGATTATATATGAAAGGTAGTATGCGTAGTTGGTTGCATTATATTGAATTAAGAAGTGCAAATGGAACACAAAAAGAACACATGACAATTGCGAAAGAATGTGCAGAAATTGTTTCCGAAATATTTCCTATGATATGGACAATTAAAGGCATAGAAAAGTAAATTCAACCTCTCTTTTTCTGTTTTTTTATAAATAGGGGAAGAGAGGAATAATTATGGATTTTCTTAGTTTAGTAGGTGACGTAGGTTTCCCGATAGCATCAGCTCTTGCTGGTGGTTTTTTCGTTTTTCTAACACTAAAATTCATCTTGGCTGGTGTCTTAGACGATATCCGCACCCAAAGAGGATTCGTAAAGTCTCTTGATAATAGAGTAAAAACGATGAACAACGAACTTTTGAGAATAGATATATTGATGTGTCGTTCATTCAACATTCCATTACTGCCCGCCGACTTGAATCGAATTTCTAGGGCAGATGGACAACAGGATGCTAGAAAGGATTAAACATGTTGTGGAAAGATTTACTATTAATGAAATTTCAAAATGGTTTTCGCATTTTGACAAATAAAGATCCAGATGATAAATTTTTTGTTATTGATGACGTAGAGTTTAATATCGGCGATGTTTATAAAGTAGGCCCAAATGGATTTTTTGAGAGAATTGGAACAGAAAATGCTTTGGATTGAATATGCAATAGAACAAGCAGGTAGAAACTGGAAAGTAAAGGGTGATTGGCCAGGAGAGGTTATGGGGTTGGACAGCCAAGGCAATTCCAAAGAACACTATCTTTACAAGCCAGGAGATGTTTTCAGAGTTAATGATGATGGATGGTTGGTAAAAGTTATGGATGAAAACGGAGCTACTAAAGATTAATGGAAGAATTTGATATTGCTGCTGCAATCGGGCAATATGGATTTCCTATTATTGCAGCATTAGGCCTTGGCTATTTCATATTTTATATTTGGAATTGGGTGACTCAAGAAGTCGATCCAGTCATAGAAGAATCTCACCTGACATTAATTGGATTGATTGATAGAGTGCGTATGTTGGATAATGACCTTATAAGACTTAATACAAAACTGAATATGATACTCGCTCAGCAAGGAACTGAAATTCCTAAAGACGATGAATTAGAACAGATAATTAAAAGTCAGAAAGAAAAATAAAAATGAAATATTTTATATTTACCGTATTTTTACTTTTGCCAATATCAATCAACGCATCAGAGATGACATGGGGATTTAAAAATCCAGCATTCCATTATGGAAATGGATATTCAACTCATGTTTTGAGCGTAGAACAGTTGGGGCATAATCGTAAAGAAGATATAAGAAAAGAAGCGGAATCTGAAGCTGCAAGAATTGAAAGAGAACTAGAAAATTCTACTCTTAATAAGTTCATCCGTAATATTGAATCTAGAATTTATGCTCAATTATCAAAACAGATGGTTGATTCTATGTTTGCAGATTGTATCGATACCTGTTCCAATACAGGAACAGCGGAAATTGAAGGATCTACAATTAATTGGGAAAAAGATACTACTACGGATGAAATAACACTGACTATCACTACTGAAGATGGATCAGTTACAACTATCACTGTGCCCGGCGGCGGAGAGTTTGGGTTCTAATGAAACTACATTATGTAATACCATTACTTCTATCGCTTGGTGGGTGTGCAATGATGCCGTCATTGGATGTGTTGAATGATTTGGACGAGTCACCAACCATTCAAGAAAGTCCTATTGATGCTAGATTGAAAGATGTTCCACCAATTGATGGAAAGAAGATAACAATCGCAGTGTATCAATTTATGGACAAGACGGGGCAACGAAAGCCTGGCGATAACATTGCAAACCTTAGTTCTGCAGTTACACAAGGTTCAGAGGTTTGGGTGATTAAGGCATTGCAAGATGTCGGCAATTCAAAATGGTTTGAGGTTGTCGAGAGAGTTGGAATGGACAATCTTATCAAAGAAAGACAATTGATAAGAAATACTAGAGAAATATATGAAAAAGACAGGGAAGCCGGCCCAACAGCATTAAAACCTATGATTTTTGCTGGATTGTTATTAGAAGGTGGGGTTGTAGGATATGATAGTAATACTGCTGTTGGTGGTATCGGTGGGCGTTATCTTGGAGTTGGCGCTCAAACAGAATATAGAATAGATACAGTAACTGTAGTTATGAGATTAGTTAGCGTTAATACAGGTAAAGTTTTGATGAGTATTGCCACGGAAAAATCTATCGCAAGCTATAGATCAGGGGCGGATGTTTTTAAATTTCTAGATCTAGGAACTAAACTTGTAGAAACAGAGGCAGGATTTTCAGTAAACGAACCTGTGAATTATGCAGTTCGTGCAGCTATCGAACAGGGAATTATAGAACTTGTCTATGAAGGTGTTGATAAAGGATTATGGAAATTTAAAACTACTAAAGGAAAGGAAAACAAATAATGTTGAAATATTTAATTTCAATGCTATTGGTTCTGACATTTATTGGAGCTCCATCATTCGCAAATGATATTTATATTACTCAGAGTGGTGATAATCTAGACTTAGATATAACACAGGATGGACAAGACAACGAATTTGGTGATAGCACTACTGATGCAAGTCTTACAGGAGATTTGATGACCTTCAGTATCACTCAAACAGGAAACTTTAATAAAATTGATATTGAAATCGATGGCAACAATTATACTGGTACTTGGGCTTTTACTGGAGACAGTAATATTGTGGATTTTACCTGTGATGCTACATCTGGTGTAAATTGTGAAACTGTAACTGCGAATATCACAACAAATGGTGATGACAATGAATTTGAAATCTATATTGGCGAAACTTCAGATTCGGAAGATCTAATTGCAAACTTCACCATTACTGGTGACAATTCTCAATTTATCAATAATATAGATGGTACTGATGCGAATGTGACAGTCGTTTCTAATAACTCTTCAAGCTTGGCAACAACTTCTGTCAACTCAGATGAAGGTAATGTTATTACATTAGATTTAGATGGAAATGGAGATGTAAATGGACATACAATCACATTAAATATCACTGGAGGCGGTAGTACATATAACGTCACGCAAAGCGGAATATATGATAACATGGTGGATGCAACATTTAATGGTGATTCACATGATGTCGATATTACGCAATCTGACTAGTTTAGTATTATTATTTCCAACTATTGCATTTGGGTCTGCTGGAGAAATCGGTTCTTTTACTGGTAGTGGAGTTTTAGAAAGAGATAATCGGGTTATCGATGGTGGTGCTGGTGTCGGCGTTCAGTCTATGGACACAGCAGTTACTGCAAAAGGTAGAATGAGAATTGATTTTATAGACGATACTAGAGTTGATATAACTGAACATGCAAGACTTCTTATCGATGATTTTGTATACGATCCAAATACTGGTAGAGGTAGTTTAGGGCTGAAAGCAACGCTGGGTACAGTAAGATATGCTAGTGGTCAAATTGCAAAAAATAGTAGACAGAGAGTAAATATTCGCACCCCAAGCGCAAAGATTAATGTAAGAGGTACAGATTTTATTATGGTTGTAGATGAAATTGGTGGTACAATGATTACTCTACTTCCTAGCTGTGATATTTCTGGTAGTTGTGTGACTGGAGAAATTATGGTAGAGAATGATAACGGTTTTGTCATAATGAATCAAGCATTTCAATCTACAATTGTCAAACAATCTTGGACTCCCCCACTCAAACCACTACTATTAGGGCTTGAAGAGGGAGATATAACAAATCTTCTAATACTTAGAAAAAAATCCCCCTATCTAGAAGAAGAGGAAGAAATTGTTAAGAAAACAAGAAAGATGTATGAATTTCTTGATATTGACTTCTTAGAATTTGATGGATTGGATGAAGATGCACTTGTAGATGATATAAAAAACATTTGGGCAACTGAACTAAATAATACGGATTTATATCTCCAAGAATTACTTCATGATATGTTAGACCAACTAAACATTGCCCTTGCAGAACTTTTCAGAGATGAACTGGAAAAACAAAATGAAGAGTTTTTTGCAGAAAGAACTCTTGGTTATGATAGTAAAACTAGAATAACTTTAGAAAATCAAGATCCCAATTGGAGAGTCCAGAGAGAAGATACTTCTATAACCCATTACTTAGATTTAAAATTAAATCAATCATATGGGTATACTATAAATATGGAGCAACAAGATGACACGATTTATGACTATCGCCTTGGTGTTGGTAACAACACTATTAATATCATCCAAGTCCAGTAGTAACGAAATTTATATCAGCCAAGTTGGTGACGATCTTACTTTGGAAGTACAACAGCGTAGCGAAGACAACTATATTAGTTTTAATAGCGCCGGCGACTCTAATGATATTACTATTCGTCAAGGTATGCACGATGACGGCACTATTGACTTAGATGAAATTGGTGACCACGAAGCATACTGGACTGTGACTGGTGATAATAACAATGTTGAAAGTTATCAAACTGATACAAACAGAGACGGCGGTGGTGGCGATCATCATCATTTGGCAAACATTGTAAATGGTGATAGTAATAATGTATCACATACTCAAATGGGTAAAGCAGGACATACAGGATTTATTGAAATACAAGGAGATAGCAACAACGTGTTGTTATTACAAAGAGGAAACGGTGGACAAAAATGGGCAGACATAGTTTTAACTGGTGATGGGCACAGTATTGCCAGTGACCAAAGAGGAACTGGCAGTGCCAATTTAGAACTAGATTTAACAAACAATGGAGGCGCATATAGTGTAACTACTAATCAGAATACAAGTACAACACATAGGAGTTATAGTTTAACTGGCTCGTGTGTAGCCTCTAACGGTTGTACAGTAACAGTTACACAGAATTGAGGATAGCTTGCCATGAAAAAAGTTTTACTTTCGCCTATATGGAGTGTTTTATTACTTATATGTCTGACATGGATATACACAATAAATCCATCTCTAATAGAAAGTATTAGATTAAGATACTTTGACACGCTTATTATAAATCAACCAGTTCAAGACAATAATATTTACGCAATAAATATAGATGAGGATACCATAAATAAGTATGGTCAATGGCCATTTCCAAGAGAAAACTATTCTGATATAATTGTAGATTTATATGACAGGGGTGCTGGTTTAGTTGTTTGGAATGTGTTGATGAGTGAAGAAGATAGATTTGGTGGAGATGCAGATTTATCTATGACATTGACTCAAGTGCCAGTTATTTTGACCATGATAGGAACTGAGGAAAATAAAAATGAACCGTATAACCCTGGCGCTGGAATTATCAATAGTGACTATATGCATCTTATCCCAAGTATATCTGGGATCACAACTAATATTAATGTCCTCGAAACTAACGCTGTTGGCACAGGAATTGCAGACACATATCCAGAGATAGATGGTGTTACAAGAAGAGCTCCCCTAGTATTCGAAAGTAATGGTATTCTGTATCCAAATGTGACTATGGAAGTTATGAGAGTTATTGCTGGAGATCCATCATTTCAAATCAAACTATCTCCACTAGGTGTTGATAAACTTAGAATACCACAGTTTGGAATTATTCAGACAAATGCACTTGGAGAAATCTGGATAGATTGGTCGCAAGGATATAAAACCGCAAGTGCGGTAGATCTACCAGAAGATTTAAACGGCGCAGTAGTATTTGTGGGTGTTACTGCTGGGGGAATTACACAACCAATTTCAACTGCGAAAGGTGGAGTCTGGCCCCATGAGATGCAAGCTGCAATGTTGGGAACCACATTCAATGATTCTAATATCTCAAGACATCCAGACGCTAAAGCTTGGGGGGAACTTGCTGCACTAGTTGTTGCCGGTGTTCTATTGATCGCGCTGTCAAGATGGACTTATATTGGATTAGGTTTCTTCTTATTAACATTGACAGGGTTTGTAGGTGGTTCAGTCTACGGATTCGCACAGTATGGCCTCCTAATAGATGGCCTAACTATCTCTTTCTTATTACTTCTTTTAGGAACTTTTAGGTACTCAGTTAAGTTTATTAGTGAGTTTTTAGAGAAACAGGCAATTAAAAAGCAATTTGCTGGCTATGCTTCTCCGACAGTTGTTCGTATGTTACAAGAAAATCCATCACTCATCAAAGACGGCATGAAGAAAGAGATCAGTATATGTTTCTCAGATTTACGCGGATTTACTCCATTAGGAGAATCATTTGGTGACGATGTAAAGGGTTTGACAAAGATTATGAATGGCTATATGGATGCCATAACACAACCTATACTTGATGCTGATGGTATGGTAATCAAATATATTGGTGATGCGTCGATGCATGTACATAACGCTCCTATAGACGACCCTAACCATCCACACACTGCAGTTCAATGTGCGTTGGATATGCTGAAGGCCGTAGAGAAATTTAATGATAAAATTACTGCAGAGGGTAGGCCTCCAGTTGGTATGGGAGCAGGTATTAATACTGGATTGGGATATCTTGGAGAGATGGGAAGTACTCAGAGACATTCTTATGATGTTCTTGGAGACAGTGTATCAACTGCAGCAAGAATAGAAAGTAAATGTAAAGAATATGGAATGGTCTTACTGATTGGGGAGGCAACCTATGAGAAGACTAAAGATGATTTCTTTTATCTGAAACTAGATGATCTAGCAGTAAAAGGTAAATCCATAGGGATTAGTATATACACGGTTTTAGATGATGTCAAGAGCAATTGGGATAAATTTTTAAAAATTCATAGAAATATGTTGAAGTTTTATAGAAACAAACAGTTTGACAAAGCTATAGAATTGTGTAACATATTGACAGGAGAATTTGATAAAAAGATGGATGGATATTATGAAATGTGGATTGAACGATGTGAGTATATGAAAACGCAAGACCTACCAGAAGATTGGAATGGCGTCTTCATTGCTACTACTAAGTGAATTAATTGATGGTTTCTGAACCAATCGATCCAATATTAGTGCTTGGGAATTCTCTGTCATCATTTCCTGGCCCTTCCCAGATGATTCTAACAGTTCCAGATGTTCCTTGAAAATGAGATCCTCCGGCATTATGAGAACCGTGATATGAGCCCGCACCGCCAGCACCATAATTATCACCAGAGTTTCCATTATTAGTTCCATTACCATCAGAAGGAGTTCCGCTGACCGCGTTGCCCCCCTGCGCTCCATTTCCAGTTAATGTTGCCGCGCTGCCGCCTTTATTTCCATAAAAATTAACATATCCACCAGTGCTACTGACTTGTGCAGACGAAGAAGACATAGAAATGCTATTACCGCCAGTATATGCAGCCCCCGTAGAGCCCGGCCAACCACTTGTATTGGAAGATGCAGTGCCTCCGGGCCCACCTACCCAATTGTTTATTTGAAAATTTCCGTTATTATACCAGTATGTTCTTCCATTTGAAGTGTTATAGTTTCTCCGAACATGCATACCGCCCCCGCCGCCGTTGGCAGTAACTAGATATTTATTATCTGATTGTCTTCTTACATACGATTCTTCCCCAGAATAGCTTGTTTGACCTATGGTATTCGTGCTGTTGTAACCGCCACGGTTTCCAACTTTTATTTCATATACTTCGCCTGGGGTTACGGTCACATCATTGATATATGCTAGACCTCCACCACCACCACCAGTTCCTGCTCGGTCGCTCCAAGTCTGGTGATTTGTTCCAGCACCGCCAGCGCCAATGGCCACTACATTTATTTTCGTAACTCCAACTGGAACTATCCAAGTATAAGTACTATTACCTCTCCACTGAATTCCGCCAGCTGGCGCTCCAAATTCTAAACTAAAAGTACTTGAAGAGGTTTCTTGATTTTCTCCATTTGTTGCAATAAAAGATATAGTAAAATTGCCAGAATCGGAATTATTAGTAGATGGGGTTATCGTAAATACATTGTTTACATTAGTGATCGTAGTTCCACCCAAAGATCCTGATGTAACTTGATGACTCCATTGCAAAGGAATTCCATCTGGATCCGAACTTGAAAGAGTGATTGTTGTGGGAGAACCTTGATTGTCGAGTTCGTATGTTGCTGAGTTTCCAGTAACTGCTGTGATTGGATTGCTTATCAATGCAATATTATACCAACCAGTTCCATTAAACAAATATAGTTTATTGTTCTCTGCAACATATGCTTGTGTTCCAGTATTTACTCCAGATGTGGGTAATTGTGATAATAGATTATATGCGCCCAGTGCTGGAGCTGAAGCTTGTTCTTGTGTCTCAATAGAATTATCAGAACTATCTAGGAACTGAATTGTGTTTCCAGCACCTCTTTTCATTTTGATAGGATTTCCTGTTCCATCATCAATAGTTACTTCTTTTGCTTTGATAGTTCTTGGATTTCCAGAAGTATCTCTGATATCAATACCAGTACCATCATCGGATATTTTACTGTCTCCGATAACAGCAGTATTTCCGCTCAGATGCAAATCTTTGAATCTATTTGTAGATGAACCTAAATCGTGTACGATATTTTGATCTGGTATCAAATCTCCAGTGATTGTGGAAAGAGTTGTGACTGTAATTGAAGCAGGGTTTAGGACTTGTTTGATTGCTCCTGCAAGTCTTGCGACATCATCGGCTGATGCAGAACCAATCAACGCATTTGCTCTTGCATTGATTGCATCTTCTAAAGACTTGTCTTCTCCAAGATTTAATGCCTTTACTGCTCTTGCAAGAGAAACTAATTCATTTACATTTGCGCTTGGAATACCATTCACAATCTTAGTTTTGAGTGCTGAGATTGATGTGGATAAATCACTATCTGCCATGGTACTTCCTTATACTGTTGTTTCGCCTGCTGTCGAAGATGCCTGATCTACATTGGTTGATGGGAAAGATCTTCCATTTCCCCAAACGATACGAACCGCTCCTCCGCCACCTCTCGCTGAATTTATGTTGTCTGTAAGCGTCCATCCAGCGGGCGAAGCGCTGTAATGGTTTCCAGATCCACCGCCACCATAGTATCCGCCTTCAAAAGCAGTTCCTAATGGTCTAGTTCCGGGCCCGTTAGAACCATTTTGATTAGCTAAAGTAGAATCATCACTCAAGAAGCCTGTTTTCTTCACACCACTTGAGCCCTCACCATAAACACCAACCCCGCCACCGCCGACGCCGTAGTAAGCATTGTTGTTTGTTAGGGGGTTTCCGCCGCCACCACCGCCGCCGGTGCCGTTCTGGCCCGCATCACCACCATTTCCACTATATCCACCAGCACCACCGCCCCCGCCTCCGCGCCCGCTGGCAGAGGAATTTTGCGACCCACCCTGAGCAGCAGTACCCCCTGTGCCTCCACCATCTCCAATAAAACCTCCACCCAATGGAGTACCTGAAGACCCCGAAAGCCCACGGCTGCCTTGCACTACTATCGCACCACTAACTTGGACATTGGAACCTGATCCAGCATTATTTTGCCTCCCGCCCGTGCCAACAATAACAGTTATAGATTGGCCTGGTGTTACTGATATATTATTTTTCCAACCTAAGCCCCCGCCTCCGCCGCCGGCGCCTGCAGGGTCGTTGTTGAAAGCGCCGGATTTCTTCTCGCCGCCAGCGCCACCGCCAACACATACAGCGCAAATACTAGTTACGCCATCTGGCACAGTCCATGTATGAGTTCCCTCAGTTGTGAATAGCACACCAGCTGGTGCCGGCCCAAATGACAATGAAAAATCACTACTCGAAACAGATTGATTTACGCCATCAGATGCTGAGAATGTCAGAGTGAATGTTCCAGCATTAGCTTCTGTTGTACTTGGTGTGATGGTGAATACATTATCTGCTTGTGCCACCGTTGCTGTGGAACCTAATGCGCCAGTTGTTACCTGATAACTCCATGTGAGAGGAATTCCTTCTGGATCGGTTGCATTCAAAGTTACAACAGTGGGAGTTCCATCAATTGCAAGATCATATGTTGCATTTGCTCCAGAGATTGCAGATGGGGTTTGATTGACTAGTGCAATATTATACCAACCAGTTCCTGTCCATAAGAACAATTTATTATTTTCGGATA
>Ga0209666_1000131_pt1 | contig 59005 bp, 47 predicted proteins | sample SaaInlV_125m_DNA_FD_184679 | JGI IMG/M metagenome (GOLD analysis project Ga0209666, IMG submission 184679) | Marine microbial communities from expanding oxygen minimum zones in the Saanich Inlet - Saanich Inlet SI037_S3LV_10m_DNA (SPAdes)... | ecosystem: Environmental > Aquatic > Marine >...
AAGGCTCAAGGCGCTTATCTTTATGATAAAGAAGGAACTGAATATTTAGATTTTTATGGTGGTCACGCTGTAATATCTGTGGGTCATTCTCACCCTTATTATGTTGAGAAAATTACCAACCAATTAAGTAACATTGGTTTTTACTCTAACTCTGTAATCAACAATCTTCAAGTTGAATTTGCTGAAAAGTTGGGGAAAATTTCAGGGTACGACAATTACAGCTTATTTTTCTGTAACAGTGGAGCTGAAGCAGTTGAAAACGCTTTAAAAGTAGCTAGTTTTAAAACTGCAAACTCTAAAATTTTAGCTTTTCAAAAAGGGTTTCATGGAAGAACATCAGGCGCCTTACAAGTAACCGATGGTCCTAAGTTAAAATCTGAATTTAATGGAGCAATTAATACTAGATACTTGCCTTTAAATAACCTTAACGCTGTATCAGAAGCTTTATCAGAAGGTGATATTGCGGGTATTATTGTTGAAGGTATTCAAGGTGTTGCTGGTATTATTGAACCAACGAATGAGTTTTTACAAGGACTTAGAGATTTAGCTGATAAATATGGCGTTGTCTTAATATTAGATGAAGTTCAAAGTGGCTTTGGACGATCGGGAGATTTTTTCGCACATCAGGCTTCGGGTATTCAAGCTGATATTGTAACAATGGCAAAAGGAATGGGTAATGGTTTTCCTATTGGAGGAATTATTATCAATCCTAAATTCGAAGCAAGCTATGGTTTGTTAGGAACTACTTTTGGAGGTAATCACTTAGCTTGCGCTGCAGCAACTGCAGTTTTAGATATCATTGAGCAAGAAAACTTACTAGATAATGCTAAGGGCTTAGGAAGCTATCTTACGGAAGAGCTTTCGAAAATTAAAGCGATTGAAAAAATTACAGGTAGAGGTTTAATGTTGGGTTTGGTTGTTAAGGGTGATGGAAAAGCGCTTCGATCGGCTTTATTAACGAAACATAAAATATTCACTGGTGGTTGTGGTAATCCAAATATTTTAAGGTTATTACCTCCAATGAACATTACTAAAAAAGAATGTGACCTTTTAATTAACGCTATTAAAACTGAATTAGGTTAGACAGCAATACATAATTATGGGGGCGGGTTTTATGCCCGCCCTTTTTTTATGTCCAAAAATTAATAATATGGACGAAACAGACGGGAAATACAGAAAAAACATAAAGTTTGGTTACGAGGTAGAAATCGTACAAAAGCATCATCAAAAAACTGGAGAGCTAACGGCTGGTACAGTTAAAAAGCTTTTAACGAAATCACCACAGCATCCTCATGGAATTAAGGTTATGCTGGATGATGGTAAGGTTGGAAGAGTGAAAAATGTTTTGGTTTAGATCATTCGAGGTACTATACAATTACTGCAAAATTAAGTTTGATGGACGATGTCTTGGACTTCGCTCAGACTGACAAAACCCATAGAAAGGCGAATTTATCGTAAAGATATGGTTGTCACTCTGAGCGTAGTCGAAGAGCTTGTAATTACATTTTTAAAAAATTTAACATTCGATATGAATTTTCAAACCTAAACTTTAATCTACTCCGTTCTAAAACAAACTCGCTTAAAAAAAGAAATCCCCCAGTGGGTGCTGAGGGATTATAATATTATTGCCAGATTTAAGGTTTAAAAACTCTAAATCAGGGTACTTAGCATTTGGGTTAATAGTGCTGAAAATAATAATTATAGGAGGTGTTGCCGAAATATACACATCGCGTTTGCTAAACATTCAAGGAAGCTTACACTAAAAAAGCGTTAAATTTCTTTAAACTAAAGGCATTAATAAAAATGTTTTTATTAAGCAATCAACTCTTTGTAATCATCAGCAGATAATAGCGCTTCAAAAGCTGCTACATCTGATACTTTCATTTTAATCATCCAACCCTCTCCATAAGGATCTTCGTTAACCGTTTCAGGAGTATCTTCGATTGTTGCGTTCAATTCTAAAACTTCACCAGCTAATGGTAAAAACAAGTCTGAAACAGTTTTTACTGCTTCAACAGTTCCAAAAACTTCTTCAGCTTCTAAAGTCTCACCAATTGTTTCCACTTCAACATAAACGATATCACCTAATTCACCTTGAGCAAAATCAGTAATTCCAATTGTTGCAACATCACCTTCAAGTTTTACCCATTCGTGATCTTTTGTGTATTTTAATTCAGCTGGAATATTCATCTTAATCTATTTTTCGTACAGCAAAGATAATCAAAACCTTGTTTTATGATTCAACTTTCCATCTAAATTCGTTTATCTGTTTACAAACTATAAATAATAGTAAATTTACACTCCAAACTGCTGCCATGAAAAATTTGATTTTACTACTAATTTTATCTTTAAGCTTAAGTCTATTTTCTAATAATGACACAACATCTGGCGATTGGTGTTTGTTTAATTTTAAAGTAAAAAATAAGGGCAAGCTTTATTTTTATTGGGGATACAACAGAGATGCATACACTAAATCTGACATTTCATTTAAAGGTGAAGGATTTGACTTTACAATTAATGATGTAAAAGCATATGACCGTCAAACACCCTTTGGATGGGCGGCATATTTTCTTCCTGAAAACCTAACAATTCCTCAAACAAATACAAAATTTGGTTATTTTATTAACGATCATATAAGTATCAATTTTGGTGTGGATCACATGAAGTATGTAACTAAACAATTTCAAGATCTATCTGTTACTGGAAAAATTAATACGGGCGGGTCTTATGATGGTACTTATGAAAACGATGAAATTACCATGGCACGTGATTTTTTAAAGTTTGAGCACAGTGATGGATTAAACTATATAAATTCCGAAATTAATTATTGGCACAGCTTAGTGTCTTGGAAAAATAAAATTATACTGCAAGGACTTGGAGGGGCTGGAGTTGGATTTATACTTCCAAAAACAAACTCTACTCTTCTCGGACTCGATCGATATGATGATTTTCAAATTGCTGGATATGGGCTAGATATTAAATATGGTTTAAATTTAAGGTTGTGGGATTATTTCTTTATTCAATCGGAAGTAAAAGGTGGTTTTATCCATATGCCAAACATTCAGCCAACAATGCGAAAATCAGATAAAGCTAATCAGCATTTCTTTTTTGGAGAGTACACTTTATTGTTTGGGTTTAATGTTCCTTTATTGAAGCAGAAAAAGGAGTTCAGAACAACCATAACTCCTAGCTTTTAAAGTTTCTTATACATTTTTGATTGAGTTTAACACTCTGCTCTTAAAGAAAGTGTAACCTGATGTTATCTTTTCTAATTTGTTGATTTTGGATTGCTTTTAAGGCCTTATCTCATCGTCTTGTGGGTTCCGTTTCAAGAACGGAATGACAATGCTTATATGCGACTTCTATTCCTTCATTTTACGCATTACCTGGGCTTCCTTATTCTTACTTCTGCTTCTGCTTCTGCTTCTGCTTCTGCTTCTGCTTCTGCTTCTGCTTCTGCTTCTGCGGTTAAGATAAACTAGTGTAAACAAAAACGCCATTCGGAAATCGAATGGCGTTTGTAATTTATTTTGTTTGTTCCCAACAATCTTTTGGTGGTGCATCATCACCTCCAAAGGCGGCTTTAATTAAATCATTTCCATTTGCATAAAGCATTAATGCCATCAGTAATATCATCCCAGACATTTGAGCATATTCCATGAATTTCTCACCTGGCTTTCTTCTGAAAATCATTTCATATAACAAGAACATCACATGTCCTCCATCTAATGCAGGGATGGGCAATAAATTCATAAAAGCTAAGATCACAGACAATAATGCTGTAATACTCCAAAATTTTTGCCAGTAATCAGCGTCTGAAAAGCTTTCAGGAAATAAACTCCCTAGTGCTCCAAATCCACCTAAACTATCAGCATGTCTTGCTACTTTTTTAAACTGACGAACATAACTTCCTAAAACATCAACGGCTTTTTCAAAGCCTGCAGGAAAGGACTCTAATAAAGAGTAATCATAATGAACATAATTTAAGAAAGTACCCGTACCCGATAATCCAACTCCTAATAATTTATCACAACCTAATTGAGTTTGTAATTGTATTGTATCACCTGCTCTTAAAACTGTAAAGTTCATCTCTGGCTTATTAGCTGCTGAAAGTTTTCTTCTAACATCAACAGAAAACGGCGTTGGATCTCCATTTACTTTAATTACTTGATCACCTGCTTCAAATACACCTTGTGCAGGTGTTGCTGTTTCGGTTTGTTCTAGTGTTGGAACTACTGATACGATAAACGGAATTCTTGCCCCAACAATTCTTTGGATACCCGAATCCAAAGCGTGGTCTCCAAACTCTCCGTAAAGATTAAATGTATGTGATTTACCATTCCTAATAACCTCAACTACCTTCTCTTCATCATTTAATAATAACTCTTCGCTAAACTGAGAAAAATACTCAAACTTTTCACCATTAATAGATACTGGGACATCACCATCTTTAAAGCCATTGTTTAACGCAATTTGCGTGCAAGCAATTCCATTATCTAAATTAACCAATGGCATTTTTTCAGCACCCCATGTAAACAATGAAAAACTATAAATCACCCATGCCAATAAGGCATTAACAGTAACTCCACCAAGCATAATGATTAAACGCTGCCATGTTTTTTTAGATCTGAATTCCCAAGGCTCCGGTGGCTTACTCATTTGCTCTTTATCCATGCTTTCATCAACCATTCCGGCGATTTTAACATATCCTCCAAGCGGTAACCAACCGATTCCGTAAACTGTTCCTCCGATTTTCTTTTTTACCAAAGAAAACCATGGGTCAAAAAATAGGTAGAACTTTTCTACTCTTGTTTTAAATAATTTAGCTGGAATAAAATGTCCTAACTCATGTAATACTACAAGGATTGAAAGACTAAATATTAAGCTGACTGCTTTAGTAAAAATTTCCATTATAATGCTTCAATAATTCTGTTGGTAATTGCTCTTGCTTCAGTATCAGTACTAACATAGTCTTCTAACTGAGGCTTTGCTATAAATTGAGCAGTGTTCATACACTCTTCAATAACATCACTCATTTGTAAAAATCCAACCTTATCATTTAAAAAGGCCGCTACTGCAACTTCATTTGCAGCGTTTAAAATACAAGGCATATTACCGCCTTGGTCAAGTGCTTTAAAAGCAAGTGCAAGATTACGAAAAGTTTTCTTATCAGGAGCTTCAAAAGTAAGCTGAGGGTATTCTAAAAAGTTAAATCTTGTGAAATTGTTCTTTAATCGCTTTGGAAAGCCCATTGCGTATTGAATGGGCAATTTCATATCCGGTAATCCTAATTGCGCTTTCATGCTCCCATCTTCAAATTGAACAAGGGAGTGAATAATACTTTGAGGATGCACAATAACATCAATTTGATCGGGCCTCAAATCAAACAACCATTTTGCTTCAATTACCTCTAAACCTTTGTTCATAAGGCTTGCAGAGTCGATTGTAATTTTAGCACCCATATCCCAATTAGGATGTTTAAGCGCTTGTGCTTTCGTAACTGTTTTTAACTCCTCGGTAGTTTTCCCTCTAAAAGGACCACCACTAGCGGTTAAAACAATCTTTTCTATTGGATTCATGTATTCTCCAGTTAAACACTGAAAAATAGCCGAATGCTCACTATCTACTGGGAAAATGTTAACGCCTTTTTCTTTGGCTAGGTTCATTACGAGTTCACCCGCAACAACTAATGTTTCTTTATTTGCTAAAGCAATATCTTTTCCTGCATTAATGGCCGAAATTGTTGGCTTCAAACCAGCATATCCAACTAAGGCCGTTAGTACAATATCAACTTGCTTAAACTGAACAACTTGTTCTAGAGCAGCTGCTCCAGCATATACCATTATGTCTTCTTCAAAAAGTGCATCATTAACTTTTTGGTATTGAGATTCGTCAACAATAACAACAGCATTTGGTTTGAACTTTTTAGCTTGTTCAATCAACAAATCAGCACTTCGGTTTACGGTTAAGACTTCAACCTCAAACAAATGAGTTTGTTCTTCAATTACTTCTAGCGCTTGCGTTCCAATTGACCCTGAAGACCCTAAAACAGCTACTTTCCTTTTCTTAAATCCCTCCATTAAGCCTTTAACTTTGAAAGTTGGTCTGCGATTTTACGATCGTTACTCAATCGTGGGACTTTATTTTGTCCGCCTAATTTTCCAATCGATTTCATATAATCAATAAATCCATCCTTTTTCAAAGGACTTAACACAATTGGTTTTAGAATATTTCCTTCTATTAAATCTTTGTAATACACATTTTGCCTTTGCATTTCATCATCAATAATCTTGGAAAAATCAGCCATATCCGTTGGTTCTTTCGCGAATTCAACAAACCATTCATGATAAGGCAAACCTCCTTCTCCACCATCAATTTGAGGAGCAACTGTAAATTCAACGACCTCAGCTTTAGTTGTACCACACGCTTTAATCATTGCAGATTCAACCTCTTTACCGATAACATGCTCACCAAATGCAGAGATAAAATGCTTAATTCTTCCTGAAACAATAATTCTGTAAGGGTTAATTGATGTAAACTCAACCGTATCACCTATGTTATAACCCCATAAACCTGCGTTTGTATTTAAAATTATAACATAGTTTTCGCCTAGCTCAACGTCTTTTAAACTTAATCTTGGTGGATTTTCATCAAAAAATTTATCCGCTGGAATAAATTCGAAGAAAATACCAGCATCAACATTTAATAACAGTCCTTCACGACTTTGAGAATCTTGAAATGCTATAAACCCCTCAGAAGCAGGATATACTTCAATTGTTGGCACTCTTTTACCAACTAGCTTATCAAAAATTGGTTGGTAAGGTTTGTAATTCACCCCTCCTTGAACGAATAATGTGAAATTTGGGAATACCTCTTGTATAGTTTTTCCCGTTCTAGCTTCAATTCTTTCAAAATACATTTGAACCCAAGGCGGAATTCCACTAATCAATCGCATATCTTCATCAATTGTCTCATCGATGATTTTTTCCAATTTAGTTTCCCAATCTTCAATACAATTAGTTTTCAAAGATGGTAATCTGTTTTTCTGAAGATAACCTGGAACATAATGCGCAACAATTCCGCTTAATCTCCCAAAAGGTACTTTTCCTTTTTTATCCAAAACCGGAGAACCTTGTAAAAAAATCATTTTACCTTCTATAAATTCCGTTCGTTTAGTTTCTTCCATGTACATCAACAGCGCATTTTTTGCGGCATCAATGTGATGTTGCATCGATTCTTTTGAGATTGGGATATATTTAACACCTGAAGTTGTTCCTGATGTTTTACAAAAGTACAATGGCAATCCTGGCCAAAGTACATCAGGTGTACCCTCTACTACTTTTTCTACGTATGATTTTAGTCCTTCATAATCTTGAACAGGAACGTTTTTTTTGAAGTCGTTATAATTCTTAATGGCCTTGAAATTATGATCTTTTCCAAATTCTGTTTTGGAAGCTTTAGATACCAACATTTTTAAAGTTCTATCTTGAACCTCAACAGCATTATCCGACCATTTTTTGATTTTCTTGGCTTGACGCTTAGCGAATATCGAAGCAATCTTTGCTTTTAAACCCATTTATTAAAAGAATTTCCCCAAAAATAACCATTTTTTTCAGGGTTTTAAGAGTTAATTAAAAACTTTATTATGAGGGGTTTTCTACCGATTCAGATGGTTCCTTTTCCTGTTCGATTGCTTCCTTTTTCTTTGAAAAAAATTCATTTTGGAAAACGGTTCTTTGGAATACGATAATTAAACCTACTCCAAACGAAATTGCCATATCTGCTAAATTGAATATTGGCGGAAAAAAGCTCCAACTAAACATATCTACAACCTTACCTGTAAGAAAGGAAGCATAACCTGTTCCAAATGGCACTACTTCTGCAATTACCGACATGTATTGTGGACTGTCACTAAAGATTAATCCATAAACTAAACTGTCTATGATGTTTCCAAATGCACCTGCAAATATTAATGAAATACTAATAATTAAACCTGTTGATACTTTTCGTTTTATCAATCCAATCAAGTAATAAAAAATCACACCAATTGCTACTAACCTAAACGAACTTAATAAAACTTTTGCTTGTTCCTTACTTAAAAACGGAAACTCCCATCCAAAGGCCATTCCTGGGTTTTCTACAAAATGAATGTTAAACCAGTCGCCAATAAACGGAATGCTTTCTCCGTAATAAAAATTTAATTTAACATTCACTTTAATCAATTGATCAAAAAACAATGTTGCGAAAATTGTAATAAAGGCTATTATAAATCTTTTCTTCACTATAAATAATTAATAGAATACAACAAAAAAGGAGACCATTATAGTCTCCTCTTACAAATATAGTTTAAAATGTATTCTTTTATTCATCATCTTTTTGTTGCGCATTTTTTGCAGCAATAGATAACGTTGTATGTGGTACAATTTTTAACCTTTCTTTAGAAATTAATTTACCCGTATCTCTACAAATACCATACGTTTTGTTCTCAATGCGAACCAATGCCGCTTTTAAATGCTGGACAAATTTTCGTTGTCTGTATGCCAATTGAGCTATTTTTTCTCTGCCTAAAGCTTCTGAACCATCTTCCATTGATCCCACTTTTTTACCTGTTTCATTTCCAGAATTTCCTCCTGAAAAATCTAACTGACTTTGAAAATGTCTTAAATCTTTCTCTGCATTTTCAATTTTCTCATCTATTAACGCTTTAAATTTCGTTAATTCTCCGTCTGAATATCTTGCAATTTCACTCATGATAACCGGTATTAAATGATTAAATTTTTTGGATGTCAATCGAAGTAATTAAATTATCATCTAACTCAACTTCAAATGCATCTAAACTTATTTCTCTTAGTAACTCTACTTTGGTCGCTAAAGTTTCACTACAGATATAATTTTTGTAGTTATTAATTACATTCGCGATTCCATCAACCTCTTTTACAACTAAACTAATGTTATCCATCAAATCTAATTCTCTTTCTTTTCTCAGGTTTTGAATCCTATTAACTAACTCTCTTGCGACTCCTTCCTCTTTTAATTCATGTGTTAATTCAGTATCCAAAGCAACAGTATATTTACCTTCATTAGCCACTATTAAACCTGGAATATCTTCGGTAGAAATTTCAACTTCTTCTAGCAATACCTCTGGTTTGCCTTCAATTGTTAAAACGTATTTCCCGTCTTTTTCAATTTTAGCAATATCCGCTTGATCAAATTGAGCAATTGCAACGGCAACCGCCTTCATTTGTTTACCAAACTTCTTACCCAGCAATTTAAAATTAGCCTTTACCTTTTTTACTAAAATTCCAGAGTCTTCTTTTAAGTATTCTAATGATTTTACGTTTACTTCAGAAAGAATTAAGTCCTTAACAGCCTCAATTTGGCGCTCGAATTTTTCATCTAAAATCGGCACCATTATTTTAGCAAGAGGCTGACGAACTTTTAACCTGTTCTTCTTTCTCATTCCTAAAATCATAGAAGAAATCTTTTGTGCAATTTCCATACGTTCTTCTAAATCGATATCGATGTAAGATTCGTTTACCGTTGGGAAGTTTGATAAATGAACTGATTCCACGTTATGCTTTTTACCAACTGCATCTAAATCCAAGAATAACTTATCCATGAAAAATGGTGCTACTGGAGCTGACAATTGTGCAACAGTCTCTAAACATTTATACAATGTTTGATATGCAGAAATCTTGTCTTCTGTATATTCACCTTTCCAGAAACGTCTTCTACATAATCTTACATACCAGTTAGATAATTGCTCTGAAACAAATTCTTGAATCGCTCTGGAAGCTTTTGTTGGTTCATAATCACCATAAGCGTCATCCACAACTTTTACTAAGCTGTTTAATTTTGAAAGAATCCAACGATCTATTTCTGGTCGCTTAGATAATTCAATATCCTTCTGACTGTAATCAAATCCATCAATATTCGCGTATAAAACGAAGAATTGGTAAGTGTTATAGATCGTTCCAAAAAACTTTCTCTGCACTTCCTTAATTCCCTCTAAATCAAATTTTAAGTTATCCCATGGCTGAGAATTACTCATCATGTACCAACGTGTTGCATCAGGACCATAAGTAGATAATGTTGAAAAAGGATCAACTGCGTTCCCTTTACTCTTACTCATCTTCTGCCCAGTTTTATCTAAAACCAATCCGTTACTTACAACATTTTTATATGCAACCGAATCAAAACACATTGTTGCAATTGCATGAAGGGTGTAAAACCACCCACGTGTTTGATCTACTCCCTCAGCAATAAAATCGGCGGGGAAAGCTTTATTATTATCTATTAATTCTTTGTTTTCAAATGGATAGTGCCATTGCGCATAAGGCATAGAGCCTGAATCAAACCAAACATCACATAAATCCGAATCTCTTTGCATTGGTTTTCCCGTTGGAGAAACCAATGTAATATCGTCCACATAGTTTTTATGTAAATCGAATGTATTATAATTCTCATTACTCATGTCTCCAACAGCAAATTCAGCTAATGGATTCTCATCCATGAACCCTGCTTTTACCGCTTTTTCACATTCCGCTTTTAATTCCTCTACCGATCCGATACAAATTTGCTCGTCTCCTTCTTCGTTACTCCAAATTGGAATTGGTATACCCCAGTATCGTGAACGTGATAAATTCCAATCGTTTGCATTTTCTAACCAATTTCCAAAACGACCAGTTCCTGTAGATTCAGGTTTCCAGTTAATTGTGTTGTTTAACTCAGTCATTCTTGCCTTAACCTTAGTAGCCTTAATAAACCAGCTATCTAATGGGTAATACAATACTGGCTTATGAGTTCTCCAACAATGTGGGTAACTGTGCTCGTATTTTTCAACCTTAAAGGCCTTGTTATCTGTTTTTAATTGGATGGCAATTAATACATCAACCGATTTATCCGGACGATCTGCATCATCATAATATTCGTTTTTCACGAACATTCCTCCTAACTCTCCACCCATTGCTTGAACGAAACGACCTTGTAAATCAACTAATGGAACAGGGTTTTGTTTTTCGTCTAAAATTAACATTGGTGGAACTCCAGCTTCTTTAGCAACTAACGCATCATCTGCTCCAAATGTTGGGGCGATATGAACGATACCAGTACCGTCTTCAGTTGTTACGAAATCTCCTTTAATCACTTGAAATGCTTGAGCAGCTTCTTGATAAGGTAATGGCCCTGATATTAATTGCTCATAGCGAATTCCAACCAAATCTGCTCCAACAAATGTTTTACCAACGAAATAAGGAATTTTCTTATCCCCTTCGTTGTACAAAACGTCTTCCATCGATTCAACAGCAACATATTTTCCGTTGAATTGTTTTGTTAATAATGGTGTTCCTACTACAACTTGAATTGGATCTCCAGTATATTGATTGAAAGTGTGAACTAATGAATATTCTATTTTTGGACCAACACAAAGTGCTGTATTAGAGGGAAGCGTCCAAGGTGTAGTTGTCCATGCCATTAAATGCACATCACCTTCCACTCCATATTTATCTTTAAACTCCGAACTTGTCACTTTAAACTGAGCAACAATCGTTGTGTCTTTTACGTCTTTGTAACACCCTTCCATGTTAACTTCAGCAGAGGATAAACCTGTTCCTGCAGCTGGAGAATATGGTTGAATGGTGTACCCTTGGTACATTAAATCTTTGTTATAAAGCTGTTTTACCAAATACCAAACAGTTTCCATGTACTTGTTTGTATAGGTGATATATGGATCTTCCAAATCAACCCAATAGCCCATTTTTTCGGTTAACTCGTTCCACTTATCCGTGTAACGCATGACCGATTCCTTACAAGCATTATTATACTCGTCAATCGAAATTTTTGTACCAATATCTTCCTTGGTAATTCCCATTTCCTTCTCCACTCCTAATTCAACTGGTAAACCATGTGTATCCCAACCAGCTTTACGGTTTACTCGGTATCCCTTCAAAGTTTTATAACGACAAAAAATATCTTTAATAGAACGCGCCATTGCATGGTGAATACCAGGCATTCCGTTTGCTGATGGTGGTCCTTCGAAGAAAACAAATGGCTTATTTTCATCACGTGAAGAAATAGATTTTTCAAATATTGAATTTTCATCCCAAAACGCCCGTACATCATCCCCAATTTTAGGAAGATCTAATCCTTTGTACTCTGTATATTTTTTGCTCATAAAATATTGATGTTCAATTTAAAGCAATAATCTCTTTAAACAGATTGCGAAAATAAGAAATTATAAGAACAAGAATGACTACTCTGCGTTAATTACCTTCAAAAATCAGTGAGTAAACCAATATCAACTTACATTCACCAATCAAGCGGCATTAACAATTATTAAAAAGCCCAGCTAAACTAGCTAGGCTTTTTAATAATTTAGCAACAACCACTTCCTGGTGCACAGGAATTACTATCGTTTTTAACTTCAATTGTTTTAAACTGAGTTTTCGGTTTTTCTTCCATTGCTGGAGGAGTACAACAAGCCGAAGCTTCTTCTGTTGTGTAATGTGGATCATTAAATTCAGCATCTGCATGAAAATAATACACCTCCCATTGTGTTCCATCTGGATCAGCTACCCAAAATTTATCTTGAACAGCATAACAACAAGATGTTCCTATTTCTTCTTTGGTTTTAAGTCCTAAAAGTTTTGCTGATTCTAAACGGTCTTCCATTTCTTCTTTCGAAGCCACTTGAAACCCTAAATGTCCAAAGTTTGCTTGTACTTTTTCAGGATTTTCCACAAATGAGATAATTAAAGCAGGTTCATTTAAAATAAACTTAGCATATCCACTTTTCACCTTATTTGGAACTACTCCAAAAAACGCGGTATAAAACTGTACCGACTTTGCTAAATCACTTACATAAAGTGAAACATGCATTTTTGGAAATTCTTTTTGATTTGCCATAACTTTAAAAATTGAATTGCAAAATTACCGTTTTAAAACTTTAGATTTCCTAAATAAAACTCATAAATTAATGTCTGTATCCATTTCCGTCACTATAAAGACCTTTTTTAAGCTCTCAAATACTACTTTAAAACGCATACTAATCTTGAATTTCGAAAAAATGTTAAAAAATAAGTCTAATCTTCAAAACTAATCTCCGCCACAATTGGAAAGTGGTCGCTTAATTCTTTTTCCACAACGTGAAAACTCACTGGTTTTACTCCTGGAGAAGTTAAGATATAATCAATTCGCATAAAAGGATACCCACTTGTATGCGTAATTCCTAATCCATTTCCTGCTTCCAAAAACGCATCACAAAGATTATCCGTTAACTCCTCATAAACGTAGGATAGAGCCGTTTCGTTTAAGTCTCCACAAATAATTACTGGATATGGGCTTTTGCTTACCTGCTCTAAAACCAATTTCACTTGACTGGTTCGTTTTTTAAACCCTTTATATAACTGACTTGCAAGCTCTTTAGTTTTTGGAATATTAAGTGCATCTATCGTACTGTCTTTTAAACTTCTTAAATAAGTATAGTGCTCATTCCCTAATTTAAAACTTTGCAAATGCACATTTAACACTCTAATCGTATCAAAATCTTTTACGATATCACTAATTAAAACACCGTTGTTCTGTTTATTTTGGAAAGCTATGAACTCCTTATAAATTATTGGGAACTTTGAAAAAGTAGCCATTCCGTACTGACTCCCTTTTTCTTTAAAAGAATAAGAATCGTTTACATATGAATACCCTTGTTTCCGTTTTAATTCCCGCTTCGTTTTATATTCCCCAAAAGGCTGATTATAAAATTCCTGAAAGCTAATTATATCAGGATTTTCAAAACGAATGGTTCTATAAATACTATCTAATATCAATCCATCATCCTTTCGCTCTTCCCAATCGTCCCAAGTTTTACGTTGAACCCAATTGTAAACATCGAATAATCTAACATTATAGCTCATCACTCTTAGATCTCCTTCCTTTTGAAATACATTGAAAGCAAATGTATTTTTTAACCCAAACAAACCAACTAAAAAAAACACTCCTGATATTAGCCAATACTTCTTTTTATAAAACACAAGTATCAAATACAACATGTTTAACAAAATCCAAACGGGAAGTGTGTAGGAAATAAATGGAGAAGGTGAAAAACTGTCTGGAGAGACATTGGTTATAAAAAAACTAATAAAAATCATGGCTCCGGAAAACCAGTAGATAAATTTTAATACTTTTTTAATAAATCGTTTCAACCTTGAAATTTGAATGCAAAAATACGCAAAAAAAAGGGGCTGTAAATACAACCCCTATTAAACTTAACTTTTTTTTAAACAGTTAGATGATCAGCATTGCATCACCGTAAGAGTAAAAATTATATTTTTCTTTAATTGCTATTTTATAGGCTTCCATGATTAAATCATAACCTCCAAATGCGCAAGTCATCATTAACAATGTACTTTCTGGCATATGAAAGTTTGTAATCATACTATCAGCAACTGCAAATTCGTAAGGAGGAAAAACAAATTTGTTTGTCCACCCATTAAATGGCTTTAAAAAATAATCTGTAGAAACCGAAGTTTCAATCGATCTCATTGTTGTGGTACCAACAGCACAAATTCTTTTTTTGTTTCGCTTAGTCTTGTTTACTAAATCACAAGCCTCTTGAGTAATAATAACTTCCTCAGAGTCCATTTTGTGCTTGGTTAAATCCTCAACCTCAACCATTCTAAACGATCCTAAACCAACATGTAATGTTAACTCAGCAAAATTCACACCTTTGATTTCAAATCTCTTCATTAATTGACGAGAGAAATGTAAACCTGCAGTTGGTGCTGCAACAGCTCCTTCGTGCTTAGCGTAAATTGTTTGATAACGATCAATATCATCAGTAGTTGGCTCACGCTCCATATACTTTGGAAGTGGCGTTTCTCCTAATTTATTTAGCTTATCTCTAAAATCTTCGTAAGGTCCGTCGTATAAAAATCTTAATGTTCTACCTCTTGATGTGGTATTATCTATTACCTCAGCAACAAACTCTTCGTTTTCACCAAAATATAATTTGTTTCCAATTCTTATTTTTCTTGCTGGATCTACTAAAACATCCCACAATCTGCTTTCACCATCTAGTTCTCTTAATAAGAAAACTTCGATTCTAGCTCCAGTCTTTTCCTTTTTTCCGTACATTCTAGCTGGAAATACTTTAGTATTATTAAATACCATTGTATCATCCTCGTCAAAATAATCAAGTACGTCCTTAAAAATTTTGTGCTCAATCTTACCTGTATCTCTATGCACAACCATTAAACGAGACTCATCTCTGTGATCGCTTGGGTACTTTGACAATAGTTCCTCTGGTAAATCGTATTTAAAAGCCGATAATTTCATACTTGAATTTCTGTTATTTTAGAAGGTGCAAAGATAAAATTTTTACCTCAAGATAAAAATCGAATGTTTTAAACTTTATTTTTAAGAGGTAATTAATTGAATTCAACTATTTTCAACTCAAACAATAATAAAAAAGGTTTGAAAAAAGGATGAATTATTTACGATACCTTAAAAGGTTTTCTTCAACATGAAAACGCAAATAGCTTCAACTTTATTAAAAAAAACAATTACATTGTTTACCACAAATAATTAATCAATTCAACTTTTTTAATGACTACTGCTCTAACCAATTTTTAAATACGGGGGTTTTCGCTCTAGAAACAATCACGTCTCCTTCTTGTGCGGGTGTTAACTCTATCTTCAGTTTACCATTAAAATACTGTGATATTTTTGCAATTGCCTTTATACTTGTAATAAACTGGCGGTTCAATCTAAAAAAGTCTTTTGGAGATAATTGCGCTTCAAGTTCATCTAATGAATAGTTAATGAAGTAACTTTTTCCTTCAATTGTTTTAATCATTACTGCTTTATCCTCCGTGTAGATATAAGCAATTCCCGAAGTGGGAACAGGAATTAAAGCATCTCCCTTTGAAATTAAAAATCGTTGTTTATAAACTAAACCGCTAGATACACCTTTAACAATAGATTTCAAATCTAACTCCTCAAAAGAGCCTATTGATGGGGTAAGTTTTTCCAATTTAACAAAACTTTTCTCTAACGTTTCCTGACTAAATGGCTTTAACAAGTAATCGATACTATTTAATTCAAATGCTTTAATTGCGTATTCATCATAAGCTGTAGCAAAAATAATTGGGCAATCTATTTCTACACTTTCATAAATTTCAAAACTAATCCCATCAGCCAGCTGTATATCCGAGATTATTAAATCTGGATCATCATTGTTTTCAAACCACTCTAACGCATCTTCAACGGTATCAATAACATCTAATATTTCAGCACCAGGTCTGCATTCAAAAATTAATTTTTCTAATCGTTTTGCTGCAGGAATTTCATCTTCGATTATTAAAATTTTCACAGGGAAGTGGTTTTAGTTATACTCGTTGTTACGCTAATGTAATTACTTCGGTTTTGATTCGCAACTATTAAATAGTTGACGGATAAATAATAGGAATTTCTACTCTAAAACACTCCGAAGTTTGCTCGATATGAACTTTCAAGTTTGAAAATTGATTTATCCGTGTCTTAATATAATTCAACCCCAAGTTGGTTGATTCATTCGAAAATGTTTTTTTAGGATTTATATTGTTGGATATAATGAAGTAATCTCCTTGAATTCCAATATTTAATAACAACGGTTTTTTTCGAGTTACTGCGTTATGTTTTGATGCATTTTCTACCAAATTCTGCAATGTTAAAGGGGGAATTAAGGCATTATTATATTCTGAAGGAATATCTATTTTTATTTGAAAATGATCTCCAAACCTGGTCTGAATTAAAAACCCATACTTTTCGACAATCTCTAATTCTTCGTGCAGTTCTATTAATTGATTCTCGTTGTTTTTTAAAATAAACGTATATAAATCAGACAGCTTATTTACAAAGTCGATTGCCTTTTCCGGTTGATCAGGAATAATACTCACAGCAGTATTTAAAGAATTAAATAAGAAATGCGGACTCATTAAATCTTGCAATGTTTTTTTTTGAGTAACCTGTGATAACTGATGAAAACTTTTCGTTTCTTTTTTCAAAAATTCATTTTGCTGTTTTAAGTAAAACAAATGGTAAAGAAAATTTAAAACAAAAGGTTGAGAAGCGCCTACAAAACAGGCATAAATTTGATACTTTTCTAATTCGTAACTGGTACTAATCAAAAAACAACCTATTGCATACAAGACAAATGCTTGAATAACACCAATAAATAAAGAGAAATAAACATCTTTTCTCAACTGACTTAATGGTATTCTCGAACTGGATTTCACGCCTTGAATTTCTTCGAATAAACGTTCCTGAATTTTACAGTGAACGAACAAAGAGAGCCCAGTAAAAACAACTAAAAATATTAATAGCCACAAGTTCATTAAAAAAATGGCCATTGGAAGTATTGTAATAACAATTCCTATCAAAATCCATATTACAATAAAATGTTTTTTAAGTCTCACAACAGCACTAAAATAATTACTTTTGTATTAAACAACACCACAATAAAATGAAAATAGCAATTGGAGGAGATCACGCTGGTTTTGACCTGAAGTTAAAAGTGATTGAAAAACTACAAAACGAAGGATATGAAGTTAAAGATTTCGGGCCTTATTCAAGCGAAAGTTGTGATTATCCTGATTATGTTCATCCTTTAGCACAAGGTGTTGAAAAAGGTGAATTTACTTTTGGAGTTGTTATTTGTGGAAGTGGTAACGGTGTAAATATGGTTGCCAATAAATACCAAGGAATTCGTTCTGGTTTATGTTGGGAAGCTAGTTTAGCTGAAATGACTAGATTACATAACGATGCAAATGTATTGGCTATTCCAGCAAGATACATTTCTGAGGAGTTAGGGTTACAAATTGTTGATACATTTATCAATACTGAATTTGAAGGTGGTCGTCATCAAAAAAGAGTAGTTAAAATTAAGTGTGCTTAGTACACTTAATTATTTTTACATAGTATTACAGGTCAACTTTTGTTGGCCTATTTTTATTTACAAATTAATTACAAAATAGCATCTTTACCAAGATGCCTGGAAACTGTTAAAGCAAAGTTCCTTATTCATACATAGATGAGATTTTAGGCGGTCAAACCTATAATCATTTAACTTGGCAAATACTTCCAAATAAAATGCAAACTAAGTAGCTGTATTTGAAATATTTATCGTGAAAACGACCTTAACTTCACTACAAATGGTTAAAAAGAAATGGACGAACAATCAGATTAATTTTTAATCATTTTGTTCATTCTTTTGCATTAAGCCTAACTTATTTGAAAAAATCGGTGTTAATGGTTTGGATTTCAAAACATTGATTAAATCAAATAAAATTTACCACAAGAGATTAGATCTCGAATTTAATTTTTTGGAAGAAGCAATGATTTAAGGATGAAACCTGTATACTTCTTTAGTAAGTCTCCATATGAAACAAAAAGCCCAAGCAATGCTTGGGCTTTTGTTATTATCTCTTTTTGAAATTCTTTTTATAAGGTTTCTTACCCCTTGGTGCTCTGTCTTTCCAGTCAGGGCCTTCCCCTAAAAACTCAGGCATTGGTGCACGGTAAACTTTCTTTTCGATCAGTTTCTCAACATCAGCAAGTTTTTCCATGTCTTGCTCGTTAATTAACGACAAGGCAACACCTTCAGCTCCTGCTCGTCCTGTTCGTCCAATTCGGTGAACATATTCTTCAGGATTTCCTGGTGCGTCGAAGTTAAATACTAAATCTATATTTGGAACATCTACTCCCCTACTAATAACATCAGTAGCAACTAAAAGTCTAATTTTATTTGATCTAAAATCTCTCATTAACTCTTCGCGCTTACTTTGCTCCAAATCTGATGAAATCCCTTCTACTCTATATTTTTTGCTTCTTAAACCTCTTACGATCTCGTTTACTTTTTTCTTAGTAGAAGTAAAGACAATAATGCTTTTATATTCATTCTCATCAGAAACTAAGTGATTAATCAAAGGAATCTTCTGATTATCATAACATAAATATATTCCTTGAAAAACTGATTCAGAAGGTTTTGAAATTGCAATACTTATTTGTTCAGGCTCATTCAAAATGCTTCTTGCTAATGCTTCAATTTTTGGAGGCATAGTAGCACTAAACATCAATGTTTGGCGCTTTTTAGGTAATTTATTGATGATCTTTTTAATATCATCTAAAAACCCCATATCCAACATTCTGTCTGCTTCATCTAAGATTAAATGTTCAATCTTATCTGTTTTTGCATAAGCCATATTAAGGTGAGACAATAACTTCCCTGGTGTAGCTACAATAACTTCAACTCCATCTCTTAAAGCTTTCTTTTGTTGTTCCCATTCGTTGGCATCTCCACCACCGTAAACAGCAATAGAGTTGATGCCTAAGAAATAAGAAAATCCTTGAATTTGGCGATCAATTTGCATTGCCAATTCTCTAGTTGGAGTAATAATTAAGGTACTTGTTCCTTTAATTTTATTTTTTAAAATATTGTGTAAAATAGGTAAAGTAAAAGCGGCTGTTTTTCCTGTTCCTGTTTGAGCAACAGCAATCAAGTCTTTACCAGTAATCGCTACTGGAATTGCTAATTCTTGTATTGGAGAAGCTTTCTCAAACCCCATATAACTGATCGCCTCAATAATTTCGGGCGCTAAATTTAGTTCTTTAAATGTCATTACTACGAAGATATCCTTTTTTATCTGAACATTAAGCGCTAAACATTTTGATGCTCAATCCTAAAGATGACATGCGACTCATCTTATGATTCCTCGGATAAATAAAAATCATAAAAAAAGACCCTCAGTATAAACTAAGAGCCTTCTAATTTTATTAAAAATGTATTTACTAAGCGTTTTTCTCAGCGTCAGCTAACTCAACACATAAACAAACAACTTCCATTGCTAACTTAATTTCTTCAACTGAAGGTAAAGTTGGGGCTAAACGAATGTTTCTATCTTTTGGATCATTCTTGTAAGGGAATGTTGCACCAGCAGCAGTTAATTTAACTCCAGCTTCTGAAGCTAATTGAACAACTCTTTTAGCACATCCATTGTTTGTGTCTAAAGAAATAAAGTAACCCCCTTTAGGGTTTGTCCAAGATGCTAAACTCTTTCCTCCTAGTTGTGCTTCTAAAATAGAAATCACAATATCAAACTTTGGCTTGATTAAAACTGCATGCTTTTTCATATGCTTTTTCAAGCCTGCAAAGTTTTTGAAGAATCTCATATGACGAACTTGGTTGATTTTATCTGGTCCAATTGTACTCATTGATAGATGACCTTTCATCCAATTAATGTTACTTTCTGAAGCTCCAATCCCCGAAATTCCTGAACCAGCAAATGTAATTTTTGACGTAGACCCAAAAACAAAAACTCTATCAGGGTTTCCAGCTGATTTACATTCAGCAAATAAATTCTTAATTACATCAAAATCATCCGATAAATGGTGAACTGTATATGCGTTATCCCAAAAAATCCTAAAATCAGCAGCAGCTGTTGACATTTTTGCTAAACGATCAACTACTTCATCAGAAACTGATGTTCCAGTTGGATTGCCATACTTGGGTACCACCCAAATACCTTTAATAGAGTCATCAGCAGAAACTAAAGCCTCTACTTGATCCATATTGGGACCACCTTCAATCATATCAACAGGAACCATTTCAATTCCGAAATGCTCACAAATTGAAAAGTGACGATCATATCCTGGCGAAGGACACAAAAATTTAACTTTTTCTAATTTTCCCCAAGCAACTGATGAAGATGAGTTACCGTGAGAAATACATCTTGCTATAGTGTCATGCATTAAAGTAAGGGAAGAGTTTCCTCCAACAATTACTTCATTTGTTGATTCAGTTTCTAAAAATTCTTTAAATAATTCTTTAGCTTCAGGAATACCATCCAATCCTCCATAGTTTCTAGAGTCACCACCTGCGATTGTTTTATAATCTGAAGAGGTTACTAAATCTAACATTGGTAAAGACAAATCTAATTGCTCAGATCCTGGCTTACCTCTAGTCATATCTAAAGCTAGGTTCCTTGCCTTCGCTTCATCGTACTTTCCTTGTAATGCAGCTAAATCGCTCATAATTATAATTTATATAACATTTTAAATTCTGTGAATTTTGAAAATTTATTCGAGAGCAAAGATAAATTAATTATTCTTCAGCTCCTCAAAATATGGGAAAACAATATCGGAGGTTTGTTTTACAAAACCGTAAAGCTCAGATTTTGACACTTCTTCTATATCTAACAAATGAAACTTTTGATTGATGTTTTCGAAAAACAACAATACAACTGCTAAAATTAAAACCGCTTTGGCGGCTCCGAAAATAGCTCCCGCCAAATTATTTATTAAGCCAAGTGCTAAAATATCCGCAAACTTACTGAGTAACTTACCCAATAAATGCATTCCTACCATTATGAGTAAAAACGTAAGCGCAAATGCCAATAAAGGAATATCTATTTGATGTTCTTCAAATAAATAGTTAGATGTTAAATGTGAAAACTTAACACCTCCATAGATTCCTAAAACTAATCCTATGAGAGTAGTTAAACTCAGAATAATCCCTTTTGTAAATCCCTTATAAATCCCATAAACAACAGGAATAAGTATTATTAAATCGATATAACTAAAATCCACCTTCTGAAAATATTGATAAAATTGTTTCTGAAAAATCTTTCTTAAAAGCCGGTTGCTTAGGTCGCAATGCATTGATCTGTAAATTCCCTTGAAACAACTTATTAATGATTTGTAAGCTTGATTTCCGTGCTGATGCTAAAGTCAATATTGACTTTTTTAATTGTGTTTCATCCATATTTTTATAATCCCCAAATACACTTAGATTTTTTAAATTAAAATCTTGATTTTTCTTAGAGTTAACAAAATCAACCAAATCCCAATTTGCATTTTTACCTTGAAAAAATGGACTTGCCTTATAAAGAACTCTGTTTGATATAACTCGGTCCCCTAACGCAATCGATTTTGAATCTATCTCGTTCATGAAATCATAATTCTCTTTACCATCACCGTAATAGGCATAAGTACTGTTTAAAACCGAATTTTCCTTAATTATTCTTGCAATTTTATTTTCAGCTTCAGGAAGTCCGTTACCAACTAAATATTTTGGGACTAGTGTTGTTAATTTTCCTCCAGACATTTTTTTAAGGGTTTTCCAAAACCCAAAATTTTTATCTTTGTCTTTTTGTAGTAAATATAAAAAGTTAACCTTAATATTTCGTTTTTTAGCTTTTTCACATACTTTTTTTGCCAAAGAGAAACTGGAATTTATAGCACCATTCCCAATGGTAAATATTTGCTTTTTAACCGCTTCGCTATTACTCCATGATAAACCTTGTAAGGCTATATCTAAAGCATAACCAACATTATTTTCGGCAACACTGCTTCCTATTTTATTGTGAACTAAATATTCGAATGCAACCTCGGGAGGGTCTTTAAAATCTGAAATTATTTTCACATAATTATTCTTCTCGTTGAATGCTTTCCGAGAATAACCAATCAAAGCGATTTCAATTTCTATAAATGGATTTTGAGCTCTGAATTCAGTATATAACTCCCAATAGTTTTGAGTAAGTGATTCTATAGTTTTCTCACTACTTTTCGAAAAATCAATAACCAACGCAAGCTGTGCTTTGTTTTCGAAAACACCTGGAAAAAAGAAAAGTCCAGTTGGCAAAAAAAAGCACATTGCAATGCATACTATTTTAAAAATCTTATTCAAAGAAAAAACCTGTTTACCATAAAGTCAAGCATCCCAAAAAGGCTAAAAATTATATAAAAATGCAATATTAGTAGTTAATATTAATACAAATTTGCTTTTAGCTCGTAAAAATTTGATAAAATAAACGTTCACATTAATTTACTTAGTAATTTTAAGGGAAGTATGGCGTTGTATCAAACAACTAATCATTTTGATAAATGAAAAAAAGAAAAAACGATAATGTTAATCTAGATAAATTTAAACAAGTGTTTTTAGCACTTGGATTTATAGCTATTACAGGCTTAGTATTTGTAGCGTTCTCTCTAAAATCTTACGACAAGGTTTCTTACAATTTCAAAGTAAGTATTGATGAAATGCAAGAAGATTTACCTCCTTTAATACCACCACCTATTCAAATTCCACCACCAGTTACTCTCCCTCCAAAACAACAACCAAAAGAACCTGAATTAGAAATTGTTGAGGATGAGATTGAAATTCCAGAGGAAGATTTCCAAGAAGAAGATAACGAAGAATTAGAAATTGAAGAAGATACTTCAGATGAAGACACTGAAGAAGTAGAAGCTGCACCATTATTTTTCGTGAAGAATATGCCTCATTACAAGGAATGTTCGGAAGGAAATAATATGCAAAGAAACGCTTGTACAAGAAAGCTTTTAAACAAGCGAATTCATGAGGCTTTTGTTATGCCAGATATTGCAAGAGATATGGGTTATGAAGGAACAGTATATGTTCGATTCGTAGTGTCTCCTTCTGGCGCGGTAATCGATGTTACAACAATGAAAGGTGAATATCCTGTTTTAAATGAAGCGGCTGTTGCGGCTGTGAAAAAATTACCGAGTATGATTCCTGGAAAGCAATTAGATAGAGCAGTTCCTGTGGTTTATACAGTTCCGATAAAAATTGAATTTTAATAAACTACAACACTGAAATACAATCCTAATTAAGTTTGTCTTTTTAGTGTAACCTATTTTTAAAAAGGTGTTATAGTACTAAATAACCAAAACAAATTATGAAAAAGACAATTACAATTTTATTTTCGGCGGTTTTATTCTTTGCCGCCTGTAATCAGGAACCTGCTAAAAAAATTAATGTTGAAGGTGCTTGGAAGTTTGAACAACATATTGAAGGAAAAGCAGAACTAAATGCTCAAAGCGCTGCAATGATTAATTCAATCGTTTCATTGTTTAAAGATGGTGAAGTTGAATTTAAAGAAGGTAACGTAAATATGAAAGGTCCTGTTGTTGGAAACAGAAAAGGGACTTACACTGTTAAAGATGGTAAGCTTGATGTTGAATTAGGAAAAGGATCTCAATTTTCGTTACATGTCAAAAATGAAGAAGCAAATCTAATTATTTTGTTTAATGAAGATGGTGACCAAGAAACTGGTAAAATTGTTTTAGTAAAAAAATAACATTCAATTATCCCTTTTAAAGGTCCAATCGGATTTTTAAAAGGGATTCTTATATCTCAATCCCCTCCTAACCAATTTGACACTTATTTATTAGTCAATAAGTTTTGTCTTTTACTCTTCATCTGATAAAAGATTCTCTAACCAAATTTATATACCTATTTTTGCCAGATTAAATTTAGCAAAAATGGAACAAATAATCAATCTGATTAAAACTTATGCCCTCGACTTTGGCTACCGGCTTACTGGAGCTATTCTTGCCTTAATTATCGGACTATGGATAATTAAAAAATTCGTTGCGGCTGTTGCAAAAGTAATGCATTCAAAAAATGTTGACGATTCTCTTCAACCATTTTTAAGAAGCATGTTGGACATTTCTCTAAAAGCACTTTTGGTTATTAGTGTATTAAGTATGCTAGGTGTTGAAATGACCTCTTTCGTTGCTATATTAGGTGCAGCGGGCTTAGCTATTGGACTAGCATTAAGTGGAACTTTACAAAACTTTGCTGGTGGAATTATGATTCTTATTTTCAAACCATTTGAAGTTGGTCATGTAATTACTGCTCAGGGGCATACTGGAAGTGTATTTGAAATTCAAATTTTCAATACTATTTTAAAAACACCAGACAACAAGCATATTATTATTCCAAATGGCGAACTTTCAACTGGTTCGATGGTAAACTTTTCAAAGGAAGCAACTCGAAGGGTAGATTGGACTTTTGGAATTGGGTATGGTGATGATATTGATAAAGCAAAAGAAGTTTTAAGTACCCTTATTAAAATTGATTCAAGAATTAATCAAGATCCTGAACCCTTTATTGCAGTTAGTGAATTAGGTGATAGTTCGGTTAATATTGCCGTTAGAGTTTGGGTTGAGGCTTCAGATTACTGGGGTGTTTACTTCGCAATGAATGAAAATGTATACAAGACATTTGATAAAGAAGGATTAAGTATCCCTTACCCTCAAGTGGATGTTCACGTTCAAAATAATTAATACAGCGATTTTTTAAGATGAAATATTTACTAATAGCAATAGCTTTAACATGCACAATTTCTACTTTTTCGCAAGTTACAGATGCTGAGAAAAACTTAAAAATAGAGTCGAAAACAGATACTGTAATATCTTGGGATAAAGGAGCATTATTTAACCTTGGATTTAGTCAAGTAACTTTATCAAACTGGGCTGCAGGAGGTAACAATTCTATTTCTATAAATGGAATTACTAACTTTCACTTAAACTTTACAGGAAAAAAATCATCTTGGGAAAACACATTGAATTTTGGGTATGGTTTACTTAAACAAGACAAGGCGGATCTTCAGAAAACAGATGATAACATCGAGTTAACATCCAAGTACGGACTAAAAGCGACCGAAAAATGGTATTATGCCGGACTTTTAAACTTTAAAACCCAATTTGCTAACGGATATAACTATCCAAACGATTCCGTTACAATATCTTCATTTATGGCACCGGGTTATTTATTGGGTGCTGGAGGAATGAACTACAAACATAAAGATGTTTTAGGTTTGTTTCTCTCTCCTGTTACATCTAAGTCAACTTTTGTTTTAGACGAAAAACTAGCCGATGCAGGTGCTTTTGGTGTTGCTGAAGGAAAACATGTTAGACATGAAATTGGAGGGTATATACGTGCTAATTACCAAAAAAACATCATGGAGAATGTTAAATTAACAACTACTTTAGGCTTATTCTCTAATTATTTAAAAAATCCGCAAAACATTGATATTAACTGGGATTTAATGATCTTAATGAAAGTCAATAAGTTAATTACTGTTAGTATTAACACGAACCTTATTTATGATGACGATGCAAAAATCACGAGAGATGATGACGGAGACGGAATTAATGAAGTTAACGGACCAAGAACTCAATTTAAAGAAATTATCACTTTAGGATTATCTTACAAATTATAATTTTATTTGAATTACCATAAAAAAGCTGAGGTAAATCTCTCAGTATTTTTTATATCCTCATTTAACAAATCTAACTAGCAATATTTTATTTATACTTTCCTAAACTTTAATCTTAATATTATCGTTACATAATTTAAACATTCATTATGCAAGCTAAAGATGCAATACAAAATTTAAAGGCTGGAAATATCCGGTTTGTAGAAGGAAAAGTTGAAAGGAGCAATCAAGACTCCGCAAGAATTCAAAGTTTAACAGAAGGACAAGCTCCATGGGCAATCATTTTAAGTTGTGCAGATTCACGTGTTGTTCCTGAGTTAGCATTTGATACAGGCTTAGGTGAATTATTTGTAATTAGAGTTGCAGGTAACATTGCTAATAAATCAACAGTTGCTTCTATCGAGTACGCAATTGCACATTTAGGAACAAAATTAATTGTTGTAATGGGGCATGAAAGCTGTGGCGCGGTTGGGGCTGCCTTGGCAAATGGTGGCGGAAGTGAAAGCCTAGATTACTTATTGGCTGAAATTAAACCAGCTATTTCACAATCAAGATCAACTGATATAAACGAAGTTGTTAAAGTAAATGCTCAGTGTTCAGCTAAAAACTTATTAACAAGATCATCAATTATTAGCGATGCTGTAAAAAATGAAGGTGTTGAAATTGTGAGTGCTTTTTACAATTTATCAAACGGGAAAGTCGACTTGTAAGATTTATTCTTTCTTTAAATTTAAAGCCGCTTTTTTATGAGTCTTTTTTGTAACTAAAATCAATGAAGAACACATCGTTAAATTCAATGATTAAAATTGGTCTTAAAGTCTAGCTTTATTAACTTTGTAAAAAATTAAAAATTATGGCTGCTCGTCAAGTACCAATAACAGTATATGCGGAAATGACTCCCAATCCTGATGTTATGAAATTTGTTGCAAATAAAGTTCTTAACCCGGGTGCCCCTTTAGACTACTCAAGCAGTGATGATGCAACTAATTCTCCCTTAGCTGAAGCCGTTTTAAACTTCCCCTTTGTAGAGAACGTTTTTATTTCTAGCAATTACGTTTCAGTAACAAAAAACGATAAAATTGATTGGGATATGGTTGTTATGGAAACACGTAATTTCATTTCTGATTATTTAAAAAATGATAAAGAGATTATAAAAAAAGACGCCCTGCAACCGCACGCTATTAAATCTGAACAATTAGCCGATAAAAAAGGAGAAGAGGTTAAGTTTAACGTCTCTACAGGTGAATTGGATGAGAAGATAATTGATGCCTTAAACGAATATATTCGTCCTGCTGTTGAAAGTGATGGTGGATCGATTGATTTTGTTGAGTTTAAAGAAGGAGTCGTACATGTTGCCTTAAGAGGTGCTTGCTCTGGCTGTCCATCATCCACGGTAACTTTAAAACAAGGTATCCAAGGATTACTTACAAGAATGTTCCCAGAGGTAAAGGAAGTTGAATCTGTAAGCTTATAGTCTCAACTTATTTTTTTAAAAATAAATAACAAAAACCCACTGATTATCAGTGGGTTTTTGTTATTTACCGTTATCGTTTTCTTAAATTCTAAACATCACCTTGTATCTTTTTAACACTTGTTTATTATACAAACACAATAACAACAAGTAAAATGAAAAAAATTATTCTAACAGCTATCGTAGGGTTTATGTTTTTACAATCGTGTAAAAAACCAACTCCAATTTACACAAACCTTAATAAACTTGAAACACTCCAAGAGGAGTTACTTCAGTTTGCTCCTCAACCTAAATATAGCGTTGTTAATGCAAGCGAAGTCATTTCTATAACAACTGACAAAGGAAATTTAATAACCTTCCCTAAAAATGCCTTTGTTGATAAAAACGGAAATTCAATTACTGGAAATGTTGAAGTGAGTATTATCGAGATCACTACTAAAGCTGAAATGATTCTATCGAATATGCCTACAAATTCAGATCAAGGTCCATTAGAATCCCAAGGGGAATTTTTAGTTGAAGTCAAACAAAACAATAATATATTAAAACTTGCAGATGGTGTTTCGTTCAGTATCCAAAACCCAAACTCAACCATTAATTCAAATATTCAAGGGTGGGATTGGATTGAAAAAGAGGAAAGTGAAGTAACTACTTTTGGACAAAATGGAACTTGGACAGCTACAGAATATGCAGGGAATAATTCTTGCGATATATTTAGCAACCTCTTATTCAATTTATCTTTAACAAACAATGAAACAGGTCCACAAGAAATTTGGAAGATAATCCAAGAAATGAAGTCTTTGTTGGAACCCAACATAAAAAAAGAATTAAATAAAGATGGTCCTTTTGATTATTTAATTTGGCCAACAATCGATAGCATAGGAGAAATTCACATAGCTTTTAATTCCGAAAATGATGAATGGGCTTATTCTTATTATACAACAATTGATTGGGTTACTAAGTATGGATTAAGAGATCAAGAAACAACTGCATATACAAACTATGATTTTGGAGAAGACGTTTATAATATTGGGTGCGAAATTTTACTGGATTCTACATTCTCATTTAACCTTAATCCTAATGTTATCTCATTAAATTTCAATACGCTTAACTGGTGTAATATTGATCAATTAATATCTGAATATGGCGCTTCATATGATTGTAAGATTAATGCAATTGGAATTCCTAAAACAGCGAAGGTGCAGTTTGTTTTTCCCGATTTAAATGGTGTATTATCAAGTTGGTCTTTAAAGGATGAGGAGTTTAATATAGATCGTCTTCCAAATGGAATGCCAATTCAAGTTGTTTTGTATTATAAACAAGATGGTAAAATAATGTTTGGATTAGAAACAATTACCGCGTCTAAAGACATGAATTTCAACGTTGCCAATATTATTGAATTAGACGATATTGATGCCTTAGTTAAACGAATTGAAAACTTATAAATTCAAATAGCTTTTTTTATCGTAAAGTGCTCCTCATGGAGCACTTTTTTATGACATTGTTTGAATAAGTGTATGAAAATTTGAAAGAAAGTATTTTTGAGGTAAAAAATATTTACCAGAAACCGGGAGTCAAATCCATTATTTCTGTGAAATAATTAAAATTATCCTGATGCGAATAATACTTATTTAATAGTAATCCAAAAGCTTGGATTTTGCTTTTGATTCCCTTCCCAAAGTTCAAAATGAACTTCAGTCTTTCCATTTTCATCTGTAATAATAGTACCGATATCTTCTTGCGTTTCCAATTTATCGCCTTTCTTCACAAAAACCTTATCTAAATTAGAATACATTGTATAAAAGTTACCGTGCTGAACCAAAATTGCTTTTTTATCTCCAGGTAAAGCAATCACAGCAACAACTGTTCCTTCAAAGACAACTCTCGCTTTGGTTCCTTTATTTGTAAGAATATCTATTCCATTATTGATAGTCGTTACATGTTCTAAAAAGGCATGTTTCTGATTTCCAAACTTTCCGCTAATAGTTCCTCGTGATACAGGCCATGGAAGTTTTCCTTTATTATTGGTGAAATCTTTTGAAAGTTTTTGAGCTCTTGGAGTTAAATTGTGTCCTTTATTCGAAGCCTCTGCGCGCTTTTTTGCTTCGGCAATTTCACGTTCGATAATTTTCTTGATTTGAGCTTGTAACTTCTTAGATTCATTCCGCTTTTTTGTAATATTCGAACGAAGTTTCTTTTCGTCCTTTTTTAGTTCAGCATAAATCCCGTTGCGCTCTCCTTGTTCAGATTGGAGCTTTTGAAATTCATCCTTTTTGTTTTCTTTAAGGTTTAACTTTCTTGCCTTTTTATCTTTAAGTTCAAGTATTTTTTCTTCTATTTTAAGTTGAGTTAAAGCGATTTGCTCAGCCTGATATTCACGATACTCTCCGATGTCATGAATATATTTTAATCGTTTATAAGCTTGATTAAAATCTTCAGAAGAAAAGATGAAAATTAATTTATTGGTAGAGTTTCTATTCTTATACGCAAACTGAACCATTTTTGCATATTGAACTCTTAGCTGAGTTAAGTTACTTTTTAAAGTATCAATTAAAATTTCTTGATTTTCGATAATTCGATTAATATAAACTACTTCATTTCCAATAGCTGATATAAGCTCTTCACGTGCGCCTATTTTCTTACTTAATATTAGTAACTGAATTTCGGATTTTCTTTTATTGGTACGAGTTTCTCCGAGTAAGCCGTTTAGTTTACGAAGTTCTTTTTGAATTCGAGATCGTTTTTGCTTTAATTGATTTTTAGATTGAGGAAATCCCTGAATACTTAAAAGAAAAAATCCTAATAAGAAAAGTCTACTTAATTTCCATCGGTTTAAAATCATCTTGTATCTCTATTGGAGCATCTAGTTTTGGAAATGCTTTTACACGCTTAATTTCTATATCCGCCAAAATAAGCTGTTTATCTCCTTCAATTCCTTTCAATTCTATTTTTTTATTCAATAAATACCCGTTGATATCCCCAAAATCACTGTATGAAATCCAGACTTCTTTTTTTGTTCTTCCATCTAAAACCCCTACTGTAGACAAGCGTAAACTATCGCAAGTGAAAGATTGCACTTGATGTACTAAAGTATCTACAAACAAGTCAGAATCAAAGCGTTTGCTAGAGTATGAGATCAATGGTTCGACAATTTTTTTAAACCCTTCCTCTTTGTATAAAAATGTTGGAGTCCCCAACAATAAGTTTTGTAAAACCTCAAAAGGAACACTAATTCCAAGTATTTTCTCAAGAGAAGAATAATCTCCAGAAAAATATTGCTTATTCAGTTTATCTACTAAAATAATAGTATCATGTGTTGCCAGCAGTTTCACACCGGTAAAGCCAGATTTAGAAATTTTTGCATAAACTAAACTGTCTTTTCTAATTCTAAGTTGGACCTGAAAGACTAAAGATTGATCATTAAATTCAGCATCTACTTTCGCTTTTATTTTTAACCAAGTGAAGTCAATTTCGGTTGAATCTGAATTTCTAAGAATATCTTTTTTATCATAGCCAGCATACTTACAATCAGGATAAAGCTCTGTGTCCGAAATTATTTTTTGTCGTGCTTTACACCCTATAAGCGCAATGGATAATATGAACAACCATTTCCACATGATTACTTATTCAATTTAATTTTTAACTCATCAGATGCATCTCCAATCTCAAAAGCCTTTTCCCAATAAGTTTGAGCCATTTTTGAATTGCCTAATTTTTGATATACATCTCCAAGATGTTCATTAATTACACCACTATTATTCCCTCCATTAATTTCCGATTTTTTCAACCAATTTAACGCATCATCAAATTCTCCAAGTTGGTACAAAATCCAACCGTAAGTATCTTGAAAAGAAGCTTCTTCTGGTTTTAACGTGTTCGATAATCTACTCATCTTCTTTGCTTTTTCTAAAGAAGTATTTCTTTCCGATAAATAGTAAGCATAGTTATTTAAAACGTAATAATTTTTAGGTTCGACTTCTAAACTTAAATCAAAGTATTCATCTGATCGAATATGCCTCTTTAATGCGTGATAAGCATCTCCAAGTGAACTTAAGAACTGAGCTTTCAATCCTTTATCTGAACTTAACACTAAATCGTTTCCCTCCTCTAATACCTCGATAGATTTTTCATATTTCTTTTTCTGAATTAGCCCCATACCATTGTAAAAGTACATTTGTGGTAATGTTGGAAATAACTCCAAAGCATCTTCAGAGCTTTGAATCATATTTTCATAATCATCCGAATTGTAATAACACAAAACTAATTGCTGCCAAGCTCTATAATTATTAGGTATTAAATCAACGACTACATTATAGTATGATGCGGCCATTTTAAAACTATTTTCTTCATACAAAAAGTCAGCAAAAGTATTGTTGAGTTGAGGATTATAAGGATGTGCTTTGGAAGCTATTTCCATGAACTTTTTTGTTTGAGCATGAATTCTATTTTCCACTTTAGCCAATCTTGAGAATTTTCTTAAAATATCGATTTTATAACTTGCTTTATATGAAGGATCGGCTAATATTTTCGCGTATAAATTAAATGCTTTTTCTTCTTCATGATTACTGAAATAATACCTCGCCATTTCATTATAAATTGACGGGTTGTTTGGTACTACTTCTAATGCTTGATTATAAATCTCGAATGCTTTATCATTTTCTCCATGCTCTAATTTAAAGTCAGCATACTGAATATAATAGCTCGTTTTTGCAGGAAATGTTTGAATTAATTTTTTAATCTCTTCTTCGCATTTTCCATACTCATCAAGACCTTTATAAATGAGAAACTTGTTGATGTTTATCACATGAGAGATTCCAATTCTACTCTCAAGACCATCATATAATTTAAGTGCTTCTGAATACTTTTTTCGATTAATGTAGAATTCAGAAAATTCAATTTCATAAGCTGTAGAAGAAGGGAATAATTTCTTTCTTTGCTTATATGTTTTTTCACAATCATCGTAAAGAGCTAACTTTTTAGTAAGCTCAATTTTATAATTGATAAACCATTTATTTTTAGGATTTAAATCAACAGCGGAATTTATGTGCTGAATTGCTTTGTCGTTATTCCTTTTTTGCCAGTACAATTTTGACAACTCAAAATAAGCTGGAGCGGAATTATCATTCGACTTTAAAATCTCTTCGAATAGGACAATTGATTTCTCGTAGTTTCCAGAGTTCTTCTCTGCGATTGCATCAATAAATTTTAAGTCATTGGCAATTTTCTTCTCTGAATTTGAAGCAGAAAAAAACGAGCGTCCAGCTCCTCCTGTTTTGCAGGAGAAGAGTCCACCCGTTAATAGTATTAAAACAATTAGTTTCTTCAAATTATAGTTCGCTACTGAAGCCACCAATACTAATTTCTCTTTCCTGACCTTTTAGAGTAACCTCTGTTCCAATCATTGAATTAGCAATAACTTCATTCTCAATTGTTGTATTTTCATACACAATTGAATTTTTAAGAATAGAATTAGTAACTACACAACCAGCACTTAAGGTCACATGAGGACCAACAACTGAATTTTCAATCACAACTCCTTCACCAATCATACAAGGTTCGATTATTACTGAATTTACAGTATTAACTGAATCAGCAACTATCTTTTCGTTTTTAACAAATTCTAAAACACGTTGATTAGTGTAAACTGTAGCTTTATAATTTCCACAATCTAACCACTCATTTACTTGACCAGGAACAAACTTAGTCCCTTTCTTCTTTAAGGCTTCTAATGCATTCGTTAATTGGTATTCACCTTTATCAAGAATCTTGTTGTCAATTAAATATTTAAGTTCAGTTTTTAAAGCATTCCCGTCCTTTACATAGTAAATTCCAATAATTGCTAAATCACTTACAAAATCTACTGGTTTCTCAACAAAATCAGTAATTATATTGTTTTCATCCAATTTAATTACTCCAAATGCACTTGGATCTTCAATTTGTTGAACCCAAATAATTCCATCAGCATCATCGTCTAGCTTAAAGTCAGCTCTAAATAATGTATCCGCAAATGCAATAATTGTTTTACCATCTAAAGCAGCTTCAGCACACATAATAGCATGAGCAGTTCCTAATGCTTCATGCTGATAACAAATAGTTCCTTTAGCGCCTAAACTTTCAGCAACACCTTTGAGCATTGTTTCGACTTCTTCACCAAAAGTAGGTCCTATGATAAAAGCTATTTCATCAATCTTCTCTTCACAAACAGCCGCAATGTCTTCAACTAAACGTCTAACAATAGGTTTTCCAGCAACCGGTATTAATGGCTTAGGTACTTTTAAAGTATGTGGTCTCATACGTTTACCCATTCCTGCCATTGGTACAATAATCTTCATCTTTGCTTTTTTTTAGTAATCTTAATTATTTAACTCCTGTACTGCCAAACCCTCCAGCACCTCTTCTTGTCTCACTTAATTCTTCAACTTGCTCCCAATTAGTTTGTTGGTATTCTGCAATTACAAGTTGGGCGATTCTTTCACCATCTTCAACGATAAAGTCTTCGTTTGACAAATTTACCAATATAACTCCAATTTCCCCACGGTAATCTGCATCAATTGTTCCTGGTGCATTTAAAACAGTTATCCCTTTCTTATATGCCAAACCACTTCTTGGCCTAACTTGCGCCTCATAACCTGGTTGTAGCGCAATGTACAACCCTGTCTTAACTAGCTCTCTACCAAGAGGTTTAAGCACTAAAGGGGTGCTAATATTAGCTCTAATATCCATCCCTGCTGACTGTCCAGTTTCATACTGGGGTAAATCATGCTTTGATTTATTTATTACTTGAATTGATGTCATTGATTTATTTTTTGTTGTCGCTCCAACTTAAAAGCTATTCCTAAATATCCTGCCAAAATAAGCGTATTAATCGATAATTTAACAGGGATAGACAAGTCACTTATTAAGAAATCAGATGTTAAAAAGAGTAAAACAGCCAAGATAATATAACCCAAAATTCTTTTTATTTCATAATTTACAGAATAATGCTTTTGGCCTATAACATAAGATAAAATTGACATAATTAAGAAACAAGAGAAAGTTGTAATGGCCGCTCCAAAGTAACCATTACCAGGATTTAAATTTTCAAAATAAGGCACTAATAAAATGTTACCAACTATAGTTAATATACTTCCAATCCCACTTATAATTGCTCCAAAATAAGTCTTCCCTGATAATTTATACCAAAAAGAAAGGTTATAATAAATCCCATAAAAAACAGCACTCATCAATAACCATGGAAGTACATATAACCCCTGAAAATATTCGTCACTTCTTATGAAGTGTTTTACAACATCAATAAAAAGTAAAATCCCCAAAAACACTGTTGAAGTTAAAATTGTGAAATACTTAAGCACCTTCGCATATGTTTTCTTAGAATCTTTTTCCTTTGCCTGATTAAAAAAGAAAGGTTCTGCCGCGTATTGAAAAGCCTGAATAAATAATGTAATAAAAATACTAAGCTTGTAAATTGCTCCATAAATACCTGTTTCAGTATCTCCTAAGTTATCGGGAACCAGATACTTTATAATAAGCTTATCGAAATGCTGATTTAAAGCACCTGCTAAACCAACAATAAGAAGTGGCCAACAATATTTTAGCAATTGCTTCCATAAAGAAAAATCAAACTTCCAACTGTGCTTTAATATCTGTGGACTTAACAAAGAAAAAGTAATAAAACTTGCTATCAAATTAGATATAAAAACATATCCAACTCCTACTGATGGGTCATAAAATAAGTATACAATTGAATTTATAGATTCATAATTATAATGCTCGATATACCAAGGACAAATAACATAAAAAAAGAAGTTTAGTCCTACATTAATTCCCAAACTAAACAATCTAATAAATGCAAATCTTATTGGTTTTTCTTCCAGTCTTAACCTAGCAAAAGGAATTGAAACTGCGGCATCTAAACCAATTATTATTGCTAAATACTCTATATATTCTGAATGATTGGGATATCCAATAGCCGATGCAATCTCAGTAGAATAGATCAGAATTAAAAAAACAAAAATAAAGGCGGTGAAAAAAACCGAAATTAAAGAAGTTGAAAAAACTTTTTCCTTTACATCCTGTAATTTACTGGCAAATCTAAAATAGCCTGTTTCCATTCCATAAGTGAAAAAAATTATTGAAACGGCTACCCAAGCATATGTGTTAGTTACGACACCAAACTGTTCAGTTGTAAAAACACTTGCGTTAGTATATAGTGGAGTTAGAAGTAAATAGTTGGCTAGTCTACCAACAATACTACTCAAACCATAAATGGCTGTCTGACCTGCTAATTTTTTTATTGGATTACCCACTAAAGTTCTAAACGATTATTTATTAGTTGAAGCTTGGTTTTCTTTTTGTTAAAAATGCATCAGTCCCTTCTTTAAAATCCTCGGTTCCGAAACATTTGCCAAATTCATCCATTTCTACTTCGTATCCATTTTCACCTTCCTTGTAACCTGCATTTACTGCTTTTATTCCAGCAGCGACTGCTGAAGGAGAATTTCCCGCTATTTTTATTGCCAGTTTTAAAGATTCCATTAATAAAGTGGAAGCAGAAACCACACTATTTGCTAATCCGTAAACGTAAGCTTGTTTGCCATCAATAAAATTGGCAGATGTAATCATTTCCATTGCCCTACCTTTTCCTACTAACTGTGCCAATCTTTGGGTTCCTCCATAACCTGGAATTAAACCTAAAGTTACTTCCGGCAATCCCAATTGAGATCGATCACTTACCATTCTAATGTGACAGGCCATTGCCAATTCTAACCCTCCTCCTAAAGCATAACCGTTAATTGCTGCAATTACAGGAGTGGATAAGTTTTCAATAGTATTAAACAATTTTTCTTGTCCTTCACGAGCCAATTCTTTTCCTTCTTCTTCCGAAAAAGTTACAAACTCTTTAATGTCTGCTCCAGCAATAAATGCTTTATCTCCTGCACCTATGATTACAATACAACGAACATTTTTATTAGCTTCTAAATCCAAAAAACAAGCTCTTAATTCTGCAATTGTTTGCTTGTTTAACGCATTCAAATTTTCGGGACGATTCACTGTAAGAACAGCTATTTTGTCCTTATAATTCACTAATAAATTTTCGAATGACATATTTGACGACTTTTTATAAAAATAGGGAAATATTAGAGAAATGACATGCGTACAGAAATATTCGATTGAAAAACAGAAAAATCCCAACAGCAAGGCTGTTGGGATTTAATATTTAATTCATTATTAGTCTTAATATGCTCTAACGTTTCTACCTTCAACATAGTTTATGAATGCTTGGTTAACAACAGCATTCCCTCCAGGTGTTGGGTAATCTCCTGTAAAATACCAATCTCCTAAATGCTCAGGACATGCTTTATGCAAATTATCTACCGAATTGTAAATTATTTCCACTTCAGCATTCAAATCAGTAGGTCTTAACATTTCCGAAATTTTTGCAGAAACCTGCTCATCCGTGAATGGATCATAAATTTTCTTAACGTGATTTACTACTTCCTCTTTTGGTAAACCTAATTGTTTGATACACTCGTCATAAACTTCGGTAATTATATGATGACGATTACTTTCTTTTAACAAAGTAATTGCTGCAGCAAAAGCAATAAAGTCTCCTAATTTAGCCATATCAATCCCATAACAATCAGGGAATCTTATCTGAGGTGCAGATGAAACAATTACAATTTTTTTAGGGCCTAAGCGATCCATGATTCTAAGAATACTTTTCTTTAAAGTAGTCCCTCTTACAATCGAATCATCAATTAACACCAAATTATCTTCTCCTCTTTTTACAACTCCATAAACTGAATCGTAAACGTGAGCAACTAGGTCATCTCTTCCTGAATCTTGAGAAATGAAGGTTCTTAATTTAGCATCCTTAATGGGCACCATTTCAGCTCTACAATTAATTGAGAAAATCTCCTTCAATTTTTCTTCTGAAACAGCTTCTCCTAAATCCAGAATTTTTTTTGTTTGTTGCTTCGTTAACTCTTGATTCAATCCTGCCACCATACCATAATAAGATGATTCTGCAGTATTTGGAATATAAGAGAAAACCGTATTTTTAAAATCTTGCCCAACAGATTCTAAGACTTTTGGAACAAGATACTTACCTAGTTTTTTACGCTCTTTATAAATATCCGCATCACTTCCTCTTGAAAAGTAAATACGTTCAAACGAACATTCTTTTCTTGGTAATGGTGGGTTAATCTTATCAAACGAAATATCTCCGTTTTTCTTAATTACTAAAGCTGTTCCAGGATCTAATGTTTTTACTTTTTCCAAAGTAACATTCATTGCAGTTTGAATAGCTGGGCGTTCACTTGCTACTACAACGATTTCATCATCGATGTAGTAATGACAAGGACGAATTCCTGCTGGATCTCTTAATACGAAAGCATCTCCGTGCCCAATTAGTCCACACATTACATAACCTCCATCAAATTCCTTTGATGCACGTTTTAACATGCGGGGGATATTCATTTTATCTCCAATTAATCCAGAGATTTCTTTATTTGGACGATCTTCTTTTTTGAATTTCGCGAATAATTCTTGATTTTCAACATCGATAAAATGACCTATTTTTTCAAGAACTGTAACTGTATCCGATTTTTCTTTTGGGTGTTGACCAAGGTTTAACAATAAGCCAAACAATTCATCAACATTGGTCAAATTAAAGTTCCCAGCTAAAACAAGATTTCTTGTCTTCCAGTTATTCTGACGTAAAAATGGGTGACAATATTCAATGTTGTTTCCACCGAAAGTACCGTATCTTAAATGACCTAAAAGTAACTCACCTACAAAACTAACATTTGCTTTTAACCACTCAGGATCTCTTAATTTCTCAGGTTGTGTATCTGCAATCTCTTGGAATTTACCATTGATCTTATCAAAAATATCCTTAATTGGCTTTGAACTATTACTTCTGTGACGAGAAATATATCGGTGTCCAGGCTCTACATCAAGTTTAATGGTTGCAACTCCAGCTCCATCTTGACCACGGTTGTGTTGTTTTTCCATTAGCAAGTACAGTTTATTTAAACCATACAATGCGGTACCATACTTCTTTTGGTAATACTCTAGCGGTTTTCTAAGGCGAATCATTACAACTCCACACTCATGCTTTATAGGATCACTCATTTAACCAAAATTATGTAATATTATTTCGCAAAAATAAACTTTTTATTCGTGTAATCGGCGGTAATTATTTGATTGTATCATCTTGAATCATTAATTAAAATTAATTTGTTCTACTCTTCCATTTTCTTACGCAATCTCATATCTTAGTTTTCCAATTTTCACATATGCTTATCAGGCCTGCTGCCCTTATTGATGCTGAACCAATTAGGACTTTAAACATTAATACAATTCGGTTTGTAAACGCGAAAGATTATACTGTTAATCAAATTAAAGTTTGGTCTTCTTTTGACAATTTAGATAACTGGAAAAAATTAATTTTTATTCAAAAATTTTGGGTGGTGGAAATTGGGCACGAAATTGTAGGGTTTGGCTCCTTAACAATTAATGGATTATTTGACTTTTTATATGTTCATCATAACTATCAGCGAATTGGTGTTGCTTCTCTTTTACAAGATGAAGTTGAAAAAGAAGCTAGGCTTCAAGGAAATTCAAAAATATTTGCTAGTGTGAGTATTACTGCTCAACCTTTCTTTTTAAATAAAGGTTATTCTATTTCAAAAATGGAGAGGAAAGAGGTTAAGAGTGAAGTTTTTGTGAATGCTTTAATGGAGAAGTTTCTTTTTTAACAAAGCATTCGGGCAGACATAAAACCCAGACCTCTCTTAAGTAATAACTTTTGGATTGGGCGCAAATTACCGACTTCGAGTCCGTGACACTTTTTTCAAAACAGGTCAACAACTCAGTCTTTTGAACTAGAAATAAAATATGCGAAAAAAACTCGGTGCTTAAGGAAGTTCGTATTTCAATCTAAAACAACTACAAACCACCAACATGAATCAATAACTCTTCAATCTTCTTTTTAACTTTAGATCCTTTTGCATCTGCATTATTAATTATAATGGAAAAAGCGAATTTCCTTCCTAATTTTGTCTTGACATAACCTGCATAACTTATCACTCCTTGCATTGATCCACTTTTACATCTTACATTTAAACTACTATTTTTCAAAAACGACTTTACAGTTCCTGACTTACCAGATGTTGGTAATGAGTTTTGAAAGACTTTATTGTCTTTCATCACAATCAATAACTCAACTAATTGCTTTGACGAAATTGCATTAAATCGTGAAAGTCCACTTCCATCTTTTAATTGCATGCCAGCTACATTAATATTCAAGTTATTTGCTAAATAATCTTTAGCCCATATTCCCACTGTCTTTTGAGATCCAGAATGCATATGACTATTTTGCAGTAAATTTTCAGCTAAAATATTAATGCTTTTATGATTTGTTTTTTTAACAATATCTTTTACTGATGCGCTTTTTACAACTCCAAATTGCTTGTATGGTCGATTGTTTTTTTCGAGTGTCCCGTACTTTCCTTTAACAGTAAGAAACGGTGAATTATTCAATTCTTCATAAACCAAATAAGCCAAAGCCTTTTGTGGGTTTTGTAATGCAGCCTTTACTTTGAAGTTTTTGCGATTAGCAGGAATTGTTCCTTCTACTACTAAACCTCGCTCATAAGGCCCCCCAAATGCGTAAGCTAAATCTCTATTGTTTTCCGAAGACAGTACTCTATTTGTTACTCTTAATAAAGGTAAATCAGGAATCGTTTTTACAATTTTTGTAGGTTCACTAGGGGCACCGCTTTCAAAATACAATTCTAAAATGTTTTCATTTAAAACAGTTCCACATGGATTGGCTCCATAATAATTCCCGATATCTTCCCAAATCCAAGTTCTCGGCAAAGTTTCCGACTTCATTGTTGGATCAATTACTTTAATCCCAGCAATTACTTTCACGTTATTTTTAGACAACCAGCCTTTTATTGCTCCGGTTATTTCAGAAATATTTTTACCGAATCGTTTATTTGCTAGGGTTGGATTAAAATTAGGGAAGATGTAAATATCTCCTCGTAAAATACCGTCTTTTATATCACCTGTGTATGCTAAAATGGTTTCAAATTGATGACCGGAACCTAATGTTTTTAAAGCTATTGTTGTTGTAATTAACTTTTGGACAGATGCTGCCGGTAGAACCTTTTGACTATTGTGTTGCAAGACATATTCATTGCTATCTAAATCATAAACTGCTAAACCTACTGTTGCCGGCTGGAGCATTTCATCCGATAGCCAAGTTTTTAAATAATTGGAAGTAGTAGCGGAAATTCCTAGTATTAAAATGGGTAGAAATAAGATTATTTTTTTCATAACAGATTTTGGTGAAAACAATTGTAATACCAAAGAACTAATTATAATTAGATGAATAGAAGTCTAGTTTGTAAATTTGTTAACATATGAGTTTGAAATCTAGTTACGATTACATTATTGTTGGCGGCGGTTTGGCCGGACTACTTTTAGGTTGGGAATTAAATAAACGAAACAAGTCGTTTGTTATTTTCTCTAATAATCAGCCTGCTTCTTCAAGTGTTGCTGCTGGAACTTGGAATCCTATTACTTTTCGAAAAATGATTCCTACTTGGCGCGCCCAAGAGATGATTGATAAAATGCTGGAAGTATATTCTGAGATTGAAACTGTTTTAGACACAGAATTATTAAAGATGATTGATGTAGAGAAAGTTTTAGCAAATGAACAAGAAATTGATTTTTGGAAAACTCAAGCTCTTACTGATATTTCTAAAGATTTCCTTAATAGTGACCCACACATTATTAATTTAAAAGGGGAAGAAAGATACGCTGGAATTGTAAAACAAACAGGCAGATTAGATCTTCCTGAATTTCTGACATTGCTAAGGAAGTATTTTGCAAACTTAGAATTATTGGTAAATGAAAACTTTGATTACAATAACATTTCTATAACAGGTGAAGCGGTAAGCTACAAAACTATTAAAACCGATAAAATACTTTTTGCAGAAGGAACGTATACTTCTAACAATCCCTACTTCAGCTGGCTACCTTTTAAAGGTACGAAAGGCGATATATTAACGATCAAGTCTGCCGATTTAAAAGTGGATAAGATTCGAAAGAAAAATATCTTTATTTTACCAATTGGCAAAGACGTTTACAAAGTTGGAGCTACCTACGATTGGGAAGATAAAAGTTGGGAACCTAGTGAAAAGGGGAAAGCTGAAATTTTAGAAAAATTCGAAAAGATTTCGGATTGCACTTATGAAATAATCGATCACAAAGCAGGAATTCGCCCTGCATCACATGACCGAAGGCCATTCATTGGTGAACATCCAAAACATAAAAACCTACTGATTTTTAATGGATTAGGGTCGAAAGGAGTATTCCTAGGACCATTATTAGCCCAGGAATTTTGTAGTTTTTTAATCAATGGTAATGAAATACACCCTGAGGTTTCGGTAAAAAGGTGTTTCAAAAAATATTGGAAAGAGGTTTAAAACAACCTGTCTAATTTTCCCTCAATGTTTTCAATTCTCATTTCAAGGTCGTTCATTTCAAGATTAGCCTCAACTTCTTTTTTCTCTTGAGTAGCTTTTCTTGTATACTTTTTAAGAATTGCTACTCTGTTTTTTTGTACCAAATCCCGTTTGTTTCTCAACTCAGTTAATTGATACATTAACTCATCTCTTGAAAATAAACTTCCCATAAACATCTAATTAATTAGAAATATTATTGATTTACTCTCGAACAAGATAGCTCCTCACTATTGAGAATAAAAATAGTTTTATGTTAATAAATTCACAATCACATTTTGAAAACCCCATTTTAAAAGGGATTGAATATCGAAATATTGTTGATAAGTTAGCAGAATAGGGTCTCTCATTTGGCGCTTAAAAATAAAATACTATGAAAACACCCAAGGCTAAGAAAATTGCAAAGGAATTAACGATACATAACCATACAAGAACAGATAATTACTATTGGCTTAATGACCGTGAAAATCAAGAAGTCCTTGATTACCTGAAAGATGAAAACAATTACACAGATGATAAACTAAAGCATACAAAAGAGCTACAAAGTGAATTGTATGAAGAGATTATTGGTAGATTAGACAAAAATGAGCAGTCTGTTCCTTATTTCTCCGACGGATATTATTATTCTCAACGATATGTAGAAGGAAAGGAATATCCAATTTTCGGTCGTAAAAAAGGAAGTTTAGAAGCGAAAGAAGAAGTTTTAATTGATCAAAACGAATTAGCGCAAGATCAATCTTATTGCGGAATTGGAAAAATAGGCATTTGTAGCAACAACAAAATTTTAGCTTATTCGGTAGATTTTGTTTCGAGAAGACTCTATACAATCTACTTTGAAAACTTAGAAACGGGGGAAATTCTTGAGGATGAAATCCCGAATACTTCTGGAGGTTTTGCTTGGGCTTTAAATGGAAAGACTATTTTTTACACACAAAAAGATGAACAAACGTTAAGAAGTAATAAGGTTTTTAAACATATTTTAGGAACTGACGTGAGTGAAGATATTGAGATTTTTTGCGAGGAAGAAGATGCATTTATTTCGAGTGTTTACAGATCTAAATCAAAAGATTACATAATAATTGGTTCTTATAGTACAGTGTCAACTGAGTTTAGAATTTTAAAAACAGACGATCCGAATGGTGAGTTCCAATTATTTGAACCTCGTAAAAGAGATCATGAATATTCGATTGATCATAAGAGTGGGAATTTCTTTATTGTTACGAACCTTGATGGTGCGAAGAATTTTAAATTGATGAAATGTGATGAAGAAAACACGACTTCGGATAATTGGAAGGAAGTAATTGCTCATCGTGAAGATGTATTATTAGAGTCAGTTGAAATATTTAATAATTTCCTTGTTGTTGATGAAAGAAAAGGTGGGTTGACTCAATATAGAGTGATGAATCAAATCAACCAAAGTGAGCATCTTATCGATATGGGGGAAGAAAGCTACATGGCTTATATGAGTACAAATCTTGATTTCGACACGAACTTATTTCGATTTGGATTTACAAGTTTAAAAACGCCATCTACGATATTTGATTACAACTTAGAATCGAAGACAAAGGATGTTAAAAAGGTTCAAGCCGTAATTGGCGGTCATAATCCTGAAGAATATACAACGAAAAGAGTTGAAGCAAAAGCTGAAGATGGAACTATGATTCCGATGAGTATCGTTTATAAAAACGGAACTGAATTGAATGGTAAAAATCCAACACTACTTTATGGGTATGGGAGTTACGGCCATGTTGTAGACCCTAGTTTTAGTCCAGCGAGATTAAGTTTATTAGATCGTGGTTTTGTGTTTGCCATAGCACATATTAGAGGCGGTGAGGACTTGGGAAGACATTGGTATGAGCATGGGAAAATGTTGAATAAAATAAACACGTTTACCGATTTCATTGCTTGTGGGGAGTTTTTAATCGAGCAAAACTATACCAATTCCGAAAAGCTGTGTGCAATGGGGGGAAGTGCTGGTGGTTTGTTAATGGGCGCTATTGTTAACCTTAAACCTCAAATTTGGAAAGCTGCGATTGCTGCCGTTCCATTTGTTGATGTTGTAACAACGATGCTAGATGATACAATTCCGTTAACCACTGGAGAGTATGACGAATGGGGAAATCCAAATGATGAGGAATATTATAAGTACATTCTGAGTTATAGTCCTTATGACCAAGTTGAAGCGAAGGATTACCCTGCATTATTAGTCACTACAGGCTTGCATGATTCCCAAGTACAATACTGGGAGCCTGCAAAATGGGTTGCTAAATTAAGGGAATTAAAAACCGATAATAATAACTTGCTTTTAAAGACAAATATGGAAACTGGACACGGAGGTGCTTCGGGTAGATACGAATACTACAAAGAAGTTGCCTTAGACTATGCCTTTCTTTTAGATCAGGTGGGATTGGTTTAAATGTTCCTTAGTGTTGAATATCATATCGTTCATAAATTCAAAATGAATTAGAATATATTTTTTTGTAACTTTAAGTTGTAAATTTTCAATTATGATGAACGCAGTATTGGCAGGAATGATAGGAATGCCTCAAGTATGGATTATTCTTGTGGTTGTTTTAGTTCTTTTTGGAGGAAGAAAGATTCCAGAATTAATGAAAGGTCTTGGAAAAGGGGTCAAAGAGTTTAAAAATGCAACCAACACGGAGGATGAAAATTCGAAAGGGGAAGTTGAAGAACCAAAAAAATAATAATGAATTAGAATATTTATAAAAGACTGTCCATTGAGACGGTCTTTTTTTTGTCCTATTTTCTAGGAACAAAAAGTTTAAAATTCTTTATTTTTATAGTAATGAATACTCAATTCGATTTTTTAGTAATTGGTGGTGGAATAGCTGGACTAAGCTTTGCTTTAAAAGCTGCGGAAAAAGGAACCGTTGGAATAATTACTAAAGACAATGCTAAAGAATCAAATACATCTTATGCACAAGGTGGAATAGCTGGCGTATGGAATGAACCGGATAGTATTGAAAAACATGTCGCTGATACGCTTGATGCTGGAGCTGGTTTAAATAATAAAACAATTGTTGAAATTGTAGTTAAGGAAGCTAAAGACCGAATTAATGAACTCATAGAATGGGGAACTCAATTTGATAAAACTACTTCTGGGGCTTATGATTTAGCAAAAGAAGGTGGTCATTCAGATAACCGAATATTACATCACAAAGACATTACAGGTAAAGAAATAATTAGAGCTTTGTTTAGTGCAATTCAAAAGCACCCGAATATTCAAATATTACAACATCATTTTGCAGTTGACATTATTACACAACACCATTTAGGGATCAAAATAACCAGAAAGGATTGTGATGTTGAAACTTATGGGGCTTATGTCCTCAATAAAAAAACGAAAGAAATTAATACCGTACTTGCTAAAAATGTAATTATGGCAACGGGTGGAGCTGGATTAGCTTACAAAGTAACCACTAATCCATTAATTGCAACCGGCGACGGAATTGCAATGGCTTACAGGGCTAAAGCGGAAGTTAGAGATATGGAGTTTGTTCAATTCCATCCTACTTCATTACACAATCCAGGATCGTTTCCTTCTTTTTTAGTTTCCGAAGCTGTAAGAGGTTTTGGAGCTGTATTAAAAGATCAAGATGGAAAGGAGTTTATGAACAAATACGATGAACGTGGATCACTTGCTCCGCGAGATATTGTTGCGCGTTCGATTGATGCTGAAATGAAAATATATGGGGTTGACTTTATGTATTTAGATTGTACTAATTTAAATATGAAAAAATTCAAAGCTCATTTTCCTAATATTTATACTAAATGTAAGTCACTTGGAATTGATCCTGCATTTGATTTTATTCCTGTTGTTCCAGCTGCGCATTACACTTGTGGTGGTATTGTAGTTGATGAACATGGTCAATCATCTATTAAAGGCTTATATGCAATTGGCGAATGCTCTTGTACGGGATTACATGGTGCCAATAGGTTGGCCAGTAATTCTTTATTAGAGGCAATTGTGTTTTCACACAGAGCCTTCTTAAAAGCGAGTAAAAGCATATCTGAAGAAACTATTGCTGTTAATGTCCCAAAATGGGATGCATCAGGAACTGAAGCTCCAGAGGAGATGGTATTGATTACGCAAAGTCAAAGAGAAGTTCAAGGGATTATGAGTACTTACGTTGGAATTGTACGAAGCGATTTAAGGCTTAAACGTGCTATTGAAAGGTTAGAGATTTTATATCGTGAAGTTGAAGAGTTATACGAGAAAACAACACCATCCCAAAAACTTTGTGAAACGCGTAACTTAATAAACATTGCTTACCTAATTATTAAGTTCGCTTCCAACAGAAAGGAAAGTATTGGATTACATTATTCTCTCGATTACTCTAAATAATAAAACCTTAAAGATATTCACCTCTATCGGGTGTGAATTTATCTCTTAGCTCTATCATGTAATTCTTTGTTGTTTTAAGGTAAACAACATGATAATGAGACATAATTGTTTCGAATCCAACTTCTGTATTCTCAATCTGATTTTCTTTAATATAGTTTTTAAGATTCGCGATTAAACCATCGGTTACTACTTGAGCATCTAGACTTCTAATGTCCCAAATTAATTTTATTGCTTCCATATACAAAAAATGGGCTATTTAGCCCATTTCATAATTTCAATATTTGTTAAGGAATCAGATTCCCAACCTTGGAATTCCATTTTACCTGGCCCTTTATAAGACTCAAACCATAAACTTACAATATCCAAGACTGCTTTAGGAGTTTCACTGAATTCATGAATTCCTAAGGTGTTTTGAGTTTCGTTTATTGGCACTGCAACAATTTTGTGATCTTCTTCACCTCTATCTAAAAGACGAACAATTCCAATTGCTTTTATTGGAATGATCGTTCCTTGCTTAGCAGCCTCTCCTAAAACTAAAACATCTAGAGCATCACCATCTCCACCTCTTTCTTTATCCATTAAAGTCCCAGGAAGAAATCCGTAGTTCCCAGGGTAAGGTAAAAACTTTACAATTCGTTCTTTACCATCAACGATTTCACATTCAAATTCATTCGAATCATAATTATATTCGTATTTATGACTTGTTCCGGCAGGAATTTCAATCACAGCAGTTAACTGCCCCAAATGATTTTTAAGTGGTAATTTACCGAAGTTTAATTCTTTTTTAGGTTTAGTAACCTCCAGGTTTTGTGCATCAACAGGAACTCCATCAGAAGAACAAGAAACTAAGCCAAGAGCAAAGAATAAAGCAATAAGCAATCTCATTTTATTTTTTTTCTTTGTAATATATTTTAATTGAAGCTACATCCTTCAAGAAATCAACGTTTCCAATCGTAAATTTAAAAACATCTAAACCTGTTCTTTCTCTTAAATCAGCCATTAACTCATCATTATGAATAGGCTTAATCATTTCGATTTTTTCGTATACAATTGTTTTACTTCTCTCGTGATTGTTAAACCAAATTAATTCAATCCCCAAGGTAACACCTACAATTACAAAATCAGTAAATAGTAGTTCAACCATACTGATTGACTTATTTGTTAAAGCGTTAATCATTGCTAAACCAATAACAATAAATAAGTAAGTCATTTCCTTAATAGGTAAGGCCTCTGTACGATACCTTAAAATACCAAACACTGCAAATAACCCCATTGCAAATCCCATTTCCATAGGTACTTTTCTTAAAAGCACACAGATGAAGAAGGTCATCAGGTTAAACATAAAAAACGTGAACAAGTAATCCTTATCACGGTTATTACGGTAAAAAATAAACCTTATCGTAATGAATAAGAAAAGTAAGTTGATTGAAAATTTAAATATTAATTTTAAAAAATCATCACTATCAATTAGCGGTATTCCAAATATTTCCATTTTTGTGTGTTTTATTTAAATACAGCAAGTTTTTTTTAAACTTATTATATTTCAATTGGGGATTTAAAAGAGCTGCACCTGTAGCGTATTTACTAAAGCTAGCTTCTCTTATATTAAAGGTTTTTAAGATTTTCATTACCTGAGAATCTCTATTTACGTTTTCTTGTTTTACTTCTGCAATTACCAAATTAGATAATTGTTTAACATTATCGTCCTTTGCAAACTGAAGATGAAAGTCAATTGTCAATCGCTCCTTATCCGTATTACTTACCAATGTAATGCGGGAAAAATTATTTGTTAATACGTGTTGTAAATCAGAAACATCAAAGGGTGTTTTTTCATTTAAAAACGTTGTATCGGTTGTATTGAATTCATTTTCACCTGCCCAAGCCTTTATTCTTGACTTCATGGTTTTACCCTTGTTCGTCTTGAATTTAACTTCTAAAAATGAAAGGTCAGATCCAACATATTCACGATATCTAATTTTATATCTATTTAACTTACCATTTTGGTGCGCTATATACATGTAAAAATCATTCGTATCAAAGTAATCTGTTTTGTAATTAGCGTATCTGTTACCAGAAATCTCTAATGACTTATAATGCGGCGCTACTTTCTCCAAAATTTGAGGCAGGAGTTCAGCTTCAAATACAAATTTTGTATCCGTTCTATTCATTAAACTTACTCCGTCCATCTCCTTAAGAGTGATAGGATCAAAAGTACCTAGTGAATCATGAATATTATTTAACAGTCTCTTTTCCAAATTCGTTTCCGTATAAATACTTTCTTACGTCATCGCGGTAGTTGTGTATTTTTTCACCATCTACTTTAAGCGTTGACTTTTCTTCAATTAAATTTTCTTCTTTAAATTCTGTAAACGTAACATTATTAGCTACAATAGTAGAAGGTCCAAATTCTTGCTTCTTTTGAAAAGCACAATAAACTACCTCTGAATTTAAAATCTCCGAATTAGATATAATTACTTTTGAAAGATCTTTTGCTACAACTGCCAAAGAAGCGCCATTTATTTTAATACCATCAACAGTCATTTTGCTATCCTCTCCTGCGCTTAATGCCTTGTCGGCAACCTTATCAAACACACAACCTTTAACTACTATTGTGCTCCCTGAAATATCGATTGCATCATTTCCTGCATTAATGAAATTACAATTTGTTAAAGTTCCATCACTAAAGTCTGCATCGAATGCATCTGAAAATGTATTTTTAAATGTTGTATTCGAAACCTCAAATGGATAAGATCTAAATAAGTTCAATCCATCTTCACTTTGATTATTTATAAAATAAGAATGATCAATTTTAACAGGAGACTCATAAAAAGTAACTGCACTTGGCAAACTCCAGTTTCCATACTTCAAATTGGATTGATTTGAGAACTCTGTGTAATTAATTTGAGAATACGTTCCGGCGTTTATAACATGAATACCCATTCCTGTAGAATCGGTGCTTATTACTTTGATCAGATCACCTTGCGATCCGTTGAAAAAGACTGGTGATTTTGAAACTATAAATCCTTTAGATTGGAAATCAACTTGATCTCCTGAATTGAAGTGAATTTTTGAACCCGCTGGAATGATTACTGCTTTATTAATAATCGTGTTTTTTGATTTTAATAAATACACTGTATCAACTTTTTCAAAATACTCGTTAAACCCAGTAATATCCAAACAGCTAAGTAATCCTGAAATAGAATCGGCTGCTTCAATTTTTTTCAACGAAGGGAAATTTGAACTATAAATATGCTCCTTTAATTCGTTTTGTAAAAACTCTATTTCTGTAGAATTCATCACTAACCTTTCCACAACTTTTTGTTCAGTTAACAATTTTGTTTCAATTGCATCTTGAGTCTTTTGAGCTGTGTAAGAAACAAAAGGTTCTAACAAATTAGAAACTGGATTTAAGTAATAATTTAAGGCTAAGTTTTTAGACCCTAACAAATCAAACGATTTTTGAATGGATAAAAACTGAGCTGTTTTACGTAAATCAAAAACACATTCTACATTCACTTTCCCATTTAACCAATCAGAAATTAAAATTGAAGTTGTTTTTTTAATACTATCCTTATTTGCTCTTTTGGGACAAAATTCAACATTTAACTGATCCGAAAAGGTAAATAATAATCCTTCTCTATTTTTATTACTTTCTATAATTCTTTTATCAAATCCTTCCTGAAAGAACATAGTAGCTGTGCTATCTTGAAAAGAAACATTAAGGAACTTAGATTTTAGCCCTATTAGTTTTTGAGCTTTTAAAGCTGCTTGAAATAAATCTATTTTTTGAAAATATGCGACACTATTAGAGTCTTGTATTGAAAAAAGATCAAATACCTTTTTTGAAAAAATAGTGTTTTTCTTGACTTTAACATTAAAACCACCAACTATTGCAACCGGAACAATTTTGATTTGTTCTTTTCCAATAAATGCAAGGTGATTTTTATCCAAATTTTCTGATGAAAATGAAACTTTTAAGTCTTTCACTTTCTCGTCCTGCAATACAACCTCCCCTTTCTTTACGCAAGAAAAGAACAAAAAAGACACAAAAAATAAAACTGAAAAAACTCTCAACATCAACTGTAATTTTCTGCGAAGTTAATTAAATGATTTTAAATACAATTATGTCGTAAAACATTAATCTAATAAAGCGTCTAGCTCTTTTTTCTGACGGTATACTTCCTTAATTTGGTCCAATGCTTCTAAATATTGATTTCTCTTTGGAAAACCAGGGTCATTAGGACTATTATAACCTGCCGCTTCGGCTTCATCTCTTAATACTCTTACTTTCGCTCTAAGCATTCTATCTTTCTGCTCAACTGCAGCTAATTTTTGTTCTAATGTTTTTGAGTCAGCTGCTTCGGTTGTTGATTTCTCATTCGTTTGATCGTTAACTGAATCATCATAATACTCCATGTCGCCGTCTTCGATAGATTCACCCTCTGTATTCTCTCCGTCTCCTAATCGTTTTAACTTTTTTTCCAAACGATCTAATTTTGACCGTCTCTTTTTCTTGAATTTTTGAGATCTATGTTTTGACTTAATATCACCAAAAGTAGCTTTCACCATTAGCTCATGAGAACCGTTACTAAAAACAGACAGTTCATTTTGAGTTATGTCATACGAGTATCCAAAAGTAAACTTCTTATTTACGGTTTGATAACCTGCCATTACTGCAAAAGCGTCTTGAGTTCTTTTCATCAATCCTAAATAATAACTATCCTGATAAATCGCTCTAAAGGCAATGTCTAACTGAGGAATTACAGGATAAGAGAATCTCATCATCATAGAAGGTTCAAATCCGAAATCATTATTTACGTTAAAGGTATATCCACTATTTAAATAAAAATGAGACGTAAGTCGACTTAAGGATTGAGCTCCATCATCAGAAAAATCTAAACGCCCTTGAATAAACTGTGGAACAGATAATCCTACATAAAATTTATCTCCATACCAATATCCACCAAAACCAAAATCAGGAATGACCTTATTTAAAAGCGTATTCACTAATGCTAAATCTCCTGGGTCAGATAATGTGATTTTAGTTCCATCAACTCTATATTGTAGTAATCCTCCACTTAATCCTAATGATAATTTAGTATTATCTGTTACCTGTAAATGATAAGCGTAAGATAAATAAGCACCTGTTTTGCTTGTTGGGCCTGTTACATCTGTATACAAAGCTCCTCCTAAACCAAAACTTTTAAACTTATGCGGACCATGAACTGACATTATATATGTACGCGGTGCATCTGTTACACCTTGCCATTGATATCTATAATTTGCCGTCGCTGAAAAATTATCTTCTGTTCCAGTAACAGCAGGATTAAACACATATTTGTTAAACAAATATTGAGTAAATAAAGGCAACTGCTGAGCCTTTAGTTGAAAGCCTATAATCAACAGTAAAGTCGAAAGTAACTTGATATATAATCTCTTCTTATCCAATGTTCTTGTTTTGCTTAAATTCATCACTTTCATTTTATCTCATTAAAGTGATTGGTCCCGTAAATTTTTCTTGATTAGGTCCTAAATCAATCAAGTAATAATAGGTTCCAACTGGTAATTTCTTACCGTTATTAGTTCCATCCCATTGATCTACGTATCTTTTACTTTCAAATACTTTTTGTCCCCATCTATTAAATATTTTAACATTTGCATCAGGAAATTCATCAATCAATTGAATAACCCAAAACTCATTCAATCCGTCTCCGTTAGGTGTAATTCCATCAGGGAAGACAATTGTAGATGCAACATCAATTCTAACAGAGGCGGTATCTGAACAACCGTTTAGATCTGTTCCGGTTACAAAATAAGTAACCCCTTCTGTAGCTGAAACAATTGGGTTTTGAATTGTAGGGTCGTTTAATCCAATTGGAGGATTCCAATCATAAATAGCACCCATTCCTGCTCCAGAAACTGTAAGCTGCGCTGTAGTATTTTCAAGAATCAGATTGTCTGTAGTAGATGCCACCAGATCCGGCAATTCATTTACGTTAACAATTACCGTATCAGTATCCGAACATCCGTTGTTAAACACAGTTAATATATACTCAGTAGTTGTTGACGGATTTACATAGTTAGAATCGGATAAACTTCCATCAGACCATGAATAAAGTAATCCACCAGTTCCAACTAACAATACACTGTCCTCATTACAGATTGTTTCATCATCGCCAGCATTTGCATTAATAACATTAACCTCAGTTATCGTTGCTGTATCCAAATGGGAACATCCATTTTCATCTATAATTGTAACTTCATAAGCTCCAATTGACAAGTTTTCTATGTCCTCATTCGAACTAGCATATCCATTAGGTGAAGTCCAACTGTAAGAATAATTTGCCGTTCCTCCGTTTACTGATAAGTCTACTGACCCATCCGCTAAATTTGTACAGTTTGCTTGTCTTTCAAGTATTGTAGTGAAAATAGAATCAGGTTGACCTATATGAACATTGCTTGAGTCCTTACATCCATTATTATCTATAATAACTGCTTTATAAATTTCAGCACACAATCCTGTTGCTGTATATGATGTTTGATTCAAGTCATCATTCCAAACATATATGTATGGACTCGTTCCTCCAGAAGGCGAAATTGTTGCATAACCATCACAAACTCCAAAACAATCAAGGTTAGCACTATCAATAACAGATGATGTTAAAACGGGTGGCTCGATTACCATTCCTGAAGCTCCTGCACTACAATTTTCAAAATCGGTAACCGTTAAAATATAATTCCCTTCACATAAATCTTTTATAGAATCTGTGGATTCCCCAAACTGCCATGAATAAGTATACGGCTCAACACCTCCAACTGCTACTGCAGATGCTACACCATCACATATACCATTACAACTAATATTAGAAATATCTACAGAAACCGTTAACAGCCTAAAGTCATTAATCGTAACTTCAGCTGTATCTTTACAACCCATAGCATCTGTAACCTCTGCATGATATCTCCCAACACATTGGTTGTTAATTGTACTAGAGGTTAAGTTTCCAGCATCATACCAATTGTAAGAATAAGGTGCTGTACCTCCAGTTTCCCCAACCGTTGCAGATCCATCACAAACATTAGCACAAACAATGTGTGAAGTATCTGTGATTGCGGCAAATAAGGAATCTGGCTGTGTTAAATTAATAACAAGACTATCAACACATAAACTATCATCTGTTATCAGTATTGTATATTCATCTGCACACAAATCTGTTCTGGACAATAAATTACTTTCATCGCCCCATGTAAACAAAAGACTTCCTGACCCACCAACTGCAGAAACAGTTGCCGCTCCATCACATGCTCCATTACAAGAAATATCGGTTTGAGCATCTAATGAGACCGTAATCTTTGCTGGTTGAGTTAATGATATCGTATCCTCCAATTGACAACCATTTGCGTCTTCACCTAATACATAGTAAGTAGACGCACATAAATTATATGCAGTATCGTTCACTTGTGAAGCTAATGAATTATACCATGTAAATTGATAAGGAGAAGTCCCCCCATTTCCTTGAGCATAAGCTTTTCCATCACATGACTCAAAACATTTTAGATTAAGACTATCTGTAATTTCTGTAACGAAAATTGGTGGCTCCTCTACTTGGAAGCTATCAACTAAGAAACATCCGTTTACGTCAGAAACAGTATCTGTGTAATATCCTGGGCAAAGACTTATTAAAACATCCGTTTTAGCTCCTTGAGTCCATGAGTGAGTGTATGGTGTTGTTCCTCCCGAGGGTATAACTGTTATTGCTCCATTACAATCACCATTACAACTAACACCTGTTCCACTAAATTCTGCAGTAAAGTTGTTTTGATCTAATATTTCAACAGAATCAGTTAAAACACATCCAACTCCATCGGTAACTTGGTATGTTTGATAACCGGAACATAAGTTAACTGCTTCTGATGAAGTTTGTCCATCTTCCCATAAATAAGAATAACCACCTCCAATAGTTCCTCCCGAAACGGTTAACTTCGCTTCTCCAATACAAAACCCTGTACAAAGGACATGTTGTAAACTAGACGTATTCGCAGTTATTTTAGACGGTTCTGAAAGTGTTACAGAAGCTTGGCCTGAACATCCTTTTGCATCTGTTACGGTCACAGTATAAGTTCCTGAAATTAAATCCTTTACAGTATCTGTAGTTTGAATTTTTTCATCATTCCAAACAACATTATAGGGAGCTGTTCCTCCTGAATAACTTACGGTAGCCCAACCTTCAGCAAAACCATTACAAACAATGTCTGAACTATCCCCAATTGAAACAAGTAATTCAGTTGGTTCAATAATGTTAACATTTGTAAAAGCTAAACACCCATTTCCATCCGTTACCTGACCAATTGTGATTCCTGAACATAAACCAGTAATCACAGAGTCGGTAGTTAAAGATGGATCATTCCATAAATAAGTATATGCTCCAACACCTCCTTGAGCTGTAATAGCTGCATTACCATCACAAACGCCGTTACATGTAATATCTACTATAGAATCGATAGCAACTGTTAAATTACTAGGTCCAGTGACAACAGCAAATGCGGTATCACTACAACCGCTGGCATCTGTAACCGTCACCGTATATTGAGCAGCACATAAATCTGTTGCTGTACTAGTTGTCTGGCTCGACCAATCATTCCAAGAATAAGTATAATTTCCAGTTCCTCCAATAGTAGTAACTGATGCCTCACCTGAACATGGTGAAGCACAACCTGTTGAGTTTGCATCTAAAAGAGAAGCGACTAAAACTTCAGGCTCTGTAATCGTTACTTGAGCAGTAGCTAAACATCCATTAGCATCTTCCACCAAAACAGAATATAATCCAGCACAAAGATTTTGCACTGTATCATTTAGTGTTATTGAAGAGTCATCCCATGTATATGTATATGGAGTAGATCCTGCATATCCAGTAGCAATTGCGATAGCATCACATAACCCATTACATGAAACCATTGTTGTATCTAAAATCCCAGCTGTTAACCCATCAGGACCGGTCGTTACATGTTGAATTGTATCAGCACAACCATTTCCATCTATAACTTCAACATGATAAACTGCTGCACACAATGCAAGAGCTAAACTATCTGTTTGAACTTCTGGGGCGTCATACCAATTATAGGAATAGGGTAGTGTTCCACCTACAGGAGTAACAAATGCAGTTCCGTCACAAACAGTACAGCTCGTAGAAGTTGAGTTTGTTATGCTGTTTGTAAATAATGCTGGTTCAGTAATAATCACTTCGGAAGTATCATTACAACCATTCGCATCTACAATTTCAACGTTATAAATTCCGGCTGGTAAGTTTGTAGCAATAGAATCTGTTTGAGATCCTGGGGCATTAAACCAATTATAGGAGTAAGGTCTTGTTCCGCCGGTCACTGTAGCTGTTGCAGAGCCTGTTCCAAAACCTCCACACAATACATGCTTCACCTGTGTTATCGAAGCAGCTAATACCTTTGGTTCGGTAATTACAATTGAACTAAAATCGGAGCAATTATTCGTGTCTGTAATAATTACATTATATGTTCCTGGTCCTTTTCCTGAAATCTTTTTAGAGTTTTCTCCACTACTCCAAGAATATGCATAAGGAGAAGTTCCTCCAGTTGGAAGAGTACTTAGTTCAGCGTCATTTGAGCCAAAACAAGAAACATGATTAAATGGATTAACAAAAGCTATTAAATCCGCCGGTTCAGTTATCGTATCCTTTTCAATCAATACACAACCATTTTTATCATTTACTTCAATTTCGATTGGCCCAACACATAATGAATCTATGTAAGTCGTGTCAACTGGTAAAGAAGGGTCATTCCAGTCAATAGAATAAGGAGAGGTTCCTCCTGTAATAATCGCTTCGATCGATCCATTACAGATTCCGTTACAACTTATATTCGTATCAACTAGAACAATATTAATAGCTGTTGGCTCTGTAATTGTAACATTTAAATTATGTTTACATCCAATTGCATCAGCAATGTTTACAGTGTAAGATCCTGCGCACAATCCATTAACTAATGAGTCAGTTGTTGACTCCGGATCATTCCAAGTAAATGAATAAGGTTGAACTCCATTTTCGGCTCTTGCTAAAGCTGAACCATTACACATCATATTACATGAAACCATATTGGTATCAACTATAGAGGTTATAAAGTTTGAAGTATCTCTTATTATAACATAAGAGGTGTCGGTACAACCATTAAAGTCGGTTATATTAACAGTGTAATTACCGGCACATAGTCCAGTAGCAGTACTATCCGTTTGATTTAATGGATCATTCCATGAATACGTGTAAGGAGCAGTTCCTCCTAATGGCGTAGCAATCGCAACACCTGTACATAAACAACTTACGTGTGATGTATCCGTAATTGATGAAACTAACAATAACGGCTCGGTAATCGCAACACTATCCGTATCAGAGCAACCATGAAGATCAGTAACAATAGATGTGTAAATTCCAGGAGTTAAACCTTTAACTGAGTCTGTTGTTGCACTTGACGCATCATTCCATTGATAGTGATATGGTAGAGTTCCTCCAGTGGTTTCAGACCAAACTACTCCGTCTCCTACCCCATTACAACTTATGTTAATACTATCTACTCTAGATGTTAATTGAGTAGGCTCTTTTACAATAACAGAAACAGTATCCAAACAACCGTTTGCATCTGAAATAGTATTGGTATATGTTCCAATTCCAACATTATAAACTGTATCGTTTACACTAGTAGTATCCCAAGAATGAAAGTAAGGAGAATTTCCTCCTGAAACACTAACCCAAGCAATACCGTTGGTATCACCCTTACAAGATGGACTAGTGAACATTGGTATACCAATTAAAGAGTCTGGTTCATTAATCGTTACATTTTCAAACCTAACGCAACCTTCACTATCAGTCACTGTTACGGTTAGAACTCCTGCGCAAAGACCAGTTACAGTTGAATCCGTTGTAAATAACGGGTCCGACCATTCGTATGTATAAGGAGTTTTACCTAAAGAAGGAGTTACGATCGCCTCTCCTTTACATATATTATTACAAGCAACATGCGTAGTATCTGTAATTAAAATTGTAAATAAAGAAGTATCTCTTATCGTTACAAATGCAGTATCTAAGCAACCATTTATATCGGCAACTACAACTTCATAACCACCTGTGCAAAGTCCTACAGCTACTGAATCCGTTTGAAATCCTAAATCGTTCCACAAATAAGTGTATCTCCCAGCTCCACCAACTGGAGTTACAGTAGCAGAGGCATTACAAATGCAATTTGCATGAACAGTATCCGTAATGGAAGTAGTTAATTCAGTAGGTGAAGTAAATATAACTTGATTTGCGTCTGTACAACCAAAACTATCTGTAATAACAACTTTAAAGGTATCTGCTATCATATTTGATAAAGTATCACCTGAATAAATAATTGGATCTCCCCATTGATAAAAGTAAGGGGCTGTTCCTCCTAAACCTGATGCATAAGCCATAGCAGTACTATCGCCAAAACACAAAACATTATTTATTACGCTTGGCAACACTTGCAAAGAGTCGGGATGAAAAATATATGTAACCAGAGTATCTGCACAACCTCTAGCATCCGTAATTGTATCTGTGTAAACCCCTTGACATAAATTAATTACTGTTGAGGATTCTGAACCCGTTGTCCAACTATGAGTATATGGAGCAGTTCCACCTCCAGGAGTAACCGTTATTTGACCATCGCAATCTGCATAACAAGAAGCTTGAGTAGAATCTTTAAAATGGTTCCAAGCTTCCGGTTCAGAAATTATAATTTCTGTTGTGTCCGAACAACCATTTAAATCAATAACCGCAACTCGATAAGTTCCCGCTAACAAGCCGATAGCAGTGTCATTTGTTTGATTAGATGCATCATTCCACCAATATGTATACGGTAGAGTTCCTCCCGATCCAGTAACTACTGCACCACCATCACTTCCTTGATTACAGTTAACATTAGTGGTATCAATTATAGATGCAATAATCGACACTGGTTGTGTTACAATTACATGTCCAGTATCTAAACATCCATTAATATCGGTAACCTTAACGCTAAAAGTGTCTGCACAAATATTATATAAGGAGTCGTTATCTATATTTCCATTTTCAAACCAATCATAGGTATAAGCCCCTGTTCCTCCAGTAACACTTATAAGAGCAACACCATCACAAATCCCAGAACATGTTGATGGTACTGAGTCTTCCTCAATCGCAATAGCCACAGGAGCGTTTACTACAACTTCTCCTGTATCAATACAGCCTTTAGCATCAATTACTTCTACGTGATAAGTTCCAGCGACCAAACCTGATGCAACTGAGTCTAAGTCACCTCCAGCATCATACCAATTGTATAGAAAAACTGGAGTTCCACCTCTTGGAGTGACTATAGCTTGACCATTGGTGCTGTAGCTACAAACAGCATCTGTTGTATCTGTTATAATTGCTTGTAAACTATCTGGTTCACTTACAATAAAAGTGAACGTATCTAAACACCCTGCTCCATCGGTAACCGTGTCAATGTAAGTTCCCACACAGATATCTAATAAGAAAGTGTCTGAAGAAGCAACATTCCAAGAATG
>Ga0209666_1000132_pt1 | contig 58643 bp, 55 predicted proteins | sample SaaInlV_125m_DNA_FD_184679 | JGI IMG/M metagenome (GOLD analysis project Ga0209666, IMG submission 184679) | Marine microbial communities from expanding oxygen minimum zones in the Saanich Inlet - Saanich Inlet SI037_S3LV_10m_DNA (SPAdes)... | ecosystem: Environmental > Aquatic > Marine >...
CTGCCACGGCATTCTTTTCAATAGATGCTCAATGCCCAGAAGGCTTATTACCTCGTCTAGTGAGCGCTCTGTATTGTCTCTCTTAGAACGTGCCAAGCCATAATTGATATTATCCTGCACATTGAGATGTTGAAAAAGGCTAGGCTCCTGGAAGACATAACCGATTTTACGTTCATGGGTTGGTAAAAATGTATTCGTATCTTGCCATACAACACCGCCGACTTTTAGGTAACCGTTTTCGGGTGCTTCTAAACCAGCAATAGCTCTTAACAGGGTTGTCTTACCACTACCTGAGGCACCGAAAATAGCGGTGACGCCGTGCTCTGGAATCTCAGTATCGATAGTTAAAGAGAACTCACCTCGTTTAATCCCAAAGCGCACCTCTATGCTCATGATTGAGCCACCGTGTAACGGCGGTTGGCGCCGTAAACCACAATTAACATTAAAAAGGAAAGTGCCAAGAGACTTCCCGCCAACCAATGGGCTTGCCCATACTCAAGGGCTTCAACATGGTCATAAATGGCAATTGAAACCACCTGTGTGCTGCCGGGAATATTTCCACCAATCATCAATACTACGCCAAACTCACCGAGAGTATGAGCAAAGCCCAATACGCTAGCTGTAATGAATCCAGGCTTAGCCATTGGTACGGCTATGGTAAAAAAACGATCCATAGGTGAGGCTCGGAGTGTAGCCGCCACTTCCAAAGGTCTTTGGCCAATGGATGAAAAGGCATTTTGTAATGGTTGCACAACAAAGGGCATAGAATAAAAGACCGAACCAATGACTAACCCTGTGAAGGTAAAAGCTAATGGCGCACCGCCAAGAGCATCAACGAGGCCCCCGATTGGGCCATTGGGGCCGATAGACACAAGAAGATAAAAGCCGAGCACTGTAGGCGGTAAGATTAGGGGTAGAGCAATGACGGCTTCGATAAGGTATTTAAATCGCCATTGGCTTTTTGATAGCCACCAAGCCAGAGGTGTGCCGACAACTAATAACACGAGGGTACTCACTGACGCCAACTTAAGTGTCACAAAGAGCGCGGTTAAATCCTGCTCGGTGAGTATCATGGTAACTCGTACCCGTAATGTTGAATAAGTTGACGCGCCAAGGGGCTCTTCAAGAATTCCAAAAGATCCTTAGGGCCTTGCTTGCTGGTTAATAATACTGCCTGCTGATCAATTGGGCTATAAAGAGATTTTGGAGGTATCCACCAATTACCTTGTAAAGGTCGATTAGGATTGATCACCTGGGAATATGCAACAAAACCTAAATCAGCATTACCACTGTGCACGAACTGAAATGTTTGGGCGATGTTCTCCCCACGCACTAATTTGGATTGCACTTTTGGCCATAGATCAAGTGTCATCAGCACCTGCCGCGCAGCTAAGCCATAGGGAGATAATTTAGGGTTAGCAAAAGCCAAGTGGCGCATATCTTCGTGGTTATTTAGGGCGACTTTAATATCCTTGATCTCCGGATTAGAGGCCCAGACGGCGAGCCTCCCTCGCGCATAGGTAGTACGGCTACCGATAATAGCGATCCCTTGATCTTCTAAAAGCTGCGGCCGTGCAGAGTCTGCAGAAAGAAAAAGATCAAACGGAGCCCCATTTATTATTTGCGCATAGTGCTTACCCGTAGAGCCAAATGCAAGCACGATTTTATGCTCTGAGGTCTCTTCATACTCTGACACTATCGCCTTCATCGCACCAGAAAAATTACTTGCCACAGCTACCCTTATTTCATCAGAAATGACACTTGTAGCGCTGGTACACAGAGCAAAAACAAGTGAAAAATAGAGAATTAGCTGTTTAATGGTGATGGTATCCAAGAGCAGAATATGTGACCAGCTATGCTACTGCTTGGACTACCATGCTGCAAGCCACCGAGATGTGTTACTAAACTAGCCGAACAGCCAGGTGTGTATTAAGCGACCGGGTGACAGGGTGAAAGCCCCCGCTACCAGAAGAGCACCCACATATAAACCAACCATTTTACGTTTATGCAACTTGATGTTGCCGACACGTATGGCTCTATAAGCGGTGGGCACCGTGTATAAAACAAATAAGCTTAGTAAATGGAGGAAACCAAAGTGATTTAAAAATTTAGGGCCCACCAAGGCTTCCATAAACAGGGTGATGATGGCAGTAAATAACATTAACCCCATGTAAATCTTGCCAAGTAATCTGTGGACTGGGGTTCCTTTGCGGTTGAGCAGCAAGTAACTACCGATAACAAAAGCTGGCACCAAAGAACCAAGGTGCAGATAGGTTAGTTGCATGTAGGTCATTACAAATCCTTAAGGTCAGGTTGTTCTGGTTTCTATCATTCTAAGCTTCGACGTCCCCAAGGAGAGGGTGGCACGAATGTCGAAATGTACAAATTCTCTACTTTTTCTCTGGCCCAAGGCGTTCGGCGTAAAAACTTTAAAGATGATTTAATCGAAGGATTACTCTTAAAACAATTAATGTTGATCCGCTGTGCAAGACCATCCCATTCATAATGGTCAACGAGGTTAGTTACCACCATCTCTAGAGTGATGCCGTGTAATGGATTGTTTGGCTGACTTTCAGTCATGTGACACTACAGCATTGCTTGTTAAAAGTGACTCTAGATACTCTTGATAGTGTTTTATTACCTCAGCGGGGGCCTCCACCTGAGGGTAGTGGCCAATTAAGGGTAATTCCGCTAAATAATCAAGCCGACATTCTAACTCTTTGTATCGAGTCACCATATGCGCACCTGATACTGGGTCTACAGAGCCATTAATTAAGCCCAGTGGAACAGTCGATTTTTGTAATGCATTAACCCAGCGATCGCGATGTTCGAGACGATCACGCATGTAAGTAATCAGATTGTGGAAAATATGTTTTCCATTGTTGAAATTAATTAACCACCAGAAATGCAATAGCTCTTGCTCCGTGGGTTTGCTTTGTGGGCCAAAAACTGAACTAAAATTACGGCTAAATTTCGAAAACCCAGTTAGACGGTTAACAAATTTACCCAGAGGACTTAACAACAGTTTTTGTGTCAGCAGTGCTCGATGGGTTTCAGGAAACAAACCTCCATTAAGAAAACAACATGAGAGCCACGAACCTTCGCCAGAACCTTCAACTTGCCGAGCTAGTAATTCCTGGGCCACGGTATCGCCATAATCATGAGCTAATACATGGAACTTTTTAAGCTGTTTATCTTTAATTAAAGCCTCAACAATATCGGCCTGTTGGTGAATAGTGTAGTTTCGATGATTAGGTTTCTCAGACAATCCAAAGCCCAGCATATCTAGAGCAATTAGCCGATAATTCCTTGAGAGCGCTTGCCAAATCGGTACCCAATCCCAACTTGCTGTGGGAAATCCATGAAGTAGCACAATAGTGGGTAAGGTCTTGGCGCCCTCGTCGACAACAAAAATGGAGTGACCCAATAAGGTTTTAAGCTGTCCTCTAGACTGCCATTGCTTCGGGGTGGTTGAATCAAGATTGTCAATTGACACTATTCAGCGCTCCAAGAGAAAATTTCCAGTACCCTGAGGTCACGGTAGCAAGGGCCTGAAGCTTGACCTTAATTTCGACTAAGTGCAATACTCTTTCAACTACAAGCTGACGAGAATCACAGTAAATGAGTTCGGAAATTCAAAAAATCGATACGCTGATTAAGAATGCCAAAATATTCAACAATGGAGACGACCCTGTTGTCCAAGATGTTGCTATTGCAAATGGAAAAATTATTGCTCGAGGTAAGGCCTTAGCGGCAAGCAATGTTGGTAGGGTTGTTGATGCAGAAGGTCTATGGCTCATGCCTGGGCTATTCGATATACATACTCACTATGATTTGGAGTTAGAAGTAGCTCCTGGGTTACCTGAATCTACTCGCCACGGCACCACCTCGGTGGTAATTGCGAACTGTAGCTTAGGTTTAGCTTTTGGCTCTCAGAGAGATGGCACTAATGATCCCATCGTTAGTTGTTATGCGCGAGTTGAAAACATTCCCAAGACTGTGCTCAAGGATTGTGCAGATAGTATTACGTGGGACAACCCAAAAGCCTATTTGGATCATTTAGAGCAACTTAATTTAGGGCCAAATGTGGCAGTTTTGTTTCCTCATTCAATGCTGCGTATTGATGCAATGGGTTTCGATAATAGCGTTACTCGAGACCCTACTAGTGCTGAACTTAACAGCATGGCAGACACTCTTTCTGATGCCCTAAAGAGCGGTTACGCGGGCTTCTCAACAGATGCACTTCCGTTTCATTATTTGGCTGCTCAGCCACACTGTGAGAAAACCATTCCGACTCAGTTTGCAAAATACGGTGAGCTCAAGCAGCTCGCTCAAGTAGTCAGAGAGCAGGAGTCTACTTGGCAGGCGACGCCTCCGAAAGACAGTGTCATAGGTACCTTGAGAACCTTCTTGCTCACTAGCGGAAGACTCCACGGGAAACCTTTGAGAACAACCGTGGTTGCAGCTTTAGATATTGCCAACAATTGGAAACTCTCAAGGATGGTAAAAACGTTATCTCAGTTGCTTAACTCTTCGCTAGTGAGAGGAGACTTTCATATGCAAGCCTTGGGGGCACCTTTTAAAATATGGTCTGATGGAGCGATTACTCCGATCGCGGAAGAAATACCTGAATTGCGTCGACTCAATGAAACTGACCTTGAGGATCGGGAAGCTCGGCAAAAGATTATGCACGAGCCAGATTACATCAAGTCATTCAAGTCAATGTGGATGAGAGGTAAGCAGGGGTGGAATCTAGATCGACTGAAGCGAAAGTTTAACCTTGAAGATTTCGCATTTAACCGAACACTGGCTGATATGACAGTAGATAGATGCCCTCAAAAGAATTGGGAGGGCATGGACTTTCAATCGGTATTTGATCGTGTTGTGTTGATAAAACAAGATCAGTGTCAGGAACCCGTGACGAAAGTTGAACAAAAGCTAGTCCAAAAAGATTTCTTTTGGATAGCCGATGAAGGTGACTTCATGCTCCAAATGCTAAGAAGTTTTGATACTGATTTAACCTGGAGCACGGTGACAGCGAATCGTGACTTAAAGGTGGTACGAGAACTATTAATGAACCCCAAGTTACTGCCAGGGTTTAATGACAGCGGCGCGCATCTGACCAATATGGCGTTTTATGACGTTAACCTTCGTAGCCTTCAACTGGCTGCCCAGGGTGGAGATAAAGACGTCAGTTACATGGTTAAACGTCTGACCAAAGATGCAGCGGATGTTTTCGGTGTTGCCGGAGGTACGGTTGATGAAGGCGATGTTGCGGACTTGATTTTAATCGATCCAGAGCAGCTTGCTAATTATGATGGCGAAGGCAATGTTCAGCGTATTCATCGAGAAGAGTTTCAACATGAGCAGTTGGTTAATCGATCAGACGGTGTAGTTCCCTTTGTCATGATTGGTGGCCATGCGGCTTGGGAAAACAATGAATTTACCTCTGATCTAGGGCAAAAACCAATGGGCCGTTTGCTGCGCGCTCTTAATTAGAAAAGGCAGTAGTTCTTCTCCAATGCCAAGAGATGTTTTTTTAACGGTAAACCGCCTCCATAACCACCCAAACTGCCATCGCTTGCAATAACGCGGTGGCAGGGAATGATAACAGCCAACGCATTAGCTCCGTTGGCACTTCCCGCCGCCCGCACAGCGCCTTTGCTTCCGACAGCTGTCGCCAGTTCGAGGTATGAAACTGTTTCTGAGTAAGGTATGTCTAACAATGACTGCCAAACTTTTTTCTGGAATTCTGTGCCCACGGTCAAAAGAGGCACATCAAAGCTTTTGCGGCTACCTGACCAGTATTCTTTTAATTGCGCCTTGGTTAACTCCAGTACTTTATTACTTTGTTCAGTAAAGCTCGCGTTAAGACCCTGTTGTATTCGCTTATCAACAGATTCGCGCATTCTTCTATATCTAAAATCACATAGACATAGTTTGTCCTCAAAGGAGCCTAGTACGAATTCCGCTTTTGGAAGCTTAAGATATTGAATATGGATTTCATTTAACATATTCATTACCAGAGTAAACTGATTGCTAAGGCTGACATTATTATTCCAATAATTACCTCTAGGATTTGCCACGCTCTGGGTTTTTGGAACACAGGAATTAACACGCGAGAGCCATAGCCAAGGCTATAAAAGAATACAAAAGATGCGCTTATAGCCCCCAAAGTAAATGCCTCTATGCTGTCTGAGTATTGAGTCGAAATTGATCCTAGCAACACCACTGTATCAAGATAAACATGTGGGTTCAGCCAAGTAAAACCTAGGCAGATCAGAGCAATTTTAAGCGCGGACTCAGGAGCGGAACCCTCTGGATTAAGGCTATGCCTCGTCTTATATGCAGAGTAAAAACTCATGGCGGCATAAACCATTAAAAAGGCTGCACCACCAAAGCGAGCTATTTGTTCAACGATTGGAAAGCGTTCAACCAGCGCCCCAAACCCTGATACCCCAAGTGAAATTAATATCGCATCAGACAGAGCGCAGATGGTGCAAACTAAAAAGACATGCTGTTTTTTTAGTCCTTGTTTCAGCACAAAGGCATTTTGTGCACCAATCGCTAGAATTAGAGATAGCCCAAGAGCAAAGCCGGGAAGATATGACTGCATGAAATTAAAAAGCCCTAGAATCAGTCGATGAACAAGTATAACTCAATAAATTATTTCTGTTTTTAAAGCACTTGCCATGAGGTGGCTAAGTACAGTTCCCGCCGCCTCCATCAAACAAGTGATCTAGGAAGCGCTTCATAAAACTAAGTACCTATTAAATACCCATGCAAGCCCAGTATATCTGGTCATGTATGGCTCTTTTAAATTCCATAACATCCGTTTACGGTTACCCAACTTGATGCTTTTAAGCTTGGCGCGGAGGTTACCGACTAGTGACCACAAGGTAAGCGACTAATTCGCAGTCTCCGCAGTTTTCAATACTGGGGATAAGATCCCCACGATAATGCGCTAAGTCACCCGCATTGAGTTTGCACTACAGGCGTTTGGTCGCGTCAAGCGACAGCTCAAACTCAAGGGGCACTATCAAGTATATAAAAAAGGACGACTCAGATGAGTTGCCTTTTTTATTATTAATGATTGACTTCGCAGTCAATTACTTGTTAACCTGACGCTGTACCGTTGCTATTGTCAATGGGATGATAAACTCAAGAGGCACTATAAAGTATATAAAAAAGGACGACTCAGATGAGTTGCCTTTTTTATTATTAATGATTGACTTCGCAGTCAATTCCTTGTTGACCTGCCGCTGTACCGTTGCTGTTGTCAATGGGATGATAATTTTTGCTAGTGGGATTTAATGGTGGGATTTGCGTGCTAAGGATGGCTTTTTAGAGGCTTTTTAAAAAATACTTGGGAGATAATCATGAATAAAGATAAAGATAAAGATAAATATTTAAAACCGTCGGGCTTGCAGTCATGCTTGCTAGCGGCCCTTTTGGTTCCCTGTAGTGTTGGGGCAGACGAGCTTAACGAAATTATCGTCACAGCACAGAAGCGGGAACAAAACCTGCAGGACGTAGGAGTTTCAGTCACTGCGCTCGACCAAACAGCTATCAAAAATGCAGGTATTCTTGACATTTCGCGACTCGAGTTTGTTACGCCAGGTGTGACCTACGGACATATCGGTACAGATTCGAAGATTGCTATTCGCGGAGCTAATTCTAACAACACCTACCGAGATAATTCTTCAATCGCGGGAGCATTTATCGACGGCGTGTACCAAACTCGTGCTGCTCAACAAAGGCTTGGTTACTTCGATGTGGAGCGAATGGAGATTTTGAAGGGTCCACAGGGCACTCTCTATGGGCGCAATACGTTTGCGGGCGCTGTAAATATGTATACGAAGCGAGCATCTACAGAAGCAGTTGACGTTGGTGTGGACGTAACGGCTTCGAGTTTTAACAAAATACGCAGCGAGATGTTCGTAAACGCACCCATCAGCGACACCTTCGCGCTTCGTCTGGCTGGTGTCACTGCCTCCAGTGATGGGCATATCAAAAATATCGGAATGGGCGAGGATATGGGCGCTATCGATCAGCAAGGCGCTCGATTATCGGCTTACTGGGCTCCAAGTGATGATGTGGAAGTGATTGCCCGATACACTACTTTAAGTGATGGTGGTACATCAGAGGGAGTTTGGGCTGCGGAGGGGCTATGTGTGCCTGTGAATTCTACGGGAGTTACGGACATGGTGGGGACTGAAATCGATTGTACAAACCCGAAAGAGGGTTCTCTCGGTATTGACTCGGCTTTCGATAGACCTTTTGTGGTGAATTACGCCTGGGATTCTTTTCGCGATGTGACGTCGGATAATATGACGGTCGATGTCACCTGGGATAGAGGGTCAGTGGCCATTAGGTCGATCACTTCGTATTCCGATTTCGAAAGCGCCTATACTTCAGGTAGCATGAACGGCAGACCCGGCGCTCAGGGTTACTTCGACGAGTTAACGGAATCCTTCACCCAGGAAATCCAGCTCATGTCAACTGACAATGAAATCTTGGAGTGGACACTAGGTGGCTATTATTCTGATGATGCGATTGTGGTGGGTTCTGGAGATTTCGACACCTTTTCATACGCCGATCACACGATTAAGGGATATGACGATGCGGGCAATGAGATTACAACATATCATCCAACTGAGTTGATTGACGTTTATGGCGGTGGAGACTTTGACGACGGATCCAAATACCAGCACATTGACACGATTACCGAGGGTGTATTTGGGCAAGCTGCATGGTCCATTAAGGACGATGTCCGACTGATCGCTGGCATTCGTCACAACAAGGAAACAAAGCGTAGTGAAGTGCATAAGGGCAATTCGGTCTTTGATCCGGACGATGCGCCGTACGGCTACGGATTAGTTGGTCGCCCTCTAGACGTTTATGTATATCCCGCCGAACCTTCTTGTGCGACTAAGGTTGTCTATGACAAGGTCACCTGGCGCGCGGGAGTTGAATGGGATATGGACGACGATAGGATGCTCTATGCAAATAGTTCAAACGGTTTCCTCTCCGGCGGCCTGAATAGTAATTGTTCGACCTTTGACCAGCAGGATTCGGAAGCCATCGAAATAGGATTTAAAACTCGCTGGGCCGACAACAAAGTACAGATCAATGGGGCACTCTACCGTAACGACTATACCAACCTGACGGCACAGGAACTGATCTTCGTTCCGGGGGAACAAGGCGCAGCCGGAAGTTGGTCAACGATCACGCTCAATGGTGGTGATATCGCCGTCAATGGCGCTGAGATCGAACTCATATGGTTAGCGTCGGAAGCATTGACGATTACTGCCAATGCCTCAGTCATGGATGCTGAGTTCGGTAAGTTCGGAGTGAAAAATCCGTTCCAGTTGTTCGACGGTGTCAAGGCAAACTCGACCGTTGATGCGGATGGGAACCCGCTCAAGGGCTTTATTCGTTTGGATGGAACGACGCCAGGGTGGTCACCCGATACCACAATGGGCCTAACTGCCGCATACGATCATGACATGGGTAGCTCCGGAGTGCTGACGACGTATCTTCAGTTTTACTATTCGGACAGTTACAACACGGACGATGTTTCTCTCTATTCCACGCAAGTCCAGGATGCCTATACCAAGACAGATTTGCGCTTGACTTGGACGTCGGCAGACGAGAATTTTTCGATATCCGGTTTTGTTGAGAATATCGAAGATGAGACCGTACTGTCGCGAACCAACACAGGCAGCGACGATCTGGTACAAGGTAGTTATGCCTTTCCTAGGAATGTGGGTGTAAAATTCTCCTACAGATACTAGGCTAGACGCCACCGTCCTCGTGATTACGTTATGCGAGGGCGATGGCCCTGCGTCCTCCTGATCGTGTGCAGTAGTAAAGCGAGACATCACAGCTTATTTCAAGGGTCTCATCCACTCGGCCAAATCAGCGAATTTATACCTTGCATTGGATGCCGAATATTAGAAAGTCCGAAATCAAGGAATGCTCCTTCTGGGCCTCAGTAACAACTTTATCCAAGCCCAGCCTTTATGTTGCCGCCGAGTCGCGTTAAAGCTGGCTAAAGTCTAAACTTGTCGACACCTTCTTTTATTCAAATGGAGTTTCATATGAAATTATATAATGTCGTTCAAAAAAGAACAGGACGGGCGCTCTGGGATTTATTACTTTTTGCTCTTATGACCCTAGCTCTTGTTGGATGCGCATTATTTCCGCCCAGCCAGCTACAAAGCAATCGCGCAAAAAATATCATCCTATTTATCGGTGACGGAATGGGAGTTTCCACTGTAACTGCCGCACGAATCTTTGATGGTCAGTCGCAGGGGATGAGGGGTGAAGAGCATGTCTTGCCCTTTGAGCGCTTCGACCAGGTTGCCCTAGTCAAGACCTATAACACTAACCAGCAAGTGCCAGACTCTGCTGGCACAGCAACAGCGATTTTCAGTGGCACAAAGACTAAGGCCGGCGTCATTGGCATCGGGCCTGAGGCCAAGCGGCGCAATTGCGATGACGCTCTCCAGTACCCTGTGCAGTCAATCGGCGAAATAGCAAAGCGACGTGGCAAAAGCGTTGGCATTGTGACGACCACACGAATAACGCATGCTACACCAGCGAGTTTGTATGCACACGCCCCGGACCGCATCTGGGAAAGCGACAAATACCTGCCAGAGGATGATTGGGCGCAAGGTTGTCGTGACATTGCCTGGCAGCTATTGAACTTGGAGTCGGACAGCGGACTCGATATTGTTATGGGCGGTGGCCGCAGGGAATTCTACGGTGCCGACTTTGGCGGGTCACGGCGCACTAGTAACGAAGATCTCATCGCACCGTGGCTTGCAGGTGATCCATTACGGAACTTTATCGATGACGTCTCTGGACTTGACGATATCCGTTCAGACGAGCAGATTCTTGGCCTTTTCTCTGAGTCGCACATGACCTACGTCGCCCAGCGCGCCGACGATACGACTGAACCGACTTTATCCCAAATGACATCAGCAGCTATCGACCGTTTAACTGCGGGGCCAGAGGGTTACTTTTTGTTGGTCGAAGCTGGCCGCATCGATCATGGCCATCATGTTGGCATTCCGGGATACGCAATGCTAGAAACGCAGGCTTTAGCTCGCGCTGTGGAAACCGCCCTCAAGAAGGTGGATCTGGATGATACGCTGGTAATGGTTACCGCCGACCACTCGCATGTATTCACTATTGGCGGATATCCCACCCGAGGAAATCCGATCCTTGGTTTGGTGGTAGAGAACGATGGAACTGGCAAACCGAACGTCGCCCCGGCCCGGGCTGAGGATGGTAGTACGTATCGAACGGTGCAGTATGCAAATGGTATTGGCGCAATAGCGAGTTTGCCGCGGCAAGATCCCTCTCTAGGAGTGCATTCACGTGCTCAAGCACTATTCGCCAGACGCGGCATAGGATTTGACGGGTCTGTGTCTAATAGTGAGACTCATGGTGGTGAGGACGTTGCACTCTATGCCAGTGGAGCCGGCGCCGAAGGCGTTAGAGGTGTGATAGAGCAGAATCTGCTCTTTGATATTATGATGTCAGCCTACGGTTGGTCGTCTGCCAAGTAGCCTTCGCCCACCTGACCCAAATGTATGGGTCATGGCGATAACCTTTTACCAGATCACTCGGTTGAGTATTACAGTAGCTATCCTGTACGTACTTTTTTAAAAGCGAACGTTATTAGTATTTTGCGCGGCGCCCTTTATTTTAACTCTAGACGCTTAGCCATTAGGGAGTCCCGCTCAATCATTTTTCTCTTTATGAACACTTTCTTTATATGATCGAACGCATCAATAGTATCTAGAAGGCTCTGCGACAGCAGCAATAAGTCTCCTCGCTTACCTTCGTTTATGCTACCAATGACCCCAATAAATGCATATCACTTTTGCTACTTGGTATTCACTTTAGTCCATTTGGTAAAAGTTGTTAGCGGTTTGATAAAACATTTGATGCTGCTCTAAAGAGGAATACTGCCTAACAGCCGATCGGTAACAGTCCCAGTAATTGTCGTAGCTACGATAAAGTTTGTCGACAGGGAAGTTAGAGCCAAACATAGTTTTGTCGGGACCAAACGTATCGATGATACGTTCAATCAATGGGCCTAAATCCTGGTCATGCCAATGGTTATTGAACATACCTAACCCAGATACTTTGCAACAAACATTGGGTAGCAAGGATAGCTTCTTTAGACCTGCTTGCCAGCTATCGAGCCCTGATCGCGATTGGTCCCAGGGCGAGCCTCCGTGGCACAGGGCAACCTTCACGTGAGGTATGGCTTGTAATACTTTATATACCGCATCGACTTGTGGTGGAATTATTTGTAAGTCAAAACTTAAGCCCTGCTCCGTAAGATAGATCATGGCCTTACGCCAACTAGCGTTTGCAAGTAATGCATGGCTACCATGCTTAATGTCCTCGTCGGCATGGCGCCCAATAATTTGACGAATACCCTTTACTTTTGAAAAGGCTTTTTGAGCATCGATTTGCTGCTTATAGTTGTCAGCACTTAAATCGCAAAAGGCAACAATGGCATTGGGAAGTGGGTTTTGCTCTTGAAGCCATTGTGTTTCTTTAAGGCTATCAGATTTACTTGTTCCAACTTGAATATGTACCGACTTCTCAGGGCGGTATTGGCTAGACTCATTGAGAAAATCGCTAACGAGATAGTTCTTCTGAATCGGGCTAGGGTCGCCAAAAAAGCGTTTCTCCCCTTTAGCCATTAACCAGGGGTAGTCGCAGGCCTTTAAATCCCATAGGTGATGATGGGCATCGATAAAGCTAAACGGATTGCTATTCATATTTATCCCTTAAGTAACGGAATTCGTCGAGCTTTTATACCCTATTAAAATTCAACAGGGCAACAATGTATTGATTCATAACATATACTCATTCAACTAAGAACCATTCGAAAGGCAGGCTCTACTTAACTTATCTGGATGCTCACAGTCACACGCTGTAACGTTTGCTTAAATATCAGCGGTGACCTATAGGCACGACTGATTGATACATGACGCTTTTCACCACAGTGAAATCCAGAGTTTGGTGAATAGATTGGCCACAGTTTTGGTAGCAGCATCCATCCTAATTTCTGACTACCTAAGGCCACTATGATTTAAAAATTCGCCCGGGCAGATGTAACCAAGTTTTTAGCACCCTGCCTTATAAAGCTATGGTCTGAAGACATTAAGAAAAGTGTGATGCCTCGACTGCGCCAAAATTCGATACTGCTAATATTAGGCACAAAGATACCTAACCTCTTATTATTAGCCTTAGCGGCAATGCAGATCTTTTCAGCCGCTTCAACGACGACCTTATCAGTAGCAGCCTTGGCTCCAAGAGCAACGGTTAAGTCCATCATGCCGATAAACAAGCAATCAATACCCTCTTGAGCCGCTATCTCGTCAATTTGATCCACAGCAGTAATATCTTCAATTTGAGCTATTACCGTAGTCTCTGACTGATTGAGACTGATATTGTCAGCAACACTGGCTGTGCCATAACCCGCCGAACGAGTAGAGCCTGCGTATCCTCGTCCTATCCTTCCATACCTAGCCGCATTAACACAGGCCAAGGCCTTTTCAGGCGAATCAACATGTGGAATCACCACACCGGTAGCGCCACAGTCAAGTGCATTGAGTATTTGATCCGCTGATGACGAGGCTACCCTAACTAATGCGGGTTTCTGCTCTGTGCGAAAAGCCAGCAAACAGCTATCTATATCGCGACGATCGAATGGGGAATGTTCGGCATCGAAGCAGGCAACATCTAGCTCTGTACTTGCTAATACTTCTGCAACCATCATCGATGGTGTCTTTACAAAGGTGCCAATCAGGCATTCACCGGATAACAGTTTTTGTCGAAAATTATTGTGTGGGTTAAAAGCAGCCATAATTATTATTTCTTATTAGATTAAGTTACGAATTGAGCCAATTTTCTAGGGCTTTGTTCACCTGTTCCGGGGCATCGAGAGTGCTGAGGTGCCCAGCCTCTTCAATAATCTCCAACTTGGCATGTTTTATTTCTAGGGCCATATTCCGGTGGAGCTTTTCATTGCACTGTGCATCATGGACACCACAGAGAATGAGGGCAGGGCAGTGAATATCTTTGAGCGTGCTCCAGCTATCAGTTCGACTCGCTAATGCACGCCATTGGTTGATGAACTCATCGGTACCAACATCCAAGGCCATTTCCATCACCAAAGGTTCGAGCTGTAATAGCTGTTCTGATTTAAACGCATATTTTGGCATCAACTGCTGACTGACTAGAGTCTTCAAGCTCTCAACGCCGCCCTGAGCAATGTTGTTGATTTGCTGATGACGGACAGGTACATGTTCTGGCAATTCACCCCGTGGATTGGTGCCTAGCAAAGCGATTCTCTCAATCCGCTCGGGTGCCTGTCTAAACATTTCAAAGGCCACAATACCGCCCATCGAAAGGCCTGCTAATGCAAACTCTGCTGGTGCTTCCGTGAGTACCTTGGTAGCCATAGTTTCAATTGAATCGCAATTGGAAAAGTCACCTACTAATACCTCCCTATCGCTTTTAAAAGCTGAGATTTGCGCCTGAAAAAGCACGTCGGTACAAAGTGAACCAGGTACAAGTAATAATGGTAACGGCACTGTTGGTACTCCAATCGAAATTATACTATTTGAATACTAATCAAGCTGCGCTGTAGCGCCGTGCCTGATACTACCAGCAAAAAGACGCTTCTCAGCAGGTAGTTCCGGATTCTTAATGCGCTCCAAAAGCATACCCACAGCCGCTTCTACCATACGCTCTAAAGGCTGCTGCACTGTTGTTAAGTCATAATTGAGCCAGGCAGCGGCATTGACACCGTCAAAGCCAACCACAGATATATCTTCAGGGATATTCGCCCGGTATTCGATACGTAGAGTATCGAGACAGCCGAGAGCCATAATATCGTTAGTGCAAACGAATGCATCTGGCCTAGGGTTAGCTGAGTCCATAACCCTGCGCGTTAAGCTGCAGGCCCGCTCATAGCTATAATCACCTTCAAGTTCTACGATATCAACAGGCAGCCCCTTGAGCTGCGCTACCGCACCCTTAGTTCTTGCCGTACTCACTGCTGAATCCACTGGCCCACTCATTACAACAAACGACTTACGCCCATTGGTGAGCAGCCCTTCAACCAGTGACCGCTCGCCCTCGTAATGATCACAGCAAACAGATGAAACAGAATTTTGGGGGTAGAGGCGGTTGTAAAAAACTAAAGGGATATTGCGGTCTTGGCAGGCACTTATCTGAGTGTCAGTGAATTGGGCTGCGGCAATAATTCCATCTACTTGATACTGCCAGACTTTATCTAGAACTTGATCAACATCGCTCTCTTTATCGAGCGTAAATAATAGAATATGAATATCTTTCTCATCAAATTTTCGGTTTAACTCAGACAGAATCTGGGGATAATTCAGATTGGTAAGCTCAGTAATTAATACGCCGACAATGTTCGATCGACCAGAGATTAATCCACGTGCAATAGCATTGGGTTGATAACCCAGCGCTTTGGCGGCGCTCTCCACTTTTGACCGCGTTTTCGCCGATACACTTGCTCCAGGCTTGAAGCAGCGTGAGACTGCCGATTGAGAAACCCCTGCAACTCGTGCAACATCATAAGAGGTCGATCGTTTGCCATCAGATTTAATATTTTGTGGCGTGATTGCTAGCATTTTTTTGTTCATACCTTTTCACTACCTCCTGTCGGCATACGATCAATATTAGACGCAATGTATTTAATACCCAAAAGAATATTAACACATTACACATTGTTCGGCGGTACGCAGAGCGACGATTAATGCTTGTATAACACTATTTTCTAACCCTTTTAGAACGGGCTTAACTGGTCTACCCGAGTTAATTATACGGTCTATTTTGTCCCTATTCTCCAAACTACAGACCTTCCAATAGGCCAACTAAAAACCATTAGCGAAGCTGTGAACGATCAATCCTACACAAAGACGTATCGGCGTATAAAATGTTTGACTTTAATTTTGCATTCGAAGTACATTACTATACTAATCTCTATCGTAAAGATTTGAAACATTTAAATGAACAGTACCGTATCAAATAATAAACTTGCCATTGCAAGGCTCTTTGAGTCACTCCAGAATCCTCAAAAAGCACAGGCTGCAATGGCTCAGCAGGTGGGTAAAAATTTTGCTTGGCACGGCCCCAAGCCTTTTAAATCTTGCTCAAGCACTGAAGAGTGGTGCTTGACGTTTTGGCTGCCCTTTGTTGATGCATTTGAGGGTGTATCTCGAGAAACGCATATGCTTTTTGGTGGTATAAGCCAAGGTAAAGCCGACAATAGTCTGGATAGCCAGTCATGGGTTGGCGCTACTGGTTACTATGAAGGTGTTTTTGCAAAATCCTGGCTTGGTTTTGAACCAACGCATCAGGTTATCAAGTTAAGGTGGGGCGAATTCTTCCGCTTTGAGGATGGCAAGATTGTAGAGATGTATACGCTTTTCGATATCATTGACTTTCTACAGCAAATTAACAAAAATCCTCTGCCCCCAAGTCGTGGCACAGATTTTGTGTATCCTAGCCCGACAGGTGTTAATGGGGTTTTACTTGACGAGAGTGATGCGTCTGAAACAGCTGAGTCGATGCGATTGATTCGAGAGTTTCTTTTTGAAGGGCTCAATAACTTTGATGAAGAAAATCTCACCAGTATGGGTGTTGCGAACTTTTTCCATGACAATATAAACTGGTATGGGCCTGGGGGAATAGGCGCGTGCCTTAGTTTAAAGGAGTTTCAAAACTACCATCAGCAGCATTGGCTAGTTGCGTTTCCCGATCGCAAAGTACAGGATCTAGACAGTCTGTTCGCCGAAGGTAATTTTGTTGGGTCTTCAGGCTGGGCGGGGGTTAAATCGCAACATACTGGTAGGTATTTAAGCGCAGCAGCTACCGGCAACCGGATAAATTTTAACGGCATGGACTTTTGGCTTCGCCGTGGTGATAAGTTTATCGAAAACTGGGTCTTTGTTGACATGATTGACCTCTTTGAACAATTTGGCGTTGATTTACTTCAACAAGCACGACTAGGATAACCCTAATGACCGATATTAACTCAAATAAGCAACTTATCCTCGATTACTTTGCTGCAGTGGAAAAATCCACTTCGCAAAATATTACCGAGACTGTGAGTCAATTTATTGCCGATGATTATCATTGGTATGGCGTATACCCCTTTGAAGAGCAAAGCGACGCTCAGGGAGTAGCTGATGCATTCTGGAAGCCATTTTTAGATGCTTGGTCACCGATCAGCCGTCGCCAGGACGTGTTTATGGGGGGTACTAGCGAGATCGATGGCAGTCAGTGGGTGACCAGTATGGGCCACTTTCAGGGCCTTTTCGACAAAGATTGGCTGGGCATTCCAGCAACTCGCAAGATGGCCTTTTTACGTTATGCCGAATTCCATAATGTAAGGGACGGTAAGATCGTTCGCAGTAGCTTCTTCTGTGACATTATTGGCGTTATGCACCAAGCGGGTATAAATCCACTACCAATGCAAACTGGCGCCTCTGTCACCGTTCCCGGGCCTAAAACTCAGGACGGTATTCTGATTGCCGGCCAACCCGAAGGTGAGTCGCAAAAAACAATGGCGGTGCTCAACCAAATGATTGCTGATCTCAATGAGCTAAACCATTCAGGTGAAGGCTGCTTTCCTCCGGAAATATTGGAGCGGACATGGCACTCCGATATGAGTTGGTATGGGCCTGCCGGTATCGGGTCGACCTATACTGTCCGCCGCTATCAGGAACAGCATTCCTTCCCGTTCCGCGAAGCCTTAAAAGACAAAGTGTATAACGGGCATATTTGTCGCTACGCTGATGGCGACTACGCTTGCTTCTTTGGCTGGCCCAATTTGACACATACACCAACCGGTGGGTTTTTGGGTCTCCCGGGAAATGACTGCCGAGTCGATATGCGCGTCGTCGATGTCTATCGGCGGGAAGGCGATAAACTCGCAGAGAACTGGGTCATTATTGATTTGCCTTGGTGGCTGAAGCAGCAGGGCTTAGATATCCTTGAGCGCTGCAAAAATATAACCACTTGTAGTTAATCTTAGATTTAGACCGCCACTTACATTAAGGAGAGCCCGACTATGAAAGGATCTAGGCCACCTCAAGCCCCGCTAACGGCCAACAATGACCTCAGTAAAACTGCTGAAACATTGGCAGTCATTGATTCCATGGTGGACGGCCTTAATGATCATGATATTGACACCATGGATAGGTTTTTTAGTAAATCATTTCGCTGGATAGGAAATGCTGGCTGTGGTTATAAGGTTGGCCTCAATGAATTTCAAGAAAATTGGCAGCGGCCATTTCAAGACGCTTTTTCAGACAAGGTGTGTGTCGACGAGGCAAGAGTAACCGAGGGTGAATGGTGCTCCGCATTTGGTCGCCAAGAGGCGGTTCATTCTGGAGACTTTATGGGCATCCCGGCAACTCACAAAAAGATCGAAATTCGCTATATGGATTTTTGGAAAGTGGTCGATGGAAAAATTGTCGATAACTGGGTTATGGTTGATTTTCCGTCAATCTTACAGCAACTTGGTGTCGACCCATTCAGTGGCCATGGGTGGGAAAAGATGGATTCTCAAAGAGCACCTCTCCAAAATGGTGAAAAGGCCTAATCTGCCGCAGTTAGACCCCAAAATCCTGATTGGCTAGGAGAGAGTAGCATGACAGCAGCCGCACACGAGGCTGTAGTGGTAGATAACACATTTTGAATAAAAGTAAACATAACAACATTTAACAAGTTTGGCATAAGTCTCATCGGTTATTGCTTTTGCATTCGAAGTACAATACCATCTAGGACTAGCTTTTTGAAATCTAAGATTTTAATACTCTCATGACCTCAATTTCTAAAAACGACAGCCTTAAGCCTTTTATTGTGCGACGTAGTGAGATCGTACCCTGCAAGACGGCGTTCATCGATGCTCGCTCGCCAGGGAGCGACCAAAAAGAAAATTACTGTTTGATAGGCGGTGGCGTAGCAGAAAACCCATCACAAGTAGTCCACATAAATACGCCACATGGTTTTGATGTTGGTGCGGCGCGTCAGCCAACAGGCTGCAAAAACTCCCATCATAGCCACGACACAGAGGAAGTATTTGTGGTACACAAGGGACAGTGGAAGTTTACCTGGGGCGAAGATGGGAGTGATGGTGAGGTCGTACTTGATAGTGGCGACACCATTTCTATTCCAACACAATTGTTTCGTGGTTTTGAGAATGTGGGTGACCGTAATGGTTTTTTATTCTCTGTATTAGGGCATCTTCCAAACGGTACGCCGGGGAGGGTCACCTGGGCGCCCTACGTATTTGATGAGGCAAAGAAGCATGGGTTGATCTTACTGCAAGATGGTCGGCTTATTGATACCCATGCGGGGCAATCTGTTCCTGACAATCAACCACAGTACGAACCTGTTTGTGGAGAAGAGCTTAAGGCGTTCAAAACATTGACCATGGAAGACATGGTCAAGAATGTGAGTCGCCATATTGACCTTCGCAGGCACGCTACTGGAGGTCTTACCAATGACAGTGGAGTTCATGAGTTTGCGATTATTGGCGACAAAACTGACGGTGAGGGTATGCCTGCCGGCAAGATCAGTCGGCCACATAACTTTCAACTGCGACGGTTAATGCTTGACTCTGGTGCAACAATTGCGAAGCATAGCCGAAAGGAGCAGGAAGTTTTATTTGTTCATCGGGGCAGCCTTAACATCAGTACGGATGAGGGATCCTTGACCCTGGGTACTGGAGATTTATTCACCTGCCCAATTGGCTTAACTAGATGTTTTGCCAATGAGGGTAATGAAACAGTCGATATAATAGTCTTACGGGGTGGAGATAACCCGGGCGCTGCAAATTATTACTGAAAATCAAACTTACTGCTGATCAGATTTTAGAGACAAATGATTATGGATAGAATGCAGCATCACTTTGATGGCGCCCCAGGTAAGGTTACGTCGCATAAATCACCCATGGCCGGTTTTGATGATGAATTTGTCAATATCGTTGACTATATTCTGCGCATTACCTACCGAATCTGGGAAGGTAAGCAAATAGGGCTTTGTTATGACTATTACTCCGATGACTGTCCAGTTTACACAATGTCTGGTATTACCATTGGCGCCGAAGAAGTAACGCAAAATACACTCACCACATTAGCTAGCTTTCCTGATAGAACTCTGCAAGCCGAGAATGTGATCTGGGGCGGCAACGATATTGATGGGTATCACACGTCCCATCTGATCAAAACGTCGATGACAAACCTTGGTGGCAGTGACATGGGCGCCGCAACAAACAGAGCAACAACTTTTTTGGTGATTGCGCATTGCATCGTCAAAGGTAATAAAATAATTGAAGAATGGCTGGTTCGCGATAACTATGCCCTTGCAGAGGAGCTTGGGTTCGATGTCCATCAGGTTGCTAGGGAGAAAGCGGCAATACCAATACAGCAGCGACTCAAAGATTGGAATCAATCTGAGCTCAATCGAGTGCAGAAAAGTGTAACCCACGAACGTCAACCGTTTTTAGGATGTAGTTCCAATGATTCCGAAGGTTTTATCGAAGCTTTACTGCAAAATATCTGGAATGCTAGATTGCTTGGTGAAGTTTTTCAAAGCTACTCGGACGATGCTTTATTGCACTGCTCAAGAAATCAAACATTGAAAGGACGCGAGGAAATTGCAGCCTCTTATGCTCAAATAATAGGTACTGTCACGCAACTAAAATTCTCCCATGACTACTGCTGCTGTATTCCAAACGATAATGGTGGCAAAGATATCGCGGTTCGTTGGACCATCACGGGGAATCATGGGGGTGCTGGTCTTTATGGTGAGCCAACAGGAACTCCTCTGCTCATTTTGGGAGAGAGCCAATTCAGGATCATCGATGGGCTCATTGCCGAGGAGTGGACTATCTTTGATGAGCTGTCCATCCTAGTTCAAATTTATCGCGCCAGATTAAGCAGCGCGGAATAAATACCTATAAAAAGAAGAAAAATATGGAACTGCAAGCATTTGGTTTAATAAATTGGCTGGTCTTGGGGGCCTATCTGTGCGCCAATATAGTTCTTGGATTTGTACTGAGTAAGAAAGTCACAACTGCAGATGATTTTTTTGTCGGGCAGCGAAATATTCCTTGGTGGGCTATTGGTATTTCAGTTGTCGCTACCTATGTAAGCGCGCTGTCATTTCTTGGTGGACCTGCCTGGGCCTACACCGAGGGACTGAGTGTTATTGCCATTCACCTCAACTACCCCCTGGTTATTTTCATTGTTGTTGCGTTTTTTCTCCCATTCTTTTTCAATAGTGGTGTTGCCTCTATATACGAATATCTAGAAAAGCGTTTTGGTCCTACTTCACGAGGCCTCATTGCTGCTATTTTTCTGGTATCCCAAACCCTTACCTCGGCAGCCGTTCTTTATGCCACAGCGCTAGTTCTTGAGTTCATTACGGGAATGCCTGTTATTTACGCCATTATTATAATTACTCTTATAGGGCTCATTTACACCATCATGGGTGGTCTGGCAGCAGTAATTTGGACAGACGTCATACAGGCGTTAATATTATTGGTCGGTGCATTAATTATCACGGTATCCCTAATCAATAACCTCAGCTTGCCATTGGGTGAAACTCTGGAAATCTTGAAGGCTGAGGGTAAAACGAATCCCCTAAATTTTAGTTTCGATACAACTCAGGTCAGCACCGTTTGGACCGGTGTCATCGCTATGACGCTTTTTCATATCACCGTCTACGGTGCTAATCAGATGATGGTGCAACGCACCCTGGCATCTAAGAATATTGGTGATGCAAAAAAGTCCTTTTTAATGATGGGCTATTTTGCCATTTTCGTATACTTTCTATTTTTCTTGCTCGGTATACTGTTCTACAGCTACTACGGTGGCCGCGATTTCGACAATGGAAATACTATTATCCTAGACTTTGCCTCTTCTCTGGCGATTCCAGGATTAATGGGGATTATTGCCGCCGCAGTGATAGCAGCGTCCATGTCCAGTCTTGACTCTGCATTTAATTCAATGTCGACAGTAACCACCATTGATTTTTACCAGAAATATGTCAAACCTGATGCTACTTCAGAGCACTATCTTTTGGCGTCACGAATATTTACCATTTTCTGGGCGCTAGCGATCATCATTCCGGCCTTTATGTATACGAAAAGTAATGGCTCGGTTTTAGAGACTCTTAGTAAAGTTGGGTCCTATTTTGTGGGCGCTAAACTGGCTATGTTTGGTCTAGGGTTTTTCTCCAAGCACACAACTGAGAAAGGCCTAATAACCGGAGTGGTCGCCGGCTTTGGAGTACTCTGGTGGGTCGCATCGAATACCGATATTGCCTGGCCCTGGTATTGCGCAATAGGCGGTATTGTCAATATAACCGTTTCGATTGGTGCCAGCTTAATCATTGATGGTCCACAAGCTGAATACTCCAGATATAGTGTTCAGGGTCAGAAGCAATATTTTTCCGAAAACCGCCTCCCTGAAAAGGAAAATGGCTGGTACCTAGTGCCCGGTCGCATCGACAAGCAAACCTATTGGTTACTTGTGTATTTTGTTGGGACAGTTGCTGGCCTATATTTATTTAACCAGTTAATCTAGTGTGATTTTAAGGGTAAATAGCCAATTCAATTTAGGAATTATTTATGACAAGAATTTTAACAAGCCATGTAGGCTCATTACCTAGAGCTCAGGAAGTTGTCGATTATATTTTTTCACGAGAAAATCAACAGCAATATGATGAGAGTATGTTCAACGACTGTATGACTCGAAATGTTCTAGAAACAGTAGCGAAGCAAAAACATGCAGGCGTAGATATTGTTAGCGATGGAGAGACATCAAAAATATCGTATGCGACCTATGTAAAAGACCGATATACCGGATTTTCAGGTGATAGCCCTCGCAATCCCCCCAAAGATTTGACACTTTTCCCGGGGTTTTTAAAAAGACTCGCAGATGAAGGTGGGACCCCACAATATGCTAGACCAATGTGCACTGGCGAGGTTAAATCAAAAGGTCAGGGTGAACTGCAAAAAGATATCTCTAACCTCAAGGCAGCTATGGCAGCAAACGGGATAGAAAGAGGCTTTATGAATGCAGCGTCACCTGGTGTTATTTCCCTGTTCTTGCAAAATAACCACTACGCAACACGAGAAGCTTATCTGGCAGCTCTAGCTGATGCTATGCGTGATGAATACGAGACTATTGTGGCGTCAGGATTAGACTTACAATTGGACTGTCCTGACCTAGCTCTGTCGAGGCACATGCTGTTTGATCACTTATCAGATTCAGAATTTATAAAGATTGCGGAATCACATGTGGAGGCGCTCAATCATGCGCTAAAAAATGTACCTGAGGAAAAGGTCAGAATCCATATTTGTTGGGGAAACTATGAAGGTCCTCACTGCTGTGACATTGATATGGACAAGGTTTTTACTACTTTAATGAAAACGAAAGCCCAATATATTCTATTTGAGACGTCGAACCCACGCCATGCTCATGAATGGACAGTCTTCCGAGATCGAAAAACCGAAATACCAGACAATAAAATTCTGGTTCCTGGTGTGGTGGATACAACAACCAATTTTGTAGAACACCCCTTATTAGTTGCAGAGCGTATTCAGAGGTTTGTTAACATTGTGGGCCCTGAAAGGGTAATAGCCGGTTCTGACTGTGGGTTTGGTACTTTTGCTGGATTTGGTGCAGTAGATCCAGATATCGCGTTTGCCAAATTAAAGGCGCTATCTGAGGGCGCCGCAATTGTTAGTAAATAGGCCTTTGATCGTGCCGATGTTTGATGATGACATCTTAAGCTATGTGAAATTATGGACAGGCTTTTTGTTTGAAAACGTTTGTTAGGGGAGAATGAGACACTACTAGTCTCTACGTAGTCTTTTGTTACCCGTCTGGACGACACCTGAGCACCGTCGTGAAACTTAAGTTAGTGGCCGGCCACCATCTACAGGGATAATACAGCCAGTATTAAATGTAACTGTTGTTGATAGTGCCACAACAGTGTTTGCTACATCTGATGCGGTTGCAATACGGCCTAGGGGCGTCTTATTTATCTGCTCTTGCATATAAGCGGGGTCTACGCGGCTAGCATATTCGCCAGCCACCCAGCCTGGAGCAACCGCCACAACACGAATATTAGGGGCTAGGGCGCGACCTAATGACATGGTCATAGAATTGATAGCCGCTTTGGATGCGCAATAAGCAACGCTGCTTCCCACAGCTGTGCTACCAGCGATAGAAGATATATTGATTACCAATCCTTCTCCACTTTTAGCTAGTAAATTCTGAAAAGCACGGATACAAGCAAAAGATCCCCGAAAATTAGTAGTTAAAATTCTGTCAATATCCTCGTCTTGCAGGCCGTCAAGATCCTGATGTGGCACAACCTTCGTTACCCCTGCATTGTTGACAAGAATATCTAAGCGGCCCATTTCTTGTTTAATCTCATCAGCTAGAGAATTCAATACTGAACTATTCAGAATAGGGACATGTTTAGTCACATGGCCATCACCAGGCAGAGACTCACAAAGTTGCTGTGCTTTTTCGAAGTTACTGTTGTACCCAACAATAACTGTTGCTCCAACAGCTGCATAAGCCAAAGAGATTGCCGAGCCAATACCGCCTGCAGCTCCTGTTACTAAAATAACCTTACCGGTTAAATGTGTCATTTTCTGTTTCTCAAAAGAATTTCTACCTATCATCGCCCAATAAAGCTCAGCTCTTCTGATATCTTTTTACACGAAGATCCGCCTGCGCTTTATGGCCTGCAAATCCTTCCAGAGCACAAAGACGCGAGCAGTACTCACCAATCTCGACTGTGGCTTCCGGTGTTACTCGCTGATAAGTACAGGTTTTAATAAACTTTCCTACCCAAAGGCCACCGGTGTATCTTGCAGCTTTATTGGTTGGTAGAGTGTGGTTGGTGCCAATCACCTTATCGCCATAGGACACATTGGTTTCAGGGCCAAGAAATAGCGCACCAAAGTTGGTCATATTTTCAAGGAAATAATTTGGATCTTGAGTCATCACCTGAACATGCTCAAAAGCAAGATCATCGGCAACCTGAACCATCTCTTCGTAGGTATCACAGACAATCACCTGCCCATAATCACGCCAGGCTTGTCCGGCTATTTTTGCCGTCTCAAGCGTTTCTAACTGCCGTTCAACCTCTTTAACCGTTGCATTGGCAAAGTCTTCACTATTGGTTAGCAATATCGCTGGTGAATTAACCCCATGCTCCGCCTGACCTAAAAGGTCTGTCGCAGCCATTTCAGGGTCACAGCCGAGATCATCGGCAATAATAAGTGTTTCGGTTGGACCGGCAAGCAAATCGATACCGACTCGACCAAACAGTTGACGTTTAGCTTCTGCTACGTAGGCATTGCCAGGGCCGACAATCATATCAACAGGAAGAATCGTTTCTGTCCCTAACGCCATGGCGCCAACGGCCTGCACACCACCAAAGCAATATATTTCATCCGCTCCGGCTAGCGCCATAGTGGCAACAATTGCAGGCATAGGCTTACCATCAAACGGTGGCGCGCATGCTATAACTCGCTTAACACCCGCCACTTTAGCTGTAGCAACGCTCATATGTGCAGAGGCCACCAGAGGATACTTTCCCCCAGGTATGTAACAGCCAACACTGTTCATCGGTAGATGCTTGTGCCCTAAGACAACACCAGGACGTGTTTCCACTTCAACATTCTTCATGGAGTCGAGTTGAATACGAGCAAAGTTTTTCACCTGTTCCTGGGCAAATTTAATATCTCGCAAGGTATTTTCGGGTAGGCTATCGATGCAAGCCTGTATTTCCTCTTCAGACAGACGGAAGCTAGTGGGTGACCAATTATCAAATTTTTCTGATAATTCACGGACATGAGCATCACCTTGGTCGGTAATGCCTTGCAATATCCCTTCCACAACCTCCTGAACCTTCTTGTTAGCCTCGCGGCTCTGCTCTTCTGAGATGCCTGTTTTTAAAACTGTTATCATCGCGAGTTTTGCACTCCATAGTATTGTAGGTTGATCAATGTAGCTGATACTATTAATAATTGACTTCGAAGTCAATTATTAATAGTAGCGTCGAGTCCTTCGGAATTAGACTCACTAGAGCGTGGAGACTAATGATGATTATTAAACTGGAAAGAGCTTTAATTTAAGTAACAAAGGATGTAACAAAAGTGAGCCTTTAAACTCAATAACTTTTGTTTAATCAATAGCTTAAAGTCCATATGTAGTTCCCGCCGCCTCCACCAAACAAGTGATCTGTCAAAGCTAGACCAAATTTTGTGACCCATTATAGAAAACTCCCCGTATTAAACTATGTGTCTGTGAATACACATGATTGAAGTAATAACAATAATGTCTACTTGCCGCCGATCGCACAGGTCGAGGTAGAGCGGAGAAGGACAAGCAACAAATTTAAAGAGGATGAGTATCATGACAAAACCAAATCTTTTCAGAAGATCCACTATGCTAATGGTTTATATTTGGAGAAGGGTAATGGACGTGAAATTCAACCCATTAAAATATATCCCAGACGCCAGTTTGCAAGCCTACTTTATGGTAGTCCTGTTTTCCCTTTGGAGCGTTTCCTTTGGATTTATCGCGACTTACTATATTGGTTGGTTAGGGTATAGCACTTTGACAAGTTTAGCTGTTCACCTGTCCATATTAGTTCCCATCGTTGTTACGAACGCTGTTTTTGTAGATGCAGAGCGCACCGGTGAGAAATGGCTAGAGGAATGGAAGGAAGAACGAAGCCGTTACGCGCTTGTTGCAAATAGACTTAAAGCGAAAAACATGGTGCCGTGGGAACTTAATAAGGAAGCTTAATTCGCAGTATTTGGATTGAATGGCCCTCCCACTCGTCAGTGGGAGGTCTAACCCAGCTTACAAAATCCCAGGCAACACTAGTCCTTTCTCTTTTGCACATTTAATAGCGTCTTCGTACCCCGCATCGGCATGTCGCATTACACCGGTTGCCGGGTCGTTCCAAAGTACTCGTTTTAAACGGCTTGCTGCATCCTCAGTTCCGTCAGCTAAGATTACTACGCCGGAATGCTGCGAAAAGCCCATGCCAACTCCTCCCCCATGATGCAGGCTAACCCAGGTCGCGCCACCTGCAGTGTTGAGCAGTGCATTTAAAAGAGGCCAGTCAGAAACAGCGCTGGAGCCATCCCTCATTGCTTCTGTTTCGCGGTTCGGGCTTGCCACAGAGCCACTATCAAGATGGTCTCTACCGATAACAATCGGCGCACTCAATTCACCCGTTTTAACCATGTCATTAAATGCTAAAGCTAATCGATGCCTATCTCCCAGGCCAACCCAACAAATGCGTGCGGGTAACCCTTGGAACGCAATTCGTTCGCGAGCCATGTCCAACCATTGATGGAGGTGCTTGTCATCAGGAAGCAGTTCTTTCACTTTTTGATCAGTCTTATATATATCCTCAGGATCACCAGATAATGCTACCCAACGAAATGGTCCAACACCACGGCAGAATAAAGGACGGATGTAAGCTGGCACAAACCCTGGGAAATCGAATGCATTTCCAAGACCCTCATCAAAAGCGACCTGTCGAATATTATTACCATAATCAAGAGTTGGGATTCCTTGATTCCAAAAATCAAGCATCGCTTGAACATGCAACTTCATCGATGCATGAGATGCTTTTATGACTTCTTTTGGGGCAGAGACTCGTTTGTCTCTCCATTTTTCTAAACTCCAGCCTTGAGGTAGGTAGCCATTTAATGGGTCATGGGCGGATGTCTGGTCGGTTACGATATCGGGACGTACGCCACGTTTGACCAGCTCTGGGAATATATCAGCAGCATTGGCGCACAATCCAACTGTCTTAGCTTCACCGGCTTTCGTCCACTTATCGATCATCGTAAGCGCTTCGTCTAAGGTCTCTGCCCTCTCATCTAAGTAGCCTGTTCGAAGTCTAAAATCTATGCTCTCAGGGTCACACTCAACGGCAAGACAGCAGGCTCCAGCCATAGAGGCGGCAAGTGGCTGGGCTCCCCCCATACCACCTAGACCTGCAGTGAGAATCCAACGGCCAGATAGATCACCATTAAAATGTTGTCGACCCGCTTCAACAAAAGTCTCATAGGTGCCTTGTACAATGCCCTGGCTGCCAATATAAATCCAAGACCCAGCTGTCATCTGGCCATACATCATCAAACCCTTTTTATCGAGTTCATTAAAATGATCCCAATTTGCCCAGTGGGGAACAAGGTTGGAGTTTGCTATGAGAACTCTTGGCGCATTTTTATGTGTCGGGAATACACCTACCGGTTTACCTGACTGAACCAGCAGAGTTTCCTCTTCAGTCAGTGTTTTTAGCGTTTCAAGAATTTTATCAAAATCCTTCCATGTTCTAGCAGCCTTTCCTATGCCACCGTAAACCACTAGTTCATCTGGATTTTCCGCTACTTCCTGATCCAAATTATTCTGAATCATTCGGAACGGAGCCTCTGTTGCCCATGATTTGCAGTTAAGTTTGTTGCCTGTAGGGCTCTTGATATTGCGTTTGGTGTTTAAGGCTTCGCTCATAGTGATCCTCCTGAAGAGCTCTTAAGGATTGTTTTGTTAATGTCTTGAAGGATGTCAGACAACACACTTCGTAAGGACGACGCTTTATCAGTGTCGTAGTTAAAAGGAGGCAGCTCGGTCTCTAGATAGGTTCGCTGAGCTAACTCCATTTGAATGGTATGAACGCCATCTTGGGGCCGCCCGTAATAGCGGGTTGTCCATCCACCTCGAAATCGGCCATTAATAACATGAGTGTGGCTGCTAACATTGCGGACAATATTTTGAACACCATTGGTAATGTTGTTGTCACAGGATTTTCCGTTGTCATCTCCAATATTCAAATCAGGTAAGCGATTATCAAAAAGGTAAGGTATTTTTGATCGAATAGAGTGGCAGTCATAAACAACAGCTACCCCGTGAATGGACTTAACTCGTGCGATTTCGTCATTCAATAGTTGATGATATTTTTGGTGGTAGGTTTCCAGTCTTTGCTGAATAGCTGCTTCGGTAGGTGTATTTGTCCAGATAGGCTCGCCATCAAACGTAAACAATGGAACCAAAGAAGTAGAGTTTTTGCCAGGGTATAAGTTTGAGCCCTGGGGGTCACGATTAGGGTCAATCACATAACGGTTAAAATTTGCTTTTACAACTGTAACGTTGTCTACCAAACCCTCATAGAGCTTTGGGATATGCCAGTCGGTATCTAATAATTGGCGCCCAATGTCATTTAGTTCACTGGATATCTCATCAGGAACGTACGTCCCTGAATGCGGCTGGCCCAATATTATTGGGCTATTACCTTGAGTTACCTCCACAAGATTCATGCCGATATATCCAGTGCTAGGCTATCATCACCAAGGTTACTAAGCTCATCGGTCTGATGAATCAAAGCGGCTAATTTAATAATATCGGTACTGACCATTCTGTCATCTGTTAGGGATGGGCAGTGGGTTCTAATTGTCGAAATAGCCTTTGTTAAACATTCGCTGGTTTTAAGAGGTGCTCGAAGGTCAATGCCCTGAGCTCCAGCCATTGCTTCGACACCGAGAATAGCTGAAAGATTTTTGTTCATCTCCAGAAGTCTGCGTGCCGCGTGGCATGCCATTGACACATGGTCTTCCTGATTTGCTGAGGTTGGCGTTGAATCGATCGAGCGAGGATTAGCCAAGGCTTTGTTTTCACTCATTAGTGCAGCAGAAGTAACTTCTGCAATCATCAGCCCAGATTTTAGCCCTGGATCAGGGGCTAAAAATGCAGGCAGACCAAAACTCAGAGCAGGGTCGACTAAGAGCGCAATTCTGCGTTGGGCGATACAGCCAATTTCAGAGACAGCAATTGCAATTTGATCAGCTGCCAAGGCTACTGGCTCGGCATGGAAGTTTCCTCCAGAAATGATATTGCCATCAGACAGAACAAGTGGGTTGTCCGTTGCTGCGTTGGCTTCTATTTGCAGTGTCTTGCCAGCCTGACGCAATTGATCCATACAAGCACCGATTACCTGAGGGGCACAGCGCAGACAGTAGGGGTCTTGTACTCTCTCATCACCAGTTTTATGGCTGTCACGAATTTCAGACCCATGGAGCAATTGGCGAAGTCTTTTTGCACTATCAATTTGTCCGGGATGACCTCGCAGTTGGTGAATTTCATCGTGGAATGGTGCACTTGATCCCATAGCCGCATCTATCGAGAGAGCGGTGGTGGTGATGGATGTTATTGCTAGACGCCATGCATCAAAAAGGCCGGCTAAGCAAAGGGCAGTTGACACCTGCGTACCATTTAATAGAGCGAGCCCCTCTTTAGCCTGCAAAACAATTGGCCTCAGCTTCTCTTGCTGCAGAGCATCAGAGGACAAGATTTGTTCACCTTTATAGAACACATCGCCCTCGCCAATCATAGCGGCCGCCATATGGGCCAGTGGTGCAAGATCGCCTGACGCTCCAACAGAACCTTGTGCAGGGATAACTGGAATAATGTCTGCCGAAACCATATTTTGAAGTAGCTCCACTACCTCTATTCTTACGCCCGATGCACCGCGACCCAAAGAAAGGCATTTTAATGCCATGACCAATCTAACGACGTTAAGGGGTAAAGGTTCACCAAAGCCAGCGCAATGAGAGCGAACTAGATTGCGTTGCAAGCTGGCTAAATGGGTCTCATCAATTTTGACTGAGGCAAGTTTGCCAAATCCGGTATTCACTCCATATATAGTCTCATTACCTTCAAGTCTATCTAAGAGCCGAGAAGCGCTTTTTTCAATAGCTTCAAAAGCGTCAGGAGTCAGCTTGAAACTAACCTCATCACGATAAATGGCTTCTAGCTGTGCTAGATTCGCTCGACCTGGCGCGAGTGTAATTATCATGACAATTCCCTATGAGAAATACGTTTATGGAGGATTGATGATCCAACCCAATAAGATAGCTCTGCAGGGTGCGTTGCATTCCAAACTGCAAGCTCAGCCAAAGCTCCAGGCTCAATTATTCCGTAATTACCCTGCAACCCCAGTGCCTTTGCTGCACACATTGTCGTTCCCTTGAGGGCCTCTTCAGGGGTCATAAAAAATAGAGAGCAAGCCATGTTCATTGCGGTGAGAATTGATGAGATTGGAGAGCTTCCAGGATTGCAGTCAGTGGCAACGGCCATATCAACGCCCGCAGAACGTAAGGCGGCTGTTGGGGGAACTTGTGTTTCTTTGAGAGTGTAAAAAGCGCCGGGCAGCATCACCGCGACCGCGTTAGATTTAGAAAACTCTTTCACATCCTCCACGGACAAATATTCTAGATGATCAGCAGATAGGCCGTTGTATTTGGCCACCAGCAGAGCGCCATTTTGATTCGACAATTGTTCTGCGTGCAATTTGACCGGTAAGTTTAAAGATTGAGCGGCATTAAATAGTCGATCTATTTGGCTTGGTGAGAATGCGATGGTTTCACAGAAGCCGTCAACTGCATCAACGAGGCCTTCTTTTGCCGCTTGCCGTAATCCTGGAATAGCAATCTGATCAATATAGTCATCAAGCCGGTGTTCAAATTCTTTCGGGGCAGAGTGTGCTGCAAGCCAGGTTGTCATAATCTTTACAGGACGAAGTGATTCTAGATGCCGAGCAATTCGAAGCATTCTCAATTCATGGTCAATTGTTAACCCGTAGCCTGATTTAATTTCTATGACTGCAACGCCTTCACTAATCAGGTCATCTATTCGTCTCAGAGCTCCTTGAATCAGTTCTTCATCGCTGGCTAATCGCGTTGCCTCAACCGTCGAATTTATACCGCCCCCAGCGTTTGAAATTTCCTCATAGGTTGCACCATTCATTCGCATCTCGAATTCATGGGCGCGATTTCCACCAAAGATGAGGTGAGTGTGACAATCAATGAGCGCAGGTGTAACAAGGCGTTGGCCTAACGACTCTCTTTGCATACCTTGATAAGAAGCCGGTATAGAATTTTCATCCCCTACCCACTCTATACGCCCGCTACGAACGGCAATAGCAGCATTATTAATTAAGCCGTAAGCAGCTTCATTAACTTGCATTGTTGCTACGGAGCATTCTGTATAAAGCATTTCGTTTTGCATACGTATTGTAATACCCTTGTTAACATGGTTATTATGTATGCACATAATACTGTTAGATTGAAATAAATGACACTTAAAATTTTTGCAAAACAAGCTTTAACTTCTTCGGGCTGGCAGCAAGATATCTCTGTAACGGTAGATGACTTTGGTCGTATTTCGGATATTTCCAAATCAACAGCCGGTATTGATAAAACAGTAGGCATTCTTTTGCCGGCGCTCTCGAATCTGCACAGCCATTCTTTTCAAAGAGCTATGGCAGGGTTAGCTGAGCAAAGAGGAGCCACTTCTCTTGATGATTTTTGGACGTGGCGCAAGATTATGTATCGTTTTTTGGAGATCCTCTCTCCCGATGATATCCAAGCCATTGCTGCGCTAGTTCAAATGGAAATGTTGGAATCAGGCTATGCAGCGTCTGCTGAATTTCACTATCTACATCATGACTACAACGGCGTTGTCTATAGCAGTCCAACAGAATTATCAGAGCGTCTATTTCAAGCATCGTCTATATCGGGCATTGGTTATACCCACTTACCAGTTTTGTACATGCGAGGCGGCCTAGACAACCAACCACTGCAGGCAGGACAGCGTCGTTTTGGTTGTGATCTTGATCAATTTCAGGCCCTGTATACATCGCTCAGCGAGAAGATGGCTGGGTTGCCTCAGGATTATGTCCTAGGAGTGGCACCCCATTCACTGAGAGCTGTGTCAAAGGATGGGCTCTTATTAGCGAGTACTCTCAATCAGCAAACCCCAGTTCATATTCATATTGCTGAACAGCAAAACGAAGTCAATGATGTCGTGCAAGCATTGGGAGCGAGACCAATTCGATGGCTATTAGACAATGTCGAGGTTAATGACCGCTGGTGTCTGGTGCACGCAACCCACGCTGACCAAAAAGAGCTAATAGATTTTGCAAAATCTGGAGCCGTTGCCGGCTTATGCCCAATTACTGAAGCTAATCTTGGTGATGGCATATTTAACGCATCTCAATTTATTGAGCATGGTGGGCGGTTTGGTATTGGATCTGATTCGAATGTCAAAATTGGACTGAGCGAAGAGTTGCGATTGCTTGAAATATCTCAACGCTTGCGTGATCAAAGGCGTGTTGTTCTTAGTAGTGATGCTATACCCTCCAATGGACGCTTCATGTATGAAAAAGCGGCTAAGGGTGGTGCGCAAGCACTAGGTCGTGATGCCGGAGCAATAAAAGTTGGCGCGCTTGCTGATCTTGTTGCGCTAGATGATGGGCATTACTCTGTTGTTAATTTAACCAATGACAGGATTCTTGATGCATGGATATTTGCATCAGATGATGACATTGTTAGCGATGTTTGGGCGGCGGGTAGACACATGGTTAGCGAGGGAAGACATATTCTGCGTGACGCCATTAGCACTCAGTTTCTAAAAACTATAAAACGATTACGAGACGAACTATGACAACTAACTCTCACCATAAAATTAGGCAAATGCTAAAGGGGAGAATTGAATCTGGTGAGTGGGAGTTAGGTTCCCTTATTCCCAGAGAGCTTGCGCTGGCAGAGGAATATAACTGCGCACGTACGACGATAAACCGAGCGCTACAAGCGCTGGCTGATGAGGGAGTCGTTGTTAGAAAACGAAAGGGCGGAACAAGGGTTTGCCGGATGCCGGTGCGGCATGCAAAATTTGGCATCTCAATTTTACGTGAGCAGGTTGAGGTCACTGGCAGTGAATATAGTCATCAAAATGTAGTCACTAAATTGAAGGTACCGCCCAAATCTGTGAGAGCTAAATTGCAGACTTCTGAATCCCAGGAGGCATTGTTTTTGCAAACCATCCATTTAGCAGATAACAGCCCATATGCCTATGAAGAACGTTGGGTCAATGTTGAGGCGGTCCCCGAAATTCTTCGTGCCCCCTTAGATGAGATAAGTGTCAATGAGTGGCTGGTAAGGACAGTTCCATTTTCCAGCGGTGACGTGATTTTTTCTGCTGAAAATGCAAACCAAAGAGTTGCCGGTGCACTTGAATGTCAAATCGGTGATGCCCTTTTTGTACTCGATAGAACAACCTGGGTAGGTGAGAAATTCATCACCACCATTAAGCTCTATTACAGAAGCGGCTATCAATTGTACTCATCTCTTTAAATTAATGCAGGCCGCTTTCGACGCTGCGTTGCGAGCGGTTGAAGAGCAAACTACAAACCAGGTTTAAGTGTTTTTGTTAATAGTTTTATGTCAGCGGCTATTTATCGATACCAAGCTCATTCCATAACTCATCAACCCGCTGCTTAATGGTTTCATCCATCACAATGGGTTCTCCCCACTCTCGATTCGTTTCTCCGGGCATTTTATTGGTGGCATCCATCCCCATTTTAGAACCGAGACCTGACACGGGGGATGCAAAGTCAAGATAGTCGATGGGCGTATTTTCAATCATCACTGTGTCTCGCACAGGGTCCATTCTAGTTGTCATTGCCCAAATAACATCTTCCCAGTTACGAACATCAACATCATCATCGGTAACGATCACAAATTTGGTATACATAAATTGCCGTAGGAATGACCAAACTCCCATCATTACTCGCTTTGCGTGGCCGGGGTATTGCTTTTTCATACTGACCACAGCCATACGATACGAGCAGCCTTCAGGGGGTAGATAAAAATCCACGATCTCAGGAAACTGTTTTTTCAGGATAGGCACAAATACTTCGTTTAAAGCCACACCCAAAATAGCCGGCTCATCTGGAGGACGGCCAGTGTAAGTACTATGATAAATAGGGTTTTCACGATAGGTAATACGATCTATGGTGAATACTGGAAAAGTTTCCACCTCATTGTAGTATCCCGTGTGATCGCCGAAAGGACCTTCTTCAGCTTCATCACCATGTAAAAATCCTTCAAGAATATATTCAGCACTAGCGGGTACTTGTAGATCGCTACCGATGCACTTGACCACTTGAGTTTTCTCGCCACGTAATAAACCAGCAAACGCATATTCAGATAGTGTGTCTGGCACCGGCGTTACTGCGCCAAGGGTCGTCGCTGGGTCAGCACCTAAAGCGATGGCGACCGGGTAGGGCTTGCCGGGATTTTTCTTTTGAAAGTCACGATAATCTAAAGCACCACCGCGGTGAGCTAACCAGCGCATAATCAATTTGTTTTTGGCGATTTTTTGCATCCGATAAATGCCAAGATTTTGTCTGTCCTTCTCCGGACCGCGAGTAATAGCCAATGCCCAAGTCACAAGAGGTGCGGCATCTCCAGGCCAACATGTTTGAATAGGCAATTGATCAAGATCAACTTGATCACCTTCTAAAACAATTTGCTGGCAGGGCGCTTTCTTCACTACCTTGACTGGCATATTTAATACTTGCTTAAAGTCGTGGCGCTTTTCCCAAAGATCCAATAATCCTTTGGGTGGTTCTGGTTCTTTTAGGAAAGCAAGTAACTCACCCACATCTCGCAGGGCACTAACATTCTCCTGACCCATGCCAAGGGCAACTCGTTCGGGGGTGCCGAATAGGTTGCAAAGAACGGGGACGTCGTAACCTTTAGGATTCTCAAAAAGTAGGGCGGGGCCTTTAGCGCGCAGAGTACGGTCGCTAATTTCTGTCATCTCTAGGTAGGGATCAACTTCTTGTTTGATGCGCACCAGCTCTCCTCGTTGTTCAAGGAGGGCGATGAAGTCGCGCAAATCAGAACTTTTCATAATTAATATGGCCCGTGCAAGCTAGCCTGCCCGAAGCAGGATTACTTGCGCTTCATGGCGCCAAAGAATTCAGCGTTGTTCTTAAAGCCTTTGAGTTTCTCAACAACAAATTCTGCAGCACCTAAATCTTCCATATCGTGAAGCAGTTTACGCAGAATCCAGATACGCTGGAGTTCTGACTCTTCGATCAACAAGTCTTCACGACGAGTTCCAGACCGACGCACGTTGATGGCTGGATAAACTCGCTTCTCAGCAATCTTACGGTCAAGAATTAGCTCCATATTACCGGTGCCTTTGAATTCTTCATAGATGACTTCATCCATTTTTGAGCCAGTTTCAACCAGAGCAGTGGCGATAATAGTCAAGCTACCCCCGTGCTCAATATTCCGTGCTGCTCCAAAGAAACGCTTGGGCTTCTCAAGAGCATGGGCGTCTACACCACCTGTCAGTACCTTACCTGAAGATGGGATAACTGTGTTGTAGGCGCGCGCTAAACGGGTGATAGAGTCAAGCAAGATGACCACATCTTTTTTATGCTCAACCAAACGCTTGGCTTTTTCGATGACCATCTCTGCGACCTGAACATGACGGGTAGGCGGCTCATCAAAGGTTGAAGCAATAACCTCACCACGGACAGTACGCTGCATCTCTGTGACTTCTTCCGGACGCTCATCGATTAGTAGAACGATGATGTAACATTCTGGATTATTGCGAATAATAGACTGCGCAATATTCTGCATCATAATGGTTTTACCCGCTTTCGGCGGAGCCACAATTAAGCCGCGCTGCCCCTTACCAATGGGGGCTACCAAGTCAATGATCCGACCAGTGAGATCTTCCGAGGAGCCATTGCCTGCTTCTAAAGTGAGGCGTTGATCAGGGAAAAGTGGTGTCAGGTTAACAAAGAGAATTTTATTGCGGGCATTTTCCGGTGCGTCATAGTTAATCTTATCGACTTTAAGCATAGCAAAATATCTTTCGCCATCTTTCGGTGGTCTTATCTTCCCGGCAATGGCATCTCCAGTGCGCAGGTTAAAGCGTCTGATTTGACTGGGCGATACATAAATATCATCTGCACCTGCAAGATAGGAGGCGCCTGCGGAGCGCAAAAACCCGAATCCGTCCGGTAGTATCTCGAGCACACCGTCTCCATAGATATCTTCACCGCCTTTTGCGTGTTTCTTAAGCAGTGCGAAGATAATGTCATTTTTACGGGAGCGAGCTAAATTGTCGAGGCCGAGGGCTTCAGTCATTTCAAGGAGTTCGCCAATAGGTTTGTGCTTTAATTCGGATAGGTTCATAGATAGGATTTCAGAGTTGTTGAATGATAAATTGAAAAGGATTAGCTTTTTAGCTGATATTACAGAAAGATGGATTTAACGGCCTAGGGGCCCAAATAGTTAATTTCGATGTTGTCAGAAGATGCTAGAAATTCGTTGGTAGTCTTGAGTATAGCGTTACCTATAGAAAGCGCAAGATTTTTTTCGGCCCTGCGAGCAGAGCCGAAAATGTTTTTAGATCAATCCATCTACAAATTCAACGAGTTGACTTTTGGATAATGCTCCAACTTTGGTCGCTTCAACAGTACCATTTTTAAATACCAGCAACGTGGGGATACCTCGTACATTAAATTTCGCCGCCGTTTCAGGGTTACTATCAACGTCTACCTTACAGATCTTCATTTTTCCTGCGTATTCATCCGCTATTTCGTTAAGGATTGGTGCAATCATTTTGCAGGGTCCACACCATTCAGCCCAAAAATCAACCAAGGCCGGGGTGTCAGATTGCAAAACATCTGTTTCAAAACTTGCATCAGTAACGTGAACAATATTGTCGCTCATTGCGCGGAATCTCCAAATAGGTGTTTATAAAACGAGTATTTTCATTGTAAGCCGGAATCATAACACTAGCTTTAGTCAGGCTTCAAACGATATACGTCCATAATGGGCACTAAGAGGATGAAATAATGATCACCTCAGATTATTCTCTTTATCGGCGGCGTCTGCTTCGGCCTGAGGCTTTATGTCCAGGACCAGCAGCCCCTCCGGCAATAGTCAAATCACCACCCATTTGAGCTTTTGCACCACTGGTAATAACGCCTAACTCTGACTCTATTCGAGCCAAGTCCGGGGTATCCCCTTTTTCATGGCTATCGATTACTTTTCGCATTTCTGCTACATGTTTTGGAGAAGTACCGCAGCAGCCACCAATTATTCGAGCTCCCGAATCAATGGCCATCTTGGTGTAGATAGCCATTAACTCCGGCGTGCCGCTGTAGCAAATTTTCCCATCGATCCACTCAGGAATACCACAGTTGCCTTTCGCAACCAGTATTGGCTTCACATTTGCTAAATCCGCGGCTTGTTTCATATTGATTATGCCTGCTATAACTTCAGCTGCGCCGAGCCCACAGTTAGTTCCATAGGCGGCAAGTGGAGTGCAAAGATCATCTTGGAGCTGTACCAGATCAGATGGTGTAATCCCCATCATTGTCCGGCCATTTGTTTCGATACTTAATGTCAGCACAATAGGCAACCCGGTCACGCTTGCACCACGAACCGCTGCATGACATTCCTCAATAGATGACAATGTTTCAATCCACAGAATATCCGCACCACCTTCCTTAAGAGCCATGGCTTGCTCAGCAAAAGCAATCTCTCCTTCCTCTATGGTCATTAGCCCGGCGGGGGCAAAGATCTCGCCGGTGGGTCCCATGGAACCTGCTACCACAATATCTCGTCCACTGGTGGCCACTTCAGATACTAAAATTCGCGCTGCCGCGCGGTTAAACTCAACCACTCGGTCTTGAGCATCATGAAGTTTAAGGCGATAACTATTGCCGCCGAAGGTGTTCGTCAGAATAATATCGGACCCCGCATCAATAAAAGAGCGATAGTGGGAAGCTACGCGTTCTGGAAAATCTGTGTTCCAAAATTCAGGGGAGTCACCGGATTGCAAACCCAAGGCAAATAGGTTTGTTCCCGTGGCACCATCGATAAGAAGTGTTTGTTTTTCATCGAGAAGTTTTAAAAAAATGTTTTTCATTAATTTCTTATATCGTCCTTATTCAACCAATCTCCATCATATATTGCGCGCTCGCTCATATAAAGAGACCAGTTGAAAGATTAAACCTATTTAGGTATCTACCCGAAGCCTCACTCACAGGCCAAAAACAATCTTCTCACTTTTTAGTAGTCGTTCCATCCCAAATATTAAAGCCAGTGAAATAATCAGTGTCGAGAGGCATGAGACCGTCAACTGCAGTAGAGGAATTTCTTTTCCTTTGGCTAAATCAATTAGCGCCTGTAGTTGTCCAGATACCGGTGCCCAGCGAAGTTCTTCTACGGCAAAGTCCAATGTTGCCGCATAGGACATCGCTATGGGAACGAACATAACAAAGCTTATGTAGGTTTGTGCTTCTTTAAAACTCTTGGCCATAAAGGAAACAAACAGCTGCATACTGGCGGCGAAAATGGCTACAGAAAAACCCGCCAATAGCGCCCCGAGTACAAAACTACCGGATATGTCGACACTAAATCCTAACTCTTGCCATGGCACAAATGGATAGACAAACTTTGATACGATTATCGTCAAGATAAGTCCTAGCATTCCGAAGATACTCACAGCGACAGTTTTGGACATCACTAACTGTAATACCGAAACGGGATGGCTCAGAAGCAGAGCCAGTGAGTTGCGCTCTCTCTCCCCTGCACTGGTATCAATCGCTAAGTTCATGCCGGCGACAAATACAGACAATATCATCAGCATTGTCATCACACCCATGATCTGACCACCTTTTGAGACAGCGGTGGCTTGGTCTTGTATATGCACTTTTACCGGGTTAATAATATTGGGATTAATGCCTCGACTGATTAGTCTGAGGCTGACTATTTCCGAGCTATAACTCCCCAGTGCTCGCTTAATTCTGGCAATCGCAGTTCTTAGGCTGTCCTCCGACTGATCTGCAATCAAGGTAACTTCTGCAGGTTCTGCACGATTGAGTTGCTTGGAGAAATCAGTACTGATGACGAGTTCGATATTCTTTAGTTTGTCTGGATCATCCCCTTGGCTAATGCCTCTATCGCTGAGGTAGTTGACCAAGTTAGAGGCCTCAATTCCGTTGGTAATGGTAATCTCTATATCTTCGGGATTGGTCGCCTTGTTAATGACAGCTGTCAAAACAACGGCAAGTAGTACGGGAGTAAAGAAGGCGTAATAAAGCCCCGCCATCACCGAGCGCTTATCTCTAACAGCATCTAATAATTCTTTGCGCAAAAGGCTAGTAAAACGATTGTTCATGCAGCTATCCCCTCATCAGTTCCGATCAGGGAAATAAATGCTTCCTCTAAGGAGGTTTGGTTAGTTTGATCGCATAATTCTTGTGGACTACCAATGGCGACGGCCTTGCCATCTGCCATTACCACAACGCGATCACATAACGAGGCTACCTCTTGCATCACATGGCTGGAGAATAAAATACAATGGCCTTCGGACTTGAGCTTACCCAGCATGTCTCTGAGAATTCGTGTACTCATGACATCGAGACCTCGAGTGGGCTCGTCAAGAATAATATTTTTTGGCTGATGAACAATTGCTTGGGCTAAAGCCGTCTTCATTCGTTGACCCTGGGAAAAACCTTTACACCGGCGGTCAGCGATATCGGCTAACTGCAAATCAAGAATGACTTTGTCAGTTGCAGTAATGGCCACAGATCGTTCCAAACCGCTTAGTTCAGCAAAATAACAAATATATTCCCGTGGAGTTAGTCGTTCGTAAATACCAAAGGGGTCTGGAAATAATCCAAGTTCTTGTTTAGCTGCAAGAGGCTGCTTGGCAACGTCAATTTCATTAATCGATGTGGTGCCTTGGTCAGGTTTTAGCAGGCCAAAAATTGTTCTAAGACAGGTTGTTTTACCCGCTCCATTTGGACCCAGCAATCCTGTGATTTGACCGTCGTATGCGTCAAAGGTTAGGGAATCTAGGGCCTGCACCTCACCCAGTTTTTTAGACAGGTTGGACACTGAAATCATAGTGAATCCTCCACAGTGGTCTTACTTTGCAATGCTTGAGCGCTGCTGGGATTAAGGTAAAAACTTTTAGAATGGGTTTCACTTAGACAGCTGGCATCTAAGTCGGTAACAGTGCCAAGATCAACTAAGTCAGCAACCAAATCACTACCACAGGTCTGAGCAGCAACACCGTGGGTAGCGTAAGGAGCGACAAAGTGTGCTGCATTAGTCATATTGACCATAGCCAATGCACCCCAATCAGGAGGTGTGGCAGGATCTAATTCACCAGATAAGAGTAGAGTGGGAATATCGCTTTCGATAGGATTGAAAAACTTTTCATCAACCTGATTTGATGGCCATACCGAACAGGACTCGACCATTGCTTCATACAATGAGTTCGCAGTATATGATTGTTCGATATCTGCCATTAGATCAGGGCTGACCCGATGAACATCTTCTGCGCAGACTACAGAATTATGCATTCCAGCGGCAAGATCAATTCCGTTCATGATGAGTGAATAGAGCCCGAGTAGCGGTTGATAATTTCTGCTTGCGGCTAGATTTATGGCTAGTGGTAAAAGCGCACGGGTCGATGGTGAGTACATGGAAAGCCGCAAAATACTCAGCAATTTATCCCGAGTTAATAAAAAAGTTTCAGGATTACCCGTCATCGGATGAAACACATTTGTAGTGACTGGATTATTGGTCAGGTCGTTAGTTAGTGAACTTAAGTCAGAACGTAAAGCTGGAAACTGTTGATTACAGGCAGCATCTGCTGCACATTGCTCAAGGACACCTTCTAAAGCACGGTCAACGGATAACCCAACAGCAAGCACTGATTGTTGCATCGGCACCACTCCATCCAAGGTTACTGTCAGTAAGGCTTCACTGTAGTGACGCATGTACAATTGCGCCATTCGGCTACCATAGGATATGCCGTACACATGGAGTTTTTCATAGCCAAGGAATTTACGAACAGCTTCAAAGTCATGAATTGCGGTGGAGCTATCGTACATTGCCAAATCAGATTCAATGTTACTCAAACACTTCTCTGTTTCAACAATAACATCAAACCCTTGTTCATCCACCATTAGAGGTGAGAGGATGTTATCCTGTGGACATTGCAAAATATTTGAGCGGCCAGTACCTCGCTGATCAATTAGCAAAATATCTCTAGTTTCTCTGACTTTTTTAAAAGTGTTGTTGAACAGAGCGGCGATATCAATGGCGGATTGGCCAGGTCCTCCTGCAATAGCTAGCAGCGCCTCAGTGGGGTGGACAGGCTTTACTGCAGGGATGACCACATAGTGAATATCAATCTTGCGGCTCTGAGGTTTAGAGGAGTCTTCTGCAACTTGAATAAAGCCACAAGGAAGCCGGTCCGATAAACCATCCACATAGCAGTAGCTTGGACCGTTTTTTTCCTGAGCTACAGTGAGGGAGGTTAGATTCATTAAAACTAGAAGGGACACCCCTAGCATCATTCTAAATGACGACATCTTGTCCAATAACATTAAAAATCCTTTCCAATTTAGAATTATTCGAATAAGCATAAACTAATAAATCCTATAAATCTAACCATCAAAAATTCTGCAGAACTGAATTTAAAAATTGATATCCAAGTGGTGTGGTGCGGTAGCGATAAGTGTCCTGTTCAAGTAGCCCTTGAGATTGCAGGCGAAGGACTATTTTATCCACAGAATGGAAATCTAAACCTGTCCGCTGCGTAAAATATTCTCTGGACACACCTTGCTTTAGTCGCAAACCGTTCATCATAAACTCCTGAGCCATCTCATCCAAGCTAATAGCTTTACTGAGAATCTCTGGGCTACCAAGCTTTGCTAAATAGTGATCAGGTTGTCTTGTTTTGGCAGTGCGAATAATTTCATTCTGTGTTGGAAGCGTAATTTTGCCATGTGCCCCAGCGCCCACTCCTAAGTAGTCCCCAAACTGCCAGTAATTTATATTGTGATGAGATTGCATTTCATTCTTCGCAAATGCAGATACTTCGTACTGCTGATAGCCTTTATTATTCAACATCACCATTCCCGCCTGTTGGATATCTGCTAAACGATCATCAATGGGGAGCAAAGGTGGACGAGAGAAAAATTCGGTATTAGGTTCTATAGTGAGTTGATACCAAGAGATATGTATTGCTCCAGAGTCCGCAGCCTTACTAATGTCATTTTCAGCTTCGGCCACTGTTTGTTCGGGAAGGCCGTGCATCAAATCAATATTAAAATTATCAAACCCAGCTGATTGAGCCATGACTATCGCTGATATTGCCTGCGATGAGCCATGAATTCTACCGAGACGTTGGAGGTGATTATCATTGAAGCTTTGAACGCCTACTGATAGCCGGTTGACACCGGCGCTATAAAAATCAGCGAATTTTTTTTGCTCGGCAACACCCGGATTGGCTTCTAGGGTAACTTCTATGTCGGACTCAAAGCCAATCAGATTTTCAGCTGCTTGCAGAATAGTGCCAATGGCTGCTCCGGAAAATAAGCTAGGAGTGCCACCACCAAAAAAAATCGAGCGCAGTTTTCTACCCTGCACCCAGTGAAGGTCAGCTTTAAGATCTTCTATGAGCGCATTGACATAGTCGGTTTCTGGAATGGTTTGTTTAGCGACATGAGAATTAAAATCACAGTAAGGGCATTTTTTTACGCACCAAGGAATGTGAACATACAGTGAAAGGGGCGGTAACTTGAGCATGGGGCTACGATGCCCCCAGTTGCTCTAGAAACTGAGCAATGGCCTTTCCTCGATGACTCAAGCTTTGTTTGGTTGCTCTGTCCAGTTCAGCAGCGTGGCATTTCAACTCAGGAACATAAAATATTGGGTCGTAACCAAAGCCTTGTTCGCCTCGCTCAATAAGAGTGATGCTTCCTTCCCAAGTTCCTTGGCAGATTATCGGGGTTGGGTCCTGAGCATGTCGGAGGTAAACGATTACTGCTTGGTAGCGAGCGGTTCGCTTGTCTTGATGGACTCCCTCTAATGCTTTCAAAAGCTTGGTACGGTTGGTCGCATCAGTTGCATGCTCCCCAGAAAAACGAGCTGAGTAAATACCGGGCGCTCCTTTTAAGTAATCTACTTCGATACCAGAGTCATCGGCAATAGCGGGTAAATTGGACAAGGCCGAAGCATTCCGTGCCTTGAGAATGGCGTTCTCAACAAAAGTAAGGCCAGTTTCTTCAATATCTGGAATGCCCAAATCAACCTGAGGCACGATGGTGATGCCTAATTTATCTAGCCATTCCTGTAGCTCTTTAATTTTCCCAGGATTGGCGCTGGCAAGCACAAGCTTATTTAAATTAGTCAATGGTTAGTCCAATTAAGGTGAATTAGTCATGATACATTTTTTTCTGGAACTTAAAGTCATATGAATAGCTCGGTTTGCCGTCATTGGGCTTTACCGTGATTTTAAATGTCAGGTAGTCCTCATTCTCGAAAGTAAATGGAGCAAGATAATATAACGCCTGCTGTTCCTTTACTGCCAAAAATTCAAGCGACTGACTCTGTTGTAGAATATTAAAAACGCGGCCTGTTACTTTAGCAGGGGTTCCGATAGTCAATTCTTCCATCACTGCAATATTGACCAGACCTTTTCCCTTTCCACGTACAATGTTGTTTGCCACTGCAATATCGGAGTCGATGAACGAACTGTTAAAGGCACTGTAAAATATTTTGTAATTGCCATGCTGTTTGTAAAGTTTCTCTTCGTACCCCTGAGAGAGGATCGGTTGAACTAATAGCAAAATTGCCAATAGAGATCGATTCATGGGCAAAGCCTCTTTAAGTAGGATTTAAGCGTGCAGCTTTTATTTTGACAGCCGATATACGGCAGTATGAGCAAAAAGGTTGGGCCATATACTGTCTAAGCCAAGATCACTGGCCCGCCCACCGACAAAGTTCCGATTGACTATATTAATGTTGCGCTCTACGCAAAGGGCTTCAAAGTCTTTGTAGGTAAAGAAGTGAATATTTGGAGTGTCATACCATTGATAGGACAATCTCTTTGTCACAGGCATGCGGCCACTAAAGACCAAATCAGCTCGGGTTCGCCAATGACCAAAATTAGGGAAAGTGACAATGCACTGTTTGCCAATTCGAAGCATCTCATCGAGCACCAAATGCGGATATCGCAGTGCCTGAAGTGTTTGCATCATTACCACAGTATCAAAACTAGCGTCTGCAAAGTTCTCCAAACCTTCATTGAGATCTTGCTCAATAACGTTCACGCCTCTGCCGATACACTGACTAATTGAGTCCGGATCGATCTCTAAACCATACCCACGCACCTGATTCTTATTGCTTAATGTTTCCAATAGAGAGCCATCACCACAACCTAGATCTAAGACTCGCGAATTTTCTTTTATCCAGTCTCCGATAAAGCCATTATTATTTATCATGGCTGTTCAGCCTCTAGTTGGTCTGCAACTCTATTTAGATAGAGGCTAACGCCATTCTCATAGCGAGCATCCGGCAGTAAAAAAGCGTCGTGACCCTGATCAGATTCAATTCTCAGATAGGAGACATTCTTGTCTGCGCCGATGAGGGCATCTGTAATTTCTTCAGAGCATTTTGGAGAAAATCGCCAGTCACTACTAAAGGAGACCACTAAAAATTGACATTTGGCGTTGCTAAAAGTTGCTAAAGCATCATTTTTGTAGTTTTTAACAAGATCAAAATAATCTAACATCTTAGTGATTAAAATATAACTATTGGCATCAAATCCTTTGGCAAACTTATCACCTTGATAATTCAGGTAGCTTGAGATTTCAAATTCAACCAACTCTTTTTGGGCGGCATCCAGATCCCCACTGCGCACCAATCGACCAAACTTGCGACCTAAAGCATGATCAGACAAATAGGTGAGATGGCCAATCATTCGCGCCAATGCCAAACCATCTTTAGGGCTAGTTTGATGCTCTAAATACTGACCATCTTTAAAATTGACGTCTGATTGTATGGCTCGACGTGCGATCTCATTAAATGCAATATTTTGTGCAGATAGCCTCAATGAGGCAGCTATCACAACTGCATGCTGTAACTTCTCCGGATGCACTACAGACCAATGCATAGCCTGCATTCCACCTAAACTACCACCGACCACGGCAGCCCAGCAGCTAACCTCAAGATGCTCCATCAAAAACACCTGAGATTCAACCCAGTCGCTGACCTCCAAGGCGGGGAAATCAGCGCCCCAGTGCTTTCCAGTTGCAGGATTAATGCTATTTGGCCCGGTACTGCCAAAGCAACTACCAATATTATTGGGGCAAACCACGAAGAAACGGTTGGTATCAATTGGTTTGCCAGGGCCAATATAGTGCTCCCACCAACCAGATTTCCCCTCAGAATCAACACCGGCAGCATGGTGGTCACCGCTAAGGGCATGGCATATGAGAATAGCGTTGGTATGAGAGCTGTTCAGCTTCCCATAGGTTTCAAAGACAAGCTCATGGGTCGTTAACTCAAACCCACAAGCCAAATTAAGGGGGCGATCAAAAGCCACTGCAGTTTTTGCTATAGCAGTTTGGCCTTTACTAGACTGGAGATCGTTTGCCATATCCGTGTAATCGTCTTTGTTTTAGAGGTTTACCTGTGCGGGGCTCCTAAAGTCTAAGAGCAGGCGGTCAACAACGCAACATAAGGAAGGTTATTTTTTATATCAATTGTTTGGAATTGGCTAGTTATACTAATGATTTATGCAAACAATAAGATAAATAGGTTAGAAGATACCGTTTAGAGCAGGTAATACCTGAGCGCGCGCCACCATCAAGACAAGAATCGCAACCATCGGTGAAATATCGATCATGCCAATAGGCGGGATGACACTCCTAAAGGGCTTCATGTAAGGATCGATTACTTGATTTACCAAGCGCACCGTTGGGTGATTTGTGGTGCCTATCCAGCTGGAGATTGCCACGATAAGAATGCCATAAAAATAAATTTGAATTAGCGTCCCAATTAAGGACACTGCAGCAACCAATAATAGAGGGACTAGTTGGCCAGGTAATGCGGATTGAAATCCAAACCAAATAATGAAAAAAGACCACTTGACTAAAATAGCAGCAGCTAGCGCGGCAGTGTTAAATTTGCCAAAGGTTGGAAAGATTTTATGCAGTGGTTCTACAATCGGCGCGGTGATCTTGAAAATAGTTTGAGAGATAGGATTAAAGAAATCCGCTTGGACTAGTTGTAAGAGTAGTCTGACCAATATAACAGTGGCATAAAGGTCTATTACTAATCTGATAATGTCAATTAATCCACCACTCATCTGTTTTTAACTCCTTGGTTTTAAATTTTTTAATCTGAAAAGTCTTTGGACATTTCTTCAGCTCTTTGCGATGCACTAGTCATTGCCCGACGGAAGATAGCTTCCAGACCATCTTGCTGAAAAGTACTCAGAGCACGTTCAGTAGTTCCTCCCGGAGAGGTTACTTGCTGTCTAAGCTGGGCTGGACTGGAATCAGATACTTTTGCCATGTGTGAGGCCCCTAGGGCAGTTTGCGACACAAGCTCACGGGCAATCTCTTCTGATAATCCTAGCTCTTGTCCCACCGCCTGCATAATCTCCAGAATTCTAAAGAAGTAGGCGGGCCCACTCCCAGAGACTGCGATTACAGCATTAATCTGCTCTTCACTCTCGACCCAACAGCAATAGCCAACAGCGTTAAAGATTTGATCCACACTATCTTTATGAGATTGGCTTGTTAGCTCGTTGGCAAAAAGGCCAGTAGCGCCTGAAAGTATAAGAGAAGGAGTGTTCGGCATAGCTCTAACAATGGCAGTGGAATTACCTAACCACAATTGTAAGGAGTTGATTGAAATACCAGCTGCAACCGAGACAACAACCGCATCAGCCTTTAATGCTGAGGCAAGATCCATAACGACCTTACGCATAATTTGTGGTTTCACTGCCAATACAACAATATCAGCATGAGTAACTGCCGATCGGTTGTCATCCGTCGCAGAGATACCAAATCTAGACTTTAATTTTTCTTGGCTACTTTCACTAGGAGCGGTGGCTGTAATATCTTTAGCCTCAAATCCTCGAGCAATCATTCCCCCCACTATGCATGAGGCCATATTGCCACCACCAATAAAAACGATTGAACTCATGTGTTCACCTTCTACTGTTGTTTAACGCTTCGTGGGCCAAATATATCAGTGCCTACCCTGATAATAGTTGCGTTCTCAAAAATAGCCGCTTCAAGATCTCCTGACATTCCCATAGAAAGGGTATCCAGTTTTTCAGATTTGTCCAGTGGCCGATTAATTTCATCCATCAATTGCTGTAATTTGGAAAAAGGCTTTTGCTGTGCCTGTTGTCCCTGGCGAACCGCAGGTATTGCCATTAGTCCTCGCAGTTTTATGTTGGGTAAATCTAAAATATTTTTAGTCGCTAGTAGGGCTTGATCGGTGCTTAGCCCAGCTTTAGTTGTTTCATTGTCAATATTAATTTGCAAACAAATATTCAATGGAGGCATATCTGGCGGCCTTTGATCACTCAGTCTTTGGGCAATTTTCACCCTATCGACACTGTGCACCCAAGAAAAATTTTCTGCAATTTGTCGTGTCTTATTGGACTGTATTGGCCCAATGAAGTGCCAATCTAGGCCTAGTGACTTAAGTGTGTCTATTTTCTCCAGAGCTTCTTGAAGATAGTTTTCTCCAAAATGGTGAAGGCCGTTATTAGCGGCGTGCCTTATTGCATCGGCGCTACGCGTTTTACTTACTGCGACTAACATAATCTCTGCTTCGGATCGGCCACACTTTGTCGCGGCTGACAGCAAACGCAATCGAACTTTGTCTATTCTTTCCTGTAAATCAGGCATGGATATTTTTAATCCTTTTGTCTTCGATGATAGATCCAGGGCAGTATTAAGATTAGATTGATCTTCCTATCGATGAGTCATCGAGCCAACTCTGAAGTATTAAAGCCGCGGCTATATGGTCTATTTTAGTTAGGTCTTCAGTGCTGGAGCCGCGCTTGCTATTTCCTCGAATGATTGATTTTGCTTCCTGGCTAGTCAGGCGCTCATCAACCATTTCTACTTGAACATTAAAACGGCCTTCTAGGCGGCGCGCAAATTTTCTTGCTCGAGCGCTTAATTCACTCTCAGTGTCGTCCATATTTAATGGCAAGCCTACGAGAACCAAATTTGGCTTCCATTGCGTTATTAACGCATCAATCTCGAGCCACTGGGGTTTACCATTTTGTGCCTTAAGAATAGACAGAGCATTAGCATTTTTGGTTAGTGTCTGACCATAGGCCACCCCTATTTGCTTTAACCCAAAATCGAACGCGAGAAGTGTCTTGTGTCTTATAGACTCAGGCATGGCCCATATCCGTGGAAAGCATATCAAGATTAAGGCCGATGGAAGATGCTGCAGCTGTTGCCCGATTTGCGCAGTCAGTATTAAAAATAATGGCCGCACTAGATGGAATTGTAAGCCAGCTGTTGGTAGCTAGTTCTTCTTCGAGTTGCCCTGCGCCCCAGCTAGAGTAACCAAGGGTAATCAGTGGGTTTTGAGGGCCGTCACCAATTGCAATATCACTGAGAATATCTTTTGAGGCGGTAAGACAAATTTCATCAGAAATGGCAACGGTGGATTCCCACGTCTGAGTGCAGGTCCGATGGAGAATAAACCCGCGATCCCGAGCAACTGGGCCACCATCAAAAATTAACTCATCGCCGCAAGCTTCATTATAGTCGAGCTCTAACTGTTTAAAAATAGCTTTGACTGGGATGTCCATCTGCTGATTAACAATAAGCCCCATAGCGCCATCTTTGGTGTGCTCGCAGAGATAAACGACCGATTGTGAGAAATTAGGGTCGGGCAATCCCGGCATTGCGAGCAGGAAATGATTTTTTAGGCTAGTGACTTTTTTTGCGTGTGTGCTCATACACTTAATATGACTTACTACGTTATGAAACTCAACTTTTGGAAGAAAACTAAGTGGGCTTTTTTGTATTCAGCTAACTACGCGTTTAACCTTTTATTAATGGCAACCATCAGTTTATTACCTATGGCTGTGTTTTCAGCTTTGTCAATTTCGCGCACGCAGGTTGGGCTTGTGACATTAATTTCGGTTAAGTAATCACCAATAACATCTAAACCGACAAATATGAGGCCCTTTTCAATTAATGTTGGCGCAACTTGCTGGGCAATCCATAAGTCTCTCTTGCTGAGCGGCTGGACAACACCGCGCCCACCTGCTGCAAGGTTGCCCCTAAATTCTCCTGCGGAGGGAATTCGGGCCAAACTGAAAGGTACAACTTCTCCATCGATGACCAAAATTCTTTTGTCACCAACCAAAATTTCTGGGAGATATTTTTGAGCCATGATCGTGTTCTGGCCGAAATTTGTGAGTGTTTCAATAATGACATTAAGGTTTTGATCACCTTTCTTAACTCGGAATATTGAAGTGCCACCCATTCCATCAAGCGGTTTGTATACCACTTCGTTATGCTCTGCCAGAAATTGCTTTAAAAGAACCTCATCACGGCTGACCAATAGCGGGGGAGTGCACTGAGGGAATTCTGTAGCGAAGACCTTCTCGTTACAGTCCCTGAGACTTTGAGGTTTATTTACAATTAGGGTGCCCCGACGTTCTGCGGCTTCTAAAATATAAGTGGAATAAATAAATTCACTATCAAAAGGCGGATCTTTGCGCATCAGGATAACGTTTAAGTCTGAGAGAGGTTTTGTTGAGGTTTCCCCCAAGGCATACCATTTATCTGGATCTTGAAAGACCGTTAGAGGCGTCATCTTTCCTTGAGGACCGTTATTGTCGATAAACAGATCTTTCTGCTGCATATAAAACAGTAAATATCCGTGTTCTTGTGCTGCAAGCAACAGAGCTAACGACGTGTCTTTCTGATAATTTAGTGATTCTATGGAGTCCATCACAACCCCGAGATATTTTTGCATTTTATTCCAAAACCTTTGCTACATTATGGTAGCTAAAATAAACCTTGAATTCATATTCTGTTAGTAGCAATCGGGCTCGCATCAGTTGTCTTTGAATGATTACAGTTTACTAAGTTGACCAGAGAGCAAAGGACCTTAAATTATGGATCTAACCAGACTGTTGAGGCTCAGTATAAAAGAACAAGCGTCAGATTTACATCTATCAGCAGGGCTTCCACCTATTTTACGAGTTGATGGAGATATGATTCGCACTGATCTACCGGTTCTGCTGCCCAGTCAAGTGGAAAGTCTAGTCCATGAGGTGCTAAATGACACCCAGATTAAAGCTTTGAAGGATGGTATAGAGATAGATTTTTCATTTGAGATTCCCGAAATAGCAAGATTCCGAGCCAATGTATTCAATCAGAATCGAGGAAAATCAGCCGTATTTAGATCTATTCCCTCAAAGATAGCAACATTAGAGGAGCTCGGATTGGGAGATATATTTAAGCAGCTTGCCCTACTGCCACGAGGCTTAGTTCTAATTACTGGGCCAACCGGTTCTGGCAAGTCTTCCACTCAAGCAGCGATGGTAGATTACATTAATAAAAACCGGTCCTATCATATCCTTACCATCGAGGATCCAATTGAGTTTGTTCATCATAGTGAAAAAAGTTTAATTAACCAGCGAGAGGTCCGTCATGACACTCAAAGTTTCAGTCAAGCTTTGCGTTCAGCTTTGCGCGAAGATCCAGATGTGGTCGTAGTAGGTGAGATGAAAGATCTGGAAACTATTCGTTTAGCACTGACTGCTTCTGAAACCGGCCACTTAGTTTTTGCAACTCTCCACACGACTTCAGCGGCTTTAACAATCAATAGAATTATTGATGTTTTCCCGGCGGAAGAAAAAGATATGGTTCGTTCGATGTTGTCTGATTCCTTACAGGCGTTAGTTACTCAGACCCTCATGAAAAAAGTTGGGGGTGGTCGTATTGCTGCTCATGAAATAATGATGGGCACTCCGGCGGTTCGAAATCTTGTAAGAGAAGACAAAAATGCCCAGATTTATTCTGTTATCCAGACAAGCAGCTCGTTACAGATGCAAACCTTAGATCAATGTCTTAACGCTCTGGTTGAGGAAGGGCTAGTAACTCTTGAGGCTGCTAGAGAAAAGGCCGTGTCCCCCCAAAATATAGGTAAAGGTGAGTCAGCTAGTTCTCTTCCTTCATTTAAGTAGCATTGAAATTCCGGTCGGGATAAGTTCAATCAGTCGAGTACTTACAAATGGGTACAAAACAGAGTGAGATTAAAATTTCGTTGTGATTTTTAATCTATGAATGATAGTCTCTAATCCTTAATTTATTATGAGATTTGAGGGATAGTATGAATGGTTTAATGATGAATTCGCAGCTCACTATCACATCCATTATGGAGCATGCAGACAGTATCCATGGTGCCAGTGAGATTGTCTCAGTGACTAGTGATAACCCTAATCACCGATATACGTATAGCGAGTCATTTCGTAGGATCCGACAATTAGCTAACGCATTGAAGAGCGTTGACTTTGATAAAGGCGATCGGATAGCTACATTGGCATGGAATGACTACCGACACTTTGAGTTGTATTACGCGATCTCTTGTTCTGGCCAAATCTGTCATACGATTAATCCTCGATTATTTCCTGAGCAAATCGACTTTATAATTAATCATGCTGAAGATAAGTGGGTTTTCACTGACCCTATGTTTCTGCCTTTACTACAAGGATTGAAAGATAAGCTGCCGACGGTTAAAGGTTATGTTGTGCTTACTGATGCAGTTAACATGCCAGAGACAACCTTGGATAATGTGCATTGCTACGAGACTTTTATTGCTGGTCATGAAGAGACCTTTGATTGGCCTGAGTTAGATGAAAATACAGCTAGTTCGATGTGCTATACCTCTGGCACAACGGGTAATCCTAAAGGTGTAGTGTACAGTCACCGCAGCACCGTTCTTCATTCTATTACCGGTTCATTGCCCGATAACATGAATTTGTCTGGTAATGATGTCATTTTACCGATTGTACCTATGTTCCATGTCAACGCTTGGGGCACCTCTTATAGTGGCCCTATGGTGGGATGTAAGTTAGTTTTTCCAGGCCCTAAAATGGCCGATGGGGAGACATTAACACGCTTAATTAACGAAGAAAAAGTTAATTACTCTCTCGGTGTGCCGACCGTATGGCTAGCCTTGGTAAATTATCTTAATGGCGAAGGTAAGACAGTAGAAACGCTGAAGAATGTGGTTGTCGGAGGCTCGGCTTGCCCATTATCCCTCATGAAATCTATGGAAGAGTATGGGATTGAAATGCACGTAGGTTGGGGTATGACTGAAATGAGCCCTCTGGGGTCATACAATAGGCCTATGGCTTGGATGATTGATTGTTCTGAAGAGGAAAGAGACGCCTATAGAGTGCGCGCAGGACGCTTAGTATACGGTGTTCAAATGAAGATTGTTGATGAAGATAAAAATGCGTTACCTTGGGATGGCATCGCCTCAGGGCTTTTGTTGGTCAAGGGGCCTTGGGTATGCAACGGATATTATCGACTTGAAGATCAACCTGCATTGGATGATGAAGGCTGGTTTGATACGGGCGATATGGCTTCTATCGATGAATATGGCTATGTAGTGATCACTGATCGCGTCAAAGATGTAATTAAATCTGGTGGAGAATGGATCAGTTCCATAGATGTTGAAAATGCTGCAATGTCTCACCCTGATGTTCAAGAGGCTGCTGTTATTGGCGTGGCTGATCCTAAGTGGACAGAGAGACCTTTACTTATTGTGATCGCTGTGGATGGCGTTACTCCCAGTAAAGACGATATCTTAGCATCCTTAGAAGGAAAGATTGCAAAATGGTGGATTCCAGGTGATTGTGTTTTTGTCGATGAAATTCCTCATACTGCTACAGGTAAAATCAGTAAGAAAGATTTGCGTGAGCAGTTCAAAGACTACAGTTATTCTTAAAATCACATCGCAGTCAACCAAATGGTGCGAACAGCGTTCATAGAAGTAGATCGGAAAACAGGAGGAGTGATATGAACAATGCGATTGTTTTAATTTTGACGCTGTTACTGTCGGTAATGGCAGTTGCTGACCATCACAAAGATGTCGGGGGAGATCGGCATAGAGGAGACCTTTTCGCAGCAGCCGATGCCGATAAGGATGGCAAAGTGTCCTTCGATGAGCACGAGGCTATGATTGCCGAAATGGCCGTCAAAGGGCGTGAACGCTTCAATGAAATGGATGCTGATTCGGATGGGTATGTGACTAAAGAAGAAGCTAAGGCCATGCGCAAGACAATAAGAGAGAGAATGAAAAAAGTTGGCAAAGCTTTTAGGAAAACTATGAAGGAATTGAAAGACTAGTTGAGTCATACGCACAATCGATGCGAATAACGTTCAAAAAGCCGCTTGCTCAAGCGGCTTTTTTGGTTCGGTCTTAACCGTTAGCATCAATCGCGGTATATAATGGCCAAAAAATAATTTTAAAAACAATTCAAAATTAGGTGTTATATGGCTAATTATTTGATTGCCCCTTCTATTTTAGCGGCCGACTTTGCTCGATTGGGTGAAGAGGTCGATGCGGTGCTAGAAGCTGGCGCAGATGTGGTTCATTTTGATGTTATGGATAATCACTATGTGCCCAATTTAACAATTGGCCCAATGGTGTGTAAGGCTCTTAGGGATCACGGTGTTACAGCCCCAATTGATGTCCATCTGATGGTGAGTCCAGTGGATGATCTTATCCGCATGTTTGCTGACGCCGGCGCTGATTATATTACCTTTCATCCTGAGGGTTCCAACCACATAGATAGATCTCTTCAGCTAGTTCGTGACTTAGGATGTAAAGCGGGATTGGTGATTAATCCGGGTACCGGGCTAGATGTAGCAAAATGGGTGATGGATAAAATCGACATGCTCTTGCTCATGTCAGTGAATCCAGGGTTTGGCGGTCAGAAATTTATTCCCTCAACGATTGATAAGCTAAAGCAAGCCAGAACTATGATTGATAGCAGTGGCTATGAGATAAGGCTTGAAATTGATGGTGGTGTTGGTGTCGCCAATATCGCTGAGATAGCAGCTGCTGGAGCGGATACCTTTGTCGCTGGTTCAGCTATTTTCAGTCAACCAGACTACGCTGAAGTTATTGGGCAGCTTCGAGCGGAATTGGCTAAGGTAGGTTAGTAGCCTAAATTTGGTTATGGCTCTTTAGGTGGGCTGAACCTAAGAGGTTTATTGATATCGTTATATTGATTACAATGTTGGCCTCAATAAGGAGAGCGGTTGTGCAAGGCACTTTGTTTGTTCATTTTGATTTTGAGTTCTACCGTTGGCGAGGCTAGTGAGCCTTGAGCACGTTGTGTGCCTTCGTAAACCAAATTACAAAAGAACCAGGAAGCCGTCATGAACCCCGATACATTTGCCACATTGGCAACCCAAAAATTTAATCGCATCCCTATCACCCGTGAAGTACTCGCTGATCTGGAAACACCTCTAAGTGTTTATCTGAAGCTAGCCTTTGGGCCACATTCCTATTTATTTGAGTCTGTCCAAGGTGGCGAGAAGTGGGGGCGTTATTCTCTTATTGGTTTGCAAACATCCACCGTCCTTAAGTTATATGGGAGCCGGTTGGAGATTATTCGTGACGGCAAACCGATGGTGGCTAGAAAGACAGATGATCCATTGGCTGAGGTGGAGCGGTTTAGGGCTCTTTTCAGTATGCCTGACTTACCTGATTTACCAAGATTTACTGGAGGACTGGTGGGGTATTTTGGCTATGATACAGTGCGCTATGTTGAGCCAAGGTTGTCTAAAACATCGCCACCTGACCAACTTGGCACGCCAGATATATTGCTTATGGCATCTGATGAGGTAGCTATTTTCGATAATCTTTCTGGGACCATTATGTTGGTAGTTCATGTGGACGCTAAAAACCCTAATGCACTAGCAGAAGCTGAGGCGAGGCTTGATGAGCTAGAGCAAAAACTACATCAACCAAAACCTGATTTGCCGCCCATGAACATGAACAGCGAAGGCCTATCAGAAGAGGCCTTTGTTTCAAGCTTTGGCAAAGAAAATTATAAGAAAGCAGTAGATACAGTAAAGCAATATACTTTATCTGGAGACATCATGCAGGTGGTCCCCTCACAACGCTTTTCTGCGCCCTTTGATGAAGCGCCGATAAACCTATACAGAGCATTACGCAGATTAAACCCCTCTCCCTATATGTACTTTCTTGATTTGGGGGACTTTCATATCGTTGGATCTTCTCCTGAGGTATTAGCTCGCCTTGAAGACGAGCAAGTAACCGTTCGACCTATTGCAGGTACCCGTCGCCGTGGTGAGACTGCCGCAGATGATCTGATGTTAGAGCAAGAGATGCTGTCTGATCCAAAAGAAATTGCAGAGCATCTAATGTTGATTGATTTGGGACGCAATGATGTTGGAAGAATTAGTCAATCAGGCTCCGTAGAAGTAACCGAGAGAATGGTGGTTGAACGTTACTCTCATGTCATGCATATCACTTCAAATGTGATCGGTCAGGTCAATGAAGGAATGAATGCAATTGATGTGTTGAAAGCAACTCTGCCTGCTGGAACTTTAAGTGGTGCACCGAAAATTAGAGCTATGGAAATTATTGACGAATTAGAGCCGGTCAAACGAAATATCTACGGGGGTGCAGTTGGATACATTGGTTGGAATGGCAATATGGACATGGCTATAGCGATCCGTACTGCCGTAATCAAAGACAAAATATTGCATGTTCAGGCTGGGGGCGGTGTTGTTGCCGATTCAGAGCCCGAGCTAGAGTGGGAAGAGACAATGAACAAAGCTCGAGCGGTTATGCGCGCAGCAGCAATGGTCAGTGGAGAGTCAAGATGATTCTAATGATTGATAATTATGATTCTTTTACCTACAACGTGGTGCAGTATCTAGCTGAATTGGGTGCAGATGTTAAAGTTTATCGAAATGATGAAATAAGCATAAGTGAAATGGAGGCTCTGTCTCCTGAGAGAATTGTAATCTCTCCAGGGCCTTGCACGCCAAATGAAGCGGGTATTTCGGTTCAGGCAATAAAGCATTTTGCTGGCAAGTTACCGATACTGGGTATTTGTTTGGGGCATCAAAGTATCGCGCAGGCATTTGGTGGGAAGATTGTCCGTGCTAAAGAAGTGATGCATGGTAAAACTTCAATAATATGCCACCGTGATGCGGGGGTATTTAAAGGTCTTGGAGCTCGCTTTGAGGCAACACGTTATCATTCATTAGTCATTGATCAGAAGAGTTTACCTAATTGTCTAGAAGTGACCGCCTGGACCGAAAATGAAGATGGAACCTTAGATGAAATTATGGGTGTTAAGCACAAAGAGCTAAATATAGAAGGCGTTCAATTTCATCCAGAGTCAATTCTGACTGAATATGGCCATGATTTGTTGCGTAATTTTTTGGAGGCTTAGCGAGTGCATTTTCATCAAGCTTTAGAATCAATTGTTAGCGGTCAAAATTTGGACGCTGGTTCCATGCGAGATGTGATGCGCGAAATCATGTCTGGTAACACCACGGACGCTCAAATAGGTGCATTTTTGGTCGCTTTACGCATTAAGGGCGAGTCCATTGATGAAATAACTGGTGCCGTAGAAGTGATGCGAGAATTAGCTACAGGCGTTGAGGTTTCTGGGGATTCCCTTGTTGATATTGTGGGCACTGGGGGTGATGAATCTAGCTTGTTTAATGTGTCGACGGCTTCAGCATTTGTCGTTGCCGCCGCCGGCGGGCGGGTCGCAAAACATGGAAACAGGTCGGTCAGCAGCAAGAGTGGCGCCGCAGATGTGCTTGAGGCTGCGGGCGTTAATCTTAGTTTGAAGGCAGAGCAAGTTGCTACATGTGTCGATCAGATAGGATTGGGCTTTATGTTTGCACCTTCTCATCACAGCGCCATGAAATACGCTATTGGACCCAGGAAAGAGCTAGGATTAAGAACTATCTTTAATATTCTTGGTCCTATGACTAATCCTGCTGGAGTCAAGCGGCAGCTCATAGGCGTCTACGATAAGTCTCTCTGTCGCCCGATTGCAGAGGTTCTTGGGAGACTAGGTGCTAAGCATATAATGGTGGTTCATTCAGCAGACGGACTGGATGAAATCAGTATTGCAGCTGAAACCTATGTTGCCGAGTATAAAGACGGGTCCCTTGATGAATATGTGCTGTTACCGGAAAGCTATTTTGCTGAAAGGCAGAGTTTAGATGGATTATCTGTGGAAAATGCATCCGACTCATTGGAGTTAATTTTATCTGCGTTTAACGGAGATGCTAAAAAAGCTCAAGATTTAATTGTATTGAATTCTGGAGCCGCTCTTTATGTGTCCGGGTTTGCCAGCACAATACAAAAGGGTATTGATTTAGCGCGACAAGCTATAGATACAGGTATGGCTAGCGAAAAGATGTCGGAGCTGGTAGCTCTGACAAATGATCTTTAGATTTTACGAAGAAGAGATTGCAATGAATTTAGAAACCCCAACAATTCTGAAGAAGATTCTAGCGCGAAAGCAGCAGGAAATTATAGAGAATTCCGCGCTAATTTCGCAGTCAGAATTAATAGAAAAAATAACTCTAGTGTCTTCGCCTAGAGGTTTCGCTGATGCAATATCTGCAAAAATAGAGTCAGGCGAAGCGGCTGTAGTTGCTGAAATTAAGAGGGCATCTCCCAGCAAAGGTGTTATTTGTGAAAATTTTGATCCCGAATCTATTGCTAAGAGCTATCAGTTGGGTGGCGCTTGCTGTTTATC
>Ga0209666_1000133_pt1 | contig 58222 bp, 41 predicted proteins | sample SaaInlV_125m_DNA_FD_184679 | JGI IMG/M metagenome (GOLD analysis project Ga0209666, IMG submission 184679) | Marine microbial communities from expanding oxygen minimum zones in the Saanich Inlet - Saanich Inlet SI037_S3LV_10m_DNA (SPAdes)... | ecosystem: Environmental > Aquatic > Marine >...
GGGGGGGGGGGGGGCGTTTTCCTATAGGGGTCTCCGGAAGCAACCTGCCACGATTATTATTTGCGAACTCCCTGCTAAAATCTCTTCTATACTATATAAATAATGAACTTTTGCATCATACAAAACCCTTTTGCCATGCTTGAGCATAACACGGTCATGCAGCTGAAGAATGGACTGTGCGGTCAAAAGATAATTATGAATGGAAGTATTGATGACTACAAGACAGTAGCATCTTCGGATCAATACGTTGAAAATTATGATTGTGATGGATTTTCGACTTGTGTACCACAAAATGCATTGCGAGTTCTTGTTGTCAAACCCCAAAACGGTAACACATATGTAAAGATAGTAGATCAGGAAGAAGACGTTTACTATCTGACAAAGCCAACATTTTCATTGAAAAACATTTACGCCGAAAAGTTTGTTGCATATGCCTTCACATATTTTGAAAACGGAGAACAGGTGCTCTCGTTTTATGATTACCTTGGAGACGTCAAAAGAAATGAGACTGAAAACGAAGATGCCCTTGGGAGAGTGACGAGGCTGCATTCGATTATGTCGGGGATGTGTCTCGGGGAGAACTTGGTATTTCGATTCCACTGGAGCGGGCAGGAGAGAAAATGTATGGAACTATTCAGAGAGACGAACCTTCCCTGGGAATGTGTAGGGGTATTTCGAATGCACAATAGTGAGGTAGGGAGACTGACGAGAGTTGTACTATGAAATTACAGTAGAAGAAATATTTTGTATGGTAATGCTGTTTTCGGATAGAAACTCTGTGATGGCGTCGGTGAAATTGTGGTCGTGTATGGGATCGATTTCAAACTGGACGATGTAGTGTGGTTGTGTATAAACTAGTACCATCTGTAATATGAGAAGTAGTATTGCAATTATTAAATACAAATGGATCTACTTAAATTGTTTTATCGATGATACCTGCTTTAAGTTTAAATAGTGATACAGCAATAAAGAAAAGAAAGTATGCAAATCTCAAGGGCAAGTGCAAAATAGATGATAATCTCATAGAAAATATCAATGAGTTCTATGAGTCAAGAAAGAAACAGAAAGCCGAAAACGAAGAACCACAGGCCATCATTCATAACCTCGTGGGAACAGCAAGGATCGAGAGTTCTGTACAGACGTTTGACCTGGAGATGATTAGCCGTATTCTACCCAATCCAATATTTGATAAGCAAAAGTTCGCGGCTATTACCATTCGAATTCATAATCCGATGTGTACTGTATTACTCTTCACGAGTGGGAAGATGGTGCTGACGGGGTGTAGAAACTTTGCGGAGTGTTGTCAGGCCTCTCTGGAAATTGTTTCGATACTGAGAGGTGGGATGCCCAGTGTGGTGATGAATTTGACGGAGGTCCGCATTCAAAATATTGTAGGGAACGTGGACCTCAAACTTGGCAGTAGGGTATTAGACTTGGATCGCTTTTACTACGACCAGTCTGTGTATAGTACTTTTCAAAAGAATATGTTTCCGGGGCTTATCTACCGACCGAATAACTCTCCCGTGGTGCTGCTGTTGTTTTCGAGTGGTAAGGTTGTAATAACGGGTGGTAAGGCAAGCCGGGATATCTACGACGGGTGGAATGCTCTATGGCCCTTGGTCAGGAACTACATTAAGGATTCTTAACGAAGGATAAGAATTTGGGGTCGGCATGGAAAAACCAGAGGCTGTGACACCGAGCGTCTGGGTTTCCTGAGAGGTAATAAAGATTGGAGGTTTCCCATGGTGTCATTTCAGAGGAATGTGTTTTGATATGATTCCGAACACATTGAATGATATTATCATACTGATCTCGCAGTCCACGGAGGATGTTGTAGTGCAATGCAATCGTCCTCAGCATGCGGCAAATTTTCATGTAGGTCCTACTAAAGTTTGGTGTTTCGTCATCGCCACGACAGAGCTGCGAGACAGAGCGAAAGATTGACAGGGGCAAGTTTCCGACAAGAATGTAGGAATTGTTTACGGGTATTGCGAAAGTGCCCATTTGATCTTTGGACTCGAGTGAGAATACTGGAAACTTTTTGACCTTGTCTGCAAGACGAATTGAAAATTGTGTGGTCGGTTTGTTTTTGCAGCGAAGTTCCAGAACGCTCATCTGTTCCGTTGGCAGGCAAATTACCTGCATACTATCTGCGTGGATACAGACGGAGTGACTCTTATTGTCCCTTATGATTGACTGCACTGCGTGTGCGGTGTTAATGGCGAGCGCACGGGCCTCCTGCACCGATTTTGATTGCTTGTTTTTGGAACTTGCAATCTTCTGCACAAATTTGCTGTTGAACTTCAAAAACGTGTCGAAGAACTTGAGCCCGATGACATGAAACTGCTGGTGGAAATCTACTATAGGTGCCGGGTGTGTGATCTGCAGTCCCATGTCTTTCATGATACTTTTGAAGTGAAAAAGAGACGATGCAAGCTTGATGGATGGCATGTGACCATTGATTGTCATATGCTGTCCAAATTCCTGGGTTCTAGACTGGGTGTAAATCATAATAGGGAGGAGTCCATTGAGACAGATCTGTGGAGTTGTCGGCATGCATCGGAGATACGGCCCGCTCCCTGCGATGATTCCGAGGGACTCTTTGTCTTTGGTTGCTTGTAATATAAAATTACCTTCTTCGTCGCGCTCGAGTGCAATGCACAGGGAACCCACATAGGATCGAATCACATGGTCCTCTGCGTTTCCACGGATAAGTTGCAAACAATCCAGTCGGGACATGCGAAAATTATAGACCTGTGTGCCTATTTTGAGGGAGGCCTCGATGATCTCAGGGTTGTGAACTTTTGATTTGATCTTCGATGGGGGTGGTACCGTAGACAGTATTTGTGTGGGCGCGGGCTTTTATAGTTTGTATATCGATAAACGTGTTTGCCTTCTGACGAATGACAGCAAATAAGTTTTCAGACTGTTGATTGTGTAATAATTTGCGTTGCATTTGGCATTGTCCATGCGTTCATGATTTCTTCTACTGATTTGGAATTATCTTTCGAAAACTCCTGCTTTAGTAATTTTTTGACACTATCTCTGATTTCGTTTTGGAAACTTTCTTTCATATTTTTGTAGTTGGTATCGACTTTATCTTGGCCAATAACTTCAGTGGCTGCCCTGGTGGTAAAATCTCTAGACAACTGATCTTTCATTGACTTTTCCTTTTGTTGGTATTTATCATCGATTTCTTTAACTTCGCTTACGTAGTAGTCCTCCATATCCCTCAATTGCGTGTCCACCTTGTTAGCCAATGTTATTACATTTTGCATTTCTTGAAATTTTTGGGAGTAGGTGCTTGCACCCTGCAAAGCAACATGCAACAAGTCGTAAGAAAACGAAAGGTTGTCGGTATATCCCATGCTAGCATTATATATCAAAATATTCAGGACTCTTTTCGCGCGCTCTTGGAGGGTATCCCCACTCGTCAACGTGGCATATCCAATTTTTTGATCGTTTTCGGCGGGTTTGAAGTAACGTGTCGAACCATCTGTTTGAACCGCAATTATGCACTTTTTATCTATGAATCCTATTTTGTTATAATTTGTAATTTCAAGACTTTCATTAGTGATCTTGACTTCGTTTTTCTCGAGTGTGTATGTGGGTTGGGGGTTGCCAGACGACGACTCTTGCCATAGTTTACCCTTGAAACCAAGATTTATAAAGTCGTTGTTGGAATATCCCACCTGTCTGTATGAACTTGATTTATAAGATACCTTGGATGTGCTAGAAATTAGCCTATTACTCCTCCACTCGTCATTAGATTCGAGCATATTACTATCTCGTTGTTTGGTCAGAGTTTCTGTGCCGTCTTTCTTAATATCTTTTACAGAATCTGTTTCCAGATACTTATCTTCGTTTTGAAACACTTGAACCCAATATTGTCCAGGGGGGTAATATGTGATGTAGTCTGCATGAGGAACTGTTAATGTCCTGACGTCGGGAGTTTGACTCGTATGGTACTTATTACATAATTTAAAACGCAGCGTTTCTTGAAAGAGCTCCTTGCCAGTAGACGGTTTTTTGCCATCTGTCAGTATAGAAAATCCGAAATCTATGTCGGGGGTCTCGAGTAGTGTTTTCAGACGTTCGTTGAGTTCTGTGGCGTCCTTTGACTTCAAAATCTCCTCTTTCAGTGCTTGATCTGCGTTCAATTCAAATAAAAACCACTGGAGTGTGGGGGTCTCGAGTAGTGTTTTCAGACGTTTGTTGAGTTCTGTGGCGTCCTTTGACTTCAAAATCTCCTCTCTCAGTGCTTGATCTGCGTTCAATTCAAATAAAGAGTGGTATTTTTGCAGAGCGTCCCATGTCACTTGGTACCAACGGGACTCGGATGATATATGCTTTTTAAGGTCGGTCCACACATCACTAGCTTTGATATCTGGTCTATTCATAAGTTCAATTATATCATTTACCTTACCGGCAGTCTGGTTGTTTGGTTTTTCGAGGAGCTTTGCTACCATATGAGATATATACCTTTCGGCATCCTCTTTAGAACCCTGTTGTGTGGACATATGTACTGGTGTGCAGGAAATGCTTTTATATGATGCTATGTTGCCCAGTCGATTATCGTGGCTGTTGGTAGGGATTGTACGGGTGGTGTCTCAAGTTCCAGGTCCATTGTTGCGTCGCGGGATTTGAGCATGCGATACAGACCAGAGGGTGTGATGCAATTGGTGTTGGTGGTGGGTGGGAGGATTCCGGCAACTTTGAGTACGTCTGCATTGAGCTTGCTGCAGAAGGTCTTGTGAGGCGGGACCTCTGTTGTGAGTCCAGTGGCATGGCGCCATAGAGTGCTTCTGTCAAAGGACAGCCCCATACTAGAAATTTCTTCACAGGCCTGTCGTAATATGGCATACTGCTGTGTGGTACATGGGATCTGTAAGCATGTATACCTACGGCGTTCGAAGGAGCGCGCTACGAAACGCACTGGGGTACTGTTATAAATAGTTAACGCCCTGTTGTCTTCCAGTTGCAATTCACAATGACAAAATGGAGGGTCAAAAAGTGCTACGGCTCTATTCCAGGGATTGTACTCATCCATGGGGTCATAGAACCACATACGGACAATGTGATTTTGGTTTATTTTATTTCAAAGCAGGGCATTTATACATTTACATGCACACATTTAAAAACAAATTTCAATCTACCAAGCCCGAATAAAATCGCGCGCCTTACTTTTCGGGGTGGGCTGAGAGCTTGCTGTCTTGAGGGCCTGCACCTTGTCCCCGATGCTCAGCGTCGCCTTCTGGGTCTCGTGAAGTTCTGCACTCAGTTTGTTATGCTGCTTGTTCACAAACTCTTTATCAGCCTTCAGTGACATATTCGCCTCTAGTTGCTTGACCGTTTGCTGAATCTTCTCGAGACTTCTGTGCTGTGCAGGTGACGTGACTGAGGAGGAGGGCTTGAGGTCCTGCATCTGTTTTTTGAGTTTGGTGTCAACATTGCTGATAATCCTCTTTTCCATGCTCTGGAGACGCTGTTCGATGTCGTTGTCGACAACAGACGATGTGAGATACTCGATGTTACTCTCGATGCCGGCCAGACGACTGTCGCTCCGTTTCTGCATCTGCTCGAGGCGGTTCTGGCGTTCCATGTGACTCTGGAGTTCGTTGACCACTTCGTTTGCAAACTTCACGTTGATCGAGTCGTCACTCTTCAGCGACCTCGAGCTCTGAAGATTCTGGAAGAAGTCGCTGCTGATAGCCTTTGCCATCTGGTCGATGTCAACGTGTGCGTCTCGTGCCGCGCGCGTGCTGCGGCCCGTTTTGGTCTCTGAAAACCCCATCCATGCCTCGGGTTGCTTGGGCGTGTTCTTGGCCATATACATTCCCCGGGTGTTCTGGTCATTCTGGGATGGGGTGTTGAAGTTCTGTCGATAATCTACGAGACCAACGTTGCTAAAGTGCTGCCTCTCTTGTGGTGCCTGTAGTTGTACTTCTCGCGACGCTGTCATTCCAGCGGTGGCAAACGACATTAACTCTTCTATCTATGTGTTAAATATACGTCATCCGTGTTATCAGACCGGATTTCTGGACAGGGAGTTTTCAATTGAAACTGTGATATAAACAAGGATGATGGCTGCTCCAAGGTACAGCAAGACGACGTTTAACAGCGTTGATTGAGCATTTACTGTGCTAAATACTCACTAATGGGGGGCATATTAATCCAGAAGTACTCGCGTACACGATCAAGTTAAAAGTACAGACCACGAGGGATGACATGGTGCGCAGAGCAACGATGCTACTGGCTGCGGCGCGACCCCGAGCAGAGAGGTGCCCGATGCCATTGAGTAGAAAGTATATACCCATCATGAGTGTCGCAGCTGCAGATAGCGCGCAGTTGGGGTTGCAGATAAAGATGGAGATGATAAGGATCAGACCGATGATCATCAAGTTGGAGATCATCATCAGCCAACTCTCTGCGATCTCAGAGCCAGCCGGGTAACGCGCCGCGGACACGCAGAGAAGACAGACCACACCCGTGGCGCCAACTGTCATATTCATCATGACATACGGGCTGCTATCAGAAATGAGCGCCATGCAGCTCAGGAATACCGCGAAAACCTCGACATAGTAGGCAATCTCGTACGTGACGAGGCTTTCGTCGAGGGTTTCATCCCATATCACGTCTGCGTTGAGAATGCCGAGGTGGCTGTAGTGCACCCACAGCATGCTGCTGAATGATATGGAGAGACACAGAGGCACACAGAAGAAGATATAGTCTATATTCCCCACCTCCACTTGGAGGGTACTATTCGTGCCATTTTTCCCGATGCTTGTTGTCAGAAACTGCAGACTGGAATCAACTGTTTGGTATCCCTTGCTATGCTTGAAAATGAAAACACTCAACAACACGAATGGCTGTAGAAAACACAGACAGATAATGATACGGCGCAGTAGAAGTGGGCAGCTAGGCAAATCACAAGACTCGTAGAGCAATGACTTCATACCTTGGAAAATACTACCCCCACAGTGCAACACAAAGAGAAAGCTCCCTACCAGAACAATATGCCACGATTCAAAATGCACGTTTATTGCAAGGAACTCCCACAGTGTGTCTATAAGTGCCTAAAATTAAAAAGATTCCTCAGAACCTAAGCATGGAGTCCCTCTTGCAGACGATGCAGTCCTTGGGCAGATCGAGAAACTTCTCGAATAACTCTTTACGAGCTGGCCAGATCTCATGTTCGATTTTGTCGCGCGTGTCTTGGGTCACGGGCCTGAGGTAGAAGAAGATCATGTTGCCGAGACTCTGCATGATCTTGACCACCTTGAAGTGCTGCACGGTATCAACAAACTCAGCATACTCCACACAGAGAAGCATTTTGTTCCTGATGATGATGCTGTGGCCTTGCTCGATGTTACGCGCCCCACTCGTAGTGAGATCAGTCCAGCCAGTGAGTGTGCACGGGACGCGAAAGCCATACTGAGTTTTGTCGTTTTCGGCTTTCTTCGCGACCTTCTTGGCTGGCTGCTGCATGGTAGAAGACGAGCTGGACGGCCTCTTGTTTCCGGATACAACAACTGTACCAGGCAATCCAGATACCACACTAGAGGAGCCTCCATTCGACACAACAGACGCACCAACACTCACCGCCTGCGGCAAAGAAAGCTGGCTGGACTTCGAAGATGTCGGTGGAGCATTGCGTATGAAACCCTTTTTCTTGAGATTCTCCAGAATCGAAGGATACCTCGTGCGTGTGAGGAGAATCTCCTGGTTCTTGATGTTCCCAGCCGCGATCCATTCGAGAACGAAGTAGTTGGAGTATGGAGCTGCGTTGATGAAGACCGTGCGGATCTCGTTCTCGGTCATATCACGTGTAGTGTCTATTATCAGAGTCACCTCGTAGAGGGGGCAGAGCTGGTCGGTGAACCTGGCAACGTTCACGTGTCCCTTCTCCGGTGGCGCGACGAGGTTGGTGATGGGCTTGCCACAATCAGTCTCGCCGAAATCCCTCTGGTTCGTAGTCCCAATCGCGGTATGGCCCTTGTAGTAGTCAGAGACGATGACCTTGTAGTGGATCTGCGTGCCAACCAAGAAGGCCTTGCAGAACTGCAGGGATGTGAGCATAGAAGATGATGTGTTGATGCCAATTCCAAAGGCAGCCCTCAGCACATGCTTCTCTGAGAAGCCCCAGTCCCTAATGGCATCCGCGGCAGCTTCCCCTGTTCCATGGAAGACCCATTCGCTGACAGGGTTGTCCATCATGGACTTCCCAAAATCAAGGAAGCGGTTGCGTACATATCTGTTCTGGATCCTCTCGATCGATACAACTTTCCAACAGCGAAATGCAAAGTTTCGCGACCCATCAAAGCCGATGCCCTCCACCTTCTGTGGCTCGCTGTCGTACATGACGAAGGAGTAATTTGAATCCGCGACCATCATGCCCTGCTGGATACTGCACAAAACCCTCTCGACCTCGCCTTCACATGCCGACTTGATAGTGTAGTGGTCGTCATCTCCTCTCTTCTCGCATTTCATAATCTCCACTTTTTTCTTGTCGGCACCCTCCTCCCACAACTGCTGCCACGAGTCGGCTGTTTTCTGTGCTTTGTCTTCATGCTCTTCCTCGAACTTATCCACATCAAACAGAACACTGAATTCATCGTATCCCAGAGAGTCTTCTATCAGCTTCAGTGTATCCCTATCGCTTTCACTTCCGGGTTCAAGTTCGAAACCGAAAGGGTCCTCGGAGGCATGCTGCATATAGATTTTAGGAGAACTGTTGGAATGAACCTTTTTATGCTAAAATTGAAATTTTAGCTAAAAAAGTATAGATTTTAGCTAAAAAGATTTTAGTAAGAACTGTTTATCCTATATAAAGAAAGCATATCAGAACATCGGCCAATAGCATGGTGCTCAAAGCAACCTGCCCATATTCGAGTACTTTTCAAAAAAATCTGGGGGGTGGTGAAAAGGGTGAAGAGTCTGCTGATTGCCTGAAGTGCGAGACGTGTGGCGTAAAACTGCCCGACGACAAGTCACTATTCGCACACAAGATGTTCTGGCACGCGAAGTCAGAACCAGCTGCATTTTGCTAGGCACGTAGACGTACAAAGTGGACATTTTGCTATTTGAGAGTCGCTTTGTGTTTCCAATAAACTATTTCTGGTTTTATTTTTATGCCTTTATCAACACCTTCTCACTGGTGGTAGTGGTTTGTTTGCTATCACCCATATGTGCCGTCGAATGCTGGAGTGTCATTTCAAAGTCGAAGGACAGCATACATTTCCTGTCCGCGCACATTATGCAGTGCAAGTATGAGAGTGAGGGGGGTGCGTGGATTCTTCCGTGGATGCTATTCTTCTGCTTCGTCGGTCTATTCATCGCATGGCACCACACGTGGTGGCAACTGTACAATGTAGCACGGTTCCAGCATGGGAAGATCACATCCTATATGCCAGTGTGTCTGGTAGTGGACGTAGGTGTCTTGGTCGGTGTGCTGGGTGGCTACTTGGTCGTGCAATACGACCACCAGTGGTTGTCTGGTCAGAGTGCGTGCTCCGGTGGACCCACGGGAGCCCCATACGATCCATCGCAATTTCATGGCGTCGGGGTAATATTGCTCCTGATCGGAGTGTCGCTGGTACATATAACAACATCATACGAGTATATGTGCGGAGTCTTGAGTAATAGTGAGCATTCTTTTGCGAGACGCTGTCTGTACCTTGATTTTGAGGTGCTCTACTTTGTAAGTGCCGCTTTTTTCATAATTTTGTTCCTGACTGATAACGTAATCGCGTCTGTTGTTCTTGAATATGTTACACTGTTTGTTGTGCTGGGTATGAGTTGGTTCAACTTCTATGTATTTTTCCGGACTCACGACCGGCTCAATCGATGGACTGTGCCAGACCACATGAGCGACACCGTATTTGGCAAAAATTAATTTCTCAGTCACTTTATTATGGGGTGTACCTTTCTCAGTTTGAAAAAATCTTTCAAAAAGGAGGCCTCATCGCTTCCATAAATGAATTTCGAATCTAATTCGACGCGGCACTCGGTCTTGTTTTTACATATCTCTTGAGTGACATAATCCAGGATCTCAGACGCTTTACCACGACGCCGCTCAGAGGGATGCACACAGAGGACTGTGATAAGCCAGTAGGGTGCCTCCCAGTCGAAACCGTCATTCTCTGGGATTTCATATCGCAGAAGACATAAACCAATGATTTTGCTGTTTCGCTGCATGAGAACAACGACATCGTTTTTCATTAGCCTACTTGTACTCATGTTGAATTTTGAGTTACACGTTTCAATAAAGTCCATTATCTGGCGACGATACATTGACGTCAAAGGCTCTACGTGGGTGTGGTATAGTAGCATCGTACAAATCACACTAACATTATAAATAAGTTTTCGATGTTGCGGGATTTTGCATTTAAGTTTTAACTCGTCTGAATGATACTCAAATGGGTTATCGCGGCTCTATTCCTATCAAATGCATTTGGTTTAAACATTTCCTGCTGTGATGTATGGAATGAGTACCTTGCAAAGATCAGACTCTCCAACGATGATAATTTTATAGAATGCACTCCAGAAACATGCATGAATGCACAGCACATCAAACACTTCCTACGAGAGTCGAGAACCCTTGTTGGCAGAGAAGTACTCACAGAAGAGCTGACGTGGGACAACGCTAGTCTCAGCAGTCCGACATTAGCAGAAGTGTTAGTCCTGGCCTACGTGGGTCGGCATTTCACGGTGTCGAATAGCTACGAAACACAGCAACACCCATTCTTCAGATTCCACGGCGCACTAGAAAGTCTGACGTTGATTCGCCCGCAGTGCTCTTTTGAGCGCACCGTGTACCTCTGTATGATAGTCGTGACAGTCGTCGTGCTCATCGGCACGATCATACTACAGACAATGCGGGAAAAAACAAAACAAGTCGCAGAGACCTGTGAGATGCCACAGCACGAAGGCATGCCCATCGGCCCGATAGAGCTGCGCGTGCCGGACTCTCTACGCAGGCGCAACTGACACGGCATGTTTTTTTTGAAGTTCTGTCAGAAGAGAGGAGGAGAATTCAAGCTCGAATGTTTTTTCCATATGCTGCAGCCACGCGACCTTTGAAAACAACATGCTGAACGAAGACGGCTCAAACGCCTCGATACGGTCAAGAGCTTCGCGATAATTCAAGTCGGATATGGTACGCAAAATCCGATTTCTTTTCTTAATGGGCTTTTTTTGAATTGATATGCGCCTCTTGTTCGCAGGATCTCCTTCAATTCCCTGTGTAATGAACTAATTAAATACTGACACTGACAAACAAAATAAAAGAACTTACCTGACCACGTATGGATGACTTCTTTTTTGCCTCGAGTAGTCGGGTTGGGATGCGGAGCTTGCGCGTGCCGTCTTCGAGGACCTCCACGTTGATAAAGTCCTTGGTGAGGCGAACATTTCTAAAAACGGCCTTTTCAAGCCGCTGCGTCATGCGGTAGAAAAGACCATTAATTTTTATGGTAGCAATCTGCTCTCGCATCGGCGTGTCGGGGACCTGTAGCCAAAACACGTGATTTTCGCTGCGCTGCACTTCTTTGAAAACCATTCCAAAGTCAACGGGGGTTGGTAGTAAAATCTCAATGCCTGCCTTGACTATCTCAAGATGTTTCATGTCTATATGTTTCGTTGTAGTCACCACGCAAGGAATTCAAAGCAGGGAATTTCTAAAAAATTTTAGTGATTTTCCGTCGTGCTTATTCGCACGCGCGCCCTGTGAATATAGTTGCTATTTCTGGTTCTATTTGTTATCATACGCACACTGCACACAAATGTTCTCACCGAATATTTGTCCAGCGCAGTATCGCGCGTGCATTTGGTACCAGTAATGTGCGGGCGCAGACGCAGGCGTGGCAGCTGAATAGTCAAAGACTCTCCACTCTCGATTTGGAGTATTCGCGACGGGGGGACGCGAACTTCTACGTCATAAAAATAATTTTCTACATCCTGGTATCCATCGAGACGCATCAATTCCTTTTTGATGTCCTTCCGCCTCATTTTCACGGACACGTTGGAGCCTGTGTCACGGGTGCCAATGATCCACACATACGACTGGTCATTTGTTTCGATTACTCGTCTTTTATTAATTTAAATAGATCACACCTTGCATACGCGATTGTGTGTCAAGCACCAGCAGCAAATGCCCTGTTTGCAATCTACGCACTCTTCACATGCTTCCATGTAGCAATCCGGACACGATGCATCTGCACCCGAATCGCGGCATCCCTGGCACAAGACCCGCATCTCACGACACTGCCCATTGCAGTAGGAGCACTTACATGCGTCAAAGACACAGACAAGTTTTGCCCTCTTTTTGCGTGGCATGGCAGGTCTTTCGAATGGTGATTGGAATTCAGAGTCTTTTGAAGGCTTTATAGTTTTTTGAGAGATTTTAGCAGCAGTGCTTATAAGCACATCCTTTTGATCGAAGCGTGAGAAACAGGAGCATGCACGCGCGTCCACAGTGTGTGGGATGCATGGGATCTCGCGAGGAACGCCCTGCTTCGTATGCCTTTGTCACATACTTTGGTAAGAGTGCGGTCGGCGAGATCAAGAAAGAACTTTTCGAGGGCCGCGTCAAAATGCTGCCCGGTGTGACAGTATACTGTCGCAAATGTCGGTCGATGAAAGCAGTTTCGACGCACAGTGACTTGCAGGAAGACCTTGTCTCGTTTGAGAGACGCAGGAGAGAATGGAGAGAGATGCACTCTGCAATGAGTGATATTCATATGCACTAGGATATTTAAGAATTTTGATAGAGTTACAAGTAAAGTATTACTTTTCGTTGAGATCATGCCCGAATCTTATGAGTTCGGGGGACATGATGTCCTGATGGTGTTCAATCTTTTGGCGTCGTATCTGGAAAAGAAGGCGCCAAATGGGTCGCCGTTGCAGGACCCTCTCAGGAAGGCGTCTAAGAGAGAGGATTGCGTGAGCTCAGAAACCAAAGTCAAGAAGGCGAAGGTCGAAAACAAGGGATGGAACTTTTTTTGGGGAAGCAAAAAGGAGGGGGTCTATGGCCTCCCTTCCGATCTGAATCTCCCGGACACAGATGCTGCCATGTGCTTCTTTGCAGTTGTGACATCGTTTATCTTTGTGAGCGACAGGGTGGAGTCGTTCGACGACGCCCTGTGGAAGATTGCGTTGGTGGCACTGGTGATGGCGAACGGCAGCACCGACAAAGACACGCTGGAGGAAATCTTCGACGGTTGGGTGAAGTATCATCAGAACATCCTCGAAGGTCTCTCCAAGATTGTGGAGTCGAAAGCCGCGAAAGAGCGCGAGAACTCATCGGAAGCTGCAGGTGGGGCGCGGGCTCTGACGAAGAAGGAGCAGGTCGAGGAGGTGACGGGAAAATTAGATGTGAATATCAGTGAGCGGGCCTTTGAGTTTGTATTGCAGCATGGCGTCGACGACCTGAAAGACTATACCAGGTCTCCTACCCTTCTCCTCCGCGTCACAAAGTGGATCCAGGTCTTTGGTGCAGAGGGTATCTGCATCCTCTGGCTGTGGGGCGCAGCTTTGGCGGGCAACACGTGGGTGTTGGAGACCAGCAGCGAGTTTGATACATTTCTACTCGCCATGATTACCATCATCCAGACACTTGAATTCTCGGAGGACAAGACTAACTTGTGTAACGCGATGAAGAACATTCTCACTAAATCTTTTTCAGAGACGCAGTGCGTGCAGAATATGCGGGGGGGCTGGATGGTATTTCAGATGGAGATGGGTCTTGAGGACCTTCCCAATTACACGGTCCCTATCATCATCAAAGAAGAACCGGGTGTCGAAAACCCCGACGAGAAATCTGAGAACGAAGACAAAGGGGATTCTTCCGGTCTTGGACGCGGAGGGGCTTCTTCCGGTCTCGGACGCGGCGGGGCTCCTGCTGGTCGCGGACGCGGTGGTGGCAGGGCTGCGGGTGGCAAAGACAAGGAGAGAGCGGATGACGACATGGAAGTGGATAAATCCCTCAGTCGTAAAGGGCCTGGAAATGAGGACGTGAATTCCGACTCCGTACCTGCACTACAAGACGACGAAGTCATAAGGAAGGTTGTCGAAGTGATTGGCGGAGATGAGGACGTTAAATTCAAGAATTCTCAGAAATATCTCACCAGTTGCCTTGAGCATCTGTGTGCGGACGCGGACGTGAAGGCGAGGCTTGATAAAACAGGCCTACAGCTCGGTAGTCTCACCGACTTCAAAGAGGAGGACATGGAACACTTTTTTCCGGTGAAGAAGATGGAGAATATGCCGAAATCACAGAAATATGAGAAAGTGCGTGATATCTTATGCGCAATGCTCTACCTCACAGTTGGACGCCCGTACTTGAACTGGAACACGTACTTCAACAAGAACTTTGAGTACGTGGGAACGTTGGGTGGCAAAAAGATTCTCAGTGCCATTACGGGTTGTATTCCCTTCAAGAAGAGCTCGGCATGCTGCAATCAGGCCCATAATGCCCTCAAGGCAGCCACACAGATCCTCGCGAGCGAAAAGGGATTGTCGGGCAAGGTCAATGTGACTTTGCCGAACAAGCCCAAGAGGAAGCACGAGAGTCTTGGTGCTGGAATAGAGGATGACGAAGGCGAAGATGCTGGAGAAAAGGCTGATAATGGGGCTGTTGGCAAGAAGCCAAAGGCGAGTCCGAAAACGGAAGGCGGCGAAGACGGGGATGGTGTCGATATGGCGGATGGTGCTGAGGACGAAGGCGATGCGATGGCCGAAGCCTTTGCAGCTGCCTGTGTTCACCACATTCAAGATCGCACACTCTTTCCAGTGGATATCGGGATGAATAATAAGCAGGCTGCGGCGAAGGCGGTGTATTCCAAGTGCAATGCTAGCCTCCAGGCGCTGTTGTCGCTCTTATTGAAGGACAAAACTGTCAAAGAAGTCCACGTTGAAACTCTTACGTTGTACTTGCAAATGATCACGTCGGATAACTGGGAGGCGGCATTCAAGGACGGGAAGTTTCCGAAGGACAAAGTAGATAAGTTCATGGGAAAGCACAGGCAGGCGTCTGCCGCCGTTGCCAGGGCAGCTGAAGGAAAGGCTGGCGGGTCGGCTCGTTAGATTTTCCATTGCGTGGTCCATCGCTGTGGGTGTCTCACACCCACTTTACTCTCTGGAGGCATGTGATTCGAGTTCCATGCCGACCTCTCAGCACCTTTATGGTGTTTGCGTGCATTTGATTGTGTGTGGTACTTTTTAAGTGCCTAGGCGAGGGGGGCTTTGCCCCCCACAGCCATCTAGTATTGCACCATGCACTTTAATGGAGTGTTTGGTGCCTTGAGTGATACAGGCATGAGGTTTTATTCTCATAGCCATTTTAACGCTGGCGTGCGCGTGTCATGCTTTCGCAGATAGATACATTTTTGAGAATACAAAAGTAAAAAAAAGCAAACAAACTTTATTTGAAATTGAGTCCAAACTCGCGCCATGAATTTCGGGCGCGGACGTGTGATGCGTGGTTGCCTGGAAAGTGAATTTGACTCTGTGGGGTTTCATAGGCAACGATGTGACACCCGTCGCGCGCGCCCTTTCGCACGATCGAGACCTCGACGGTATTTTTTTTACCTGCTATGTAGCCTGTTTTGTTTTCGGTGTGTCGCACATCGATGGTGTAGCCCATGGACAGGTCCAGCGCGACGCCATCGCGCACAAATCCAGCCAGAATCTCTGCGCGGTAGTTGTCTTCAGGAATATGCATGACGCAATTGAGGGCCTCGCTATTGTCGAGATAGGCACTGACAATCTCACCGACTGGGGCGCCCGAGTGCTCGATCTTGACCGGGGTTCCGTGAAGCGACCTGGTGTCCACGATCTCTCTGAGCTCGGCCTGTGTGAAGTAGAGGCCGTTGTACGTGTTCCTCTCCCCACGGGGGTTACACACTCCCAGCAAAAGCGTTGCGAGTGTATTTGCCGTCATAAATAGACTGCGCGGAGCTACCACATTCGCGTGTTGCCGTGAAAGTTGAGAGCGACCAATTGCTCTGGACTCGTCTCTCGAAATAGATACTTAAATTTGTTTTCGGTATCGGTTATGTACTTTGCACGGAAGTCCAGCTTTCTACACAGGTCGTTCTCCGACGGGAGTACGGTACGGAGCTCTGAGATGCAGGGCAGAACGGACACACCGTGCACGCGGATTCCGTGGCGCATAAGGTACAGCAGACCAATTGCAATCTGCCGAATGTCCGTGTTCTTGATTTTCATCTTGAGATGAGCCTTGCACGGCCGCAGGAGATTGCAGGCGTGCTGTGTGCACACCTTACACAGTTCGACGGTATTCGTATGCTCACTGATACTCAGGACCTCCTGCATGGCCGTGGAGATGCGCGACGCGAGGTCCTGGACGTTGTCTCCGGAGTATACGTTGCGCTTCCTGCTGTACACGATGCAGTTGTCGTCGTATTCACAGGCCATGAAATTTTGGGACTTCAGACAGTACCCGGTAATGTTACAGTAGAGCGCGTCCGACTCTTGCGTCGTCTGTGTGCATGTCTCGGCGTTGCATTGGTGCACAAAACCACAGAGGGTGCACCCTGCGATATGGAAGTCGATTTTCTCCCACTGGCATTTGTGGTAGGCATAGCACTTGTCGACTAGCACAAATGGCTCCCGCAGCCGTTTCCAAGCCTCGATGTCGTTCGTTGCTGTGGACTGTTGTGTGCACGAAGCACTGTCTTTTTTGTAGCTGTAAAAAATAAATAACGGGACTGCTTGATTTGCCTGCTTTTAAACAATAATTACCATGATGTCTACTATGTCACTCATTACAAAGGGAATTGATAGAAATTCAATGAGATATGCGATTTATGCAGACAAGTTAGTCGATGCGCGTGAAGAAGTTTCATCATCACCCAGACTCTATCACTGTGTTTTGTGTGCTGAACCCCACGAGGTGACACTAGTCAAAGCTAAAGACAAACGATATTTTGAGCCTGCATGGTTTCGGCATAAAGCAGATAATTTTACACCCCATTCTCATGGTGAGAGTAATATTCATTTCAAGGCCAAATATCTATTACAGTCTAAAAAGGGCCAATATTTCTTTGATGTGTTCAGGTGCAATACCTGTCCTAACATGACAAGAGTGGTTACAAATGAAGGAGAGGTCAAGATTGAAAAGCAGGTTGGTGTATATAGATGTGATGCCATATTATATGGTGCTATCTTACAACAGCGTATTTTTGCACGCAACGAAAACATGTGTGTCAAAGAAAATCAAACTGACGCAGTGCTGGAAGTCTACCACACACATAAAACCGAAGACGACAAAAAATCTAGCTTACGCGATCGAGGCATGATATTTGCCGAATTTGAAGCGAAGCACGTAATTGATAAGCTCAGTACCATTTCCTCTCATTCTAATCTGGTACAATTACAGAATATTGCCTGTCAACATCAAAAGTGTGATGTATGCTTCATGTACAATTGCCATGATATTCATATGATGTGTTTGGTTGAAAATAGTTGGGAGACATTTCATATACAAAATGGGATTCAAATATATGAGCAACTGTGCGATGAGAAACGACTGCGAAAAAAACGTCGTGCACAATCAGAAGCTTTTGAGGACGCTCGGCAACAAGAATTGAGAAACAAAAAGCCAAGGAAAAAAGCTCTATATATCAAAGGCCTAATGCGAAAATGTCCGGAGTGTCAGCAATGGGAACATGTCAATGGAATGAAAGGGATCAGATATGAACGTGCTCCTCAATGGTTTTGTGACAACAAATATTATTACAATCAAAAACTGATTCATGTGTGTAATAATTGCTGTGTATTGTGTCGGTCGTGTGATAAATTACAACCCCTGTCGAATGCATTGCGGTATGGCCTGTGTTTTAAATGCAACACTAAACCACTTTCGATATGGGATAGTGATGATTCTGAGTGAAAAAAATCAAATATATCGGATTTGCTTGATTTGAGTTGAAATTTACAGTAAAAACACATGAAGCAGCGACGCAAATTTCACAACACTGTTTGCATGCAGAGTATCATAACTTCAATTGTAGTCGTTGTGTTTTTTTTTGTTCGTTTGTTTGCGTGGAGTGTGTTGGACACCAATGGGGCCGTGCCTTTGACTTCAGTGAAGGTGGGTTTGCAAAACAACATCACGGCACTTCCAGTAGAAGTAAAGAAGGAGTGTCCACGTGTTATGATAGAAACGAGACAAGGAACTGCGGTGGTCCTGTCAAAGACTGTTTACGACAAATCTCTTGATACAGTCCCGGATCACAAACATACACTATGTGTTATTGAAGTCGGAACAGCTGATGGTCGCGGGACAACGCTAGCACTAATGAGATCCCTGAATTCATGGTGTCGTAAAACAGCTCGATCCTGGAGATTGTTTTCGTATGAGGGACTGTCGGACAAGTATAACAGCGCAAAGAATTTTCTTGGTAATGAAGAGCCTGTTCAGATTGTGAATGAATTAGTAATGACCAAGAACAATCTTGATAATATGGTTTTACCGTACATAGATGCACCAACAGGAGAACGCTTTCCTGGTCTGGGGTTTTATCAGGGCGTTTATCGGATGACCACCACAATGATGAAAGATGGTAAAATGGGTCAGTTTCTTACAACACGCCCCCCATGTGCGCGTGGTGGTATAGCAGACTTTGTCTCGATTGATACAACTAGATACACCTTTTCAGCAATTTTACAGACGCTGATGGACAAGAAGATGGTAGATGTGAATACAAGGTTCGCAATGGAAAATGACTTCTGGACCAAAAGTGACGGTACCCAAGATACTGCATTGAAAATGGTATCTAGGTTCTTCGAAGTTCTGGATGTCAAAGAATATACCTCTGGACATGACTTTCCCTGGGTAAGTTTTCGAATAGAACAGCAGCGTCGACATGGCTCAGAGAAGACAAGGCGCTAATTTATATAGCCATCACTGGAAACCTTTCGTTTATAAAAAAGTCACTGACAAACTTCACTTCTATTCCCAAGACGTTCTACAGGAGGTACGGAGTGGTCGCGCAGAGAAAACCAAATGTTAGGTGGGAGTTTTTTGACTTCCATCTTGCTGACATCAATTTTAGGAGCTCCTACAACGACATCTGTGATATCATAACCAAGTTCGTCCATCCAGGTCAACATACGAGCAGAAGGACATACCCCCCCGTGTGCTGAATCTTGATTTTTATCTACTTCAATGATAATATGCCTCACAATGTTGTGGCATAATAAATGGAAAGCCCCATCCAAGACAAATGGCTCATATGTTTCCACGTCGATTTTCATCAACAAGACATCTTGATTGATAATCTGATCAAGGGTCACCGAGGTGACATAATCTACACCATATTGTCCAACTATATCCTTGGCTAGAACATCTTGAATGAAAAAATTGCCTGCGTTGGTCTCGGCAGATGTTGGTTTGAGAAAAACCATTTGATTAGAATTGGATACTGCCATATTATAAACTTCCATTCGTCCTCCGAATCCCCGATTTCTTTCTATACTGGACACAAATCGATCTAGATTGAAGCGCATGGGCTCAAAAGAAACAGTACGTACACCATAGGATGCGGCCGTGAGAGAAAAAAACCCTATATTGGCCCCCACGTCCACAACAAGTTGGGCAGCCCGTTTTTCTCTTGGAACTCTTTGCAACACGTGATGAAAAACACTTAGAATATATTCATCCCAAGTGCCTTTGTCATGAATTTGAGCGGAGATGTAAATGTCTTCGTTTTTAGGGTCATGTGTATTGATGTGTATTGAGCAATTTCCATTCTCATCATACACTCGAGTCCAGAAAGGTTTTTTGAGATCAGGAGATATTTTATACTCTTGATGAACTGATTCTAATTCGACACAACAATTTTGTCTCGGGACATTTTTTGCTCTTTCACAAATTCCCATGGTACTCCTACGCCAAGAGATTGTTTGGTTTTGGCACGTTTGACATTTTGCAATAGTATATGAAAACATAATGTCATTCAGAATGTCTTTTGTCCTTTTTTGAAGAAAATTCTTCTTTTTCGAGGATACATTGATTGCATTCTTATCGTGTGTGATGGCATTGCTTACAAGGAGAGTCGAGTAATTTTGTACTCCAAACCAAATTATAAGAAACACAACAAAACCAACATTTTTATCTATGCTCGTCACAATTTTGTAAGACTTATCTTCCAAGCAGAATCATTATCTATAATAAATATATATATATACAAAAAAATACAATTGCCTTGGTCGAAATGATATAACAGAGAAAACCAAATGTTAGGTGGGTGATGTCTACTATGTCACACATTACGCATTTTTGTGGTTTTATTGTCTCGCAATTTGTACACTGGGACTATACCTAATACCCCTCGGCTACAGGATACCGCGAGCAATTAGAAGTGAATCTCGACATTCTCGTTCTTTTCGAGACTCTTGTGTAGAATTTCTTTCGCCTCGTCAGAGATGTAGTTCTTGCGCAGATCAACCAACTTCAGGTTAGGAAGTGCTGGAAGGTACGGAGTCAGATTTTTCAAGCCAAATTCGGTAATAACGTTGTCAGGAAAACTCAAAGTCTCGAGCTTCTGCAGTTTCAGGAAAACATATTCGAAAAGAGATCCCTCGAAACATTTATCTATCAACGCACAGCGATTAAGCTCCAGGTGTCGCAGTGTGCCCGCACAAGTGGAATGGAGGCCCGCGATTAGGTCGATGAACACAAGCGGATCCATACACATGTCTTTGATGGCACACTTCCTGAGAGTGGTGATCCTGTGATCCATGAAACGCAAGTGCCAATCTTTACGCAGCTCCACTCCTCGGATATCAATCTCGACGATAGTGAAGTTTTCCATGAATTCAGACAGCAAACCACCAGCGCCAAAAATCGCTTTTTTTGGAGGTCTGCGTACACGAACGACGAGATTGGGCTTCTTGTCTTTGTATACTTCCAGCATCAAGAATGGCCAGAATGTCTTACTGAGGATCAGTGAAGACCATTGCTCCTCAATGACTTGGTCGAATATCTTCTGCACCACTTCTTTCTCTACCTGAGCAAGTCTCTCGAAAAGGTGCTTGGATTTCTGTTCCTCTTCCTCTTTCACGAGCAACGGAGACTCATTGTGTTTGGGTTTTTTGGCAGCACTCATGCCCTAACTGCAATGTTTCGCATGACCCTATACAGGCAATCTTTTATATTCAATGTAATTCTACATACGCAAAAAAATACAATTGCCTTGGTCGAAATGATATAATATATTTCGGTAACGTGTGGCATACCTAACCCGACTCATACCCTGACAGACCGACGCGGCAACAAATGGACATGCTGGTATTCCATGACCCCCGAGGACGTACAAATGCTCCACTCTGCACGCGAGAACTTCGCGACGGTCTCGGACGAATGCGTCGCGGGTGCTAAAGAGATCATACTGCAGAGCGCACGGACAAATACGAACGCACAATGTCCCGAAAACACAGAGGACATGCGCATGTGTGCCTGCGCCGACTTTTTGTATGCCTTCGACACCTCAAACTCATTCCACGTGTTTGTGCGCACGTCGGACGAAGATAGGGAGATCCGCGGGTGGGTGATGGAGGGGGAGGCAGACATGCACTTTGCAACCCACGCGACCTTTGATATCGTGCAGCTGTCACTCAACTTCTGAGATGATTCTAATGTGATTCATGTTTTGAAATAAAAGGGACAAGTTCTATTGGTCAATTAGCAATCCCATGCCAATGCAACCTTCTGCCCTTGGACTCACGTGTCATGACGCACTTTCTATCTTCTCACAAAACGAGACGCTCCGTCTACAAGCAGAGGTCTCAGAGCTGAAAATAAAGCTTCGAGAGTTGGCAAACATTTGGAAAAAGAAATGCGAGAGACAGAAGGAGAAGATTGCATGGGCACGTCGTGAGATGTATGACGTTGATATTCGCACCGGATGTTTATGGAGTGATTGTCCAGCATGCGGTGTTTACGCCGCAGAGGTAGGTAAATGCATGTGTCCATTGAGAACTTGCCTATGCAGCGAATGCAGAGACGACGAAGACACGGACGAAGCAGCTAAAAAATGTTTGGATCTAGACTCAAACTTGCCATCGCCAATCTCTTGTACCTACGAAGAGGCTTGTGAAAGCTTCGAATCAGAGTTGTCTGAAACAGAGAATTGATTTTAGCAGACTTTTATATAAGTGAAGGAAGTATTGCTCTCGAATGAAATTCAGAACCATCACAAATGCTGGTGTCTGTCGGTCTTCCCGATATCAGTCTAATCCCCCCGGCGACAGTTCTTTCGAGGTCCCCACCGCATGGTATTCCGATGCGGATGATGCCACCGTCTGAGGGCACCATGCTTTCGCCATATAACGCAATTGAGCAAGTGTCTCTGGTACAGGATCTCGACATGTGTCCATGGCAGAATACGAGCTCTGACTTTTTGGAGATGATGTTTTCTCTATATATTAACGGCGTGTTGAACCTGGCAGCGATATATCTCATAGTTTTTTTCACGGGGGTATATGTCTACCAAAACAAGAAGTAAGGTCATGCAGATGTTTCATACCCTTCTCTACAGACACAAGCGTTCTTATCAATAGCACCAATGATGCCGTTTGTTGTAGTAGATTCCGCACAGTTGAAACACGCAGTTGTTCCGTAGTTGTGCTGGAATGTGTCTATGGGACACTGCATACAAACAGAAGAGACTTCGTAACTGCCTGGTGGACATGGGAGACAGGCAAAGCCGTCTATGCACCAATTCTGAAGTTGATTGTAATGTGCAAGACTTGGATTATCAGTAAAGTATTGTTGAACCTCTTCAACAGTGCGGGCAGCATAGAAGCCAGACTGGCACTTATGAGCTGAATTCAAAACACAGGTTTGACAGTGATCCTGTCCGGTGTCTGTTTGGTATTCGCCTACCAAGATGTTGCACGGGGTACACGAGTCTTGTCCGGGTGAATCACTAAAGGAATGTTGCGGACAATGGTGACATATGGTAGAAGTGGCATTACTGAATTTACCAGATAAACAATCCTCATACTGACATGTGTTTCCGGTAGTAGGCATGTTTCGTTTGCCCGCAAGAGGATCACAGTCTTCGCATTTCCATACATTTGAGTCTTGAGGGCATGGGATGGTCGTTTGGTAGTCATTACATGCTATGGTCTGTGTCGCATCACCACATTTCCACTCGCACGTCTCGGCATTTTTGGTGTATCCTGCATTACAAACAAAGGAGCATTCATCTGTAAACGTCGCACCTTCGATGCGGTTACAGTCTTTGATATAGTGTGGCTGTTTGTAGAATTCTGTTTTGTTTTTGCCTGCTGCTATATCTTCATCATCACATGCATAATCAGGAAGCAGGTCGATTATGAACATCTGCGTGCTTCCGTATTGAGCGGGGTCGTATAGATTGCCATTCACCTCGCGATTGAACTGTACAGCCGTGACACAGTCATACGGATCTACATGGTCTCCATCACTCTCATCCTCTCGACAGGCCCCAATGAATGTTTTTTCTGTGTCTGTGTTGCACACGTAGTTGTCTGGATTCTGTCTGAGATAGTCATAGTCGGGACTGCAGGTCTTCAGACTTATCCCGGTGGGTATCCGAGCAAACTCGATGCTGTAGAAGTCATAATACGTGGGTTTTTCTGTGAGCAGTGTAGTATCGTCTATAACTTCACTGAGATGCTTCCACCCAGTGCGTAAGCTAGCATCACAAACATCGAGTGCCACACATTGCGTCTCTCGAAGGTAGTAGGGATAATAAATTCTGATATTAGTCAACACTGTATTGGCTTCGGAAAGCCCAGCGCACAGCACGAGGGGCCGCGTCGTACTCAGTGTCAATTTTGTTTCATCAGCACTTACTAGTGGTAGCTGAAAACAATCGCCATCGCTATCACTCCCAGGCAGTGAAGTTGTTCCCGATTCACAGTCTTCACATGACAGTCCCTCGACAGGTTCTTGATGTTTTCCGGCAGGGCATGCCTTGCAAACGCCATCAAAAACCCCCTGCCCCAATGGACATTTACATTCCACTCCAGAACTTTTCAAATGAGCCCCCGAAATAGAAGCACGATACGTAATGAACGTAGATGGGCATGGGACACAAAGGTCTAATGTATCGTTGTAGTAATGGTCTGCTTGGCAATATAATGTACTGAGTATACATTCACCATTTTGCTTTTGATGTCCATATTCGCATTTACAATCTGAAAGAGAAGAAGATCCTCTTTGGCTTGTTGACGCATTAGGACACTTAAGTGGGGTTAGAGAAGCATATGGACAGTAGTGATCGACATGACATTGTAAACAATTATCTGCAGCAAGCTGTTTGTTGGGGAATAAACCTGCTGCACAGAATTCACATTGAAGCCCTATTGTTGACGTGTACTTGCCACTGCTGCAGCTTGCGCACGAGTCTCCATTTTGTTGGTACCCAGGCGCACATACACAATTTTCATACCTATCACTCCCCACGTTTTGTGTTGTCCGGAAGGGTGCACATGGTTTACACATCAAATCAGTTGCTGTCGAGTATTTTCCGATGGCACATGCGACGCATTGGTTCTCATCGCGCGACCATTCTTTTCCGGCGCCACATTTACAAAAATCCGATCCCGTGGGTGCACCAAGAAAATCACAATGTATGCACAAAGTTCGATCACCACTAGGGACCTGACCACTGGGACATTCGGTACATGGATCGTATGCATCATCTGCTGGTCGATATTTTCCAGTTTCACATGGAACACAGTAGCCATCTTTGAAGGGATATTTCTGACCAACAAGTTCGTGCCCATCGGGACACTGAGTCATGGGCTGGCAGCCCGCGGGGGATGGGGCCCCAGAGAAATGATTGTCTGGACATGTTCTACACTCGCCTGCATCATGATCCTCACAGCCCACCAACTCCTCTCCGACACCACAATCGAGATATGCACACAGTACACATTTTGTGTAATTCAGCACATAATAATGCGGCTCACATTTTGACTCGCATGATCCTTGCGTTGCGCCCCCACATGATCGGTAGATTAAGTTCCATTCGGGGTTTTCACAGTTTCCCTTTGGCTCGGGCGATTTTGGCACTTCAGAAAATCTTTTCGTATGACATTCCCGACATTGATGTGTACCTCTTGTTTCCTTGAAAAATCCCAGCGGACAAGCCACACATGTACTCTGACAATCATCTTTATCCTCGTGTTCAAACCCTGCAGCACATTCGGTACAATTTTCACACTCTGGCAGGTTGGTCCATGGACCACACTCAGATCGCATATACTTTCCCCGATCACAGGTAGGACATTGAGTACAGGTTCCCATCGTTAGTCCTCCACAGCCTTCATAATAATAAGTCCTTTGACATGGATCCTGGCCATACTTATTATCTTCTCCAACAGAATCACAATCGTTACAGGAGGTATCGCCGGTATTCAACTGAAATTTTCCAGGCTCGCAATCCGAGCAGCCCACTCCACTCAAATTTGCATACTTTCCGGCAGGGCAGTTTGCACAGAAAAGTTGACCCGAGAAACGATACTTCGCATTTGGACATACAGTACATTTAGTTTGTTCGCTGTGATCGAGATAGTAATCAGCTGCACATTCTGTACATTCTATTACATCTAGAGATACTTCTGATTTTTCGTAGTTTTGAGCACATAGTGTACATGTTAAAGTACTATCCTTTTCTTGTACGTGTGTGCCATAGTAGTTTTGTATACACACATACCACCCCGAGTTGATCCCCCCACAACCAACCAACTGTCTATCTGAATAGGTGTATGGATTAAAGTCGCACTGTTCGCACGGCTCATTTGAATACGTTGTCTTGAAATGATATGGAGAGCATTCTCCGCACTCGTTGGCTGCGTCCCGCATTCGTCCTGGGGGGCAAACCAATTGCACAATTGGATAAGTGTCGTCGTTTTCAGGCCATTTGATTTGTTTTACCTCGAATGTGCTTAGACTCTCGGCTTCATTGCATGTCTCTTCACCCTGACCGAGGGATGTGGAGCCATCTGGACAGATTTGGCAGAAGTTTTGAGTTTCATGGTATGCTTGAGATTCACTGAGTTCATTGTGCTTGGGGTGGTCATGTGGAATGTCCGTTAAGTGTATGTAATAATGATCCTGTGTCATGTCGTCGATATATGTATTTGCTGGACATGCAACGCATTCCGAGAGATTTTTTGCATACCAGGACCTGTTATTTCCACTTTTGTCTTCACTACATGGCATACAAAACCTACCAGTAGTAGCGACATACAGATCCAACACCTTACCCAAGGGACAGTATTCACAATCCCCACTTGATACATTGAAAAACTGCAAAATTTTTGGACATTTTATACAGTCTTCAATATTATCTGAGCCTGGAGGGGATATCGTCCCTTGGGAAGGGCATTCATCGCACGACGAACTTCCTTCATCACTCTGGTATTTTGCCATCTCACATTGAGTGCACTCTGTAGCACCGGCCAGGCTGTATGTGCCTGGATTACAATCCAGACAGACTTCACCGACCAGCCCCAAACTTGCATTCAGGTACGTGCCGGCTTGACACTCTTGACACTCATAGATCTCAGTTTGATCGTTATACAAATAATATTCTGTCTCTTCACATGATTCGACACACATCAACATACTTGGGTGGCGAATGGACGAAGTTGGACATGGAGAACAACCAAAAAAAGCCCCATCCGAATGTTGGATTTCGTGTGGATTACACTCGACACATTTACGCAGTGTCTCGTTCCAAAATTCATGTTGACTGCATATTGGAGAATTACAAGCTCCATCGTCGAGTTCTCGTATTTGTCCGTATGGGCAGCTCTGACACGTCACACCGGACCCAGACACATACCCCGAGACATTTGAATCGCTCGGGCAGCCAGCACACTTTGGTAATATAAGTTGCCCCGAATCATCGTATCGACGCACGAATGCCGCGGTAGAGCTACAAGTATGTGTATCACTGTTTAGCAGTAAAAATGGGAGTGAATTCTCCTGAGTTGGTGAAAGGCACGTACAATCTACGTCTTCACAAATTCTTGTCTCCACATTGTACTTTTGATTATATCCACAACATTTGTCCTGACCATCAGAATCAACAAACGTATCATCAGGACAACGTTCGCATTCGTTGGACGTACTATTAGCGAATTGCGGAAACGTGCATTGTGTGCAGGTTATTTGACCGAGATCGTCCTGTTCTGTTATTTTTCCCGGTGCGCACGTTTCGCAACTATCAAGAGACCCATTTCCCTCGAAACGCGGAAAGTCACAGCTCCCACACTTGTAGCAATCACCGACGTCTTGGTCACAATCACTGGGTTCTGCTTTATACAGTTCATGCCCAGCGACACACTCTTTGCACTCTGTCCGTGCGGTTTCGTCTTGGTATAAGCCATTGTCCAGATCACAAATATCACAAATGTAGTCGGGCATTGTTTGATTCAAATACTTACCCACGGGACATTCGACACAAATTGAATCACTGTCGCCTGAATTTGATTCGTAAGACCCCTGTTGCTCAGTTGTATGACCACTGGGACATTGCTTGCAGTATTCAGTGCCGAACTCTTTGTACCACCCTTGACCGCAAATTTCGCATGTCTTATCGACAAAGCCATACCCATCTTGACACCTTGGCTGCTTTCGAGCACACAAATTGTTGTATGCGTATGACATGCAGGTGTGCACATCGCGAGAAGGGTATTCACTCATATATGCATCACTCTGGTCTCCGACACCAACACAGCCCGAGCCATAGTATCCGTCTCTACAACACGCCCCACCGAGACAGAATGAGTGCTCGCCTAATCCCACGCTGTTATAATCTCCTTCAGTGTATGTTGGACAATTATGGCATGTCTGAATCTTCTGTCCATTTTCGTCCCAATCTGTTTCACAATTACATTTTGTCTGGCAGTCGTCGTAAACTTCGCCAGCATTCCTCGATGCAAGTTCATTTTTATTGTGACCGGAAGATTTTTCATTCAATTGCACGGGTACACAATATGGTTCAAAAACATAAGTAGTAGAGGCTACATCGGAAACCAGTTCCACTTTACAATAGTATGCATCTTGACATTCATCGACTTGAGTGACTTCCCCGTTAATTGACTGTTTGAATGACCCGAAAACCCAATCATAACCATTGAACCAAGCACCACACTTGTAATGTTGTCGGCATTGTTCCTGTTCCATACTTGAATTTCTAAATGTATGGTCATCTTTTGATGGGAAAACCCACATTCCCGAACTCGAATCATAAATTTGCCCACAATTATGCCCGTATATCTCTTGTGGTAGGTCAACATAGCAATAAGGTCCTGGACACTTTCCAGGACTCTTGAGGTCATTAACACTAAAAGTCATTCTACATACTCCAGTAGCCTCAAATTTTTCACTGCATTGACCATTATCCTGGAGTTCGTAGCCGAATGCACATCGCTCTGTCGAGCATGCGGTTGAACCCGCAATTCGCTTCGAAGCAAAATGACCCTGACATAGTGTGCAATAACCAGCTCTCACATCTCCCTGACCTAAGTCAACTAGATTTTCGTAGTAATTCTCATCACACAACACACATCTTGATTTGTCTTCCGAGGGAACGGACCCATCACCACAGGGCGTGCATACAGAGTCAGGTCCCCCGGGTGCAGCGTAATCATTGTCGCAGGGGATGCAATGTGGCCTGTCCTGACTCCATGGAAATGTTGTATTGGCTTCAAACCCCGGCTTACAGTAACATGGCTTGGTTGCAGACTCCCAGGTCGAGTTTGAGTCGCACTGTTTGCACTCCCCACCAGCGACAAAATTGACAAAATCCGTCGCACATTCCTCACATTTATCAATGGAATCGGACCCCTCTGCCAATAATTGTGTACCAGCCGGACAGTTTTTGCATGCTGGTCCACCAATTGAATCCTGATACTTACCAGGTTCGCATTTTTGACAGTCATTTATCGATTTTGGTTTTGCAGCAGACTTCCCCTTAGGGCATCCCACGCATGACGTCTTATCACTCGTTGCGTAGTAACCGGAATTGCAAATGCTGCATTTAGTCGCTTTCCCTGTACTATATTCTCTGTTGCCACAATCTTCACAGAATCTCTCATTTAAGCGGTATTTACCAGCCACGCAATACTCACAAGTGCCTCCATTAGTGGGATTTGCCTTATCGTGCGGACATTGCTGACATATTACTCCACCCACGGATTCATAGCCTCTTGTGCACGTTGCACAATAGGACATGCCTTCACTCGCCGCAATCGTACCAGACGGACAAGAATCACAGGAAGTTGCAGTTTCTTTTTGGCTGAACGTGCCACGGGGACAGGGGCTGCAAGCTGTGCCCCTTGTCGAGTAATACCCGGCTCCACATGAAAGGCAGGGTGAATGTTCAGCTAATGCAATTGTGACTCCTTCTGTGAAATCTGCGATAAAACTATGACCATTTGATACCTTTCCATCCTTTACAGTCGACTTGCCTGCTTCACAATTACTACATATTTTTTTGCAGTTGATGCCAATATTTTGAAATGTCACAACATATTGTCCAGCTCGACAAGAACAACAACACGGAGCACACGCCCAACATACAGTTGGATCCGTAAATGAAAATCGACATAATCCTACCCCTGCATAACATTGTGGGGCATCTGGATTATGAATGCTATAAACTCTCGAGACATTACAAATCGACAGTAAAACAAGAAGAGTTGTATGCCCCCTTTTAATGAAAGGAAGCATTGCATAATTTATATGCATTGATTTGGCGTGAATCGGCATATATAGTGTATGGGCGCGACAGCGTATATAACCCATCGAGTCTCTGGTAATTAAAAACCCACGTATACTCCTCGCGTTCGCTCTCGTTTTGGGTGTTGGGGGGTCCGACATGATCACAATCGACGGGTCGATTCAATTTGACTTTCCCTCATTTGGTGTGGTCAATAATGACCAAAAATGCAAATGGTATGATTTCGAGCCCTTCGGAGTGAAGGTTCCCGACGGGATAAATGATTGCATCACGGAACCATGTCAAACTTTTGGTAAATTTAATTTAAAACCATGTTCGCGAAGCAAGGCTTACGATTGGTACGTGACCATCGGAAACGTGCAGACTGCTCTATATCTAGAGCGTACAAATCGTGAAAATTGGAAATCATATGTATGGAAAGGCGATTCAACAAGTAGCCTACATATTACTGGCACATCAAACTGGATAGAGCGGCCACGCTCCGAAAAAAAAAACCACTATTGTTTTTACTATAACTCTGATGATGAAGAGATTACATGGGGTGAATTCACTAATGTTGCATGTGTCACACCCAAACAAATCAAGAACCTGGATTTCACTGATAATTTTGGTCCAAAGCCAAGTGAATGCCAAACATGCAGCCCGGACTCTGACCTTTTTTGCCTAGGATTTCCACCGAGTAATATTTATTATCTTACACGATCCGGCGGGAATTTGAAGTCGTGCCATGCAGATGGTGTAGCCACAGGAATTACCGCTCCTTGTCTGGCCAATCGCAAATCGTGGTCAGCGCCCGTGTGTGCTTTTATCGAAGGGAGCGGCACAATTGACAGTTTTGGATCATGCATCACCCTACACTGGCTCACGTTACGTATGGTGATGCAACAGTATTCTACAATTTTCTACTTCAAATTTCCTTCCACACTTAGTACAAAAATGCACCTGAAAGTATTTTCAGACAGCTCCTGTAAGAATTACAAGACAGAATATAGAGGTTCTATTGCAAATGACTTTAATGTTAACCCATCTGTACAGATTTCCTTCGACGATAACAGTGGTCTTCGATGTGGTGTGTGTGATAATGGATATGGAACAGAGGGTGCTGATAAATTTTATGAAAAGGCGGGCGTGCATGAATGTAGGTTGTGTAGAAAGCCAGCGGAATACGAGTTTGATGGGGTGAAGGGTCTCTGCTCACGGCAATACAAGGAATGTCGCATGTGCAGTGAGCATTCAGAGTACAAGAATGGGGGGTGTGTGCATTGTCCCGCAAACAAACCCAAACGCAGCAATGATCCATTCGATCAACACTGTACCACATGTAACAAACAAACAGAGTGGTTTAATTCTCTAATTAGGGAATGTAAAACAATAAATACTAGACAACTCGTGCTGGAAGCGGACATGCCTAGCGGTATCGAATACTATCATTCCAATCAAAATGACTTGACGGATAATGGTTATTCTCCAGTTCGTACAGACTTTTACCTAGACATCTCCGGTGAGATGCGTATACAACTACCGTGCTCTACATATTGCAGTTCAATTCCATTTACGTTTGCGCACAATTGTGGAACACAGGGAACAACCGTGTATGCTCAAAATAAAGTCACAAAAGCGATTGATCCGTGGAGCGAAACACGAACTATAGCAGGCATAGATCCCAATAACTACAAAATCGAACAAGCTGGTAAATGTGAGCCCTGTCAGGAATGTTCCATCGGAAATTACAACGACGGTTGTGGGGTCAATAACGAAGATGGTACGTGCGAAATATGCCTGCAAAAGGATTCGTGTTCTGAAAACCAATACCTTGACCACACCGACGACGAGGGCTGCAACCAGACACGTGCACGCTCGAACTACGAGTGCAACGACTGCCAGGCTTGGGAAGTCGAAGAAGACGATACCGTGTGGCTGTGGGTTGGATGTGGTCGGAAACCCACGATCACGACTTGGACATTCACAGGGACAATTTCTAAACAGCTAGGTACATGTGCCTATAAATCTCAGGATTTGAGTGGGGACATCTCTCAGTGCGAATATCGCGGGAAGACAATCACGCAGAGATATGAAATGCAAAAATTTTGGGGTCCATACTCAATGCGCATTCCATACTGTCCCAAATTTCATTTTGTGCAACTGACAAGACTCCAGGCAGAGAAACAAGAGACAGAACAGTACGACCCAGAATACTGTACTTTATGTCAGAGACCTGAAGTGGATCAACGCCTCGATGAGAGCCAGTACCGCGAATGCGACGGGTCAAGTAGTATAGATACCCAGAAACTAGGAATAGTAAACTCATGCGAGGCCAACCGCTATGAAGACGAGATTTCGGGATCATGCAAAATGTGTGAGACTTGCTCTGGTGGTAGATTGTAAATATAGGGTAATCGTGTATTTGAGATGCTGTATTGGCGTGTGACGCTTCTTCTGGGTCTATGTTGGATATTACAAATACAGTTAGTTGTTTCTGACCATAAGTGTTTGGTGTGTAACGACACTTCTTTTTTTGATACTAGCAGCAGGCAATGTGTATCGTGCAGACCGAACAGTATGATTAACCAGACTGGCTTGGTTGGAAGTGCGCTTTCTGTAGACGAGTGCTTATGCAAACCCGGCTTCGAAGGGGATGAAAATGGTTGTACTGCATGTGAAGCAGGAAAGTTCAAATCGAATATTTCGAATACACTGTGTATTTCGTGTGTGGAAGTAAAGCCTGATAGTGGACATGACATACTGAGTTCGACGAGTGTAGACGACTGTAAATGCAATGCTGGGTTTTCATTACAGGAGGCCTTGTGTGTGCAGTGTGTATCTGGAAAATATAAAGACGTGCAATTTTCTGACAATAGTTGCAATGACTGTCTTGAGGGGTCTTACTGTCCCCGTGGTTCCACTGATCCAATTGAATGCTTTGGAAATAGTATGTCTGAAGTGGGCGCCAACACAAAGGATGGATGTCTATGTAACACTGGGTATGAAATACAAGTCTCGTCTTACGTCTGTAGTGAATGTCCGCAAGGAAAATATAAAGACGTTGTTTCGAATCGAGACTTTTGCGAAGATTGCACAGCAAACACATACAATAATCTCACCGCACAGAGTGTCTGTGTGGCTTGTCCGGACAATTCATTTGTTTCTAGTGAGGGATCAACACAAATATCAGACTGTCAATGTAATGCAGGTTACCAAAAAAACATAGATGAGTCTTGCTCTGAGTGCCCTCTGAATTACTACCGTTCACAGGATATGGTTGATACCGAATTAGATGCGTGTCAGCAGTGTTCGTTTGAGAGTTACATTGCATCTACAGGGTCTAAGTCTAGTTATGATTGTATTATATGCCCAATACATTCGAGTAGGGAGAATAATGAAGGTGAAGTGTTTCTGGAATGTACATGTAACGCGGGCTACACCCCGGGACAAACCGACTGTGAGGCGTGTGGGGTTGGAAAGTACAAATCATCTCGTTCCCCTGACGCATGCTCAGTCTGTCCGCCGAATTCGAATTCCGCAGAAGGTAGCACGAGTGCCATGAACTGTAGATGTAATCCCGGGTATTATGCTACACAAGACTCGCCATTATCATGCGAGAAGTGTCCTATTGGTTTTTTTTGTCCCACTGGATTGCATTCTGAAATGTGTTTAAATGACGCTTTCTCGGATCAGGAGGGTGCGAGTGAATGCCAGGCATGCCCAGAAAATATGATGTATCTAGATAAAAGTACACATACCATGGAAGTTTTGACTGACATCGAAGGTGTAGACGAATATGTAAACATAACACTTATGAACTGTCAGGAGTACGATAATCAGTATATACGCTGGGGAAATTCATATTTCAAACAAATTTCAGACGAACCGGACTTTTGTTGTCAGGTACGTGTTGACAGAGTTTCTGGATCTGGTCGTCTCTGTATCCCATGGCAGAAAAGAGACAGCGAGTTTATATATCACCAGAATAGTTTATGCAGAATTTTTGGGTGTGATTCGGACAGTCATACTGTGCGACCAGGGATTTTTCCTGCATATGACATCGATTCACTCATCTATGAAGGCGAATTCAACGAAACGTTTGACTATGAAACTGTGTTCGACAAATGTGGTTTGAAGGGAGAGCCAGAATCATGTGAAATGAATACATATTCAGATCCAGGGACATATAATCAAGAAGACCCCAGAAAATGTCGCCAATGGGGGTTTGAACGAAATCTACTATGTTGTAAAAACTTTGATCGTAGACAGGCCACATGCCTGGTAGAACCACATATCGAGAACAAGTGTATGTGTCGTGCCGGGTATGAGTCAAGTAATAGTGTGTGTATTGAATGTGAAGAAGGCAAGTATAAATCAGAAATTTCTAATACGACATATTGTGAACCCTGTCCACTCAATACATACACAGAGGGTACAGCAAGTGTGGAATGTAAAACGTGTCCAGCCAACTCCCTATGCACATTTGACTTTTCTTCAAGAGATGCATGTATCTGCGTGGATGGTTACTACAAAAACAGCTCTCTCACTCCGTTCGAATGTGACGTGTGCCCGGCAGGGTCTTACTGTGCAAACCAGCAACGAAATATTTGTCCTGGATATAGAACATCCTTGGAGGGGGCTCAGACTATAGACGAGTGCTTCTGTGCGCCCGGAATGTTCCTGAATGATACAAATTATTGCGAGTCCTGTGAGCCGGGGTTCTGGTGTAGAGATGATGTTTCGAATGCATGTCCTACAAACTCAGGCGCGGGATACGGTAACGCAGCTGAAGAAGACTGCAAATGCAATCCCGGATACTGGAGAAATTGTGTTAAAAATTCGTTAGAAGGCCCTGAATACATCAGTCACGTCGATACAGAACAGGAATGTACATACAAGGGATACGAACTCGTTGAAGACAGTTCATCCTTCAGATGTGGATGTTCAGAGCAAGATGCATTGAAAGGACCATGTGAGGAATGCAAGCCTGATTTTGTTTGCACTGGGGATGATGTGCTACACTGCCCCCAAAACAGTGTCACTGGTTCTACTGGGGCAAGTTCCCTTTTCCACTGTGTATGCAGTCCGGGATATTACCAAGCCAATTATACTCGATCACGATGAATCAGACTATGGATTCTGCATTGTACCCCATGTGCGCTCGATTGTCTTTTCGAACTCCCGAGATGAGGGAAAATGGGTCAAATTGGAACAAGAAACCGAGTCCAAGTGTTGGTTTATGATTGTTCTGAATCAAATCCGTAGTTTCAATGTCACGTAGATTTTCAACTTGGTCGCTGACTTCTACTGCTATGAATGGATTTACAGATAGATCCAGTGTAGTAAACCTTATTATTTTTCATCACATGTCTTGAATATAAAATGAAATGCACGTTGAGATAATTTTATTTTTCGAATGTTTTTAAATTAAAATATTTTTCAAAGTCTTCCATGTGCACATATTGCAGGTAATTCTGATTTCTGTGTGTGGTGGTAGCTTGGAAACTACTCTGAAAAGCATGTAGTCTTTTTTCAAATTTTACGCCCGGTGTGCCATTTTCAGCATAAAACATGGGGTGTCGCGAAACAGCAAATCTTGTGAGGAGACTGTTGTAGTCTGCAAATTCGATCATGGCTATTCCTTGAAAAGTGGTGTAATTGTCTATGAAAGGGGACTTGAAAACATTTTCAATATCTTCTCGTAATTTTACCTTTGATTGATTATCACCTGTCCAATTTTCATTATGCTGTAAAATTATTTGCCAGACTTGTCTCCACATTTCCTCTGGGTTCAATGGCTGCCCCGTGCTATTTTTAGGAAACAACTCCAACAGTATATCATGAAACATGCTCTGTGACGGAGATGGCAACTGGTTGTGTGCAAACCAGAGTTTGTCAATTTTTTTTGGAGGTAAGTTGTCTGTGTATTGTTCGAATCTATCTGTTATGCTAGAAAAAAGTTCTGCTGACCTTGTAAAATAAACAGGCAGCCAGCGGTTTTCACCAGCCGTGCGTTGTAATGAATAGATCTTTTTGTTTCTTACATGATTCAGAACCCATTGTTTCATTGGCAGGGAGAGAAATGGCCACCATTTTTGTGTCGTTTCAGGGTATTGCAGAAGATAACGAAAGATGAACTGAAGGCGGAAAAAGTCTTGCCAAAATGGATTTGTACTCGCGGATTTCAAATTAGGGTATCGATCGAACTGCTCTACATAACACTGCTTATTTGCGACGGGGATGAATTTCATTGCATCGTAATCTTTACTAACAACATTTCTATCCCGTGGCATTGGCGATGTATATTCAATCTTATCGGCAGTTTCTCGATGCAATGGAGGAGGACCGTGTTCGGCGATGGATGTCACAGCATTGCGATGCGTGTATGACGCAAATAATTTTTGTGCTTTTAAAAACCCCTCGGGGCCATAAAATCGCACTAAATTACAATCCACGTCATGTTCAGATATCTGTGTCACTCTTGAAATATTTACGGTCTGCAATCCAGCCATTTTACGAAGCCTGAGATAATTTAGATCTGTCACGGTAATTCCACAGTGCCGTTGCATTTTTCCGGCTGCCATTTCGCCAAATTGCTTTTCAAAATCTAGGTTTGTTTTATGTTGAATTGCATCATATTGCTTTGCTATTTTAATGTCCCAACCAATTGGAAGATTCAACGAAGCTGGTCGTTTTTTTGTTTTAAAATGTTCGTTCAATTGTTTTCTTTTTTCTATTTCTGATTCCATCCATGAATTTCCAAAACAAATGAATAAAATTTCAGACGCAGGAAGAAGCATGTTTGTATGTTCTTTCCAGTTCATAGTTTTCTTAACTTCTTCAATGTAATCGACAAGAATTTCATTCGGCATTGCCAGGACTGTCCGCACCTTGACTTTGCAACACCATGTTTTACCTCGTTCACACTCTATACTCACCACACACCCCTCTACAGCAGTCTCGGCATTCCTTTCTTCGAGAAAGCGAATAACATACTGAGACTGGTTTTTCAATTGGTTGTGTGGAATGACCGTCAAAGGATCGTCTCCGGACTGCAAGTGTACCAATGGAGTTACGAATAGCATTCTGTAAGTGAGATTTGACACCACATACCGCGTGTCAGTTCTACCACTGCCAGCTCTAAAAAGATTATGCAGGTTTATCATTCGCTGAGCATAATTTGCCTGGAATCCATCTCCCCATGTCGAAGATTTCGACAGTTTCATTTGATTGCCCTTATTTTCACTTAATGCCCAGTATACAATGTCCATTTTGTGCTTTTTTGGAAAGACGTGCGCATTTACTCTTGCAAGCATTGATTCATGAAAATCTCTTGCCTGTTTTGTGTATGCCTTTGTAACTTCATCGAGAATAACAAAATGAGCATATTGATTTCCATATTCAGTATTGAAAACTTTTAACTTGTCTTGTACCTTTTTGCGTTCTTCTTGCACTTTCTTGTCATTATGATTTTCTTTGTTATTGCGCGAGAGAAATTTTTCTTTTCTCAGCGCACTCAGGAAGTTACGCGCTCGAAATGGTCCGCATTGATTCAACATTACTTCTACTCGAAATGCAAATATGTGGTAATATTCATTCTTATGACTAGACTCTATTTTGTCTATCAATCGTTTGGCCTCGGATTCTAATCGTCTGTGTACAAAAGTCTCTGGGTGTATGCGCCGCAATGGCTCGCGTGGTAATTGTATGTACCACGAATGCGCATCTTGTTTGTATGATATCGGACCGTCATTCTTGAATTCCTGCACATACCCTGGATAGTGCAATTCAAGAATCGCTGCATCGCCATCCCATTTTTTGGTACACGTAATGTTGAAATTTGATGTGGGTTGTGTTTTTTGGTATATGGTCTCCAGTGTTTGATTTATTTCACTGGTACTTGTCAGTAGTGTCATGTTTGAGAAATTTCCAGCAAGTGGTGTTATAGTTTCTTTGAATTTGATACTTATTACTGAATATACATAATCTTTTATGTTACTGACCCATGCACTAGGGTTGAACTCATTACAGATAACAGTTCTTCCTTTTCAACCCCAAAAATATTCTGAATTTCGACGCATGACAAGGCTTCAACGTGCGAAACACCAAATTTGAGATCAATCCACCCAGTCAGGGGGATCTGAAAATACGACATCATCTGTGGACTGAGGCCCCGCTGTTTCATTTGCTCATACGTAACACCCATGCGAGCAAGAGTCGCTATAGACCATCGCATGGACCAAACCTCTGCCAAGTCTGCGCCGAGGTCTTCAAATGGGTTTACGGGAAAAACGCACATATCAGGTAGGTCGTGAAGTGTGAGGTTTATGCGCTGAATCCATTCTCTCTTTTCCGGCTGTATCTTCTTTAGTTGTGCTGCAGTCAAGCCAAGTTGCTGCCGCATAAAACACCAAGAAAAGTTTCTCTCTACAATGTCATTCCATGTGAGTATAGTTCGTGGCTGGTCCCATAGACCAAACACAGCAATACTCTGGATCGCATCCAACTCAATTGTATGATTTCGAAGATGTTTATATAAAAACCACTGCAAGCTTTTTTTAATTGATGTTCTACATAAAAGAATCGATGAAATGATTTGATTGATACCCCGGCATCGACCACGCTTCCTAAAAGTCTCTATGTATTGCTGGTAGAAGCATGTATCTTTTGTCTGATTTTACTAGCCTGGGTCATTTTGGTGTCCTGGAACAACGCGACGCCAATAGCACCAGTGACCTTTCTTGTTCTGAGTCTGGTGGACGCATTCGCAGCACTGGGCATTACTGTCGTTTTGAGCTGGTATCGAGGCATGACAGAAAAGATTGCAATTGCCTATGACATTTTGGTCACTTCAGTACAACTCACGGTTTGCGTAGTAGTCGCATTCTTTCTGACCATGATTTGCAGTACCCTGCTTCCCGCCGCAAGTCGATATTGGATCCCGAATATCTTGTACGAGCCCGCATTTGAATTTCTACAACCCGAGTGGCTGCTTCAGCTTCAGAGTGTTGGTTTGACGGCATTTATCTCGATTTACTGTACCGGTATGTTCGTTTTGGTAATTGTATTGCGACCATACGTACAGGTCAAGCACATCCAGACAGCCGCGCCAGTATTCAGAGTATTTTTGTTGATCTTGGTTCTTCTTCAAAACCAGTTGGTACGAACTCTCGAGCGTATGTGCAGTAAGATATCAGACTGTCAATTTGCATTATCAGATCTTCCACTTCAAAATTCATACGAGTCTATGTGGGAATTAGTCATTATCACCTTATGTCTCCTGTTTATTGAGGTCTTGTATTTACAGGAACTCCCCACACAGACACTCAAGCATTTTGCAGTGTATACCAAGAACGTGCCGATGTGGGTAGTACACGTCTGTAATCGAAGCGTCATACTCGCGTTTCTCTTGGTTTTGGTGGTTTCATATGATACTGGACTCTTGCCTGTGATGAGTACATTTCTTCTGTTATTCTTTCTTGTAGCCGTTCTTGCTACGGTGGCAGAACTCTACTTTCACCTTGTACATGGAAAAACAGCACCAAACAAAACCAGCTCTGTGACCAAGGCACTTCGTTTCCAAGAGAAACGAACACCACTTCTCCGCCTCATGACAATACCAACGAAAAAGGAGCTATAGCATTCCATTCTCTTCGTCAAACCCCTTTTCTTCTGTTGTGGTTTGTTTGGTACATAGTGGGACACCTTCCATGTTACTGTTCGTGTCTATTTTGTCTTCTTCCGCCAGACCATTCTTGCACCACAAATTGTATTTTTCAGGGTCTACAATTTTGTCTTGTAGGAACCAAATCGTCGTGAAGTGGTTGACAATAAGATCGGCAATCAGCCTTATGAGCATAAAATCCACCTGCGTCAGCGCCACAAAGAGGCCTATGACACTCATGATGACTGCATAGATTGTGAATACTTGTATAATTACAAGACACGTGGATTTATTATACGGAATAAATTTGGTTTTGTGGTCTTGAATTGTGTTTGTGACCCACGGCATTACCGAGTCTGACGTAAATGCGGCAATACATGTACTCACGAAAGTATAGATTGCCACAACCCACCACTTCCACCACTCATCGAGTCTGACCCCAAACAAGATAGTTCTCTGGTTAGGTCCGAACGAGAGGAAGTGTGAATTGTCCAAAATCATGATGTACAGAAATGGTATTGTTGATATTACAGTCCATAGAGCGATACAAAGAGTAATGATTCTTCTGTCTTCAAACAGAGTTCTGAAGCAGGACGTTACTGCTATAACATACAACGCTTATATCATCACCATGGCATGTTAATTTAGAGTAACAAATGGTTCTGTATATTAGTGTTAATGAATAACAACAATGACTCAAACAAGCGACATTTTTGACGTGGATATGACGGCCTTGAGTCTGCAAGAGTCAACCCACACTCACGAAAAAAGTATGCAGGCCCAACAAAGGGAGATGATGCGTGAATTACGTCTTGGTATGATGTCCAAGATTCTTGTAGTGAGCAAACGTTGCAATATTGACATACTGGAAAAGAAGACCATATCAGTGATAATATTTCTGAGTATGAAGGTGCACGATAAACTCAAATATCTGCAGCTATACCTCGAACACGTCTTACCGTCTTCGACGTCGAGTACCCTTGAGTATTTTAATTTTGATATCGTCGAACAGTGGGGACAGCTACAAAAGAATAGCTTCAACACGGTTACGGACTGGATCGCTCTCTTTGAAATGATAGAATTTGACCCATGCACCGAAGAGAAGCTGCGGGAAAACTTTCTTGTACAGCACTTTTTGAAAAGTATGCACGTCGCAAATCTCGTGGAAATCATACCACCGACCGTGCAAATGTGCGCAAAAGCAGTATTACATCTATATGTGGATGAGCTGCCCGCCGCCAAACTCCTCGAGCGATATTTGTCGAAATGTGTAAACAAATTCGTGCGCGACCTTGAAATCCGAAGTCTGCGAGCCATGACTCACTTTTTGGATCGAACTATATCGTCCGACGAACAAAGCAGCTACCTCATGGATATCATTGACCACGTCTACGCCAATGACGTGCTACTTGCAGAGCTTCGGAAGTTCATCGCTACAAAACGAGACACCGAGGTTTTGAGAGAGGAGACGACAAACCACTTGAACCGGCGTATGCAGCTGAGGTACTTTCAGCCCTCACATTGTCCCGAGTACCAAAACATTTCAAATACATTTCAGACCTGGGCTACAGCACAGAAGTTCTCAGTGGTCAGTAGTCAGCATATGCAGTTACTATTGTATTTTTGCAAGGCACAGGTCGACGACGTGCCGATTGAAATTATCAGTCCATATTTCTCAACCGTGGTCTTACAACGCTTTGAGAGTAGCAACAGAGTGACACATATAGATATTCATGCAATGCAGACACTGCTTCGGAGTGTCAGAACCTACAAGAATAACGTGCGGCATCTCATCGACTTTCGCCTGCGATGTTTGAATGGCCTCGCACACAAACTCCGCGAGTCTCTTAGTCCCACTGAAATATTTCAGCTATACATATGTGTGTACCAACACGACTCCATCAGAGCAGCACTGTGGAAAAGTATCGTGCCGGTTATTAACCATACTATTATTGTTGCCATCGATAAGTTTCGCAAAGAATTCCAGTATGAGATCAAAGAGGTTATTGAGAACCTGACTTCGTCACAGACAGCACAGCCCGTGGATGATCAAGAGTGCGTAGAAGATGCTACTATATAAAAGTCTACACAGTAATTAGTAACGTGTCTGCGGGGTGCATTTATCTGCATCGCATTTTTATGCGCGTCGGTCAGTTCGAAGGACACCAAATATCTTGTCGAGATAACCACAACATCAAGTCAGGACATGTACACAACAGCAGAATTTTTGGACGGTGCGATACAAGACAGAACCGCTGATCAGTTTCTTGGTGTCATCGACGGTACTATGACTCGTGTCATGGATGTATCAGATACTGACATCCTGTACAGCCAGATCACACATCCTCCGACCATGACAATGATCGAAGAAGTATCATTTGATGAAGAGAGTTTGTATTGGACGTTCAAGTACGAATCGATGAAAAGCGATCCAGACGGTGATAGTATAAATAATTTCTATCGGGTATTATATTTTTCAAAGGTAAACACAAATTATGAGAAGGGAGACGCGGATAATGAGTGTCTGTGTGATCGTCAAAGTGTTGACTGTACGATTGATGCCTGCCTACAAAACATGAAAGACAACTATATTGTTAATTCAGACCTGCCATCACCTTCACAGCAGCTCACAGGAGATTTTGTTACCTTTTCGGATACCTACAGCACCAACCCACCTGAAATATTAGTCAAAGATTTTCCAGGGACTGCCGTACAGAACATCACAATCAAGTTACATACCAGCTATATCAAAAATACATTGGGTATTCAAAAGACCGTCACACTGACAGGAACTTCAGAGGACCTATACACGGCGACGCGCTTCGGGATTGGGATGCTTTTCATAAGTAAATCCCTCTCTGAAGGTGTACCAGCAGCAGCAAACAGTATTATCATGTTCGACCAATTTGACATCGTTGAGGACTCTTTCGCACACGCTGCACTGAGTATCTCCAACTCTTATTCTCTGGCACGGCATGTGCAATTTTACATCTCTAGAGTAGATAAAACTAATGTGGGTCTTGCTCACATCGAATACTATTTGGACCCTAGTTATAATTTCTTGGATTTCCGAGCTTCTGTGAATGAAAATCTTATCGGCGACGATATCTGCGAATCAACAAAAGTCGAGATGAGGCAATTAGACTGTTATGTGAAAGAAACTGCAGATAGTTTGTGTGTTGCAGATTTCAAAAACAATATTATCAGTGTAACTATACCAATTCCAAGCACAACAATTGAACAATCAGAACCCATTCAAATACAAACCACAATTAAATCCGAAAAAACCGGGTCCACTGAGGAGTTACCCATACTCTCTCTTTTGAATTTTATGTCCAATGGGCATGTGAACACTGTATGCAAAGATGCGTTCCAAGAAACATTTTCACCGATTGACTATGTCGAATTGAAGATTTTTAAACAAGGCTTGGGTGAGGTGCTAGAGGAAGTCGAAAGCGCGTCAGATTACAATGCAGGTTCCTCGATGAGTACTGTGCAATCTTTGGTGACACTAGTGCTTCAGCCTCGAGATAACACTGCCGCTAAGACACACTTTGACACTTCTAGTGATACAATTCAGCTCGATGAAATATACATGGTACATAAACTGCAGGAAGGCATTTTTCCAGAACAAGAAGTCCGTGGAGTCATGGATGCGAACTTACGCATGCGGTTACAGATTCCAGATAATTTCTACTCACAATGTCCTCTTGAAACTACTGCCTTTGTACAGACTACCGAACAAAAATGTGTTACGACCCAAGATTATGAAAAAAGGCCCATCTCGCGACCAACCACGGAGGTTACCCACGTATATGAAATTAAATACTCGACTGATATTTTACTAGACGTCGCGATTGATGACCTTGATATCACGCTCAATCCACATTTCAATTTTACAGTGCGAGTTCCAGATACCTACTCGATTGAATTATGGGAAGATGGTGCACGACTCGAAGGAGATCACACCCAAAATACGTCTTATGTTACTTTCACACCCAAGACGGACCCCTTACAAACTATCAAAATTAAATCTACTGAAGACGATACTTTCACAGAAGTTGAACGTAATATTGCACTGTCTGAATCAATTCCAGACTACACAAACGACCTGGCGTTTCTACGCAAGGTATTTGGCACGACCAACGAAGACGAAATTCATACATTCTTGGAAGCCGTTTATGGACTTCCCATCAATTCTCCGCACAAAGCTAAGCGTTATTGGGCATGGCCTGTATATGCGTGGCCTCAAAATCCAATTGGCTTGGTAGATAAAACACGCATCTACATGTCGTGGTCTGTTGCATCGCCGAGTGTGGGAAGAAGGCTTCTACAGACAACGCATCCCAAGCCCAAGCGCCGACGCGCGAGACCGTTTGAACATCGTCTTCGGGAGGCTTTGACAAATCTCAAAGTTCTACCCAAGCTTCCGAGAATCAAGAAAACATATAGTAAACAATAATAATACAAACACAGTGTATAAGAGAGTCGCAATACAAATTCAATAGGCAACTCATATCAAAAATGTCTTTCTCACGCAATCTTCTGTCCCCCCCCAGAAGCTACATATCCCCAATTTCTGACAAGACAAGTCACTACGTCCAATTTCAAGCAAGTCGCCATTGCATATTTTGTACATCGCAATGGCCACATACAGCTGCTGCGAACGACGGCGGAAATTACAGAGGCAGAACGTCGGCCGTGGGTGTTATTCAGTCATGGCAATTCTGACGACATTGGTACGTGTACTGCATACTGCATGTGGATGGCCGAGACATTTGGAGTCAATGTTGTTACGTACGACTATCGTGGCTACGGTCACTCATGCCCGGGAGATGGTACCGAGACTGACCTCTGTGACTTTATCAATGCCGTGCTCGATGACATTGGACGCCATCGCGACCCAGAAAACGCACTAATTCTCGTCGGCAAGTCCCTCGGCTCAGTTCCCACCATGTATCTCGCGGCACATCAACATTCAAAAGTAGACGGAGTAGTGATAATCTCGGGACTTGCCACGGGTGCTCGTGCATTTCTACACACACCTCTGATCCCGAATTGGATTAAAAAAAAGTTCGATGATGTCTTCGGCAACAACATCAAACAGGAAAGGATGGTAGACTGTCAGGTGTTTATCATACACGGCACGGAAGACAGCATAATTCCAGTTCAAAACGCACATCTTTTACTGGCCAACATGAGCACCAACGCATACTGGCCACCACTCTTCATCAAAGCAGGGCACAACGACGTTGAGCTGAATGGCGACCGGCTGTTTGATGCCAAGCTTGATCAATTTTTCCAGCACTGTGCGCAGCTTCACCGCGCAAAGCTCGATTTATACGAGGACAGTTTTTAAAAACTTTACTACTTCGGAGACGAAAACTCAAAAACGACAATAACTATCGATGCCGGCTGGGTCAAGATTCTCAAGGAAAATGTACCGAGTGCATTTTCGCAAAAATGCCCACTTGACCCCAATGTTATGTTCATCGACGGCCAGATCAAATTGATGAAGGCTGAAAGTATAAACACCTGGTCTTGTTTCATCAAACAACAATTCATCAGATGTCTCGACCGAGCATTCAACCAGGGCATACCAGTTGTTGTACTAGGGTTTGATAATTACGTGCACGTACCAACGGCCAAAAATATGACCCAGCGCAAGCGCATGCGTGACGTGGAGGCCATCGAGTTTCAAAGGGGGCAGGAACTTCCGACGATCATCCCCGATAACTGGTCTGCTGCCATCAAAAATCGCGCCTTCAAGACCAAAGTGATTTCTTTTATCATAAGCAATCTTCGCAGCCACTACGAAAACACAAGTTTGACGCTCATTATTGACTACATGGGTGTTCCCGAGGTAATCGGGACTCCGATACAACTACCCAGTGAACTACAGAATGCGGATCTCAAACGCGGCGAATGCGACATCAAGGCGTTTATGTGGACAAAGCTGGGTCCACTTTTAATCGACAGTACGGACGGCGACTTTATTCCCATCGCGCTATTGCAATACGACGAGTGTACCAGTCCCATCGTGTTGCACCGATTCACCACGCGTGTCCGTAATAGCAAACCCAGCGATCCTCGCTACGAATATGTCGATATTCAAAAGCTGCATGCGTTTGTCGTCAACGAGATGCGGCGTTCGTCCGAGCCATGCAGAGATTTTGCCAGTCTTGTTGGAATGGTTGGCTGTGATTTCACGATGAGTCTGCCACAAATTGGCCCCAAAACACTCTGGTCCATACGCGCACACATCAAAAAACATATGCTGGAAACGCCGGCAGGCATGCTTCTGCTCATAGTACGGACAATGCTGAAGACCTACCAAAGCCACCTTTCTACTGTCATCAAACGCATCAATGGCATGCTTCTCGACGCTCCCACGCCGGAGTCAGCAGAAAATGCTTATACCCTGATTTATACAACATTGCAAAATAAACCCAACCTTTCAGAACGCATACGCAGCAAGCTATGGACGCCTACGCGCATGAACGCACACGTCAAAAACGTGGCATGGACTCTACAATACTGGAAGTGTCTACACCACTTCACAGACCCCCTCGAGTCAGACTTTGGATACAAGAAAATGAAAAATGTCATTACATACGAGGGCTAAATCAAAGCCTTAGGATTCTTGTTTTGTATAGTATTAAAGAGGACATTGTTTTTATTAATGGGTATGCCAAGCACAGAGCATGACGCGTGCGCCAAAAATTCTCATATCAGATATGTGCGATTTCTACAGGCCCTGTTGGTGTTTGCCGCAGTTGCTGCCGCCGGAACCAACTTTTATTTCTATACCATGCACTCACACGCGCTGCCCACCACTTCGGTGATATACGAAATCAATCCTATCCTACAGAACGACGGCATTTTTTTCAGTGAGGGCGACGAAAACATCTGGAAGACCGAAAACTTTCGCGATAAGTTGTTCCAGGAAGCCGCGACTGGTCTCACGGATGCCGTCACGGGGTACACTCTCCACGGCCTCACTGACGTGCAGGTCGTGAAGTATGCCCTGGGGTGCTACGGCCGCAGGGATCTCGGTGGAGATGAACAAATTCTGACAAAAACTTCTGGTGATAATACATATGATAAGTGGAGTACCGCTAGTGATCCAGTGAAATACTCGATGCTCAATCAGTGGCAGTACGAGACAAACAAGATGGAGGGCACGATGAACGTGTGCTCTTGCATTGACCGTATGTACAAGGAGGCCCTCTCAGAAGACGCATTGACTGCGATTGCGACGGCACATACGACGAAAAAGGGTTCTGCCAGCTTAGCATATGCGGACGAGATGCCGGTAATTGCAGACAAAAGCGAGGAATTGTATTGGGCCAATAGTCTTTCGACTACTGCAACTCTGACTGTTGGTAAGTATTACCTCAACGCACATTTCAAAGACGACACCAACAAGTTCAAGCTCTTCAAGCAGGAGATCACCGATGTGTGCATTTCCTCCGCCATGCCGGTGCAGGCCATCGCGTACGAGGAGACGGTGCCCGCGTCGCTCTTCCTCTTTGCCGGCCACATCCTGCTCGTCGTCTCAGTGCTCCAGGCGTACTACTTCTTTGTCCTCTGCAGGACCTCTTCATCACCATCCTCCGTTTCGATCGTGATGGGCCTGAAGATCCTGTTGTGGGCCACGGTGCTCTTCACGGTTTGCTGGGGTGTTTTCAATACCTACAAGACTTTCACCACCGAAGAGCCCACTACCCTCACGTATCGCTCTCCCATGTGGAACCACTGGCGGGGATCTCCTGTATCCCTGCTATCTATCGGTGGTCTTTTTGTCTTTTTCTTCATCACGATTATCCTCGAATGGTTGCTGCGTGGCGCGCAAAACTCGTGCCACCACGAGTCGGGCCAGGATCAGCTCACATCCGCCATGAAGTCGTACATCTGGCGCGGAAGCATTGCGGAGGAGATCATACAACACGTCGCAGTGGATCTGCAGCTCATCCTCGGCTTCTCGCTGTGTGCCGTCGGTGTTCTCGCACAGAGTGACGTGTGCTCCACGCACAGCCTCGTCGGTGGCGCGCTTATTATTTTTGTGTTGGGGCTCCTGCAGCACACCTCCAATGTCATCAAGGCAATCTACAATCGCGTGTGCTCTCGCATGGACAAGCAACTTGTCATCGACCTGAGCACCTCTCCGCCGAACAAGGAGCCAAACTCCATCGCAGTCGACACACTGGAAACGCACGTGCGTCCCGTGCTACAGTACTTCGGCTGGACCCGCATGTGGCTCTTCCTCATCGTTGTCGCTGGAACCATCGCTTTCCTCACCGTTGCGCGCGTCAGCAACTATCCCCTTTCACTACACAACATGCTTGACGGCCAGTTTCTCTATTTTGCTTTCGTCTTCCTTATTTCCTCCGTCGGCTTCGACATTTTCTACGAGATCATGCCCTTCATGTTCGAGCACATGCATACCGAGAGTCTCCGATGCTACGTTGTTCTTTTGTATGTAATTTATTTCAATCTTAACCAGCTTGTCTATATTTCACGCATTCCTATGAAGTAAATAAACTACCAAAACATAGGAGTAAATATAGACAAAAACTCCACTTTCTCGCCCCCCATCATGAAACTAGTGTTCCATGAAAGCACGTCCATATTCCTGCTCATACAATGGTCCTTCTTATCAACCAGGACTGCACAGCCCAGGCTCCTCATCAACTCGCGGTGATCTCTTATTGTACTCTGCCTGCGATCGGAATACGTACAGTCCTTCTCTACATACAGCATAGTGCATGGTACCATTCCGAACCCATCCAGGTAGCGCTTCCCGTAAATGGAGCCCGGTGGACACCTCCATTCAGCACCACCTCTCTTCACCAAGCTTTCCACAAAAAAGCATTTATAGCCGCACCGAACACTCTGCGGTGTGTTTATGATAAGGCATCTGAATCTCACAGACCCGATCGAATCTCCCAAGTAATACACAGAAACCCCACTCTCCACACGCCCCCCCTCTGATTGCGCATATAATGCCCCGCTTTTTCTAAAGCTACTTCCGTCTTCTTCCTGTGACCTCTTCAAAAAGCTCATGTTCTGTGTGCTCAAAAGGTCCGTTTCATCACACACGCCATCTCTACGCCTTTCTGCATCAAAGCCTCTCTCACAAATGCCCTTTATAAACAACAGAAACTCGCTTGTCTCTGGACTATCCAGATCAACCTCTTTCTCGTATGCCTTTTTCACACTCCCCATCGCCTGCCTGATATCCTTACAAATTGGAACACGCACCACAAGACGATGCGTTACCGCACCCAATTCGTTTGAACCCTCTCCCCTCTCGAGCAAGATACGCAAAAGCCTGCCCCTCATTAGCTTCAAACTATTTTGCTTTAATACCGCCACTCTGCTTGCACTTGAAGCACCACCACCACTGATCCCTCACTTCCTTACTCGCCTTTAGGTTCATTTCCCTCGCCTCGAAAGACTCGCAGTGCGCACCACACTTTGTGCACTTCCACTTCGTAGTGTTGGAGTGCTTCCTCGACAAATCTGCGTCCTTCGTCACATCCACCCACACACCCGCCGGGTTTACGCTACCATCTTCCATCCAAGGCGGCTGTTTGTAAGGAAATTGCGAGTCGTCCCCGGGCGCCAGGTGCAGATTTCCATCGGCACATTCTACACCGAGCGCTTCCCGATTCTTGATGACATAGTTCAAACGCCTCGAAATCTCCTCATTTCCACGATAAACATCCTCCGCAGTCAACCTCAAAGTGCCATGGCATCCACATCGTTTGTGCGGCCCCGTCTCGTTCTTGCATGGGTTTGGGTTTTCGTATTCGTTTGTGAGGGTATTGAAGTACGCCGGATTGGCATATGGTGGGTTGGACATGAAAGAAACAGAGTATAACTTGCTTCAGAATCTCTCTTTATTTAAAGATAAACATAAGATTTTAGCAAATATACTAAAATCCTAAAAAATCTCAAATTCTATTTTCTTATACTGATCCGTTGAAATAAACGAAAGTGACTTCTCTTTTGTTTTCTTCTTGCCTTGCTTGATGAGCACCATCCTTTTCTTGAAGCACTCCGAAGACATGACCAGCTCCCATATCTTCGGACACTTGCACATGTAGCTCCCCATACCTTGAAGTGACCACATACTACCACTTCCAATTTTATGAAATGGACAGCGTGCATAGTGCTCCAGGGCTTTCCCCGAATCACCCTTTCTGGCGAGTGCACGACTTTTCGAATCAAGACTCTGTATGTTACTCATGAAATCCTCTCCAAACACAAAAACCTGTATAATCATGGAGTCCCTCTCTTCACTGTAAATTTCCCTCACCCGAATATTCTGGCACTGGTGGTTGTAGTTCAGCATCAAAATACCATCCAGTGCACCCCGCAAATAGCTGACATTCTCAAAATCGAGCAGATCACTCGTCACAGTTTCGTACAGCACCATTTCACTGCGCTTGCTCTGCCTCGCATCCTTCAACCAAAACCTCTTGCCATTCTCAAAAAAGTGCCGCATGAAGAAAAGCTGCTGCTTCACATGCAATAGCCGGGCCCTTTCAGAAATGTGTGTCCATAGAGAGTAACAAGGTAGCGGATCTATTCGCCAATCAAGCCGCACCTCCCGCAGTCTGTGTCCTTTCAGTGCTACCATTTGAACGTCCTCCAGAACAATTTTCAGAACATCCAGCGAAAATTCCCGCAGCCAGGGACTACACGTCTCCCCAAGTCTGGCATGCTGAGAGCCTAAGAACGCGATCGCGCAAGTAGCCGACAGCCACGCTATCTCATCCTGTGACATCTTTGAAAAATATGTCACACAGTACAAATATGATGCTACTGAGATATAGACTATCCCGGGGGCATGGAAGTGTTGTTGTTTTTTGAGTTTATTTTGCACACTGTACTTAATTGGTAAATAAAGAAAAACCGCAGATTTTAGCAAAAATAGGCACCAGCTAGCTATGCATATCGCAGTTTTGGCACGCAGTCAAATCACCCTCGCGGGCGATGGTAAAGCTTGGCACTAGCAGGACACGGGGTAACGTTCTTAGGGTCATTTCACTCATAATCCTAATCACTGGCATCAGAATCTTGATCGTCATCGTCTCCGGGTTCCTCTTCGGACTCCTGATCAAAATCTTCATCGTCTTCATCGTCTCCGTCTTCGTCTGCATCGTCTTCGTCTTCATCGTCTCCGTCTTCGTCTGCATCGTCTTCGTCTTCATCGTCGTCGTCTTCATCGTCGTTGTCTCCTGAGTCGTCTTCGGACCCATCTTCATCCGACGCAAAGTATCCATCAAGAAAATTGAAGATGCGGTCGATCTCTTCATTCAACTCGTGTGAGGCCTGGTCTCCTTGCATCTCTGTCTTGTCATCACCATCTATCTGCATCTCGTCATCGGGCTCTTTATCGGCTTGGTTGCATGCCTGCCGGAGAGCCGAAAAATCTGCATCGACGCTCGTCTTGCACTGCTCGACTTGACGTTTGAGCGCATTCACTTGCTCGCGCTGTTTGCAGGTGTGTAACGCCTTCTGTGCTGCGAGATGGGCCGTCGTTGCCTCGTAAAGTTTCCGAGTAGCATTGAGAACACCCTCAGACGAATGCGCGTAATCACGAGCTCGACCAAGCACCTCGGAAAGTTGATTGCCTGGACGAAACTCCGGATCAGCCTCGTCATTTTCTTTTAGAGCACCCTCGATGACGACAGCACCTCGCTTGCTTGGGTCGACAATCCATGACTCACCAGTCGGCCAATCACCGCTGGCTTCCTGGACTGAGATCTTATCGGAGAGCACAACACCCTTCGCAGCAATATACAGCAAGACCTTGTACACATTCTTCAAGAACTCAGTATTGATGGTTCCAGCGCTCGTTCCCATCGAATCTAGTCCGGGCATCTTGGAAATCTGTCCTTCTACCTCCGCTAACGCCTCGCGCTTGATTGTCCCGAGAGTCAGGTCGAGGCACGAGCTTCCCTGGTGGCACACCGAACTCGTGGAGTTCTTCTCAAAACCCCCGTGAGCTGTCTCTACATCTGTTGTCACTGAGTATTCCTCGATGAAAGAAAGGGCGTGGGTAACGTCCTTGAAGTACCTCGATTCGACGAGTGCCTGTGCCATCAGGATTCCAGTCTCCGTGCAGTCGGCCACGATTTTCTTCAAGTCGTGCTGATTCTCGGGCTCTTCGTAGTAGTCGTCGAGTTTCTGCTGGAAAACTTCAGCAAGTTCCTCGTGTTTGCCCAATGGCTTCGTGAACTCGAGACTGGGTTCATCTTCCCCCGACATGATCTCCTGTACGGCCCCGAACTTGTTCTGTGCCATTGTCTTCATGAGCCACTCGGAGTCGGTCTCGTTGATGACATTCTGAACGTTTTGGCCATCGAGGATATCCAGAAGCTGTTCCTTCATGGCCACTTCATTCTTTCCTGACTCAAGAATGGCAATCATCTTGCTGAGCGCGTCAGTGAACTGTTTTCCACCCAAGCAGAAGTCGTGGTAAGCCCGGGACCAATTATCTAGTTTGTCACCGACGATATCTTTGGCTGCCTTATCTCCCTTGCGAGAGAGACCCATCAGACAATTGCATACATTTAGCACGAATTGGAATGGCTCTTGGGTCAGCCTGTACTGCTTCTCGCCATCAGAAATGACGATTTGCTCGAGATCAATATCTACGCCGAAGAGCTCTTCCATTTCTTTGACTTCAGCCTTCAACATGGTAAGCAAATCACCATGCACCAACCGCCTACCAAATCCGTCGGAACCAGACAGCATTTCGGCATCTGGGAACTCACTATCGAAGTCATCCTTTACCGTCCCTGAGAGCGCGAATCGCTTGCCGGCGAGATCTGTCAACTCCAATGTCTGTTTGCCCTCTTCGGAGATCCTGACGACCACGTTGTACGCCTCGTTGTCATGTACAAGCCTCAGGACCACAGTATCCTTGACATCCTCAACTGTCGCCTGGTCTGTCTCGGACAATACCACGAGACCCTCGTCGGTGATCGTCGGCTTTTCATCCAGCTGCACAACACCACACGAAGGAAATGTGACGACGTCAATCGAATCCTCAATAAGCTCCACGGTGTTGCTGAACTCCATCGACTTCGGACCCGAACGCGCGCCAACCATAGCTAGATACTCCGCTTGCACCCACTTGGAGTGACTTTTGGGGTCTGTCAGAAAGAGCTGTGCATAGACAACGGGGTCGTCTGTAAAACAGAATTTGGACCAACCCTGCATCATGGTTTTGTCCCAGTGCTCGACCTTTCCCAGGTATATTATCTTAAGCAATAGGTTCTGCAGCGACCAAGATGTCCAGAGATGTCTGCCTTGGTTCTGTGCGCTTGCGAGGACGTTAGCCGGGACTGTGTAACAGAACAAGGAATGATCCGTTGCCACATCCACGACTATGATGAGTTTTGTGATAATTCCATCTGCCTGCATAAAATACACATCCCCGGGTTCAAAGTCGCTGAATCCAAGTTTGTCGAAAAGCATTCCCCGGAGACGCTCGTCCTCGGAAAATTGCTGCTCGATGAGGCCGGCGAACGCACTGCGTACGTCCGACCCTGCCTTGGACAGCTCACATTCGAGGTCTACCACAAGAGACTGGTCTTCCGAAAGTCTTATCTTCGACTCATCATCCTGTGTCGCATTGTACGCGTTCACAAGTTTCTCCACCGCTTTCTCGAGTCCGGAATCCTCGGGTGTAGAATCGCAGGAGCCCTCGTCGTCAGACTCACTCATGCCATCATCCTCCGCAAGCTGCAGGAGTTTCTTATTGATACTCATGCGCTTCTCGTCCGTGAGCGTCTCTGTATACGTGTCCCACGCGGAAGAGAGCTTCTGTTTTTTCCTCGCACCTCCAGTAGTGGGGGGGTCGGCGATGAGGTCGAATTCAATGCCCATAGCACCCTTGATCGAGCTGATATCCTCCTTAGAGAGGCCCATCCCCGCGATAGTTGCGTGGAGATATGTGTAGAGTTCGTTGCGTTTGTTCTCATACAAGATACCCACGATTTCCGCGCAGGCCCTCTGCAAAGGCGTCTTCTCCGGCTCAGGCACAGCAGGTTCAGACTCGGTTTCCGGCTGAAAGAGCGCAGGCAAGTTCTCTACAAATTTCCTGCCGAAGTCTTGCGTGATATGTGTCACGAAGACACGCCCATCTTCGCCTTCCGTAAATTGGCCTGGCTTTAGCTGTGTGCGGAGTAATCCTTCAATGGTTGTGCGCAGAGGGTCCGGTAAGGTCTTCAAGACCTCATTGGTCGCGTTTGTTCGTTCGTCCTTTTTGCCTTTCTTCAAAGCCGCCTGTAGACCCTCAAGTGCCTTCCCAGCGACCTCCGTACTCTCACGCTCAGTTTTCGCCGCACGCGCCTCCTCCAATTTCTCCTCAAGAAACGCGACACGCTTGGAATGGCCATCCTCGTGAGCCATGGTGCTCACACCCCCACACGCGTTGAAAGCCTCACGGACTGCATCTACGTCTTTGAACCCGTCTTTTTCGAGGGAGGTGATCTTATTCAGCACGGTCTCGATCTCCTTGATGTCTCTCTCCTCGATCAAAACATCCAATTCCTTTCGAGCACCAGCTTCAGTCTGCGCCTTGACGTGCTTCTCCAATTCGTCCCAGTCCGTACCCTGTTGCGGTTTGACGTGATCCACGACAGGCTTCTTCTGGGTTGCAAACTTGCCCTTGAGTTCTTGCATCCGTTTGTCATCCCCATTCCATTCTTCGAGGGTCGTCTCAGCCACTTCATCCCACGTCGTCTTTTTCCAGTCATCCAAGAGATGAGGCATCCTTTCCAGCATCGATCCCGCTGCATTTTGAAACATCTCGAGGGCGTTTTCCTTTGCCTCTTCCTTCAACCACGCCTCAAATGCCTCAGTGTCGTCGATTTCGACTTTGCCGTCTATGTCCATGCTCGTGAGGAACCCAGGACCCCCGAACATATCCAACTCGCTCAACGTGAGTGCGTTTATGGCTATAAACGTCACAAACTCACCGTTGAAGGATCTGATGTTGTTGGCGTTCGTAGAGATAGTATTGTCCTTTACCACAACGTAAAACACACGCACCGTATTCTCGTCTGGAGTCGCCATCACAATTGGTATGGCCGTACCGGAACTGCGGCCCACAGTGACCTCCAGGCTATTCCTATCAGCTTCGAGCTCGGTCCTGATGTTGCCGCTCCCGCGTGGCTTTGTGTCGCTGCTCCCGACTGGCCCTGTGCCGCCATCCCCTGTTGGGTTCCTATTCCGGCGAGCAAAAAGTATGTTCACAGAGTTGATCCCATTCGTGTACCCGCCATACAACGGAGCATCGCGGCCCTCTTGAACCATTGTCATCTGCTGCGCCGTGAGAGGGCGAAACATCTGAAGGGCTTCGCGCCCTGTCATATCTTGGGGGCCAAATCCTCTCCTGGTCCCCCCGGCATTGTTACTGAACAAGTGATTCCCCATTGCAGCGCTGAGTGCGAATCTAGCCTCCACAGCGGCATCGGTCCTCTGGCCAACTTCAGCTTGCTCGCTTACTTCCATCCTCTCTGTCCTACCCACAGCTGCACCACCTCCTGAAAACGGAGTCGTGGTATTTATAGCGACTGCAGTTATCGGTGCCGAAGCCGCTACAGAAGGTCCAACAGTAGTTGATGCCGAACCTTGAAGGTTATTCACTCTCCTAACCCTTTGCATTGTACACTCGTATACATGGAATGATACAAGCACACTTAAATACTCCCAATTTCACAGCTAGAGTGTTTTGGTGAAGCATAGAAATAATATAAAGGTAGGTGCCATGTCTTACAATATCGGACTTTTTTAGCGGAGTCCGAGCCGGTATCAAAATGCCCGACGTGCAGATGAACAAGGGCCCCCTGCCATCGACAGCGGGGGGGCCTGCTGGCTCAGACGGCACGCCCGACGGTCGGTACAACTTCAACAGCGAGCTTCTCTCTGGAATCGACGCGTATTCGTACGCCGAGTCTGCGCGCATGGGCTCCGACAAGGCATACCAGCAGATTCCCCACCGGCTGCAGAAAATCATCCCGCTTCTCCACGTTCCGGATGGCAAGAAGGGTAAACAGAAATTGCCCATCTCCCACGCCGTCGACCAGGGGGACATCGCATTCGCGCTTGCTCTCGAGCCCAAGCGCATGCCCGGCGTATTCTACGAGAAAAGCAACAGGGGGTCCTTTCAGGTGCAAAACCTCAGCATGCTCACGCCGTTCTGCAATTTCGTGACCGTGAACTACCTGCTGGCCGGGCTGCAGATTTATCATAAACACGTCAATTTAGCAGAAAAGGATATAAATGATGCATGGTACCGACTATGGGAGGCTCTGGATCCACACTGGGAGAGCCATAAAGGCGATCCTAATTATTTGCACGACAACAATTATCAAAACCTCAAGATGCTCGTGCGGAAGTTCATTCCCTTCGGGATCTGCGCCGGCTCTGAGCACCAGGGGGGCAAGCACGAGCTCTCCTACATGCCAGTGCAGGCCGCCGTCAACCACGTCACCACGATGACCATCGACGGCCAGAGCAGAGACCTCGTCAACTACTGGCGCGACCACAACCTCGACGCCGGCGACCAGCTTGGATTCCACCTCGAAAAAATTCAAATTTCAAATACCTACACTCTCAACCACTACTACAAGTCGTACGCGACGGCAAACATTGAAGACGTGAAGGAGTGCTGGCAACTGGTGCCGAGCAAGCTGTACCCCTGCACGAGTGACAGATACAATGCAGACCGTCTTTCGCCGTGGGAGCACGGCTGGTGGCGCGTCGGCCAGATGATGCACTTCCGCGGCAAGCACGGAAGCACCGACTGTAAGGATATCTGCTCGAACGACATGATCTACCTCAAAGGCGGGCTGCTGCAGGTCACCTTTGCGCCGGTGTGGCACGACTACAGCCGCGGGACTTCAGGGGCGCCCTCCGTGCTTTCAACTCCAAGTACAAGTGCATATGCCCCAAGACCACCCAGCGCAGGGGGTAGTTCGTCATCGAGCAAACCTGGAACTGGTGGATCGGGTACAACAGGTGGTGCGGGGTCAGGAGGAGGAGCAGTAACGACACTACCACCAACACTACCAACACCAACAGGCGGAGGCGGAGGCGGCACAACTTGGATGGATTTGGGGGTGAGTCGGAGAATTACAGCCGATGGTATTGAGTATCCTCTGGAGTCTGAAGACGCGATTGTGAGCGGTGGTTTTATTTTGACTTGCGGACCAATCTCTGGCAAGGACGTAACTCTGTACAAAATCACTGCTGATAAAGTTGAAAAAGTGAGTTACAATCGTGAAAGCGATTATGTAGATGTCACCACTACATTTGATCCAACAAGGACAGCGGCAGAATTGATCGCAACAACCTTTGGGAATAATATCGAAATGCTTGATGTGAATGTATTCAAACAAACTTCAAGCTCAGGTGTTGAGAGACAGTTGCTACTACAGGCAGGCAGAAACAGTTTGGAATTGCCTGCCTTCGACTTTACCGGGATTTTGCAGTTGCCTGAATATACAATTGAAAAAGATGTTGTAAAAGGTGGTTTTAAAATCACAAGGAGACACAATGCAAGAGTAATGAATAGTGATATTGGAGGATTTCCTTACAACTTGGGTGGTTTCATCTTACACTGGAATGGTACGTTGTTTATTCCGGGTATCGGCACCAATTACACGCTGGATTTAAGAAATCCCCTTCAAACTAGACAGGTAATTGCAAGTCAATCTTTAATTGGAGAGCCGGCAAATAGCGTCACAGACCCAAATCAAGCAGTTTATTCTGTACTGGGACTTTTCTGGAAAGATAAATCTTTCTTTGAATGGAATTCACGCCAATACGTTACCATGACAGGGACAGTATCGAACCCCCCGACAGATAATACCAGTGAAATGGTGCACAGCGTATGGAATTTGTCGAAGGATAGAATATCGCATAACAATCAAACATATTTATTGTCAGGACAACGGTTTCCTATTTCTAAAAACGGCACTCTATTGTTTGCAAACGGTGCTTATTTCAAGCCAAAGGCATCGAGTTCATATCCGAACGATTATGAATTTGTGGATGCAGCGGGTATTTCAAAATCATTAAATCAAATTTATAAATTCGACGGCTGCAGGATTGGAGTAAACTATCTTACTGAATGGATTGTCGAGTATTGGGATGGAGTGACGCGGGTTTATGGAAATAACAACAAAGTAATCAACGAGGATTCCAAGAAATTTTTGATTGAACTTCCAGGAAATTCAGTGTTTTCTTCCTCAAACCTGCCCTACATTATGAAGGTCAATGGTGGAATTCCACGCATGGTCTTTCCGGACGGATCTTTCATTCAAAATACAAATCCAGTTCCTCCTGCAGGCGGGAGAAAGTATACTTATTATGAAAGAAACGGACAACCATATACGGGAATATTTCCCAAACACATTGGCGATTTTTCGATACATGCAACGATTCCAGCTCACAATGACAAGTCCTTTGTGGTAGTACGAACAAGTCCAGACGCATATGCTACAGCAGACGGAACTGCAATCGACGAAGCAACATTTCAGTCGTATACAGGTACTTCATCACCCGCTCCGGCACCAGCCCCTCCAGCATTAACCACTTCAACCGACTCTCTTGAAAATACGGATAATGACAATAGGCTCGACCTATTATTCATGAGAGATGAGTGGTGGAAAAATCTTCCCGAAAAGGGCCATGGTGAAAATCGATGGACTATTGAATTGGATCCCAGCGATAATGAAAAGATATTACGTGCGAGCAAAACATATACCGTCGA